>Ga0209517_10007171_pt1 | contig 13470 bp, 11 predicted proteins | sample PeaSoiMetSII2010_FD_187695 | JGI IMG/M metagenome (GOLD analysis project Ga0209517, IMG submission 187695) | Peat soil microbial communities from Weissenstadt, Germany - SII-2010 (SPAdes) (version 2) | ecosystem: Environmental > Terrestrial > Soil > Wetlands > Peat | place: Germany...
GTTCGAGAACCGCGTTCCTCCATGCAGAGGCCTGAAGCCGCCGAAGTGATTAATGTTGTTGACGTGGTTTACGTTCACCACGCCAAACCGGCCGCGGTATCCACCCCACCACGGATGGAACCAGTCGCAAGGCCCGATCGGAAGCCAGCCGAAGCCGCCCCAACCGCCCCAGCCAAATCCAAAGCCCCAGCCGCCACCCCAGCCCCAGAACGAGACATAGGCAGGAGCCCAGAACGGACGGTAGCCCCACGCCGGCCCCGGCCACCAGGCCCACGAGTTGCCGTACCAGAACCAGCGCCCGTAGTGATAGGGCGCCCAGCCCCAGGGCTCGTAGCCGACCCAGGTCCATCCGTAGTAAGGCTCATAAGTCCAGTTGCCGTTACGATACGGAGCCCAGTCATCGGACTCGTTCGGAACCCACACATCGCCGTAGTCAGGAACGTTCTCCCAACGCCCGTAAGCATCGAGGTCCTGGGCGCCGGTGTAATAGTGATTGGTGTGACGCCAGGACTGCGCGTTGCGGATGAGGTGATCGCGGTCGCTGTTCCAGCGATCCCAGTCGTCCGGGTCGGGAGCGGCTGAGATCTTGTATTGCGCGGAATCCGCAGTGCCGCGCACCGTCGCCATTTCCCCAACGCGCACTTCCGCGCTGCCCTGCGGAGTGGCAATCTGCGCCTCACCCTTGCGCACGATCACGAGCGTGTCGCCATCCGGCTGCACTTCGATGCGGAACACGCCATCATGATGCGCCGGATGCACCGATACGTTCGGCGTGTCGATCTCGGGTTCAGCTTCGCTATCTTTCGAAACCGAGTAGTCTGCGATGCCCTGGCTCAACTGAATCTGAATGTCTTTCTGAGTAAAAGTTGCGATGTTGGCTTTGGAGGCCGCGCCCAGGCGAAGGACGTTGGCAAAATCGAGTTGCAGTTCCGCGCGCGCGTTGTCGCCGGTCGAGACCTTGTCACCGCCCATCACCGGCTGGTTCAACACAGCCGCCGACCAGTCGCCCGAATCGCCGCGCTGCGTGGAAACGTCGCCATGAATCAGGCTGATGCGCGCCACGCCCAGGTCGGTCTTGGCCGGTTCCTCACCCGACGGTCCACCCGGCTGCGCTTCCTCCATGGGCTGGGAATCGCTCGGCTGGCCATTCGGGGGAATGTCACCGGATTGGACGTGGGTGGGCTGCTGCTGTCCAACTTCCATCGGCGCGCTGGGCTGCTCCGTAGGTCCCGTTCCTTCGTCCGTGGTCTGCGCCAGGGCATTGATCGAGAACGCGCCCGCCAGCGCCAAAGTTAGGATTGCGAAACTTGCCAGGAATCTGCTTTTCATAACCAACCTCCCCTCAACCGGAGGACTTCTCGACTTAAGGAATGGCAACTGCCATGCCAAAGTGGGAGAGCGCCAGTGTGGTAACTCCTTTGTTTCCAATGTGCAAAATGATCACTTGAGCGGAAGGAAGAGAGAATCCGGTCAGATTGGCCGACCTCAGCCAAGGGTGGTGGTTTTCGGCCAGTTGAAGCAGAACTGGGCTAGGGACACCGCTCCTACTCGGATAGCGTCCGTTCGCGGCTGTCTGCCATTTCCAGCACCTGAGCCATGAAATGCACGAGGCGAAACTTGTCCGAGAAAGACGGCTCACCTTCCATCGAAACATGGCTGATGGCCTGGCTGATAAGAGCGTTTTTCAGAACTCTGGCCGGCATGTCCTGTTGCAGCCAGAGCAATTCCGAAGGCGGGATCACGTTATCCGCGGCTCCGTGCAGGAGAAAGACCGGAACGTGCAATGAGTCCATATGTCCGTGAGGGGAAACAGGAGACATTTCCGCGTGGTGGCGGAGGATGGCCTGCTTCATCTCGCCGGCCAGCGCATCCACGTCGTGCTTGTACAGCAAATCCATTTTCTGACGGGAGGGTGGGCTCAACCGTTCGGCCTGTTTTCGAGAATCGGCCACCTGCTCCCAGAGCAATAGCCGGAGAGCTTCACGGGCAGCCTTGAGGTCGGCGGGCGGGAAGAAATCTTCCACGTGGGAATAGATCAGAACCAGCGGGCCGTATTCGTGCGCTGCCATGTGCAGCGTGGTGCCATCAGGCCGGGGAATCGTGTTCGTGATGAGAAATTCCGAGACGCGCTCCAGATCGTCATGCGCCCCAACCGAAACCACAAAACGAATGTAAGGCTCATATTGCGGATCGCAGGCCGCCAGAAGAGCCAGACCTCCGGCGAAGCTCAAGCCGAGAACGCCGACCTTCTGACCTACATCCGCAGAAAGGCTGCGGGCCGAATATCCGATGAGGGCAATGGAATGACTGTCAATTTGATAGTCGGCAAGAGCGGCCAATTCCGGCGTCAGAACGCGGATGCCGCTTGCCGACATGGCGCGCGCAAACCTGACCAGCCGCGGCTCCTCGATGCCAAGGTGATGCACGCCATGCACGATGACGATTCCAGGCGCATGGGCAATACCTTTGGGAACGTACAGCCGCGCGCGGATCGCACCGGACGGGGCAGCGACATCCGTCAACGTTTCCTCGACGGGATAGGTGCTGAGGCTGGCTACTATGCCAGACTGTTTCGGATCCTGAAACCGCAGCAACAGACCGGCCGCGCGAAGGTGAGTGAAGGCCGGATGGGCGAGCAGCAGGAGAATGAGGAAGACGACGGAAACTACGAGAATGGTTGCGGCCCGACGATGCTTCCGGCGCGCGGGAGGCGAACTTTGCAGCTTGTGGGCAGATGAGTCCAAGGGTCGGAGTTCAGTATGCAGATTCCTTGGGATTCGGACAAGGACGAAGGTTGAGGGGTGGGCTAACCCGGCTACGACTCTTTCTCCCCTTCATCCGTAATCCCGATCTTCGACAACCGATAGCGCAACGCGTTTCGCGACAATCCCAGCAGTCGCGCGGCCTGGCTCTTGTTGCCATTGGCGCGGCGCAGAGCTTCCTGCACCATTTCGTCCTCCCATTGCTCCAGCGTCAGGCCTTCGGGAAGAAATCCGGCTGCTCCGTTGGCCGTCTTCGCCGGACGCACGTCGAGATGGATGTCGGGCGCGTCGAGCACGCTCCCTTTCGCCAGCGCGCAGGCCCGCTCCACGATGTTCTGCAACTCCCGCACATTTCCCGGCCAGTGATAATTCACCAGAATCTGCATGGCCTCGGGCGTGATGCTCTCGACGGGCTTGCCGGAATCTCCGGCAAAGCGGGAGATGAAGAGATTCACCAGGTCGGGAATATCTTCCTTGCGCTCGCGCAGCGGCGCAATGTCAAGGGGCACCACATTCAGCCGGTAGTAGAGATCTTCGCGAAAAGTTCCCTGCTCCAGCGCGGCCCGCAGATCGCGGTTGGTGGCCGCGATCAGCCGCACGTCGACCTTGATCGTCTTCGTGCCGCCCAGCCGTTCGAATTCGCGCTCCTGCAGCACGCGTAACAATTTCACTTGCGTCGCCGGAGGCACGTCGCCGATCTCGTCGAGAAACAGAGTGCCCTTGTCGGCCAGTTCGAACTTGCCCGGCTTGCTGGCGGCGGCGCCGGTGAATGCGCCTTTCTCGTAGCCGAACAATTCACTTTCCAGCAGGTTCTCTGGAATCGCGGTGCTGTTGATCTTGAGGAACGGTCCTCGTGCGCGCCGCGACTTCTCATGGATCGCACGCGCAATCAGGTCCTTGCCCACGCCGCTTTCCCCGCCCAGCAGCACCGTCGAGTTCGTTGGCGCCACGCGCTCGACCGTGGCCAGCACTTCCTGCATCTTCGGGCTGCGCGCCACCACGTTGGGATGCGCGTAGCGCTTGCCCAAAGCTTCGCGCAGCTCCCGGTTTTCTTCCCGCAGATTGCGGACGTCCAGCTCTTTATGGATGACCATCCGCATCTCGGCCAGCGAGAACGGTTTCAGAACATAATCGCTGGCCCCAGCTTTCATCGCCTCAACCGCAGTCTCGACCGTGCCGAAAGCCGTCATCACGACCACAGGCAGAGCCGCATTCTGGCGCTTGGCGGCCTGCAGGAACTCGAGCCCGTCCATGCCGGGGAGCTTCAAATCGGTCACAACCAGATCGATGGAGTTCTCGCGGAGCAGCTTCAGGGCGGTCTCGGCGTCGCCGGCGGAAAATGTCGCGAAGCCGTCCTCGCCGAGATTCAACTCGAGCAGGCGGCGCATCTTGGCTTCGTCTTCGACGATGAGTATGGCCGGCATCAGCGCCCTTTCCTCAATTTGCTTGCTTCCTTCACGAGATCACCAAACGAGCCGGCTCCGCGACCGACGCGGTTGCGTCCGCAGCGGGGAGGAACACCACAAAGCACGCCCCGGCTCCCTGATGTCTGTCTCCTGTACCATCTCCCGCACCCACATCTTCAATCCGAATTGTTCCGTGATGTCCATCCACAATCTTGGACACGATGGAAAGCCCCAGCCCGACGCCGTCTTTCTTTGTGGTCACGAATGGATTGAATATCTGTTCCCGCAATTCGCGCGGAATTCCCGGCCCCGTATCTTCGACTCGCACTTCCACGCCTTTGCGCTCGCCGGTCCGCGACTTCGTAACTTTCATGCGCAGCCGCCCGCCGTTCGCGCCCATGGCGTCGTACGCGTTCTTCACGAGATTGAGAAAAGCCTGCTCGCACAGGCTTTCATCCAGCGGGACCAGCGGCAAGTCTGGCTCATATTGCTTCTCCACCTGGACCGGCGCGCCTTTCCACAACGTGGCAACATCACTGAGCGCGCGATCCAGAACCGGGGTGATGTTCTGCGGCATCAGCTCGGCATGAAGTGGCCGGGCGAAATCCAGAAATCTAGTGACCAGCCCGCTCAGCCGGTTCGTCTCGCTGGAAATGTAGCCGGCAAGTTCAGCCGCCAGCGGATCGGACGTCCCGAGTTTCTGGCTCAGCATTTCCGCCGATCCCTTGATCACTCCCAGAGGATTGCGAATCTCATGCGCGAGCCCGGCGGAAAGTTGTCCCAGCGCGGCCAGGCGCTCGGATCGCCGCGCCTCAGCCTGTGCCTGCTCCAAACGCTGATTGGTTTCAGCAAGAGTCTCGGCGGTTTCCTGATAGCGTCGCGTCTGGCGGCGGCTCTCGACCACGTAGCGGTTCACGATCATTGCCGCCAGAAGGAAGAAGAGCACGCGGATGGCAAGCTCGAAATAACTCTCGGGCGTGATGTCAGACTCCAGGATCTCAGGGTCGAGATACAGGGGCGAGCAGTAAGCGGCCGATGCCAGTGCCGTCCACGCCAGGCTGGCCCACGGTCCGAAATACTCCGCCGCCGTGACCACAGGCAAGTAAAAGATGGGATAGTAGCTGCTGTTGATGCTGATTTCGCCGGTGTGGTACATCAGCGCCGTCGCCAGGCCGATTCTGAGTAGAACCAGATACGACGGACCGCGCTGCGGCAACCGGGCGACCAGCCAGCCTTCGCCCAGTTGGAGCACTCCAAAGGCAAGCAGGATCTCCTGCTTGTGCGGCTCCCTCACCGGCGGCAGGAGGGCGAGCGCCGCCAGAAACACCAGCCACAACACATCCATCCAGTTGATGGTGGGACGCTTGGCTTCGGTTTTCGCTTGGGTCATGGCTCCGTCACAAAACACTGCGCCGGGAGAGGTCGCCCCGCTCCCGGCGTCAATTCTATTAGCTGTCCGGTTCGCCTGGGTATCTTCTGCGAACCCTATCACACTCAAGCCAGCTAGTCAGCGTCAGTGGTTCTTTTTGGGCGGCTCCGATTTCGGCGGTGCCGAAGGCTTCGGTTGCGACTCGTGCTGCGCCGGAGGAGGCGAAGCTGGACGCTGTTGCTGCCACTGGTGGAACTTCTCGGCCTGTTGTTGTTCCTGCTCCTGGTTACGCTCCTGCACCGGAGGCGCGGGCCGGACCAGCGGGTGCGTTTCCACAGGCCTGGTCTCTTCCTGCTGTGGCGGATGGTACGTCTCCTGATTGCGGTTCACAGGCTGCACATTGCGATTCTCCGGCAGCGGGGTTCCCTGCTGCTCGTACACTCGCGGCTGCGACTGCGGCATCGGATGGACCTGCGGCTGTGTCTGCGGCGTTGGCTTCGCCTGCGTGTTCCCTCCGCCGGGCGGAGTAAACGGTTTGAAGCCCTCCTGCGGCTGCTGCGGCCGCCCGCCTTGATTCACAGGCTGTACCGGTCCGACAGGACGAACCAGTTGCTGCAGGTTGAGGTGTCCCCCAGCCTGCGCCTGTCGTTGCTCGATCGGATGCGGGGGAGGCGGCGGCGTTCTTACCGCGACCACCGGACGGCTGATGATTGCGACCGGCGGCTTCGCCGACATCGGCCGTCCAGTTCCAATTACGCTGGCGCGGATCGGTTCCGCCTGCACCATGTGTGACACGGGCGCGGCCGCGAGTTCCCGGGGCTCAACCTTCATCACGTTCTGCCCCACCGGACGCGCATTGACAAATGTGTCGTGCGAAACCACCGTTACGCCGTTGTTCACATGCTGGTTCACGTACGTGATGTTGTTGATGGTGGTGTTCTTGTTAACGATCACCGTGTTGTACACATTGGTGACTCTCGTGACATTCACAGTCGTATTCGTGATGTTCACGTTGTTCACGTAAGCGCGGCTCACGCGATATCCGGGCACATAGACCTCTCCGGGAGCAAGCGGGAACCACCCCACGCCCACTCCGGCGGAGAAGTGAAAGCCCGGGCCGCCGCCAACGAAGGCAACCAGCGCCGGGGCCCACACTGGACGCACTACTACCGGCCCCGGCACCCAGAACCATCCGCCGTTCACCGACGCCCAGCGTCCGTAGTGGAAAGGCGCGAAGCCCCAGGGTTCATCTTCGACCCAGGTCCAACCCCACGGCCCGACCCAGACCCAATGACCGAAGCGATAAGGAGCCCATCCCACGACGACGGCGCGCGGCCGCCAGCAGGGGCCGTAGCCGGCGACGTAACTCCAGTCGCCGTATTCGTCGAGATCTTCGTAGCCCGTCATCTCGCGTGACACATAGTTCGCCGAATCGGCGTGATCTTCCCGGTCGTCGCGCTCAAAGGCCCAGTTGTCGAGATCATCCCGGTCTGGAATCTGCTCCAGGTCGTAATCGAGATGCTGCTCGTCGCCGGTAAACGTCGCCGACTGATTGGCGAGAACGGTGTAGGAAAAACCACCGCCGGTAACGCGGCCTCGCCCATGGAAGACGGTGGTAATGGTCTGGCTTCCATCCTGGCTTACGTCCACGCGGTACTCGCCGGGCTGCAGCAACGTGAATGCGATGTTCGGCGTGTCGATCTCATAGGAGTCGTCATCGTCGAGATGGCGCACGCGCAGAATCAGCGACCCCTGCGCCAGGCGGATCTGCGTGGTGCGGTCGTCGAGCGCGAGGAAGGTGATTCCGGTCTTCGAACCCATGCGAAGCGCCGCTGATCCCACGTGAACTTCGGCGCGCGAGTCTTCGTCCGTCCACAGGTCGTCACCCGTCACCATTGGCCGGTTGGGCACCGCAGTGACCCAGTCGTCTTCCCCCGCCGGTCGAAATGACACCGACCCGTGTGAATAGTCCAGCCGCGCGACGCGGCCCGGGGGATCCTGACTCTGATCCTGATCTTGATAATCCGGCGGTTGATCCTGCGCTTTCGCTATGGTTGAAGCTTGCAATAGGAAGACAAAGCCAGCCAATAGAACCATCCAAGCCCACAACTTGCGTGTTTTCATAATCCCGCCTCGACACAATATGGATCGGTACACCATGATCTTACCTGTATCTCTGTAAACACAATAGAGACGGTTTAGTTTCCGGGGAAGCGGAAGTGCTGAGGCAGTGCGGGATTAGCGATGGCAAGATACAGCGGCGGGAAAAACCTCGCGGGCATTATTCATGAAGCTGCTTTGAAAGGGCGCGGCTTCCAGCCGCGCCGACACGAGCAAAAAAAACAGTCCGGCTTTAGCCGCTGGGGTGAGCCGTCAGGCAGGGGCTGAAGCCCCATTTCAGGCGCCACGAGGGCGCGGCTGGAAGCCGCGCCCTTTCAAAACCGTGCAATTCTCACGAATCCGCCTTAGGGAGACATCATTTGTCACCTTAAACCGCGCGGCGGTTCACTCTTTCAGCCTGGGACGCGCGCAGGCATCTACAATCTTCTTCGGATCAATGGCGGCGTTGTCCACCTGCTCTTCCATGATCTTTCCGTCTTTTCCGATCAGGAAGTTCACGCGGCGCGGTGCCTGGTATTCGTCTTTGTAGATTCCGTAGAGGTGAGTGACTTTGCCGCCCCAATCGCTCAGCAGGGGGAAGGTCACTTTAATTTGGTCGGCGAAGGCCTTATTGGCATACGCACTATCCATGCTCACACCCAAGACCTGGGTGTCGGCGGCTTCCAGCGCTTTCAGATTCTGCTGGAAGTTTTTCATTTGCTGCGTTCAACCCCCGGTAAAGGCGAAAATGTAAAACGCCAACACCACATTTTTCTTGCCGCGATAATCGCTCAACTTCACTTCTTTCTCGTCGTTGCCGTCGAAGTACTTCAGCGTGAAGTCCGGCGCCACGTCACCCACTTTGGGCATGCCCGAATCCTTCTTGCTCTGGGCGAACAAGGCGGACGTTGTCAGCAAGCCAGCCAACAGCAAAGCCGCCAGAATGGCGGAGCGTCTTCTGTGCATTGAACCCCTCCCACGTAGAGTCTGTCGGATAGCATACCCGGCCTGAGGCTCCCGGTAAACCCGTACGTATCCTCTTTTGCGATCTTTTGACATTGCCGAAACGAGTGGCAAAACAGTACATTTCTGGTCGGAGCCAGGGACGCGGATTGCAGGCGTCCGGGTCAGGTTGGCCCCGAAAGGCCATGGGCATCGCCACACTGAACGACATTTTCTTCGCTGCGGTCGAACGCAAACATGACCGCATGATGCTGCACCGCGAGGCGGGAAAATGGCTGCCCATCACCTCCCGTGAGTTCGGCCAAAGCGTGGCCCGGACGGCCCACAGCCTGCATGACTGGGGTATTCGACCGAGCGATCGCATTGCCATCCTCAGCGAAAACCGGCCCGAATGGCCCATAGCCGACATGGCCAGCTTGCTTCTTGGCGCGGTGACGGTCCCGCTCTACACCACGCTCACCGCCGAACAAACTGCGTTTGTGCTGAAGGACGCCGGTTGCCGTGCCGTTTTTCTTTCGTCCGATCACCATCTGCATAAGGTGCTCTCGATTCTTCCTCAGACGCAAATCGAGAAGATTGTGGTGATGGACCCGCTGGAATTCACCGGCGATCTCGCCCCATTCGCCGGCCGGTGCGCAACCATGCGCCAACTCACACTGCAGGGCCCGGCAGACCTCGGCCGTGAACTCGAATCCCGGGCACGGTCGATCAGCCCGGATGATGTGGCGACGATCGTCTACACCTCGGGCACGACCGGGACTTCCAAAGGAGCGATGCTCACTCACGGCAACCTCGCCTCCAACATTCAGTGCTCGATGCTCGGCTTCAGCATGCATCCCGGGCACACCAGCGTTTCGTTTCTTCCTCTCTGCCATATCACAGCCCGTCACCTGGATTTCGCCTTGCTTTACCACGGCGTGACGCTGGCCTACTGCCCTTTCATCGAGCGGCTGCCGGCAAACCTGCTGGAGGTGCGGCCGACCATCTTCGTCGGCGTGCCCCGCGTCTACGAAAAGATCTACGCGCAGGCGGAGCAGAAAGCCAAAGGATTTCCCAAGCGCTCGATCTTCGACTGGGCGCTCTCCGTGGGACGAACGCATAAGCCCCAGATTCTGGCCGGGCAGACTCCTACATCGCTCCGTTGGAAGTTAGCCAACAAGCTTGTGTTTTCCAAGATTCGCGAAGGCCTGGGCGGGCGGGTCGAGACCTTCATCTCCGGCGGAGCTCCGCTGGGCCGCGAGTTGGCCGAATGGTATGCCAGTGTCAGCATCCGCATTCACGAAGGCTATGGCCTCACCGAAACCTCGCCCGTGATCGCGGTCAATACTCCGGTGAACCATCGCATCGGCACCGTGGGCAAGATTCTGCCGAACCTCGAAGTTCTTCTGGGAGAAGACGGCGAAATTCTGGTGCGCGGTCCGTCCGTCTTCAAAGGCTATTGGAATCGCCCCGAAGAAACCAAGGCTGCGCTGGTAAATGGCTGGTTCCATACCGGTGACATCGGCGAGATTGACGCCGATGGATATCTTTCCGTCACGGACCGCAAAAAAGATCTGATCAAGACCTCCGGCGGAAAGTTCATCGCTCCGCAGCCCATCGAGAATATGCTCAAGCTCAACGCTTTCATCGGAGTGGCCGCCATCCTCGGCGAAAAACGCAAATTCCCTGCCGTGCTGATCTCACCCAATTTTGCGCTGCTCGAGGATTGGGCGGGCGCAAACGGCATCGTTTTTTCGTCGCGCGCGGAACTGATTGCGAATCCCAAGGTGCAGGCGCTGTACGACGGCATCGTCGAAGGCATTAACCAGAACCTGGCTCGTTTCGAGAAGCTGAAACGCGTGCTGCTGGTAGCCGACGAATTCTCCGCCGGGAACGGCGTGCTGACGCCGACGCTCAAGCTCCGCCGCCGCGTCGTGGAAGAACGCTATCGCCGCCAGATTGATGAGCTTTACGCGCAGGCGGAAGCAGCGACGCTACCGTAGTAGGTCCCACTCGGCCCTCGCCTGAAGGCTCAAGATCCGCCCTGCCAGCACATACAATATTCTCACCCCTTCATTCGTCTACATCCGTAGATGAAGGACGCGGCGACAGTAGGACGGATAACCCAGAGGATGAGCCTCGAACAGGACCGGCGAATCTCCGAGGTGGTCAAGCGGGAGCGGTCCCGGCTGCACAACTTCATTCGCCGGCGGGTGCCTGACCCGCGCGACGCCGAAGACATCCTGCAGGAAGTCTTCTACGAACTGGTGGAAGCGAATCGGCTGCTGATGCCGATCGAGCACGTCACGGGCTGGCTCTTCCGCGTCGCGCGCAACCGCATCACCGATCTCTTCCGCAAGAAGAAGCCGGAGAGCTTCAGCGATGCCGCGGTGGCCGACGGCGAAGGAGAACTGCTGCACTTCGAAGACTTGCTGCCTTCGCCCGATGCCGGCCCGGATGCTCTTTATGCCCGCAGCGTGCTCCTCGAGGAACTCGAGTTTGCGCTCGACGAGCTGCCAGACGAGCAGCGCGAGGTGTTTATCGGCCACGAGATCGAAGGGCGCAGCTTCAAGGAGATGGCAGCCGAAACCGGTGTCAGCGTAAATACGCTGCTCTCGCGCAAACGCTATGCGGTGCTGCATCTGCGAGAGCGATTACGAAGCATTTACGACGAATTTACGAAAGTATGAGGAAACGAATATGAGGAAGAAATGGTTCTATATTGCTCCGCTGGCGATTCTGGCGATTCCGCTCTTTATCGCTATCGGTGGCGAGATCGTACTGCATTTGTGGAATTGGCTGCTGCCGACGCTTTTCGGCTGGCGCCTGATCACTTTCTGGCAGGCGCTAGGGATTTTGATACTGTGCCGGATCCTTTTCGGCCGGATGGGTGGCCGCGGGTTTCACCGCTCCAACTTTCGCCGCCGCATGGCCGAGCGCTGGGATCATATGACACCCGAGGAGCGGGAGCGATTCCGGCAAGGCATGCGCGGTCGTTGCGGCTTTGGCACGCCGGAGAGCGAGAGCAAGCAGTCATGAGCTGTGAGGGGCCGCACAATTCCCGGTTCATGGGGCCCCGGACGCCCTCGTCCGGGGATGGGCCTGCGAATCTAACTCCTCGGCAAACGTGCCACCCCTGGGCGGACGAGGGCGTCCGCCACTCCACAAGCGCGGGTGCTGACGTTCTCTCTGCGACAGTCCACTTGTGCTCACGCGCAGTACTTTCATTACAATAGAGTCATGTCGGATTCGTTAATTATCGCTGGACGCTCCTTCCGCTCCCGGCTGATCGTGGGCACGGGAAAATACAAGTCGTTTCAGGAAACGGCGCGCGCTCTGGAAGCCAGCGGCGCGGAGATGGTCACGGTCGCGGTGCGGCGAGTGAACCTCGATCGCAGCAAGGAATCGCTGCTCGATTACATTGACGCGAAAAAGTACTTCCTGCTGCCCAACACCGCCGGATGCTATACGGCTGACGAGGCTGTCCGCGCGGCGCGGCTCGGCCGCGAAGTTGGTTTGTCGGATTGGGTCAAGCTGGAAGTCATCGGCGACCAGGCCACGCTCTATCCCGACGTGCAGGCGACGCTGGAAGCTACGCGAGTGCTCGTGAAAGAGGGTTTTACAGTTCTGCCCTACACCTCAGACGACATCGTGTTCGCCAAGCGTCTGATTGACGCTGGTGCGGCTACGGTCATGCCGCTGGGCGCGCCCATCGGCAGCGGCATGGGCATTCAAAACCAAGCTCACATCCGCATTCTTCGCGAGATGATCACGAGTGTGCCGCTGATTGTTGATGCGGGAGTTGGCACGGCCTCCGATGCCGCCATCGCCCTGGAACTTGGCGCCGACGCGGTACTGATGAATACCGGTATTGCCAATGCTCAAGACCCGGTACTCATGGCCCAGGCCATGCAGCATGCCGTTCTCGCTGGACGTGAGGCATATCTGGCCGGCCGCATGCCGAAGAAGTTGTACGCGACCGCCAGTTCCCCGCTGGAAGGCGTAGTGAAATGAATTGAGAGATTGGGGAATTGGGAAATTGAGTAATTGCGGAATTGAAAACCGCCATCGTGAACTACTTCCAATTTACACAATTACCGAATTTCCCAATTACTCAATTTTCCAATTTTCAATCCTCCCGGTCTCTTCCCAAAACAAAAGGGCAGCCCGAAGGCCGCCCTCAAATCCATTAACGGTTCCAACTCAAAGCATCTTGGCACTGTCTACGTGGATGGAATCGCCTTTCACCGTGCCGGTTACGGCGATGTGATGTCCCTCATGCCCTTTCAGGGCGTCAGGGTTCTCCACACTCAGCACTTTCTGATCGCCATCGGTGACGACGACCATCTTCGCCCCGGCTTTGCCCAGACACGCCTTGGCGCACGCCGAACCCTTTTCGCTGGCGTCCTTGACGCCGCATTTGCTGTCTACAACCCACCCGTTGACGGTTGCGCTCTTTCCCATGTCGTCGAACGCCATTGCCGACACGGCAAGCAGGAAGCACACGGCAAGACAGATCAGCAGCACTTTTCTCATCGCCTATTTTCTCCTTTTGGAAATTCGCTTTCTGGAAATTCGCTTTGCGGTCCCACGCCGCAAGCCCCACAGCACGGCGAAAATGGCGTCGCCTCAGGGAACGGCCATCCCGCCCGATTGGAATAATGAGGTAGGGGAACTATACCACAGGAGGACGAGGAGGTTGTAAGCGCAAGGTAAAATCCACGCTCGGAAGTTGTAAGCCCCGGAAAATGCAGTTTCTGAACTATTTTTTCGTGGAGTTCTTGGCGGGCGGCGCGGCTTTTGCCGGAGCCGGCGCCACGTACACATATTCTCCCTGCTTGGCGTAGCCCAACTGCTCGCGCGCTTCTTTTTCGATGGCCTTCTCGTCGCT
>Ga0209517_10007174_pt1 | contig 13466 bp, 10 predicted proteins | sample PeaSoiMetSII2010_FD_187695 | JGI IMG/M metagenome (GOLD analysis project Ga0209517, IMG submission 187695) | Peat soil microbial communities from Weissenstadt, Germany - SII-2010 (SPAdes) (version 2) | ecosystem: Environmental > Terrestrial > Soil > Wetlands > Peat | place: Germany...
CACAGCCGCGCGCGCCTCCTGCTCGCTGATGCCGCGCTCCTTGGCTACGCGCGGAATCTGAAACTCCGCCGAGGCCGGTGAAATATCCGGATCGAGGCCCGAGCCGGACGTGGTGACGAGGTCCGCCGGGATGGGCGTATTCGGGTTGGTCGGCTGGAGCTGTTGAACGCTTGCGGCGACGCGGTCCTGCAGCGCCTTGTTCGTCGGACCGAGATTCGACCCGGACGAAGCGGTCGGATCGTAGCCCGAGCCCGCCGCCGACGGCCGCGACCAGAAGTATCCTGGCGCGGTGAACGGCTGGCCGATCAGGTGCGAGCCGACGAGTTTCCCATTCTGCGGGATCAGGCTACCGTTCGCCTGCTTCGGAAAAATCACTTGTGCGATTCCGGTGACCACCAGCGGGTAGATGATTCCGAGCAACACCGTCGTCGCCAGAGTGAACCAGATCGAGATCAGAAGATTCTTTTTCATGTTCGCCTCATGCTATCTCGCCCACCGAGGGCGATATGCGTTGTGGTCCACCAACGCCGAATTGCAATCACGGACCAAACTGCTTCCACAAGACCGAAAGGCCACGCTCCCTGCAAGAACCCGTAGATGGATGCCAGCACGCAGGACGCCGCGAACGCGAGGATGAACGCGGAATGGCGACTCTCCATGGCGTAACACACGACCATGACGGAGACCGCGAGCAGTCCGAAGATGTTGAGAGCCGTCATGCCTTGTCCTTTGCATCGTCATTTCGATTCATCCTCTGCAGCTTACGCCAAGCCGACATGCGTAATGATCAAATCAATGATCTTGATTCCGATGAACGGCGCGACGATGCCGCCCAAGCCGTACACGAGCAGATTCCAACGCAGCAGGGCCGAGGCCCCCAGCGGACGATAGCGCACGCCGCGCAGCGCGAGCGGCACGAGCGCGATGATGATCAACGCATTGAAGATGACAGCCGATAGAATCGCCGACTGCGACGTCTTCAGCTCCATGATGTTCAGGACGTTCAAGACGGGGAAGGCGCCGGCAAACATCGCCGGAATGATGGCGAAATATTTCGCCACGTCGTTGGCCACCGAAAATGTGGTTAGCGCGCCGCGGGTAATGAGTAATTGCTTCCCGATCTCGACCACTTCGATCAGCTTGGTCGGATTCGAGTCCAGGTCCACCATGTTGCCGGCTTCCTTGGCGGCCTGCGTGCCAGCGTTCATGGCCAGGCCGACGTCGGCCTGTGCGAGCGCGGGGGCGTCATTGGTGCCGTCGCCGGTCATGGCGACAAGTTTTCCCTTGGCCTGCTCCCGGCGGATCAGCGCGAGCTTGTCTTCCGGCGTGGCCTGGGCGAGAAAATCGTCGACGCCCGCTTCGCGCGCGATAGCGGCAGCCGTGAGCGGGTTATCGCCGGTGATCATCACGGTGCGGATACCCATGGCCCGCAACTGGTCGAAGCGCTCGCGCATGCCGCCCTTGATGATGTCCTTCAGATGGATCGTGCCGAGGATGCGGCAATCTTCGGCGACGAGCAGGGGCGTCCCGCCGGCATTTGAGATCGTCTTCACGGACTCCTCTACCTCCGGCGGGACTGGTTTGCCCGTCCGCTTGCAGTGTTCGACGATGGCGTCGAACGCGCCCTTGCGAATCTGGCGCCCGTCGAGGTCCACGCCCGACATCCGCGTCACGGCGGTGAAGGGAATGAACGTCGCTGCGTAGGCCGAAAGTTCCCGGCCGCGCAAGTTGTACTTCTCCTTCGCCAGCACCACGATCGAGCGCCCCTCCGGCGTTTCATCCGAGAGCGACGCAAGCTGCGCCGCGTCGGCGAGTTCCGCTTCCGTCACTCCGGGGGCGGGAATGAATTCCGTTGCCCGGCGATTGCCGAGCGTGATCGTGCCGGTCTTATCGAGCAGGAGCGTATCCACGTCGCCCGCCGCTTCCACGGCGCGACCGGACATTGCCAGTACGTTGTGCTGCACGACGCGATCCATGCCAGCGATGCCGATGGCCGAAAGCAGGCCGCCGATGGTCGTGGGAATCAGGCAGACGAGCAGTGAGATCAGAACGAAAATGGATTGCGGCGAGCCGGAGTAAATCGCCATGGGCTGAAGAGTGACCACGGCGAGAAGAAAGATGATCGTCAGGCCGGCGAGCAAAATATTGAGCGCGATCTCGTTGGGCGTCTTCTGGCGCTCGGCGCCCTCGACGAGCTTGATCATTCGGTCGAGGAAGGTTTCGCCGGGATTCGACGTGATCTTCACCATGATTACGTCGGAGAGGACGCGCGTGCCACCGGTGACGGCCGAACGGTCGCCGCCGGATTCGCGAATCACGGGCGCGGATTCGCCGGTGATGGCGGATTCGTCCACGGAAGCGACGCCTTCGACGACTTCACCGTCGCCGGGAATGAATTCGCCCGCTACGACTTTGACGCGGTCACCCGCGCGCAGCTTCGAGCCGGAAATTTCCTCGATCGAGCCGTCCGCCTTCAGGCGCCTTGCCACAGTCTCCGAGCGGGCCTTGCGCAGCGTGTCGGCTTGCGCTTTGCCGCGGCCTTCGGCCATGGCTTCGGCGAAGTTCGCGAAGAGCACCGTGAACCACAACCAAAGAGTGATCTGAAGCTCAAATCCGAAATGGTGCAGGTGGTCGCGCACCAGATCGAAGGTCGTAATCACGGAACCTATTTCGACCACCAGCATCACGGGGTTCTTTGCGAGCGTCCGCGGATTGAGTTTGATGAAGGAATCCCGCACGGCGCCACCGACGATGCCTCCGGTCCAAAGCGACTTCCTTTTGCGCTCCCGGGAAACGACATCGCGGGTGGGATCCGGAATGTTCGCCGGGGATGCGGGATGACGATCTTGACTCGGTTGTATGGTCATGGCTGCCTCAGAAAACCTTTCCGGCGTGCATCAGCAGGTGCTCGAGAATCGGGCCCAGGCTGAGCGCCGGGAAAAATGTAAGTGCGCTGACGATCAAGATGACGGAAATCAGCAGGAACGTGAAAAGCGGCGTGGTGACGGGAAACGTTCCGGATGATTCGGGAACGATTTTCTTTCGTGCCAGGTTTCCGGCCAGCGCGAGCACGGGAATCACCATGAAGAACCGTCCGAAGAGCATGTCGAAAGCGCCGCTGACGTTGTACCAGGGCGTATTCCCGTTGAGCCCGGCGAACGCCGAACCGTTGTTGCCGGCCATTGACGTGTAGGCATAGAGGATCTGCGACAGGCCGTGCGGACCCGGATTCGAGATGGACCCCGTGCCGAACGGGGAAACAATCGAAACCGCGGTGAGACCGAGGACGATCAGACAGAAAATTAACACCGTTAGCATCGCCATCTTCACGTCATAGGCCTCGATCTTTTTTCCCAGATATTCGGGCGTCCGGCCCACCATCAGACCGGCGATGAAGACCGCGAGGACGATGAAAACGACGATGCCGTAGAGACCCGCGCCCACGCCGCCGAAGATGACTTCACCGATCATGATGTTGACCATCGGAATCATCCCGCCAAGCGGAGTGAACGAGTCGTGCATGCCATTGACGGCGCCGCAGCTCGCGTCCGTCGTCGCGGTGGCGAAGAGCGCGGTGTTCGCAATCCCGAAGCGAACTTCCTTGCCCTCCATATTGCCGCCCGGCTGCATGGCGCTCGCATGCTGGTCAATGCCATGGAGCAATGGATTGCCGTGAGCTTCCATCGCATAGATGATCGTGACGCCCGCCAGACACAGAAGCGCCATGGCGGCCCAGACGGCCCATCCGTGACGCTGCGAACCCGTCATCCGGCCGAGCGTGTACGTGAGGCCCGATCCAAGCGAGAGGATCATCACAATCTGCATGAAATTGGTCAGGGGATTGGGATTCTCGAAGGGATGCGCGCTATTGGCGTTGACGAAGCCGCCGCCATTCGTGCCCAAAATCTTGATCGCTTCCTGAGAAGCGACAGGACCCTGGGCGATGACCTGGTCGGTGACGGTTTGGGTGGTCGTTTTGCCGTTCGAGTCCGTCGTCGAGATCGTTTGCGGATTGACGAGCTTCGCCGTGTCGTAGGGTCTCAGATTCTGAGTCGTGCCCTGCGACACAAATATCAGGGCGATCACCAGACACGCCGGCGCCAGGACCCACAACATGGCCCGCGTGACATCCACCCAAAAGTTGCCGATCGTCTTGGATTCTTTCCGCGCGATGCCGCGGATGATCGCAATGGCAAGAGCCAAACCGACCCCGGCGGAAACGAAATTGTGATAGGCGAGGCCGGCCATCTGCGTGAAATAGCTCATGGTGTTTTCGCCGCTGTAGTTTTGCCAGTTCGTGTTGGTCGTGAACGAAGCGGCGGTATTGAACGCGAGATGGGCCTCGACGTTGGCGAAATGCTGCGGATTCCAGGGCATCCATTTCAAGCCCTGCACGCGCTCGATCAAATACAGCACGAGCATGGATACGGCGCTGAAAAGAAGCATCGAGACCGCGTATTCCTTCCAGTCCATCTCGTACTTCTCATCAATCCCGGTGGTGCGATAGAGCAGGCGCTCGATGGGGCGAAGAACCGGGTCGAGAAAAGTCTTCTCGCCCGCGAAGACGCGCGCCATGAAGACGCCGAGCGGCTTGGTGACCGCCAGGAGCACAACGAAAAACAACGCGATTTGCAGCCAACCGTTCGCGGTCATGTTCAGAACCTCTCCGGCCAAAGCAACGCGGCCAGCAGATATACGCCCGTGAGAATGCAGATTCCGAGCAGCACAATATTACCGAGCATCGATGTCGCTCCTTACTTGAGGCGGTCGCATCCCCACACATACGCAATCGCCAAAACGAAGAAACCAACCGTGCAAAGCACAAAAATGACGTCGAGCATCTCGATCACCCTTTCGCCGCTCGCCTGACCGCTGGGTGTCCGGCTTCGGACCGCAGCATGGCGACACGGTTTTGGAGGCAGGTTACGAACATTTTTCGCTGCGCGCGCCTGTCACCCGCGACAGCGAAGTTCAGAACTGCTGAATCGTTTGTTGGGCTGGGCCGATCCGCAGGCGTGTTCCAGGCGCGGAACGCATTTTCCTCATCGGCGGGACTGATCGCGGTGACGGCGGTCACAGCCCCGCTCTGCGTCCTCGAACCAGCATGTTGGAACCGCCTTGCCTCGCGCCAGAACTGAGACAGTGCATATAGCATGAACCCGAGTCCCGGGCCCATCACGATCGTCAGGAAGATAAACATTGCCGTCCTCCTTTGCTGGTTCCACCGAGCCGCCAGCAGGCGCGCCCGTGGCCGGAACCGAGTGCAGGCTACTCCCGAGGCATCAGGAAGGAATAAGAGAGCTGTAAGGATTTTGTAAGCGGGCGGAAGGGGGTGGAAGGGCCACAAACGGGGCTGGTTAGCCGCAGCTGCGGCTCCGCTGCTGGCGCGATCGGCGCGTCCGGCAAGGCTGATTGCGGTACGATAATCTTGTTGCTCGCGGAAGGTGAGGCATGGCCGGCCAGCATCGGGTGGTAATCCTTGGCGGCGGCTTCGGCGGACTGGGCGCCGCGATGAAGCTGAAACGCGCCCCGGTCGAGGTGACGCTCGTTGACCGTTGCAACTATCACCTGTTTCAGCCACTGCTCTATCAGGTGGCGACCGGCACGTTATCTCCGGCGAACATCGCTTCGCCGCTTCGCAACATCCTGAAGCGGCACAAGAATACGCGCGTGCTGCTTGCCGAGGCCACGGGGATCGATGCCGCAAATCGCCGCGTGATTTTGAGCGATGGCTCGATCGAATACGACACGCTGGTCGTCTCCACAGGCTCGAGCCACCAATATTTCGGCCACGACGAATGGGAGGAATTCGCGCCCGGGCTGAAAACAGTGGAAGACGCCACGGACATGCGCCGCCGGATTCTGCTGGCATTTGAAACCGCCGAGCGCGAGACGGATCCCGAGAAGCTGCGCGCGTCGATGACGTTCGTAATTGTCGGCGGCGGTCCCACGGGCGCGGAACTCGCCGGAGCGCTCGGTGAGATTGCCAACGACACACTGCGACGGGATTTCCGCAACATTGACCCCTCTAAAGCACGCATCATTCTGGTGGAAGGCGCCGACCGAGTGCTTCCGGTCTACCCGCCACAGCTTTCTGCGGCGGCCCGCAAGATGATCGAGCGCCTGGGTGTGACCGTGCGCACGGGCGCTATGGTTACGGATATCCGAAAGGAATCGGTCACCCTCCGCGAAGGCGACAAGACCGAAACGATTCCCACGCGCACGATTTTGTGGGCCGCGGGAGTGCTGGGCTCACCGCTCGGCCGCATCGTGGCCCAGGAAACCGGCGCGACATTCGACAAAGCAGGGCGCGTAAACGTGGAGCCAGACTTCACGCTGCCCAGTCACCCGGAAATTTTCGTGATCGGCGATCTCGCGAGGTTTACACATCAAACGGGGCAGCCCCTGCCCGGAGTGGCGCAGCCGGCCATTCAGGAGGGCCGCTGCGTCGCAGGCGCAATCGCGCGCCGTCTGCGCGGCGAAAAGTCGCTGCCGTTTCATTATTTCGACAAGGGAAATCTGGCGACGATTGGCCGGGGCGCCGCGGTTGCCGATCTGAATTGGCTGCGCCTTTCAGGGTTTCCCGCGTGGCTCCTCTGGATTTTCATCCACTTGCTCTACATCGTTGAGTTTCAAAATCGGCTGCTGGTGTTCGTGCAATGGGCGTGGTTTTATTTCACCTACGATCGTTCGGCGCGCCTGATCACGGGGAAGAATCCGCTGCCGCTCGACCTTTGAGACTATAGCGAGAAATCAAGCGGAGACATCCGATCGCGCCTGAATCTTTCCGGCGCGAATCGCCTTGACCAGCGCCGCGTGGTCGCGATCGGTCTGATCCGCGTAGGCCACGGCAAATTTCTCGATCGCCCGATCGAACGCAGCATTTTTGCCAAGGTAACCGGCGATTCGCGCCGGGTCTCCGGTTCGGGCGTGCGCGCGGGCCAGGGTCCAACCGCAGATGTCGACGTACTCGAGCCAGTCCTGCCGGGACATTTCGGAAACGTCGATCTTCATGCGCATGTCGCGAAGCTGGCGGAAATAATAGTCGCGGCCCTCGTCGTCGCGCGCCCAGCCGAGAAAGATATCGCTCGCGGATTGGAGCATGCGCTGACCGGTGACGACGCGTTCGCCGTGATTCCCATAGCGGCTCCTGCCCGCATAAGGAGCGAGCGCGGACTCACTCGCCTCCTTGAACTGAAGAAACAATGGATCCTTCGCGCCCGCCATCAATAGAGCCACGGCGCAGCGGGTGCCCACGCTGCCGACGCCCACCACTTTTCGGGCTATATCCACGACGTGGTAGCGATCGAGAATCACGCGCCGCTCTTCGGGCAGCGACCGGCGATAGCGTTCAAACATGTCGCGCACGTGCTTGCCGATCTGCGCGATTCCGGGAGGATGATAGACCAGCGGCGGAAGATCCAGAATCCGCAGCCGGCCATTTTTCATCGCGGTGATTTTCGGGAACACGAGCGCGGCCGTCTGCATCGCGGCGTTCTTCTCGACTTGCTCCCATCGCCTTCGAGCGGCGCTTGTTTTCGCTTCGTCGATGAAAATCTCCGCGTCCAGATGCGAGTACCAGACGTCCAGCGCGCGCATCCCGGCATATTCCCGCATGTGCTCGCGGTAGGAGCGCACGGCCGCGCGCGCCGCTGCCGCGGAATGCCGCTCGCTGAGGCCGGTTTCGCGGCCGGCCAGTACGATGCTCGCCGCAAGGCGCTTCACGTCCCATTCCCACGGTGCGGGAAGCGTTTCATCGAAATCGTTGATGTCGAAGACCAGCCGGCGTTCCGGGCTCCCGAAGCCGCCGAAATTCGCGACGTGGCAATCCCCGCAGGCCTGGACTCGAAGCCGCGTGGAGGGCGTGGCGGCGAGATCTGCGGCCATCAGAGCCGCGGACCCGCGGAAAAAAGCGAAGGGCGATTGGCGCATGCGGCCATAGCGGATCGGCAGGAGTTCCGCGAGCCGCCCGCGGTCGGCATGCGTCAGCAGCTGAATGGGGTCGGGGCGGCCGGGAGGCGGCTGCCACTTCGCGTGGGAGGCTCGCGGAACACGTTCGCGCAGGGCTTTTCCCTCGGCCAGGCGCTCCTTGGCGCTCAGGCCGAACTCGTCCGCTCCGACGCGGCGCAATTTCTGGTGGTATTTTGTCATGGAATCACACGAGCCGGAAATTCGGCCGGGACAGATTGTCCGCTTAGCTGAATACGGGCGTCAAGCGCGGTGCTTGACTGAGATCGAGGATGCGGAATTTGCGTTGCGTGCTGCCGGAGATTTTTCCGCCGGTCGACTAGGGAGCATATTAGAATCGGGGTATCCCAGCCACTAGATATGAAAACCTACGAAAAGGCGATATGGACGGCCTTGCTCGCGCTGCTGGCACTCGCGCTGGGCGCAGCTGTCCTCACGCGCAGCTGGTCGGACTATCGCGTGCGCCTGCGCGCAATCCGGCTGGCATCGAAGAGCGCTTCCAATATCGTGGACACGCACGCGCTCGATACGGCGCAGCAGCTCGCGCCGCTGGCTATCACGCACAGCGAGCAGGATTACGCCGCGCAAGCCCTGCGGCTGGCCGACCATTCGGTGGATCTGGCGTTTTCGGCGGCGATGCACGACGCGGCGGAAAATCCCGCTCCACTCACTCCGGAGACGCGCGAACTCGCCGCGCGCGCCAAGGCAGCCGCGGCGGCCTCCGCCGCGGACCAGAACCGGATCAATCAATTCACCGCGACCATGGCGCACGCGCAGGGGAGCGCCAAGGACGACCTGCAGGATTTGATCGGCATCGCGCAAGCCCAGCTCGCGCTCGACCAGGACGACATGGAAGACGCGCAACAAGATCTCGTCCGTGCCGGCGGCGACAAACAGGCCACCATCCAGCAGCTGCTCGACCAGCGCAAAGCCACGAGCGCGCAGAATACCGGCGCTCAAACGGGCCCTCCCGCAGGATCGGAGCCTTCAATCGAACTCACGCAATCAAAGAGCATCGCCGCGGAGTCTCGCGCGTGGATGTCGCTGCGCGCGAAAGAGAAGCTCCTGAATCAGGCGCAGACGGACGCGCTGGCGCGCGCGGCAAAGCTTCCCGCCGAGCACGCAACGCTCGAGAAAGAGATGGAAGCAGGAAAACCGCCGGCGGCGATTGCGCCGGGTGCAACGGCAAATCCTCCACCGGCGGATGGATCGCAACCCGCGTCCGAGGCAGATACGCCGCTCGCGCGGCTGCGCCGGCAAACGGAAGATAAGAAGAACCTCGCCGATTTCGACGAGCGCATCGTGACCGAGCAGCAGCTGGCTGCCGTCTACTCCAACTGGGCGGGGCTCGTCAACGCTCGCGCCAAGGGATTTCTCCACGAGATTATTGTGTCCGTGTTCTGGGTTCTGCTGATCGTCACGATAATCCTGGCCGCGAACGATCTGGTGCAGCGGCTTTTTGCGCGAGTGTCGCTCGAGCGCCGCGAGATGCACACGATGCGCGCTCTGATCCTGTTCGCGCTGCAGGCGCTGGGTCTGCTGTCCATCCTGCTGGTGATTTTCGGGATACCCACGAATCTGGCGACCGTTCTTGCGCTCGCCGGCGCGGGCCTGACCGTGGCCATGAAGGATTTCATCGTCGGATTCTTCGGCTGGTTCGTGCTGATGGGCAAGGACGGCATCCGCGCGGGCGATTGGGTCGAGATCAATGGCGTCGGAGGAGAGGTCGTGAAAGTCGGGCTGCTGCACACCGTGATACTGGAAACGGGTAATTGGACCGATGCGGGCCATCCGACGGGCCGCAAGGTTTCGTTCGTGAACAGCTTCGCGATCGAAGGCCACTACTTCAATTTTTCGACGTCGGGACAGTGGCTCTGGGATGAAATCGAAGTGCAGGTGCCCGAAGGCGCCGATCCCTACGCAACCGGCGAGGCGCTGCAGAAGATCGCCGCGGACGAAACGTCGGCGAACGTCAGTATCGCCGACACAGAATGGAATCGCGCCGCGCCAACGTACGGGAAACGCTCCTTCTCCGCGGCGCCATCGCTCAGCATCCGGCCAACCGGCGCCGGAGTGAGTATCGTGCTGCGCTACATTACGCGCGCCAACGAGCGATACGAGGTTCGCGCGCGCCTCTACCGCGAAGTCGTGGACCTGCTGCGCAAGAAGCAGTCTCCCGAACCCGATTCATCGGTGGCCAGTCGCAAACCCGCCCGCCGACCCGCCTGACCCCGGTTGGGGATTCTCAGAAGATCGCGAAAATGTGAAAGCTGATGATGCCGAGCGTCACACCGATGGCGGAACCCGCGAGCACGTCGCTCAGAAAGTGCATTCCGAGGATGATGCGGGAGGCCGCAATCAGGAAGGCCACGGCCAGCAGGCACGAGAGCAGGTAGGGATAGAAGAGTCCCAGCGTAACCGCCACGGCAAAAGCCGTGATGGAGTGTCCCGAGGGAAACGAATACTTGTCCGGAGGCAGAATTGAAGCCCAGCAGTGCGGCTCAATTTCGCACGGTCTTTTGCGCCGGCTGGTGTGCTTGAGGGCGCGGAACAAAAAGATCCCCGCCGCGGCGCTGGAAGCGCCCGCCCCGATGGCGGCGAAGCGATGCTCTCCACCGTAAAGCACCAGAATCAGGCCGAGTGCGTACCAGAGCCATCCGTCGCCTCCCCGCGTGGCCACAATCATGAGAATGCGGAACCACCGCGGGGCGCGCCAGCGGTGTACGCGGCGCATCAAGCGGTGATCGTTCGATTGAATCTGGTTCCAGACTGCCCTGGCTACGGTCATACGCACTCCTCCACCGCGCGCTGCGGCACGGTGATCCAGCGGGAACGCTTGCGACGGGATTCGGGCTGGTGCAGTGCCAGCGCGGCCCAGTGACGGCTGAACGAACGCTCGTCGCGGTAATTGAGATAGGTAATGAGTGGGACGAGCGGAGCCAGCGGCGCAATCAAAGTGGTCCAGGACTTCTCCCGCATCATTTCAACGCCGATCATGAACACATCCCGCGTCAATTTCGCGAAGCAGCCGGACTCGCCCCCCACGACGCCTTTTCCGGCTTTCAATCCCGCGAAGAACTCTTCCTTGTCGCGCGCGCCGGAAACTTCCGTGTAAGCCGTACCCACGGACGCGAGCGCGTGCGCGTCGCTTCCGCCGATGGCGATCTTGTTCCACTGCGCGGCCAGACTCGCGGCGTAGCCATTGGTGGCCTCGAGCATGTGGCTGTTGCGCGTCTCGACGGCCGGGAAATATTCCTGGAACCAGGCGAAATCCTCGCTCTCACGGCGGCCGGTCACGCTCGAAAACACGTGATTGATGCTGAAGAAGATCCTGCGCTCCGTGAGGTACATCAGCAGCGCAACCAGATCGTTGCGCCGCTGCAGGAGCTGCGCGTGCTGGCGCTCATGGAAGTCGTAGACTCCAATGTGGACTTCCGTACCGCTGGGCATCCGGCACGTCAGCTCCTCGCTCAGGAAGAAATTCGGCTCCCGCCGGAGCTTTTCGGCGCCTTCGATCGAGTCGTGGTCGGTTAATGTGAAGAGATCCATGCCCCGGCGCTTCAGGAGGGCGTGGACCTCTTGAGGATCGCTATAGCTTTCCCGGCAGAATGCGCTCACAAACGGCGTGGTGGCGGCGCCGGAGAAGTACGAGTGGACGTGCATATCGCATTTCACGATTTCCACAATAAATTCACAGGGTTACATGGTGATGACATCGCCGCTAAGATTCTGAAAACATAGGTATTTAACTGATTCGACACAGGATCGGACCTTTTAACACGGCTGTAGCATTTGATGGCCCTCCCAATGCCAGAATGTGTCACTTGGAGCCACGCTAAGTGCAAAGGATTGAGTTTGGGTTCTTCGACGCCGGAGGCGGCCACCGGGCGGCGGCCACCGCCCTCCAGATAGCCATCGAGGGCCAGCGGCGCCCGTGGGAAATCCGCCTGACGAATCTGCAAGAACTGATGGACCCCCTCGATATCGTCAAAAAGTATGCCGGTATCCGCATTCAGGACGTTTACAACACGATGTTGCGCCGGGGTTGGACGCTCGGAAGCCCTCAACTACTGAAGGTCTTGCAGTTCGTGATTCGGCTATACCACCGGCCCACGGTCCGCTTGCTCGAGGCGCACTGGAAGGAAACCGAACCGGACATGCTGATTTCCTTCGTGCCGCATTTTAATCGCGCGATGGGCGAAAGTTTTCATCGCGCATACCCAGGACGCCCATTCGTAACCGTACTGACGGACCTTGCCGACTACCCGCCGCATTTCTGGATCGAACGCCAACCCAGCGCGACGGGCTGGCGCCAATATTTCATCTGCGGATCGGATCGCGCGGTCGAACAGGCGCGCTCGATGGGGCACACGGACGACCACATTTTTCGCGCGTCGGGAATGATCCTGCACCCGCGATTTTATGACGCGCCGGTCGAAAGTCGTGTCGCCGGGCGGGAGCGCCTGGGGCTAAAGCCCGATCTCCCCACGGCGCTGGTTCTTTTCGGCGGCCACGGTTCCAACGTGATGCTGGAAATCGCCGAGCGGCTGGACAAGTCGCCGCTCGATCTTCAATTGATCTACGTTTGCGGAAAGAATGAAAAGCTAGCGAACGCGCTGCGCGCGAGAAAATCGCGCGTGCCCTGTTTTGTCGAGGGATTCACGACCCGCGTGAACGAGTACATGCAGCTGGCGGATTTCTTCATCGGCAAGCCCGGTCCCGGCAGCGTGAGCGAAGCCCTGGCCATGCAGCTTCCCGTAATCGTGGAGTGCAACGCCTGGACGCTGCCGCAGGAGCGCTACAACGCGCAATGGATCGTTGAAAAGGAAGTAGGGCTGGTGCTGCGCAACTTTGACAAGATTGATGCGGCCGTGGCGCAGTTGATCGAACCCAGCGCGCGCGCTCGCTACCGCGCGAACGCCGCATCGCTCCAGAATCGCGCCGTCTTCGAGATTCCCGAAATCCTCGAGAAGATATTCGAGCGATCGCGCGGCGTCACCCCAGCGAATGGCGGCGCCGTGCTGGCGGCAAAACTCGCTTGATTTGACTGCTTCTTGGCACTGCGCAAAATAGGCCGAAATTCGGTAGTGGGTCAGTTTCCGATTGGCGCGTTAATCAGAGGTTGAACAGTCCTGATATTGAGTCCTGTGTATACTGGCCTTATTCTGACGTCGTTGGACGGGAGCAATTTGCTTGAAACCAATTAGACGATCGGTGCTGGCAGGAATGCTACTTTTGGGCGTCAGCCTTTCGATAGTAGGCCGCTCTAATGGAGGCGAACACGCGGTTGGCTGGCAAAAGCTGAGTGCTGGCGCTTTCTCGCTCTTTGCCCCGGCGGGGTGGGAGTTCCATAAACTGCAGGGTGTAGATTAGTATGTTGGGGAGTTTTCTGGTGACGGCATCGTGCTCAAATTCGACTTCGGTCGGTATTCCAGCGACCTGCGTGACGCCGTCGAGCCGAAATACGTGGTAACTCAGGAGAAAGTCGGTGGCCACAA
>Ga0209517_10007175_pt1 | contig 13463 bp, 10 predicted proteins | sample PeaSoiMetSII2010_FD_187695 | JGI IMG/M metagenome (GOLD analysis project Ga0209517, IMG submission 187695) | Peat soil microbial communities from Weissenstadt, Germany - SII-2010 (SPAdes) (version 2) | ecosystem: Environmental > Terrestrial > Soil > Wetlands > Peat | place: Germany...
GACCAAGTGTGCCGCCGATGCCATTGATCAGCATCGTGCTGCCCGGCCCCGCGCCGGATTTGCGGATTGCCGCATAGGCCGTACCGAGATAGCCGAAACGCGCCGCGGCCTCGAAGCTGACATTGTCCGGCAATTTGACGAGCGCGTTCTGCGGCGCCGTTACGTATTCGGCAAGCCCGCCATAGGGGTAGGCCTCGAACACCGGCTGGGATAAGGGCCCGCGTCCGAAATAGCCCTGGAAGGTGAAGCCGCGGCAATTGACGATCTCGCCGCACCGGCAAGCGCGGCAGGAGCCGCAGCCGCGCGCCGGATTGACATAGACGCGGTCGCCCGGGCGGATCGACAGGACCTGGCCGCCGACCGCCGTCACCACGCCCGCTGGATCGAGGCCGAAGATCGCCGGCAGCTTCGGCAAGGGCAGGTAGGGAAACCACTCCGGCCACTTGGTCAGCACATTCTTCAGATTCGGCACCACGCCACACGCCTTGACGGCAACGACGACATCGGTCGGCCGGGGCTCCGGCACGGGCATCTCTTCGATCAGGAGCGGTCCGCCGATTTGATGCAGGCGTGCAACGCGCATCATCTTCATCGCCTCCTCCGTTAACATCCATTTTCGACGCGAATCCGAAACGGTCTGCTCAGGCCGGCAACTCTTTCGTCCGCGTCGATGCCGTGCGCCCGTGCACGGGATAGGGATATTGGCCGAGCGGCAGAAGCAGAATGGAGGTGACCGCCGGCGCCACTTCGAAAAGCATCAAAGCGGGGACCTAGGAGTGACGATGATCGTAAGATGCGGCGGCGATCGTGGCTCCGATTCCTTGAACAAAGGCGGACACGGCGAAGATGACGCTCCCGCGCCGCGGCCGATGCCGCGCGGGGCGGAGGCGGCCGGGCGGGCGGATTCTATTTGCCGTCGGGGTGCACGGCCGCGACGCGGTCGAATTCGACATTGTAGAGGTGTCCGTTCACACGCTCGACCTTGCGCAAATAGACATCCTGGATGACGTCGCGCGTCGCCGGGTCGATGGTCATCGGGCCGCGCGGGCTCGTCCAGCTCAGGCCCTTGGCGGCGGCGACGAATGTGTCGCCCTCGGTCGAGCCGCCGGTCTTCTTGAGCGCCTCGTAGATGAGCGCCATCCCGTCATAGCCGCCCACCGCCATGAAGTTCGGCCGCATGCCGCCATTCGCCTTCTCGAAGGCGGCGACGAAGGCCTTGTTCTCCGGCGAGGGGTGAGCCGCGGAGTAGAAATGCGAGGTGATCGTGCCGAGCGCCGGGTCGCCCATGCTGTCGAGAATGTCGTCGTCGGTCACGTCGCCGGTGCCGATGAGCTTGATGCCGGCGGCGGCAAGCCCGCGCTCGGCGAACTGCTTCATCACCGCCGAGCCTTCGCCGGAGGGCACGAAAATGAACACCGCATCCGGTTTGGCGTCCTTGGCGCGCTGGATGAAGGGCGCATAGTCCGGGTTGTTGAGCGGCACGCGCGCGCTGTCGACCGCGCCGCCATTCGCCGTGAACACCGTCTTGAAGGTGGTCTCGGCATCGAGGCCGGGGCCGTAATCGGTGACGAGCGTGTAGACCTTCTTGATGTCGTGCTTGGCCGCCCACAGCGCCATCGGCGCCGTTTGCTGCGGCAAGGTGAACGAGGTGCGCAGGATGTAGGGCGAGCGCTGCGGAATGATCAGCGTGCCGGCCGACATGACGATCATCGGCGTCTTCGCCTCGCTCGCCACCGGGGCGGCGGCAAAGGCGAGCGGCGTCAGGCCGAAGCCGGCGAGGATCTCGGCATGATCGTTGGTGACGAGCTCTTGCGCGAAGCGCTTGGTCGTTTCCGGCGCGACGCCGGTGTCGTCGCGCAGCAGCACCTCGATCTTGCGGCCCGCGACGACATCGCCATGCTCGGCGAGGTAGAGCTTGACCGCCGCATCGACCTGCTTGCCCGTCGAGGCGAAGGGGCCCGTCATCGGCTCGATCAGGCCGATCTTCAACACTTGCTGCGCCGACGCCCCCGGCCCCAGGAGCGCGCTCAGCGCCACCGCGGCCAGCGCCGCGTGGAGTGGCAATCCGATCCTCATGGCGTCCCCCCTGTCCAAGTCCCCGCCCGAAACCGGACCAAAGCTTCTCCGCTGCCGCGCCTCAGGTCAAGGCTTCCCTTCGCGCAATGCGCCGCGAGCAGGCCAAGGCCGAACAACGGCAGGACAATGAAAGCGATCGCGACATAAGGCCCGAAGAGCCGGTCGAGACAATCGCCCGCGACGACGACGCAAATGGGGAGCGCGGTGCCGCTTCACAGCCATCGCCTCACCCAAAGATTGATGCCCCCCACTTGTATCCAGCCTTGGTCGGACCCATGTCCAATATGTTGTCAACCAAGTGGAGGATGCCCAAACAGCATGACTCCCCCCGGCTGTAACGAGTTGCCGACCACTTGGCATCGGCAACCCAGCACAAAGCCCAAGATTACGCTCGGCATCCCGAGCACGGAGTCTTTGTTACTCCGCAGTGGACCCCCGCAAGTCACGATGTGGCGCTGAGCGGGGGTCTTGCGTCGTACCCGCATTAAGTTCCGGCCTCGATCCCTCCACGCCATCCTTCGCGAGCATCTGATCGGCACGTTCAACGGCCACCGGCGCGGCGTATAGCGGTCATGCGACCATCGGTGCAGGATCACCGCGTTCCAACGGTGTCGGGACTGGCGCAGGAGCGTCCTCGAAGGGCGGGGTAACGTCGTGGGCAGGGTGCTTCTGCCGATCGCCTGCCATATACTCTGGCCCGCCTCGCCCCCTCGCCAGCAAATTGTCGGCCGCTCGGATCGAGGCGGGAACCGTATGGGTCAACAGCCAAATCCCGATTGTTCCGAATCTGCCGTTTGGCGGCTACGAGCAATCCGGAATCGGGCGTGATTTCCGCCCGCGCCGGCTGCAAGGCTCGACCGAGGAAAAGGCCGTCTGCATCGCGCATGAACGCGACATTAACTCATTTCGAAAGGACCATTCATGGCCACAGCCTCTGCTCCGTCCCGGCCGAACCGGAGAATTACCGGTGGGGAGGCGATCGTGGAGAGTCTTGTCGCGCATCGTGTCGATACGGTCTTTGCGCTGCCGGGTGCGCAGATCTATGGGCTGTGCGATGCCCTTGCCAGCAACCGGAGCCTGATCCGGACGATCGGCGCGCGGCATGAGCAGGCGGCTGGATTCATGGCCTTCGGCTATGCCTGCGCGAGCGGGAAGCCGGGTGTGTTCGCCGTCGTGCCGGGGCCGGGGATATTGAACGCTTCCGCGGCGCTGCTGACCGCGCATGCATCCAATGCCCCGGTGCTGGCGCTCACGGGCGATGTGATGTCGCGCTTCAAAGGGCGCGAGCGCGGGCAGCTGCACGAACTTCGCGACCAGTTGGGCGTGCTGCGCGCCATGACCAAATGGGCGGAGCATATCGAGCATCCGGTTCAAGCGCCCGTGCTTGTGGCTCGGGCATTCCAGGAGATGGCGTCCGGCCGTCCGGGCGCGACGGCGTTGCAGGCCCCCTGGGATTTTTTTACGATGCGGGCCGCGGTTCGCGCGAGCGCGCCGCTCAGCCCCTTTGCCGATCCGGAACCGGACGCGGATGCGATCGACAGCGCGGCAAAGTTATGCCGTGACGCTCGCGCACCCATGATATTCGTCGGCTCGGGCGCGCTCGAGGCAAGCTCCGAGGTGACCCAACTCGCGGAGACGTTGGGCGCACCGGTCGTCAGCTTCCGCGGCGGGCGCGGCATCGTTTCCGACGATCACCCGCTCGGCTGCACGATCGCTGCAGGTGCGCGTTTGTGGCCGCAAGCCGACCTGGCCGTCGTCATCGGATCCCGTTTCGAACTGCTCGACATGCGCTGGCGCTACCGGCCGGACGGACTCAAGATCATCCGGATCGACATCGATGCGGCCGAAATCCGCCGGCTGCCGGCCGCAGTCAACATCGTCGCCGACGCCGGAACGGCCAGCCTGGCGCTGGCTCGCGCCGTGCTCAAGGCGGGCACGCCCCGCCACCGCGCCAACGATATTGCGGCGGCAAAGGCAGCGGCAGCGGCAGCGATCGAGATAATTCAGCCGCAAATCGGCTACCTGAAGGTGATACGCGACGTGTTGCCCCGCGACGGGTTCTTCGTCGAGGAGATCTGCCAGGTCGGCTTCGCGTCGATCTTCGGCTTTCCCGTCTATCATCCGCGCACGCTCGTGACCGCCGGTCAACAAGGAACCCTCGGCTTCGGCTTTCCCACCGCCCTTGGGGTGAAGACAGCCTGCCCGGATCGCGCCGTGGTCTCGATCGCCGGTGACGGCGGCTTCATGTTCGCCGCGCAGGAACTGGCCACCGCCGTTCAGTATGGCATCAATCTCGTCACGATCGTCTTCAACAACGAGGCTTACGGCAATGTGCTGCGCGATCAAGAGACGCTGTTCGGCGGCCGGCTGCTGGGATCGGAGTTGATCAACCCGGATTTCGTGAAATTTGCCGAGGCGTTCGGAGTCGAGGCGCATCGCGTGACAAGCCCGGACGCGCTTCGCCCGGTGATCGAACGGGCCTTCGCCGCCGCTCGCCCGGTCTTGATCGAAGTGGTGGTCCCGCGTCGATCGGAAGGCGATCCCTGGCAGTTCATCAATCCGAGATTTAAGTGAGGGTACCGCGATGATGGGCGGGCTAGCTCCACCCACCCGGGTCTTTTGCTAGCCAAGCCACGGTGTCCGGCGCAACCGGGCCCGGCGACCCGCCGCGTCTTCCCGCATCTGCCGACCACGCCGGTTGCCGAAGCTCTCAGCGACCACCCATGGTGCCGAACGCCTCGTTGGCGCCCTGCTCGCGGGACTGTCGGCTCCATGATCTGGATCAAATCGGCCGCCGATATGGGAGGCTATGCTCCGGCAAAATTCGGCGAAAGGGCTCCGCGCCCGATCATTCCGCCGCCGATGCGACGGCCAGGCGGATTTGCGAGCATGCGTTAGATTGGGCAAGGAGGGTGGGGCGTGATCGACAAGGCCGTAGCGACCTGTAGCGAAGCCGTTGCGCCGGTGTTCGACGGGGCCACCATCATGTTCGGGGGGTTCGGTGATCCGGGGGTCCCTGGCCGGCTGATCGAAGCGCTGCGGCAGCACGGGGCGACCAACCTGGTCGTCGTCCATAATGGCGCCGGTGCCGGCGACTTTGCTTTGGGCGGGCTGATCCTGGACGGGCGCATTCGCAAGCTGATCGCATCCTTTCCCAACAACGCGGGGGCGTCGGCCTTCCGCGACCGCTATTTGAAGGGCGAGATTGAACTCGAACTCGTACCCCAGGGAACCCTGGTCGAGCGCATTCGGGCCGCCGGCGCCGGTCTCGGCGGGTTCTATACCCCGACGGCCGCGGGGACCGAATTGGCGGCCGGCAAGGAGACGCGCGTCATCAACGGACGGGCATACGTGTTTGAAGCACCCCTCCATGCCGACTTCGCATTTATCAAGGGATATCGGGGCGACCGCTTGGGAAACCTCGCCTACCGCGGCGCGATGCGCAATTTCAATCCGGTCATGGCGACCGCCGCCAAAGTGGTGATTGCCGAAGTCGAGGAGCTCGTCCCGGTCGGCGCCCTGTCTCCCGAAGAAATTCATACGCCAGGAATTTTCATCGACCGGGTGGTTCGGATCGACCGCCATCCCCGCCTCTTCGAACCACCGAAGGAGGGCAGCGCAAAGTGACCCTCACGCGCGACGGCATCGCTTATCGTGTGGCTCGCGATCTGCCGGACGGGAGCTACGTCAATTTGGGCCTCGGCATCCCGACCCTGGTGTCCGTTTACCTGCCGCCGGACCGGGAGATCTTCATTCATAGCGAGAATGGCATCCTGGGCGTGGGACCGATGGCGCCCCGCGGCCATGAGGATCCCGACCTGGTCAATGCCAGTAAGGAGTATATTACGTTACTCCCCGGCAGCAGTCTGTTTGACCACGCCCTGTCCTTCACGATGATCAGGGGCGGCCATATCACCCATTCCGTGATCGGCGCCATCGAGGTGGCAGCCAATGGCGATTTGGCCAATTGGCGCATCCCTGGCCAAAAAGTACCCGGCGTGGGCGGTGCGATGGATCTTGCCTTCGGCGTCCCGAACATTTACGTCGCCATGAATCATGTGACCAATAAGGGTCAACCGAAGATACTGACCGCATGTACGTGCCCGTTGACGGCGCCCGGCTGCGTCAAGCGCATCTATACGGACATGGCGCTGATCGAAGTGACGCCCGCGGGACTCGTCCTGCGCGAAGTGGCGCCCGGACTCGCGCCTTCGGCCGTCGAAGAAGCCACCGCAGCTCCATTGAAAGTCGCCGACGACTGCCGCGAGATGGATCTGCCGCTCGCCTTCAACGGCGTCGAACTGCGTCGGTGATTCAGGGGTAGGACAATGCTCAAAGCAATCGACATGCACGCTCACATCTTCACCGGCGACCGGGCGAAGCAGCAGCTAGCGGAAGCCGGGGTTCCGTCCGCCACCGGACACCAGCGGATCAGTCCCGATGAAATGGCGGCGATGTACCAGCAGCTTCACATGATGGCGGTCATTTTCGACGTCGATCAGGAAACCCGCACCGGGGTGAAGATTTCCAATGCAGAGACGGCCGGTTGGGTGAAGAAGTACCCGGGCACCTTCATCGGCTTCGGCAGCGCCGACCCTTGGAAGGGCAGTGCCGCCGTCGACGAGGTGAAGCGATGCGCCGAGATGGGGCTGCGCGGCATGAAATTTCAGCAGGCTAGCCAGGGCTTTGCCCCGAGCAACCCGCGGTTCTTTCCGGTCTACGAGGCCTGTGTTCGCTTGAGCCTGCCGGTCATTTTCCATGGCGGAACCACGGCCCTCTATGCCGGCACGCCGGGCGGCGGCGGCCTGCTCCTCGAGTATTGCCGGCCAATTCCCTATATCGACGAGGTCGCTGCCCGGTATCCTGACTTGCGGATCATCATCGCGCATCCGGCGTGGCCCTGGCACGACGAGCAGTTGGCCGTGATGCGGCACAAGGGCAATGTTTACATGGATCTCTCTGGCTGGGCGCCCAGATACTTCCCGCCGTCGATCATCCAGAACGCCAACACGCTGGTTCAGGACAAGGTCTTCTTCGGCTCCGACTTCCCCGTCCTCACTCCCGAGCGCTGGCTCAGCGAATTCGAGGCGCTTCCCATCAAGGACACCGTCCGACCCAAGATCCTGCTGCACAACGCGGCCAAGTTCCTGGGCATCGACCTGCACTCGGCCTAGGGGGCGCGCAATGCCGAATGCCCCGCGGGGTCAGCGCACGGAGCCATCATTTTCGGGGAGCGCGCCTGGCGTGGACGTGCGTTTCGTTGACACGACGTTTCGCGATGGATCGCAAAGCGTGTGGGCCTCGGGGATGCGGACCGGCATGATCGAGGCGGTCGCAGAGGCCGTCGGCCGAGCCGGCTTCGCGGTCGTCGAGGTACCGGTCAACGGGATCTTTTTCAAGAAGTTCACCCGCGACCTGAAGGAGAACCCCTGGGACATGTGCCGCATGGTGGCGCGCACCATGCCCAACACGGTCAAGGGCTGCATGGCCGGGGGAAACCTCAACCCCTTCGGAGCGCCCCCGGCCCGAGCGCTGGCCAAGCTCTTTTACGAGCGCGTGGCCGGGATCGGCGCTCTCAACCGCGCCCAGACGTTCGCAAACACCTATGGCCAGATGGAAAACGAGTTCCCCTGGACCATTCCGATGTTCCGGAGCCTGGGGTTGCAGATCGCCATCGCTCTCTCGTACAGCGTTTCTCCCCGTCACACGGACGAATACTACGGGCAGAAGACGCGCGAGATCCTCGCGTTCAAGCCGGACCTCATTTACCTCGAAGATCAATGCGGGATCTTGACGGTGGACCGCGCGCGGACACTGCTTCCGGCCATCGTGCGCAATGCCGGCGCCGTGCCGGTGGAACTGCACGCGCACTGCACGACCGGGCAAGCCCCGCTCGTCTATCTCGAGGCGTTGGGCTTCGGGATCCGGACGCTGCACACGGCCCTGCCGCCTTTGGCCGACGGTCCATCGCAGCCATCGGTCTTCAACATCGCCCATAACGCCCGGCTCCTGGGGCATAGGGCGACCCTCGATGAAGACGCGCTTCAGCGGGTCACGGAGACGCTCACGGCGATCGCGAAATCCGAAAAGCTGCCGATCGGCGCGCCCTTGGAATACGACTACGCGCAATACGTTCATCAAATGCCGGGCGGCGTGATCTCGAACCTGCGGCACCAGCTTGCCGAGCTGCGCATCCAGCACCGGTTGAACGAGGTGCTCGAGGAATCGGTGCAGGTCCGCAAGGATCTCGGCTATCCCATCATGGTGACGCCGCATTCGCAGTTCGTGGGCACGCAGGCCGGCATCAACGTCGCCCTCGGAGAACGCTACAAGGTCGTCATCGACGAGTTGATCCTGTTCGCCCAAGGGGTCTACGGCGAAGATTCCGGCCATACCTGGATGGACCAGAATCTAAAGGACAGATTGCTCGCCATGCCCAGGGCCAAGGAGCTGGCAACCCGGCAAAGACCGGACGTTTCGCTCGAAGACCTGCGCGCGCAATTCGGCGGCGCCGGGGTCTCGGACGAGGAGTTTCTGCTCCGTTACATCATGAAGGGCGAGCGCGAGGTCGCGGCAATGCAAGCGGCGGGGCCGCCGAAACGGTATCGCAACACCGCGCCTTCCCTGCTCGCCCTCCTTAAAGAGCTCAAGAATCACACGGGCGTGCGCTATATCCAGGTGCGGCGCGGCCGCGGGTCGCTGGTCGTCCAGAATCGCTCCGCGGTCTGAGCCGGCGGCGCCGGCATCGAATGAGAAATCGGAGGACAATCAAGTGAACAACGCCTTTGATACGCTGAGCGATGACGAAGTCCGGCAGATCGCCCAGCTTGTCGAAACCTTGGACCATTCCACCTTCGACTTCCTGCAGTTGGAAATCGGCGATCTGAAGCTGACAATCGGCAAAGGCGCCGCGCCTCCGACCGGCGTCGCGACCGCACCGGTTGCCGCGGCCCAGCCGCCGGTCGCGGCACCGGCCGCCCATGTCCCCGCAGCGCCCGTCGTCACGCCGGCCGCCCCCGATCCGTCGCCACCGGCGGCGAAAGCCAAGGGCCCTGTCCAAGACGGCACCGTAGCGATCGTCGCGCCCATCATGGGACGGTTCTACGCGCAGCCCGAGCCCGGCGCGGCGCCTTTCGTGGCGGTGGGCGCAATGGTGCGCAAGGAAACCACGGTGGCGCTGATCGAGGTGATGAAGGTGTTCAATGCCGTCCCGGCGGGCGTCAGCGGCGTCGTCACCGAGATCTGCGTCCAGGATGCCGCGATCATCGAATATGGCCAGGTCATGTTCCGGGTCCGACCAACGGAAACGGCGTCGAACGACATTCCAATCGTTGCGTAGGGCTCTCGCCAATGACGGTCTCCCGCGTTTTGATTGCCAATCGCGGCGAAATCGCCGTCCGCGTTATCCGAGCCTGCCAGGCGCTGGGAATCGAGACCGTCCTCGCGGTTTCGGAAGCTGACAGGGACAGCCTGCCGGCCCGGCTCGCGGACCGCACGATCTGCATCGGTCCGGCCAGCGCCACCGCCAGCTATCTGAACGTCAACACCATCGTTGCCGCCGCCTCGGGGACGGGATCGGACGCGGTCCATCCTGGCTATGGGTTCCTCGCCGAATCGCCGGAATTGGCGGACGCCTGCGCCGCTGAGGGGATTACGTTTGTCGGACCGCAGGCCGAGCAGATTAGACAGATGGGCAACAAGCTGCAGGCTCGTACCCTTGCCCGCCAATGCGGCGTCCCCATCCTGCCGGGCTCCGAGAAGGTCCATTCCTTCGAGGAGGCGGGGGCGGTCGCGGCGCAGATCGGTCTTCCCGTCATGTTGAAAGCGGCGGCGGGCGGGGGCGGCCGCGGCATGAAGATCGTGACCGAAGCCAAGGACATGCGGCAGATGTTCACGTCTGCCTCTGCCGAAGCGCGTGCGGCCTTTGGCAACGATACGCTCTACCTCGAGCGGTACATCGCGAACGCCCGGCATGTCGAGGTTCAGCTCCTCGGCGACCGCTTCGGGAATGTCGTCCATCTGGGCGAGCGCGATTGCTCGCTGCAGCGGCGGCATCAAAAGCTGGTGGAAGAGGCGCCGGCGCCCGCCATGACGGAGTCGCGGCGCGAAGAGATTCGACAGGCTGCCGTGACCTTGGCCCGGAACATCGGCTACGAGAATGCTGGCACTGTCGAGTTCATTTTTGATCAGGACACCGGGAAGTTTTACTTTCTCGAGATGAACACCCGGATCCAGGTCGAGCATCCGGTCTCGGAGGCCATCACCGGGGTCGACCTGGTTCAGGAGCAGCTCCGCATCGCCCGCGGAGAAGCGCTGCGCTTCTCACAATCCGATGTGATATTCCGCGGCCACGCCATCGAATGCCGCATCACCGCGGAAGTGCCGGACGAGGGGTTCCGGCCGAGTCCGGGCCGGATCATGGTGTGGTCGCCGCCGGAGGGGCCGAACATCCGGCTCGATACCCATTGCTACGCCGGTTACACCGTTCCGATCTTCTATGATTCGATGGTGGCAAAGCTAATCATCTACGGCCGTGACCGCGCGGAAGCGGTGGAGCGAATGCGCCGGGCGTTGGCGCAGTTCTCGGTCTCCGGCATCGGCACCAACTTGTCATTTCTGCGCTTCGTGATGAGCCACCCGGATTTCGCGGCCGGCAAAGTGAACACGCGCCTCGTGGAAGAGCTGATCACCCAGATGCGGGCTGTCCCCAGCGCAATTGCATCCGCGTGACGCGCGAGGACGAATTCGCGTGGCAAACCGAACCCGGATGCGGAAAGCCAAAGCAAGGCCGGCCATACCGCCATCTGATGCAGCGAACCGCCGGCTGTGGGAGGATTGCCCGGGGCGGCCGCGTCGATCAGGTTTTCGGCTCGTCGAGCGTATTCGCCGGGAACAATTCCTCGATGGTGACGGGGCGCACCGCCATATATTGCTCCATCGAATAGCGGATCGCGGCCTGCAGCGTGGGCAGGCTGGCCTTCACGCCATAGGGGAAGACATCCGGCCCCATCACCTCTTGGGTCGACAGCGCCGCGCTCACGATCCAGGGCAGACCAATTTTGAGCGCCGCGGTCTCGAAGAATTCGGCCTGGCTGATGCGCTTCGCCTCGGAAAAGGCCTGGTACAAATTGAGCGCCAGCCAGGGATGTTTTTCGTAGAGATCGCGGCGGATGCCCAAGGGATGCATGATCGGAAAAATGTGGCTGCGCCGGTAGTAATCCTTCTCGACTGTTTCGAAATCTTCGAACAGGCGGCGGATCGGCGTCTTGCCGTCGCGATAGGTTTTGGGTGTGCGCGGCCCGATGAAGGCGTCGAGCTCCCCGGATGCCAGCATCGCGTTGATGGTCTGGCCCCCGGTCAAATGGTGCAGCGGAAAACCGTCCGGCAGATTGTTCGGCCATTTGTCCTTGCGGCCGGGATCGTCCATGCCGCCTTGCAGCCAGATCATGTCCTCGGCGCGGACGCCATATTCGTCCGACAGAAAGCCGCGCGACCAAACCGCTGCAGTGATCTGGTATTCGGGGATGCCGACTTTCTTGCCTTTGAGGTCCTGGGCACGCGCGATGCCGCGATCGGTGCGAATGTAGATGCCGGAGCAGCGGAAGGAGCGCGACAGAAACACCGGTATCCCGATATAGGGGCTGGCGCCGCCCAGCCCCTGGCCGCGCGAGGTGCCGATGATATAGCCCGACAGGCCGATCTCGGTGACGTCGAAATCCTGGTGATACCAGGCGCGGTGAAAACATTCCTCGGGCGAAACCTTGATGAAATTGATATCGCAGCCCTCGACCGTGACGCGTCCGTCCATGATCGGGCGCACGCGGTCGTAATCCCAGGTCGCGATGGTGATTTCGAGCTTGGCCATGTGAGCTTCGTCCTCGCGGCTATGAGCGCGCCGAATTCGCGGTGCGAGCGGCGTCGTCTGCGCCCCAGGACAGCGCGCGCGACCTTGCGCAATCGCTTCCCGCACTGCCGTGATACGGTATAGCGGGCCGGGAGTGAAGCCGGGTACGCTGGTGCATTCTGATCCCAAGCCAGAGCCGCTCCCGACTCTGCCCATTCCGTCGCGCGGCAGCGTCAACGCCTGCACGGTCGGGCGAGCGGGCGACTGTAGTACGACGCGAAATTGAAAGGATGTCGCGATGAACAAGACGGCGAAGGCGAAACCGATCCAGGATTTGCGGGAATGGTTATCGCGGGTCGAAGCGATGGGCGAGTTGGTGCGCGTTCGAGAGCCCGTGGACCGGGACGAGGAGATGAGCGCCATCAGCTACTTGTTGGCCAAGCAGCAGCCCTCGCCGGCGGTGCTGTTCGAGCGGGCGGCAGGGTTCGCCGAGAGCCCCATCGGCGCCAAGCTGTTATGGAACGTCCTCGGTCCGAGCATGAAGCGCATCGCGCTCACCCTCGAGGAGCCCGCGGATACGCCGACCATGGAACTGATCCGGCGGGCCAAGGACAAGCTCAAGCAGCGCCTGCCGCCGCGGGAAATCGCGCAGAGCGAAGCCCCGATCTACGAGAACAGCGTGAGCGGCGAGGAGGTCGATCTCGACCGCCTGCCGATTCCGCGGCACTGGCCCTTGGACGGCGGACGCTATGCCGGCACCGGGGATGCTGTGATCACCCGCGATCCCGACAGCGGCTATCTCAACATCGGCACCTACCGGATGATGGTCCAGGGCAAGCGGCAGGTCGGCCTCTACCTTTCGCCGGGCAAGGATGCGCGGCTGCATATCACTCGGGCCTGGCAACAGGGCAAATCGGTCCCGGTCGCCGCGGCCTGGGGCATTGATCCGCTGTTCATGATGGTCGGCTCGCAGACCTTTCCCAAGAACGTCTCGGAATACGAGTATGCCGGCGGCATCAAGGGCGAGCCGATTCCGGTGGTGCGGGGGAAGGCGACCGACCTGCTGATCCCGGCCAATGCCGAGCTGGTGATCGAGGGCATCATCCGCCCGAACTCGGTGAAGGCAGAGGGGCCGTTCGGGGAATTTCCCGGCTATTACGGCCGGCCCGAGGCCGGCTGTCCGCTCGTCGACGTCACCGCCGTGCATTACCGGTCCCGGCCCATCCTGACCAACGCTTTGATGGCGGACTATCCATCCTGCGAGCAGAGCGGCTTCTTCTCGGTGATTCGCTCGGCCAAGATCTGGGACGATTTTGACAAATTGGGCATTCCCGGGGTGCAGGGGATCTATTCCCATCCGGCGGCGGCAGGGGGCTTCGGCATGACCGTGATCAGCCTGGCCCAACGCCACGCCGGTCATGCGGCTCAGGCCCTGGCCCTGGCGGCCCAGGTCCCGGGCGGCGCGTACTACACCAAGTGGATCATCGCCGTGGACGACGACATCGATCCCATGGACATGGACCAGGTCATCTGGGCCATGGCG
>Ga0209517_10007177_pt1 | contig 13462 bp, 15 predicted proteins | sample PeaSoiMetSII2010_FD_187695 | JGI IMG/M metagenome (GOLD analysis project Ga0209517, IMG submission 187695) | Peat soil microbial communities from Weissenstadt, Germany - SII-2010 (SPAdes) (version 2) | ecosystem: Environmental > Terrestrial > Soil > Wetlands > Peat | place: Germany...
CAAAAGTCACGTAAACAAGACTGGCAAACTGCTCGCAAAGCTGAGCCAAGCTCGGGAAGCAGGTTCGTCTTGGCAGCAGCAGGCGATCGACCACATCACGCCAGCGCTGAAAGAGCTAGCCGAAAATACCGAAACGACCATCAAACATTTCAACGATAACAGACTCTCGGCACACACTCAGGAGCTTGAGGAGTACTGCCTCGTGAATTACGAACTGACCAAGGAACTGGCGGCCCTGGTAGGGGATTTCATCGCTTACGGGGAGACCCAAGCCAAATTTGTAGAACTTCAAAAGAAGGTGGAGGCGCGCTGACCGCCCATGTCTTCCCGCCTGGCAAGCGTGAGGTGGCAGGATCAACTCAAGACCACCTCGCGCATCTGGCGTCGCGATCGGGCGAGTATGATGTCCTCGGGCTGGCCGTGATTGTAAAATGGGCCAACATACTTATAGTTGCCGCACAATCTCCTTTGCTGCCACCAGATTCTCTTGTTCGAGCGCCATGGCGATATCCTCCAGCAGCTTCCGTTCGGCAGAGCCAATTTCGTTGCCCAGTCCTAGAATGGCACCCGACCCCTGAGCGATATACGTGCAGCAGGAAATCAAGTCCTGCTTAACGGCCCTGAGTTCTTCCGGTCGCAGCACGCTGAGCAGATTGCGGATCACACGTAAAGTTCTGAGAAAGAATTCGTCTGAAGGGCGATGGCACAGCCAGGTTTCAAGCAAATCGAACGCCGGAGTTCCTTTACCAAGCCCGCGGATGTGAGCTAGTTCGCGGATTCGCTCACTCTCACGCAAGCTGAGTTCTCCATCTGCCCATGCTACTTGTACAAGAGGCACTAGCGGCAAGAGCGTTACCGTATCGCGCGTGTAGCCCAGCTCCTGCAAGGTCTGGAGGATGCTTTGATCGGTCGCTCCGATTGCCTCTGCGATCCGCTGGCGCCCGGCTTCCAGTTCTCGTTCCAGACGAAGGTGGTCGAGGAGCTCGGCCTCCTTCTGGTGGAAAAATGCGATTTCCTGCACCGGCCCCAGCGGGGAGAAAATGTGATTCATCATGAGCTACCTCCTTCAAATAGTGCGGAACATGCTGATGCGCGTCGTTGGCCCATTCACCATGTAATGCAATTCGCACTCCAATGCTTTAAGGCACGACCGCGGAGTGGCGTTCAGAGAAATTGACTCCCAAATCGTACTGATCTCGCATCCGGTGTCCGTTTTAGGGGTGCGGAGGCAAAAGGGGTCAGCAGGCTCAACGATGCGGCGTTTCGGAGATGGTCGAAGAATTGCCGTAACAACTGTGAGGCGGTGAGTCCCATGCGGAGACTAAAAAGCATTCTCGTGATCGCGGACCCAGCAGATGGGCAGAACGTGGTGTTTGAACGTGCGGCCGGCCTGGCGCTAAGAAGTAGGGCAAAGCTAACGGTGGCGCTTATTGTCGAGCCTCCGCCTGATGCGGATGATCGTATTTCGGCAAGGTATTCCGCAGATCTCTGCGAAATGAGGATTCAAGAAATGTTGGCTCAAGACAACAGTCGGCGACTGGAGACTTTGATTGCGCCGCTTCGGGATGCGGGCGTCGAGGTCCAGAATAGAATCCTCCGGGGCACTCCTTTTCTGGAGATCATTGGCGACGTTCTCCGAAATCAGCATGACCTCGTTATGATGCCGGCCGACGGCGAGACCGGGCTTACGTCCGCATTGTTTGGAAGCACATGTGTACATCTGATGCGCAAGTGCCCCTGTCCCGTCTGGGTCATTAAGCCAGCGCACAGCAAGTTCTACGCGCGGATACTCGCAGCAGTTGACCCACACTCCTCCGATCGAGAATGCAACGCGCTTAACGTCAAAATCATCGACGTTGCGGCATCGCTCGCACAAGTCGAGCAAAGCGAACTCTACATACTCCACACGTGGAACGCTTCAAGAGCCTCCAGGCTCGGCAGTCGGTTTTCGCGCGGCTTTATGGAACGAACAGTTTCCGATATTCAGCAGCAGCACAGGTCGTGTCTGGACGAGCTCTTGCGGGACTGTTCGTTGGATAACACGCGACACCAGGTGCACCTGTTGGAAGGCGGAGCCGCCGAGCTCATTCCAGCCATGGCTAAGAGGAAAAAGGTCGATGTTATCGTGATGGGTACGGTCTGCCGTACGGGCGTGGCAGGGTTTTTCATCGGCAACACTGCTGAAAAGGTTATGCGCCAGGTGGACTGTTCGGTTTTAACCGTCAAACCCGACACGTTTGTAACGCCCTTGAAAGTCGACGAGTTGGTGCCGGCTCGCGCTGCTTGATCGGGAACCCGGTCTGTCAGTCCAGAGCGACGCGAACTTCTTCCAAGAGCCTGCTCGGCGCGAATGGCTTCGGAAGAAAACGCCATTCACTTTCGAAAGCCTCTAACGCTGGCACGCATCCAGACATGAGCATAATCTTGAGGCCGGATCGTGAACGTAGGAGCTTTTTCGCGAGGTCGGGGCCATTAATACCAGGCATCTCAATATCGGAGACAAGCATATCAATTCTGCCGGCATGCTTTTTTGCAAGCTGAAGCGCCTGGTCACCATCTTCGGCGGTTATCAAATGGTATCCTGCTTCTTGCAGGATGAGTGAGAGCATTTGGCGCAGGCTAGGTTCATCCTCGGCCAGTAGGATCGTGACCTTATGCTCTTCCGGTCGCGAGTCGGCCGACTTTCCCAATTCGACAGAGCTGAATTCCGCCGCCGACATGGCACTACCTCCGTTACGTCAAGCGGTGTTTGTGTGTCCGCTTGAGCGGTTCGGCCTTTAAGTGGCAATTCTCTGGCCAAGAGTTCAAGGGCCGCCAAAGAATTCGGGCCGAGCCAGTGCCAGTCTTATTGACGTTAAGGGCGGCAACTACTCGGTTCGTTTCTGATCGGGCCCAGTCAGCTCTGGATCGACAGCATGCCCCGAAACATCGCTGTTCCATTTGGAACACTTTCCTCGTTGGTGGTGCTGGGTTCAGGCTGAACGGTTTGCAGAACTAATGAATCACAGGCAACGGGTGTGCGACGGCACCTGTTTGCCGAGAAAGGTGGGGGCGGGCACGACATTTAGTGATGGTGTCCGCCCTCAGCGGGCTGGAAATTGTCAGTGCAAACTATTTCACCGCCGATCCATGCTGCTGCAGAACCTCCTGTTCCGCCCGAAGCCAGTCCTCCTCGGGCGAACCTTCGGGGCAACCGCGAGCGAGCCAGTATGAGTAGGCTAGCCTCGCGACTTCCTCCTCGTCGCGAAGATCATTCGCGTTGGCCGGTTCTGCTATAGCCAAGCCGGTAGTGCCATTGCCCGCGATCCTCGTTCTTTCTTTCGACCGAATTGATTTTGCCATGGGACCTCCACTCCTAGATTGTGCCAGCCACGATCGCAGCTGACGGACAAGTTGCACGCAGATCACGCGGGTTTTCCAGAATTAGGCGACCCGGGCACCTAGTGTGCATTCACCTCTCCACTATGCAATCGATCTGCCAGTTGCCGGTCACGGGTTCAAGCAGCTCGTGCCGGACATTCGTCCGCTACCGGAGAATAATCCAAGGGAATCAGTTTCTCAGCTAATGCAACAGCGGAGCATGTGCTCCCTCGATGACGCCGCGGCGTCACGGGCCGTGACAAACTGCCGACGACGAATCTCCGGAGTTGCATACGGGCCCGGTGCATTCGTATCTTTACGGCGCTCACAGACAAGCCCAGCTCCTTCGAGATGTCCGCATGGCTCATATGATTGATTTCCCGGAGCAACCAGACCTGTCGGTAGCACGTCGGCAACCGGCGCAGAGAGCGATCCAACACCTCCTGAATCTCTCTCGCGACACAAATCTGCTCCGGCGTCTCTCGCAGCGTTGGCCAGAGGTGTGCTAGGTGGTTCTCGCGGCTTCGCGAGAGGTCATCCAAACCGATCACCTCCATTGATCGCTTGCGATGAAAATCCATGCTCTCGTTCCAAGTAATGCGAAATAGCCAGGTTGAGAATGAGGCCTCGTGACGGTAGTCCTGGAGATGCTGGAACGCTTTCAAGAGCGCCTCCTGGACCACCTCCTCGGCGTCGGCCGGGTTGCCCACCAACCGTCGAGCCAGCTTCCTGAGGCGTGGATACAGTTCTCGCATTTGTTCAGAGTAGAACTCGATATCAAGTGGTTCCGGTGGCTGGCAACATAACTCCAAGGGGTTGCGCGATTGCTGGAAGTCTCTCGTCATCGTGAATCCTCCTCGGTCTGGTGCCGAAGCTCCGTAGGCATCAAGCGTCCGTTGCCAAAGCACGCCGCCTTCCAATCCTAAGTCGCAAAACCAAATGAGTTTTCCGTGGGTTCGTAGGACTTGAACAGTGTTCCAAAAGGGTGAAGATTGGACGTGGATATCACGGAAAACGGACATGGGGTGACGTCACGTCGCTAAGGTAGGCTGGATAATCTCTCGGTGTGATATTTCCGCCTGAAGAATTTGTAATTCGCGGATTGGCCACGAAATTGCCACGCTATAGGTGAAATGGCTGAATGATATGACCGTTGGAACGGCGATAACCACCTTCTCAATTCCGGAACCGGTCGAAGCCGCGTTGAGGCTCGTTCGAGTGATGCTGGTCGACGCCGGCCTACGTGTACTGGGAGGGCTGGACATTTCCGGCAGCATTCAACGCAGTCTCGGCATACACATGGCGCAGTGCAAAGTTCTCCATGTGTGCTCCAACCAATCAACTCTGGAGGCCGTTAACGGTTGTCCGGCGGTTGGGATCTTCCTCCCGCTGCACATTGTCTTTTCCGCTCGTGGCGAGCAAACTGATATCCATCTGCTAGCGTCATTGCCACCTAGCAGCGACAATCCGCTAGCCGCTCCTGTGAATAGACTTCAGGACGAGATCTCCCGGGCCATTGAGAAAATCGCGATGCGCCATAGTTATTGCCGATTAGTACCTTGAGCATGAGTCGATGAATTCACCTTCGATCAAGGAGCGCCTGGAATGATCGAATTTCTTAGATCTCGCAGGACGTTGGGCGTAGTTTGCGGATTCCTACTCGTGTCTGTCGGATTGATTCTTTCCATTCCATTTGTCCCGGGGCCGGGCATCCCTCTTGTAGTACTAGGCCTGGTCATTTTAAGCGGTCACTTCACCTGGGCGAAGAGGTTCCTGGATTGGGCAAAACAAAAATTGAACTGGTCAGGTGAGGCAATCTCCCCCTCAGATTTCCAAGCCCCAGCCCCTCCGAGCCCGGTGCTCACGCTTCAGACTAAGGCCGATAAAACGGACTCATAGTTGCCGGGCAGAATCAGGGAGGGCGAAATGAGCATGAACGGCGGGACAATCGAGAACCGGCGTGAAATCGCAGCTCCTTATGAAACAGCATTGAAGTTAGTTCACGACGCCCTGCTCCATGAGGATCTGCGCATATCCAGAGAGTACGATGTATCTGACATAGCGGGCGGACAGCGTGGGATGAATCTCGTAGATTGTCGTATTCTTTGCGTCGACTCCCCACTGCTGCTCCTGGAGGCTATGGCGTTGGATCCATCCGCCGCCGTGTTTCTTCCCTTGCACATAGTCGTTTCCGCAGACGGTCGTAAGACTCACGTCTACTGGCTCAATCCAGCAAGTATTCAGAGCAAAAGGCTGCCCGTCGGAGCTATGCTCCCGCTGCGCGCTCTCCAGGTGCGGATAGTCCGGGCGATGGGCCGAATCTCGACGAACGTCGATTACGGCTTGGAGATGAGCCATGAACGATGAACTCCGAGTGCGGCCAGGCTTCGCGGGACAGTCCGTCCTGATCATCAGCCCTTTCGACGAGGACCATGTCCGACTTGGCCGGGTCCTTGGCGATTGCGGCTGCCAAGCACATGCTGTTCGCAGCTGTCGGCAGGGATTAGCCGTCTTGCGGCAGCAGTTTGCTTCGGTCGTCATCTTGAACGTGACCTTCCGGATGGCACTTGGAAGGACATACTGCAAGCTATGGACATGCTATGCAACCGTCCTTCACTGATTGTGGTTTCGCGGTTTGCTGACGACTACCTCTGGGTGGAAGTGCTGAGTCTAGGTGGGCACGATGTTCTACCCAAACCGCTCGATCACAAGGAAGTCGTGCGAGCGATCGAAACTGCAAAAGCGAACTGGAGCCGGGAGCGAAACCAAGGAAAGCAGGTTATGAAGGCCAGAAACACTGCTCTGGAATGAATAACTGAGGTATTGCCGAACATGTTCTCCCTACAAGAAAAAATCGAACGCAGTGAAGAGCAAGCGCAGTTGTCCACAGTTCGCCGCTGGTTGTTTTACGCAGGGGTCTTCCTCGCGTCAGCGATTGCCTTTGGAGCACTTTGTATTGGAATTAGCTTCCTGAAGTAAGGCGCCTGCGCGCTGGACCTGTGAAGACATTCTTTGCGACTGTCCCAAATGGTACACCGTGAACGCTGAAATACTCAAAACGCACATCGGTAACTATCACCATTAACTCCAATAGGGGCTTGACACGACCGCCAAAGGCGGCGAGCACGCCTGATTGCTAGGCACCAAAGGGTTAGGTCCACAGATTGCACAATTCAGTCGCGAGAAATGAAAAGAAATGAGTCGCCATCGCGACACCCTAGCCATTGCCTTTTCGCAATTACAAGCATCCCGTTGGTGTCCTCGGTCGCCTTGCTAACCTGCGCTGGCGTGGACAATTTTCGAACGAAATCCGAGGTGACTTCTAGATGAGACAGATTGGCCGCAACTTTACCCGATCGATCGCACTGGCGTTCTTGTTTGCGTGCACGACCACCGCTCTTTGCGCTGAGGCGCAGATCATTGGTGTCATTGCAGACCAGAGCGGTGCCGTGATACCTGACGTTCAGGTCACGCTATCCGGTGCTGCCGGCCTTAGCCGGACAGCCACTTCGGATGGACAAGGCCGGTACGCCTTTCAAGAACTCCTACCCGGAGAGTATCGTGTGCAGATTGCTGCCGAGGGATTCGTGCCCTACGAGGCCACCGGCTTACGGGTTACCTCCGGCGCCAGTCTGGCTCATAACGTCGAGCTTGTTGTGGCCGCGATTTCACAGGAGATCACTGTTGCCGATACGATGCAACTCGATGTCGAATCGTCGAATAACGCGAGCGCCTTAGTTCTGAAGGGCTCTGATCTGAGTGCGTTGTCGGATGATCCGGACGACCTTACGGAAGACCTCCAGGCGCTGGCTGGTCCGGCCGCCGGACCCAGCGGTGGAGAAATCTTTGTGGACGGGTTCTCGGAGGGAAAGCTTCCTCCCAAGTCAGCGATCCGCGAGATCCGCATCAACCAGAATCCGTTTTCCGCCGAGTATGACCGCCTGGGGTTTGGCCGGATCGAGATTCTTACCAAGCCAGGCGCCGATCGGTTCCGCGGCGAGGCGTTGTTTAACTTCGGGGACTCTATGTTCAATTCCCGGAATCCGTTTGTTCTGGATAAACCCAACTACCAGAGGCGAATGATCGAGGGCAACGTAGGCGGAGCCATCACAGAGCGTACTTCCTTTTTCCTGGAGGCGGAGCGGCGTGATATCGGGGAAACAAGTGTCATCAACGCCCTTGTACTGGATCCATCCTTCAATGTCGCTCCGTTTCGGGATGCGGTGCTGAGTCCAACCATCAACACGGAAGCGAGCATACGTCTGGACCACCAGTTGAATGCTAATAATACCCTGGTTGGCCGTTACGAGTGGGAGAAGACAACGCAGAATAACGCAGGGCTTGATACGTTTTCCTTGCCGTCCCGCGCTGTCAATAGCGATAACCGTGACCAGGTGCTGCAGATAACCGAAACGGCGGTTCTTAGTCCGAATGCGATCCATGAACTTCGTTTCCAGTACAGACGTGGTATCGGCATTAGCCATTCCGTGAGTTCCGAGCCAGCGGTTCAGGTGATGGACGCTTTTAGCACTGGAGGCTCCGCCGCCGGGCTCTCGGACTTCACCCAGAACCGCTGGGAACTCACCGACGTGCTTTCGTTATCCCGCGATCGGCACATGGTGAAGCTGGGTGGCAGGCTGCGTGGCCTAACGCTGTCAGATCGCTCGGAGCAGAATTACAACGGCGTTTTCGCATTCACGTCGCTGAATGCCTACCGCATGACGCAGCTCGGCCTACGCGATGGATTGACGCCATCGCAAATACGCGCACTCGGCGGGGGCGCCAGCCAGTTTTCAATTGTTAGCGGTGACCCGCTTGCCAGGGTGGGCCAGGTGGATGCAGGCATTTTCATGCAGGATGATTGGCGCGTCCTTCCGCAACTCACGCTCACCGCCGGACTCCGTTATGAGGTTCAGAACAACATCGGGGACCGGCACAACTTCGCGCCACGCGTTGGCTTCGCCTGGGCTCCGGGTAGCCAGGGGCGGCAGCAAATGCGCACCGTGATCCGTGGCGGTTTCGGGATGTTTTACGATCGCGTCGGGTCGAGTCTTACATTGGAGGAGAAGAGGTTGGACGGTGTCCACCAGCGAGAATACGTGGTCCCGGACCCCGACTTCTACCCTGACATCCCATCCGTGGCCTCACTCTCGGGAAACGTGCGACAAGAAGCCATCCGCGTTATGGACGGGAATCTTCGCGCGCCGTATACGGCACAGGCCGCCCTAACCCTGGAACGCCAGTTGCCGAAAAACACCACCGTGAGTTTGACCTATAGCAACCTGCGAGGCGTTCATGTGCTGCGCTCCCGCAATATCAACGCTCCGCTACCCGGGACATACAATCCACTGGTTCCGGATAGCGGCTCTCGCCCCTACGGCGGCGGCAACCTTTATCTTTACGAATCCACTGGGACCTTTCGCCAGAACCAGTTCATCGTCAACGTCAATGCTCGCGTCAGCCCCCGGCTCAGCCTGTTCGGCTACTATGTGTGGAGCAAAGCCAACAGCGACACGGATGGCTCCGGCAGCTTTCCCGCTAATCAGTACGATCTTCGGAACGAATATGGGCGAGCGCAGTTCGACGTGCGTCACCGGGCATTTGTCGGAGGCTCGATCGCAGCGCCTTGGGGACTCTCGCTGAGCCCTTTCATCGTGGCCAGTTCCGGCGGGCCGTTCAACGTCACGACCGGTCGCGATCTCAACGGCGATTCCCTCTTTAACGACCGCCCAGCATGGGCTACCGACCTAAGCCGCCCGAGCGTCGTACGCACATCCTACGGTATCTTCGACACCGATCCAATGTCGGGCCAGACAATCATTCCCCGCAACATTGGCATCAGCCCGGGCCGGTTCCTGGTGAATCTGCGGTTGTCCAAGTCGTTCGGATTCGGCGAAAGATCCTCTTCTCCGGGGCAGGCTGCCGATCAGGTCCCACACGGACCGCCGATGGCCGGCATGCATGGTGGACATGGCGGGCAAGGTGGATATGGCGGTCCTTCCAGTGGCAGCCGCTACTCGCTGACGTTTTCGGTATCCACGCGCAACGTCTTCAACACGGTGAATCTGGCGTCGCCGGTAGGCAACCTCAGTTCACCATCATTCGGGACATCGGTGGCTCTCGCGGGATACGGGCACCACGGCGGCGCCTCCGCTAACCGGACGGTCGAGCTCCAGGTGCGGTTCTCGTTTTAGCGGGGGGATGATTTGCGACGGCCTGACCATCAGTGCGTTGTTGAAGGTATCGGCAGACCGTTAAACTCAGGATGGCGAATGGATAGAGCCCATGCTTGAAACAGCGCCAACAATCCGAACCGGTGCAAGTGGTATTCGCGCCGCCAGCATCGCACTTGCGATCCTATGCATCAGCATTTTTCACCACATCCTGCCCTTAGCCGAATTTCACGGGCACGTTGTTTTCCAGCATCTGTATTATTTGCCCATCGTAATTGCCGCGCTGAGCTTCGGCTGGCGTGGCGGCCTAGCCGCGGCCATCCTATCCGGAATTTCTCATACGCCCTACATCTACCTGACTTGGCGCGTCGACCCCAGTGCGACCGTCGATCAGATCCTGGAGATTCCCCTGTTCTGCGCAGCCGGAGTGTTAGCCGGCATTTTGTCTGAGCGAGAACGAATGCAACGAGAACACTTGGAGCGAACCACCGTTCAGTTAGCATCTGTTTACCGGGAATTGCAGGAGAGCTTTGAACGTATGAAGCGCGTCGAGCGGTTATCCGCCGTAGGGCAGTTGTCGGCAGGCCTCGCGCACGAGATTAGAAATCCCTTGGCTAGCATAGCCGGCGCTGTCGGCATAATCGAACGCAACAGCGGCTCCGAAAGCAAGCGCGGCGAATGCCTGAGTATTATCAAGAGGGAAACGGAGCGGCTCAATCGCCTGCTTACCAGCTTCCTCGATTTCGCCCGGCCGCGCCCCCCGCAATACCAGACGATTGATCTCTCCGGTACCCTGGATTCAGTGATTGCCCTCGCAGCGCATGCGGTCGATCGCAAACCGATAGCCCTGAGGACGGAGACACCGGCGAGTTTGCCTACCCTCGAATGCGATCCCGAGCAATTGAAGCAGGTACTTTTGAACTTGCTGATCAACGCAATCCAGGCGTCGCCCGACGGCAGTGACGTGGTTCTTTCCGCCCGGAGTGTGGGTCCCAAGGTTTTCATTCAGGTCAAAGATGCAGGCTGCGGCATCGCGCCGGAGAACCGTGAAAAGATATTCGACCCTTTCTTTACGACCAAGGAAAGTGGTACGGGCCTCGGTTTGTCGGTTGCACATCAAATTATTGAGCAGCACGGAGGGTTATTAACGGCTGAAGCCAACACCGACAGGGGTATGACGTTTTCCGTGGTGCTGCCCCTAAAGCGCGAGGGGTTCTGATGACCAAAAAAAGAATACTAGTTGTGGACGATGATGACAGCCTACGCAGAGTCATGCAGATGCAACTCGAGGAGGCGGGATATGAAGCTCTGACCGCCTGCCAGGGCCATGACGCCCTCGCTCTCATGGAAGACATGACCCCGGCCCTGGTGATTACCGACCTGAAAATGCCGGGAATCTCCGGGCTGGAGCTGCTCAGAAAGCTGCGAGAGGCTTACCCGGAAACGACAGTCATCATCATCACAGCTTTTGGAACCGTGTCCACAGCCGTCGAGGCGATGAAGGCGGGAGCGTACGATTACATCACCAAGCCCGTAGACTACGAGCAGCTCATGCTGGTTGTGAACCGCGCCATGGAGCGCGGCCAACTCCTGGCGGAAGTGAAGACGCTGCGGGCGAACCTGGATCAAAAGTACGGATTTGAGAGTATCATCGGCCGCTCGAAGGCTCTGTTGCGTGTTCTTGAAATGGCATCCAGGGTCGCGGCCCGCGATTCTACCGTCCTGATTGCAGGAGATACCGGCACAGGCAAGGAACTCCTGGCCAGAGCGATTCACCAGAACAGTGCCCGCAAGGACCTGGCTTTCGTAACCATCAACTGCGGCGCAATTCCGAAGGACTTGTTGGAATCGGAACTCTTCGGCCATACAAAGGGATCATTTACCGGGGCTGTTGGTCCAAAGCGCGGCAAGGTTGAGGCTGCGGACGGCGGAACGCTCTTCCTCGACGAAGTGGGCGAGCTGCCGCTTGAGTTGCAGGTTAAACTACTGCGATTGATCCAAAACGGCGAGATAGAAAAGGTGGGTTCCACCGGCACCACCACAGTCAACGTCCGGATTATCGCGGCTACGAATCGGAATCTGCAGGCATTGATTGATGATGGCGCGTTTCGGGAAGATCTGTATTACCGATTGGCGGTGATCCCATTGACCTTGCCGTCTCTCCGCGAGCGCATCGATGATATCCCAGAGCTGGTCCAGCACTTGTTCTTGAAGGCGAAGCAGAAACAAAACCTCCCACAACTCCGGCTACCATCGTCTTTGTTACCACATTTTTCCGCATATGGGTGGCCTGGGAATGTTCGCGAGTTGGAGAATGTGATTGAGCGCGTGGCAGTCCTCGCTGCAGGTGACGAGATTACTCTTGCCGACCTACCTGAGTTCCTCCAGCGCGAGCGATCGCATGCAGACGCGATAGAGCTGAACTTGCCGCCGGGCGGCATCAGCCTGGAAGGGGTTGAGAGGGACCTCATAGTCAGAGCGCTCGAAAAATTCAACTGGAATCAAACCCAGGCAGCCCGATATCTCGACATCAGCCGGCGCACCCTGATCTATCGGATGGAAAAATTCGGCATCGGTAAGGAACAGAGGGAAGACGCCGGAAGCATGCCTGGCGTTCGGCCATCCGATTGAAGCGCGGGATCGCGACCACCCCTGGTGTGCCACGAAAGTCTTGCTTTACCCTCCACCCTCAGCGTAGTACTCGCAGCGGTTCTTCAGGGGGCGGTAAAGATGCATTCCTTCTGGCACGAATTTCACCAATTTCGACCGACGCTTTGAAGATCGCCCCAACGGGGATGATGCCGCCCAACTTATGCGCTGCTACCGCTGCCAAGCCCATCGAGGCGAGGCATCCGCACGAATTGCAGTCCGGATTGCCACCGAACTGGCAGGGAACAATCTTGGTCGTCAGATCCGCTGACAACGTCTGAGTAGTCCGTGCGAAAACGCAATCCTTGGGGCTCTGCGGCGGCGTGGCGAACTGACGAATCATCCCCTCCGGCATATCCAGCTTGGCAAATTCCTTCCGCAATGCAAGCATTCCGGCAATCGCCTGCCGACGTTCATGCGGTTGCAGCATTTCCGCCAAATGATCTCCCACTTGTGGAGTGAACAAGCTGAACCACACTTTGCGGATCTCCGGCCTAGGAGTCCAGAACTCCAGGAACTCTCGTTGATAGCCGGGCCGCTTCATCATCTGCCCAGTGATGGTGCAGTGTATGGTGATGTTCTGCCCTGCAATATTCTTAAGAATTCGATCGTAAGTTGTCGGCGCGCGCCGGATATCGTGTTCCGGCTGTAATCCGTCGATGGAAACCACCACATTCAAATCGCCGAGCGTCGCCCAACGGGGCGCCAGAGGCCGGAAGGCGCTGGTGACCACTTGTACGTGGATCCGTCGCTCGAGCAACAGGGGAATCATCTCCTCGAGCTCGCGATACCGGACCAGCGGATCACCTCCCACGATTGACAGATGCAAAGGTTTGAGCCGATCGACAATCTGGAGAACTCCGTCTATCAGTTCTTGTCCTTTGCGGTCGTTCAGACTACGCAAGGTCTTGCCGCCGCCGAGATGCGCCTCATCGTAGGCGTAACACCCAGGGCACCGCAGCGGACATTCACGAGTAATCTCGATGGAAAGCGAAGGCCGCTCGCCTCTCAGAATCTTGCGCCACGCGCTCAGGATCTCTGACGTTTTCACCCTTGGTGAGCGCTGGACTGCCGGCAGTGACGGTTCCCGTTTTGTCCAGAACGAGAGTTTTGCCGCGAGCAATCGTCTCGATCGCCCCTCCGCCTTTCACAATGATGCCGCGGCGGGCTGCCCGGGTGTTTCGGAACTTATGGCGCTGATGAATTGTTGCGTCTTGCAGCTTCTCTCGATCAGGTCTCTCCACACGTGTTGGCCGATCGGATTGTTCGGGCGGCCGATA
>Ga0209517_10007178_pt1 | contig 13462 bp, 7 predicted proteins | sample PeaSoiMetSII2010_FD_187695 | JGI IMG/M metagenome (GOLD analysis project Ga0209517, IMG submission 187695) | Peat soil microbial communities from Weissenstadt, Germany - SII-2010 (SPAdes) (version 2) | ecosystem: Environmental > Terrestrial > Soil > Wetlands > Peat | place: Germany: Weissenstadt...
CGCATCGCCTCAATTGGGCCTGTGAACTTCCCTTGAGCCGAGGCGAAGAATTGCCCTGAGACGTCGGTTCCGAACTCCGACGCCTGGAGGTACCGACTGGCCGCGGTCTCCGGCGTCTGATTCATGCCGGGAATGAGGTTCACGATTGGGATAAACAGATACTTCAACACCGGGCCAGCGTTTCGCACCACCTTGGTGTCGGTCGCCGCACCGGGCGAGACAGCGTACACGGCCATGTCGGAGGGTAGCCGGCGCGCCAGCGCCGCGACCCACCAAGCGATAATGAGCTTCGCGTCGGCATACGCATTGTTGGGCACGTACTTCACGTTCGGCCCGTTGCGAATCAGGGCTTCCACAGCGGCGGTTCGGTCACCCTGGTGGTATTTGGCCGCGAAGGCTGGCACGTCGGTGTACTTGAACATGGGGACGCCCCCTCGGGCAGGCTCCGCACCGGCGATAACAATCCGCGCGTTGGGGCTCAGCAGGTTGGCGCGGAGCAAACCGACAGTCAGTTGATGATGGCCGATCAGCGGGGCCTGAGAAGCCTCGAAGCCCGCCGCAGTGATCACGCGCTTCTTACCCGGGACCATCCCTGCATTGAGCAGCAGGAAATCGATCGGCTGACCCCGCTTGACCAGCTCGGCGAGGGCGGACTGAACGCTGGACGGCGAGTCCAGATCCAGCTCCAGCGGTGTGAAAACCTTTGTCTTGGTCTCAGCCGCGAGTTGAGCGGCCGTTTTCTGGACCTGGGCCAGGCTGCGGCCGGTGACGATGACCTGGCGGTAGCCCTTGATTGCGAGCAGGCTGGCTGCCGCATAACCGAGCCCTGAGGTGGTGCCGGTGACAAGCGCGATCGAATGTTCCATAATCGTCTCCGTGGTGAAGGGTGAAGGTCGAGTCGTGAGGGCCCCGCGAGGCCAGTGCCAGTTTGATAATTTCGAACTATTCGGTTATAAATTGGTGCGATGACAATTGTCAAGGAGTTTTGAACTAAATGTTTCAAAATGCCGCTAGGCCGCGCGGACGGCCGCGCAGCTTCGACGAGAGAAACGCCCTGGAGAAGGCGACCCAGGTATTCTGGTCGAAGGGCTACGACGGAGTGACGATCGACGATCTCGTCGCCGGGATGGGCGTGGGACGGCCGAGCCTGTATGCCGTCTTCGGCGACAAGCGGACGCTATTCTTGCGCGTCCTCAAGGATTATGCGGAGAAGAAAGGCGCTCTCGCCGCCAAGGCGCTGCTGTCGCCGCAGACGCTTCGCGAATCTCTCGCCCGCTTCCTGAAGCACGTTGTCGAAACTGCGACCGAGAAAGGATCAGCTCGGGGATGTCTTCTCTTGTGCGTCGCGCCGCTTGTGGACGACGCTGAGGTCCGGAAATTTCTGCAGAACGCTGCTTCTGGTGTCGTGGCGCTGGTGGAAGGTCGTTTCCGGGATGGGATCACCGCTGGAGAAATCCCGTCCGACTTTCCTGTGGCCGTCCGCGCAAGCCAGCTCATTGATTTTGCTCGCAGCCTTAAGATGCGTGCGCAGATAGGCACGCCGCGCAAGACGCTTCTCAGGGATGCCGAGGAAGCGGCCGACTTGGTGCTTCTGCCGCGCCTGAAGGCCATCAGCAAGCAGAAGCTATAACTTTCTCTCGCCGGCGCTTGAGCCGGGCAAACGCGGTGGGCAAACGATCAGGATCGCACTCATCTTAATTAAACGGCTGACTCAAGGAAGTGGCGGCCTGCCCCTGATCTGCACGAATCAAACCGGCGGGTGGCACACCGTTTGAGATTGGCCTGAATTTTCGGGTGGCGCATCCTTCGCGCCGTTCGTGAAGGGTGCGGGTTTTTATTCCCATCGGGGCTTCACTTCGATAGCTCAGACGAGTGTTGAGAGATCTGGAATTTCTTCAGCGGTAGGAGCTCTACCTTCGCCGTGCTTCTTCGTACCTAGTCAGTCCCCGACGCTTTTCAAATTGCCGGAACTACGTGCTTACGGCCCGTAGACACGGCAGGGGCCTGCGGTTCCCTTGGTGGACTCAGGGCAAGCCCTTCGACGCCACTCAGGATAAACGAGCCCGCACGGGCCTACCATCTCCCTTCATTCGTTTTTACTGCAGTTCACCGCCTCTCGGTTGAGCCATCGTTAGTTGCGTTCCCTTTACAACTGTGCCCGGAAGATAATAGATTCGCGTCGGTTTGAAGATTCTTTGAGCAGCGCGGCGGAGAGAACTAGGCGATGAAATCTACTGGGCGGCGCGACTTCTTGAAGCACACGGGATTGATGGGGTCGGTGGCGATGATGGCGGGGCTGCCGGGAGAAACGATGGCTTTCAGTGGTGAACGAGGGCGCGTGATCGAAAGCGCTGCGCTCCCGGCGCAGACCGAAGAAGCGCCGAAGTACCACATCAAATTCGCGGTGTGGGGCATGAGCCACGACCACATTTACGGCATGGTCGGCGCGATACAGCGCGGCGGTGGTGAACTGGTGGCGGCCTGGGGCGGCGAAGACGACAAGCTCGCGGCTTTCACCAAGCGCTTTCCCGATGTGAAGATCGTAAAGACGCAAGATGAAATCGTGAACGACCCTTCGATCCAACTGGTGCTCAGCTCACAGGTCGCGAATGAACGAGCACCGCTCGGAATCCGGGTCATGAAAAGCGGTAAGGATTATCTGGCGGATAAGCCGGGAATGACGACGCTGGAGCAACTCGCCGCCGTGCGGAAAACCATCGCGGAGACCAAACGAATCTACGGCATCCTCTACAGCGAACGCCTCGAAGTGAAAGCGTCCGTCTACGCCGGGGTGCTGGTCCAACAAGGCGCGATCGGCAAAGTGATTCAGACCATTAATATTGCGCCTCATCAGATTTCTCAGAGGCCGGGAGGCGACGCCGGTGGCGCATCCGGGCGGCCGGACTGGTTCTGGAATCCCGACCAGGCCGGCGGAATTCTCTGCGACATCGGTTCACACCAGGTGGATCAATTTCTGTTTTACACGGGGTCGAAGCAGGCCGAAGTCGTGGAGTCCCAGGTAGCGAATGTGCGGCATCCGGACCATCCGCGGTTCCAGGATTTCGGCGATATGGTCTTGCGCGGCGACCGCGGTCTTGGTTACGTACGGCTGGATTGGTTCACGCCATACGGCTTGGGCACCTGGGGAGACGGGCGGCTCTTCATTCTGGGCACGGATGGCTACATCGAAGTCCGCAAATATACGAATGTGGCGGAGAGCCGGCAGGGGAACAATCTCTTCCACGTGGACAAGCAACAGGCGCGTTACATCGACTGCAACAACATGCCCCTGCCGTTCGGGCCGCAATTTGTGGCGGACGTCGTGAATCGCACGCACGTCGCCCAGGACCAGGATCAGTGCCTGCTCGCGGCGGAGTTGGTCATCAACGCGCAGGAAAAAGCCACCAGGGTGACGCTGAAGGAGTAGCCGCTAAGGAGAGCCCCGATCGATGCGGGTCGGGAGAACCGCGCCATGAATCGAAGAGACTTTCTCGCGTCGGCCGCAGCGTTCGCGGCACTCTACGCCCGTCCCGGCCGGGCGCAATCTCCACAACCAGCGCAAGGATTTCCGGCATCGTCCTTGGCAAACGATGCTTACATCGAAAATCCGCCGATGGAAGGCTACCACTGGGCTCCGGCCAGCGCCTACGAAGCGTTCCAAGACATGAAATTCGGCGCCCGGATTCATTGGGGCATCTATTCGATATGGCATCGGGGCGCGGAGTCGTGGCCTTTCCTAACGATGTCGTTCGACGACAGGCAGAACTACAACAATCTATACAAAACCTGGAACCCCGCGGGCTTCGACGCAAGTGAGTGGATGGAAACGTTCAAACAAAGCGGTATGAAGATGTTTGCCTTCACCACGAAGCACCATGAGGGCTTCTCGATGTTCAACACCAGGACACGGGTCAAGAGCCGCGCGAACTGGACAGCTCCCCCGGGGCCGGCGATTGAATCCTGTGATCTTGCCTACTCGATTATGGAAACCCCGTTCCGCCGGGATATCGTGAAGGAACTCTGCGACGCAGCGCACCAGCGCGATATCAAAATCGATCTCTATTTTTCCCATCCGGATTGGTATGCCGCGGACTTCCGTCCGTACGTGCAGCATCCGTTGCAGGTGCCGTCCTCGGCGAAGTTGCAGACGCCGAGCGACATCGCGAGAACGCGGCAGTTCTATGGCGATCATCCGGTCCTTGTCGCGGACCCCACCGATCAGGAAGTGACGCGCATGATGGCGCGGCATCGCGCACAACTCGTGGAACTGCTGACCAACTACGGCAAGATCGACATGCTGTGCCTGGACATGTACCTCGGCCCGCGCGTCTGGCCGGAGCTACGAAAGACGCTGATGAAACTGCGCGAGCTGCAGCCGGACGTGATGCTGCGCAATCGCGGCATCGGAAACTACGGCGATTATTACACGCCGGAGCGCGTGGTTCCCGGATCGCAAGAAGCGTCGGACAAGCCGTGGTTCTGTATCTATCCTCTGGGCACCGACTTCTCGTACGAACCAAATTCCGCGAAGTACAAAGGCACGCAGTGGATCATTCAAAACCTCGCGGATACGGTGGCCAAGGGAGGCGGCCTGATGATCGGCGTGGGTCCCAGTGCGTCTGGTGAGTTTCATCCCGAGGCCGTCAGGCAGATGAAAGGTGCGGGTCGTTGGCTGACGGTGAACGGCGGAGCCATCTATGCGACGCGCCCTCGCGAAGGCGCAGATTGGGCGGAAGGCGATTCGGTTCGCTACACAAGGTCGAAGGACCGCAGATTCGTATATGCGATTATGACCCAATGGCCAGGCGCGCAGGTCACGCTGAAATCGGTCCGGCCCCAAAGCGGTTCACAAGTGACCTTGCTTGGATCGAACGCTGCACTCCCTTGGAAGTTCGATTCGGCTCAAGGAACCTCCATCGCATTTCCCGAGAATTTGCAACAGGCCGATCACCGGCCGTGCGAGCATGCGTGGAGCCTTAAGATAGAAACGTGAGCTTCTACTACCAGATGCGGCAGCGGGCGTTGGCAGGACGCACCATGGCGTCGCCAGCCTTGCAAGAATAGGCCGAGGCGAATTCCGGCAAATTGGACATCGGACCGTTCACCCGAAAGCGGGAAATCGGGTGGGGATCCGTGTTGGTCAACAGGACTTCGCGTTCGGTGCGCGTGTTGTCCGCCCAGATGCGCGCCCAGCCGAGGAAGAAACGCTGGTCGGGCGTCATCCCGTCGATCGGAGCGATGTTTCTCCCCGCGATCGCTTTCTCGAACGCGACGTGCGCGATGGTGATGCCGCCGAGATCCGCGATGCTTTCTCCCTCCACCAGTTTGCCGTTCTCTTTCAGGCCCGGTTGAACCGTGTATCCGTCAAATTGCTGCACGATGCACTCAGCGCGCGCCTCAAAATTCCGGCGATCTTCCGGCGTCCACCAATTCTTCAAGTTGCCCTGCGCGTCGAATTGGCTGCCCGAATCGTCGAAGCCGTGCGTCATCTCATGGCCGATGACGGCGCCGATGCCACCGTAATTGAGTGCCTCATCCGATTTCGGATCGAAGAAAGGCGGTTGCAAAATGCCCGCGGGAAACACCACTTCGTTCATCGTCGGATTGTAGTAAGCATTCACGCTCGGAGTCGTGATGCCCCACTCGCTGCGGTCAATGGGCTTGCCGATTTGGGCGAGGTTGCGGCGAAACTCGAAGAGCGCGCCCTGAAACGCATTCTGTGCGTAGGAATCGCGCGTCACAGCGTAACTGGAATAGTCGCGCCATCTATCGGGATAGCCGATCTTCAGCGTGAGCGCATCGAGTTTCGCCAGCGCCTGCTTGCGCGTGTCCGGCCCCATCCAGTCCAGCGTTTCGATGTCCGCGTGGAGCGCGTCGATTAGGTTGTGCACCATTTGCAGCGCCGCGGCTTTCGCTGCGGGCGGAAACGTCTTCTCCACGTATTTCTGGCCGAGCGCTTCGCCGAGATAATTGTCCGTGGCGCTGACGCACCGCTTCCAGCGCGGCTCGGGATCCTTCACGCCCTCCAGCGTGCGGCTGTAAAAATCGAAATCCTCGTCCAAGATGTGCGAGGAGAGCCGCGGCGCGGCGGCGTTGATCAGGCACCACCGCAGATACGATTTCCATTCGGAGAGCGGCACCGTGCCAAGCATCTGATCGAAGCTCTGAAAAAATTTCGGCTGGCCGACGTTGACGGCGCCGATGTCCGGAAATCCGACTTCACGAAAGTAAGAGTCCCAGGAGAACTGCGTCGTCAGACTCTTGAGGCTCGCGCGATCCATGCGGTTGTAATTCGCGGCGGGATTGCGGAGGTCTTCGGGTTTCGAGGAAGCCTGCGCGAGTTGCTTTTCGATGGCCATCACGGTTTTGGCTTCGGCCGCGGCGGCGTCACGCGAATCGCCGAGGAAACCGAACATCGTCGCGACGTGCGCGACGTATTTGTCGCGAAGCTGCTGCGAAGCGGTATCGTCGCGGAAGTAGTAGTCGCGTTCCGGCAGACCCAACCCGCCTTGAAACGCCACACCGATCACCTGCGAGCTGTCCTTGAAGTCCGGCTCCGAGGAAAAATCGAACAGCGCATCCACGCCGAACCCCTGCAAGCGCGCAATCTCGGCCTGAAGGCTGCTCTGGCTCGATATCGCCGCGATCCGATCCAGCTCCGGCTGGATGGGCTTAATTCCCTGAGACTCGATTCGGGATGTATCCATGCAGCTGCCATAGAAATCGCCGATTTTCTGCTCGTTCGATCCTTTCTGCGCGTGGCGATCCTTCGCGGCGGCATCCAAAATGTCATGCAGGGTTTCTTCATTCTTGTTGGCGAGCTCGGTGAAGCGTCCCCAGTCGGCGTAGGACGGCGGGACAGAATTGTGGAGCCTCCACCCACCCGTGGCGTACTGGTAGAAATCGGCGCACGGTTTGCACGTCGTATCCAGGTCGGAGAGATCGAATCCGCGGCTATTCGTGCCGCCGGAATGGACCGAAAGATTCGGCAGCGCGGCGGCAATCAAGATCGGAACAAGAAATGAAAATGCGATCGCCAGCCAGCGTTTAGTTCTCATTGAACTCTTCTCCCCGGCAGCGGCCCGAGATTCCTGCGCTGGGAACCCCGTCTCGACACGTTACGAGCGACGGATGCCACGTGTCAAATCGAGAGGAAGCACGCTCAGTCTGGATCGCGATCTTCGTGCTTGACGGCGTTGGGAGTTTCGGGGAAAGGCACGTTGCCGCGTAGGCCCTCCCAAAGAATGCGATTGAAGCGGTCGGTGTCGATTTCATCGGCGTCGGAAAAATTCATGCCGCGCGTCCTCTCCGCCCAGTACGCCGCGTCGTGGCGAGGGTGCGCGTAGGCGGCCTCACGCGGACTGAGCGGCACGACCGCCGCACGCGGTGGCAACGGCAGCGCCGTGGTGCGCAACACCTCCGGCACCGCAGCCTGATAGCTCCAGGGGTGCAACGTCCACTCGAACACCGCGCTCATGGGCTCGACCGAGGCGTCGTTCAATCCGAGTGGCGCGATTCCCAGGACAGCTTCAATCGTGCGAAGCATGTTGACCGTGGCATAGTGCGTGGAGACGACCGCACCCTGCCGAACGTAGGCCCCCGCCACGAAAGCGACCGTGCGATGCGCGTCCACGTGGTCCGGCCCATTTTGCGCGTCATCCTCCACCACGAAGACCAGCGTATCGTCGCGGTACGGGCTATTGGCCAAGGCCTCGAGAACCATTCCGACTGCGTAGTCGTTGTCCGCCATCTCCGTCTCGACCGTGTTTGCGCCGTCGATAGCGTCCGCAAAATTGCCGAAGTGATCGCGCCCGAGCCGCAGCAATTCGAGTGCGGGAAGATTTTTGTTGGCGACGTAGTCGGAAAATTCGCGCTTCCACTCCTGGACGCGCCAGTAGTCCGGCAATTTGAGATCGAAACCTCGAAAATAGGGGTCGGTCACGCCCATCAGCTCGGGGCGCGTTGGAAACGCGACCACCTGACCCAGCGCGTGCGGGTCATGCTCGGGCGGAAGGTATCCCGGAGCGTCTCCGTGTTTTTCGTAGCGCTCGAAATCCAGGAAAAAACCGTAATTCCGCAGCGCGAGTCCCGCGCGCATCGCGGCGTCCCAAAGGTAGCCAGCCCCCGCGTCGCCCTCCGGATCGTCAGGAGCGAAGGCGTCGGCGGTGCCGGGGAGCAGATCGGGATCGTCCGGCGTGCGCGGGCTAACCGAGCGCCGCTCGGCCGGGGTGGCATAGCCGGGGTTGATGCCGCGATTGACGCCTTCGTAGTCGTATGTGGCGGCGCGATCCGTGTATTCAGCGGGTACGGATTTTTCCACTTCGTCCGTAGCCCGCGCGGCCGTGCTCCAATTCCAACCGTCGCCGCTGACTTCGCCGCTCGCGTAGAAATTATCCAGCGTCACAAACGCGCGCGCGATCCGGTGATGATTCGGGGTTATCGGCTCGGGAAGTAGCGTTAATTTCGGATCGCCGTTGCCGCGCCCCAAATCGCCGAGCACCTGATCGTAACTGCGATTCTCCTTGATGATGTAAATCACGTGGTGAATGTGGCTGTGCAGGAATTCTCCTGTAATCGTGCTCTGCCTCAACGAGGCAACGTGGAAGTGATCGTCTCGGGCCACGACGGCAGTCAGCCGCGCGAGCTCTGCCCGGCCAGGCAGCGGCACGGTCAAGAATCCGGCGCGCATCAATTGCAAAATGTATTGATTGCTCGCGCGACAGGCATCAGCCTCCTCCCCCTTGATGACAGTGGACCTGCGACAGCCCTTCGGGTTAGGCCCGGCGACGCTCTTCCCATTTACAACGTAGAGTTGCGCGCCTGATTTACTCACGCTGACGGAGTTCGGATACCAGCCTGTGGGAATGAGTCCGGTAACTTCACCCTTTGCTCCGTTCAAATGCACGACGGCGATTGCGTTGGTCCCGCCGTCACTGACGTAGAGCGTCCGTTCATCCGGAGAGAGCGCGAGGCTATTCGGATTGCTGCCGCGGAAGTTGGAAGGATTGGCGAAGATCGCCGCCGGCGCGGTGACGCCGAACTGGGATAGGACCGCCAGCGAGTGCGTATCGATCACGGCGACCGAGTCGGAGTTGTCGAGCGCGACGTACAGGCGGCTTCCATCGCGATTCAGGAGGAGCCGATCCGGCGATCCTCCGACGGGGATGCGCGCGCTGATCTTCGGCGAACCCCCAAGCGCGACAACGTCAATTTCGCGGTCTCGCAAACTCGAGACATACGCGACGTCATCACCCGAAACCGCCACCCAGTAGGGATATTCTCCTCCGGGAACCCCGGATTTTGTGGGGTCGCTCTTGCCAGGCCGCAAATCGAGTTCGGCAACCTTGCGCCGCGCGCTCAAATCCACCACGCTGATCGAATCGTTCTCGTAGTTCACGGCAATGAGCGTGCGTCCCGACGCCGTCACGGCAAGCCCGGCGACGAGCGGCTTCACCTCAATCCCCAGTCCGGCGCTGTGCCCCAACGGAATGGGAGTGCCCGACTCGGCCCATTTGCCCCCGGATCGCTCGAAAACGTGAACACAATCTTCCTGTCCGCCCGAAACGTAGAAGGCATCGCCCGACGGATTCCACACCAGCCCATCGAAGGCCAACCCGATCCGGAGAGCCTGGATCTTCCGGGGAACAGCGTTCGAAACGTCGTAAATAAAAACTAAGTCGCTGGACTCGGCGAAGATGGTCTTGCCCTTGTCGTCGTTCACGCGGTTGTAGCCGGAGGTCAGGATCAGAAGCGTTTTTCCGTCAGGGCTTAATGCTATAGTGACGGCGTCGCTCGCGGAAAATTCGGGGTGGTCCGCGTAGCCGGGCCGCAGCAACTCAAATCGGGCCCCCGCGGCCGCCGTGGGCGTGAGGCTCATGCCCGTTGGGAGAATCTGCGGGGCGCGATGCGCCGGAGTTGGAGGTGCTTGTGCGGCGCGGGCGGGCCGCGCGGCGATGGCGAAATTCAGGGCCAGCGCCCCGCAGAGTAAGAGAGAGCTCGCCTTGCGGTTCATACTGGCTCCTTGAATTTTAGAGGCTCATCCACATCAAAGGTGCGCGCAAAGTTTGGCAAATGCGGTTCTCTCTGTCAAAGAGCAATCCGCGGGCATCATTTTCGCGGCCCGAGGGCCTTGACGCGATCTTCCAGCAATTTGGCAATCTGCTGTGGATCCGAAGCCGCCGGGAATTCCACCAGATCTCCCACGTACACCCGGACTCGGCCGGGCCGGTTGAAGCGCGTACCGGCTCTGCGAATTTCGTACGCGCCCTCGATCCGCATCGGCAGGACGGGCAAGCGCAAATTGTTTACGAGAAGTCCGACGCCCGCGTAAAAACTGTGAATGGCGCCGTCGGGCGTGATCTCGCCTTCGGGAAAGATGACGATGCTGTAGCCGCGATCCACCAACTCGCCGGCGAAGCGAAAGCTTTTGCGGAAGCCGGCTTGCCTCGGCAACGGGAAGACGTTGAAAAGCGCGACCGTCAAGAAATAGCTGGCTTGATACGCCCACCGCTTCACAAAAAACCATTCTCGCGGCGGGTGCCGCATCGTCGCCAAATATTCGCCGCCCATGGCCACCGCCAGTCGATGCCGGAGCCTCGGTGGCAGAACCGCCAGGAGCCACCCGATATCGTTGTATAGCTGGTGATTGGAGACCACCAGCAGCGGTCCGCGCACGCCCTTTAACTTTTCACGACCGAAAACTCGCGGATGCGCCATGAGGTGCGTCGCGGGCCAGGTGAGCAAATAATAGATCGCGACGCGGATCCAGGTAATCGGCCAGCGCCGTGGCCAGAGGGGAAACTCAAATGCCGGGGTTTTGCGATCCGCCTTACCGAGAAGCTGCTCGATTTCCGCAACCGTGCGCGCATTCGTGAAGCGCGTCTCGTCGAGGTCAACTTGGAAGCGATCCTCGATGGCGCCGAGCAATTCGACGCGATCGAGCGAACTCAATCCCACCTGCGTCTCAAGGTCCGCGGTGGAGGAAATGGCGCCAGCGCCGCTGTGCACTTTGCGAATCAGGTCTTCGAGTCGATCGTCGGGGGCCGTGCTCGGTGACGGATTCTCTCCCCGCGAAAGAGCGGCTGTGACTGTCTCGCGGATAACGCCCGAGCGCGGCTTGCCGGTGGCCGTGCGCGGGAAATCCGTATCCGGCCAGACCCACAACTTGCGAATTCGTTGATAGTCCGCAAGCGATTGGTTGGCGCGCGCGAGGATTCCCGGAACATCGGCACTCGGATCGGCGAGCAGCAGGACGGCGCATGGCTCGGCGTTCCCGCCCTCTTCCCACCCGAACACCAGACAGTCGCGCACCTCCGGCTGGTGGCGCAAGGCCGACTCCAAGTCCCCCGGATACACGTTCATTCCGGCCGGCGTGACGATGACGTCTTTCTTCCTCCCGCGGAAATAAAGATTTCCTTGAGCATCCAATTCTCCGACGTCTCCAGTGCGGTACCAGCCTTCGTTCTCTTCTGTCAGCGGCCGCTGCCCGCGCGAATCCCAGTACGCGGCGGCGACGTTTGCTCCCCGCACCAGAATTTCGCCGTCATCGCTCAACCGCACTTCGCGCCCGTTGAGCACTTTTCCGATGCTGCCGCTGCCGATGTGAAACGGATGATTGACGCTCACAAGAGACGTTGTTTCCGTAAGGCCGTAGCCTTGGACGACAGCAAATCCCAGCCGCATCCAGAACTCTTCCGTCTCCGGACGCAGCGCGGCTCCACCGGAAATCATGGCCCAAAACTTCCAGCCGAAGCGGCGGTGAATCTTCCGGAAGCGCCACATCCGCCGGACGAACGACACGCGGGCGGCCGCCACATACGCGCGCCGGAACTTCTCCGTCTGGCCCGCGGCCTCGATATCGCGCTCCAGCTTGCTCTGCAATGCCTCGAGCACTCGCGGCACGGCCACCAGCACCGAGACTCGCTCCGCGCGAATGATGCGCAGAATCTCCGCCGGATTTAGAGATTCTCCGAAGACGACAACCCCGGCGAGAAGCGGCGGCAGAAAAAGGCCCATGAACTGGCCAAGGACGTGACTCAGCGGCACCGCGTTGAGAAATCGAATTGGATGAAATGGCCGCTCGTATTTCAAATAAGGCCGGATCTGCGCTTCCAGCGGCTCGAGATTCGCCAGAATGTTTCCGTGAGTGATGACCACGCCCTTGGGATCGGAAGTTGTGCCGGACGTGAAAAGAATTTCCGCGACGGAGTCTCTGCCGAGCGGCGGGGACACGAATGGCCCGGCGGGGTGAGAGGCAACGCGTTCACACAAATCTTCGAGGATGATCGCCGGCAAGTTGCTTCCGGGAACGGTTCGATCTCTCGTCACCACTGCGAACCTGGCCGCGACCTGCGTGGTCACCTTCGCGGCGAAGTCGGGCGAAGCGCCGTAATCGAGAGGAACGGCCACCGCTCCCCGCAAAAGGCAACCGCAAAAGCTCGCAACCCACTCCGCCGAATTCGGCCCCCAGATCAGGACTCGATCCCCTGGGCTGACCCCGCTCGTCTCCAACTCGCGCGCAAACTGGCAACAGGTTTCGGCAAGGCGGGAATACGTCCATCGGCTGCGGCGGTAGCCGAGCGGCTCGCTGTAAGCGGTCTGCCGCCCCAGCGAGGCAAACTCAGCGACGAATTCGGCGAGGGATTGCCTAGGCATGGCCCGTCGCCCGGTAGTTTCCCACGGTTCCGGGCTGGCGGCGCGAAGAAATGGAATCGTATCCCGGGAGGAGTCTTTGCGCTTGAGATGTGGCCTGATCGGCCCATCCAGCTCATAAGATGTTTGTATTCAGTAAGCTGTGGGCCACAGGTGGCCCGGCGGCCCTCCCGCGAATCTGGACACCGGAGCCTCCGAGTGGTAATATAGGCTTGCGTTTGTGGCTCTTGTGATCACTTTTAACTCGTTTTACGAGGCTGCGGGTCAAACCAACCCGGCAGCCTTTTCGTTTTGACGGGCTAGAGGCGGTTGGCGCGCTCCCGAGGTTTGGGGGGCCGTCCCAATACGAGAGGCACCAAATAGCTTCATCATGAAAGAAGAGGGACAGCAGTGAAAGAGCAAGGAACAGTGAAGTGGTTCAACGCCAGCAAGGGTTACGGGTTCATCCAGCGCCAGTCCGGTGAGGACGTCTTCGTCCATTTTTCCGCGATCCAAATGGACGGCTACAAGAGCCTCAACGAAGGCCAAGCGGTTGAGTTCGAGGTACGGAAGGGCCCGAAGGGCTTGCAGGCCGAGAACGTTACCAGCCTCTAGCCAGGCAATTGGCGGGTCCGGGCCCCCAGTGAGGCCGGACTCGCCTCCCACAATCGAATCCCCCAGATTTGGGAACCTCAGCGAAGGAGGCAATCGTGCACGTTCTTCCAGCAGGACAGTACATCAAGCACGAGATCTATGGGCTAGGCGTCGTTACCGAAGCCGACTCGGACCGCACCACGATTGATTTCGACGCTTGCGGCACGAAGAAATTTGT
>Ga0209517_10007179_pt1 | contig 13461 bp, 10 predicted proteins | sample PeaSoiMetSII2010_FD_187695 | JGI IMG/M metagenome (GOLD analysis project Ga0209517, IMG submission 187695) | Peat soil microbial communities from Weissenstadt, Germany - SII-2010 (SPAdes) (version 2) | ecosystem: Environmental > Terrestrial > Soil > Wetlands > Peat | place: Germany...
GACCTCGCATCTTGACGCCATCAGCGAGACGCAGGTGCGCCACGCGCTAGTTGAGCTGATGCGCGATCGCACCACCATCGTGATCGCCCACCGCCTGTCGACGGTGCACGACGCCGATCTAATCGCCGTGCTCGACGCCGGTCGCCTCGTCGAATCCGGAACACATTCTGCGCTCATCGCGCGTGGCGGCCTCTACGCCGAACTGGTCGGCCGTCAGCTCGCGCTTGGCCGCGCCGCGGAGTAGCGGCGTGGCCAACGCCGAACCCGGGCGATCGTGGCACGATGCGACCGTATCGGCAGGCGGTCCGTTTGGTCGTTGTTGGAGGGATTGTGTTGCAAAAGTCGTTTTGCACTAATGATCAAAAATTCTGCGGGCTATAGGTGCGGTTTTCGTGTAAAGATGTGAGGGACCCCATCGCCTCACGTTAAACTCACAGGCGACTTCGGTAACGCGATTGAGGTTACACGAATCGGCGATTGCTTCCCGTTTCGTGTTTTCGCGAAAAATTCGCAGATCTGCAACTTTCGACTTTTGCAACAGTATCGGGGGTATAGCGACCGTTCGCGAGGAGCAGCTCATCGCCCTCAATTCATGTACGCGCGCTAGGTACAGTGATACGGGATCGATCAGCGTCGGATCGTCGTCCGGTGCCCGTGAAGTTCGCTCCTGGCCAAATATCGAAAAACTTTTGAGGAAGTTGGCCACTCATTTTGTGTTCACAGTATCGACAATTGATTGGCAAATGGCGCTCGAATATGTCATCGGGACGGCCTAATCAGGCGTCGGGTGAGACGGATCGCTGCGCTCCTGCCTTACGGCAGAGGGAGGTGTACGATGCCACATCACCAGTTCCTTCCGGCTGCATCCCCGCCGCACGCGATGCAGAGGTCGAATTAGCGGAATTCAGCTGGCAGATGAGTATTGCCTCGCACACGGGTATTATGTCCTCCTATTTTTGATCGAGACGACTGATGCGACCAGAACACAGAAAGAGCACTCGTCGGTTTATACGCCACGGCGCTAGAATTGTTGGTGCCGACGGTGCTGCCTTGGGATCATGCGTGACGGTCAATATTTCCGGCACCGGCGCGCGCATTAAGACCGACGCATCCCAGGTGCTTCCGGACGAATTCATTCTTTTGCTCTCGCACGATGGATGCCTGCACCGTCAGTGCATGGTGGCATGGCGATCAGCAACAGCCGTTGGCGTCCGATTTGTCTCCGGACGTCAGAACAATCGAGAGTAAGAGTTGTCGAAGGTAATGATTGTCTCCGCCCGGCAATCTATTTGGAGCGGTGGGGCGATAGCCCCAACGCTGTCATTTTTGTCAGTCAAGGGCCCAGGCAAAACCACCCCCGAATAGGCTTAAATTTAGGTCGAAATACTGGATGTTAATTGGCATCGTCGCAACATCTCAATGGATAGCTTGGCTCACGACCTAGCGGCTGCGGTTTGTAGCACTAGCAAAACGTGGTCCGTCGATGGTTGTTGATAGGGCGCAATATGACCTTTCGTATGCGTAAGAATAATCGCAACAAAGTTGATCGGATAGCTTGGATCAGCGTTGATGATGGCCGCCCGTTACGAAATTGCACACTGATCGACATATCCGACAGCGGCGCGAAATTGGCGCTCGACGGAGAAGTTGACGGCATACCCGACATTTTCAGCCTTTGGCTGTCGCGTCACGGGCATCCACGCTACTCGTGCCGCGTTGTCTGGAGCCACCAAAACAAAATTGGAGTTCAATTTTCATTGGATGACGCGAGCGCGTGAATATAATCATCGCAGCACCGCAGTTCAGCGGCGCAAGTCATACTTTCATGCTGTATCTCGCTATCCCAGTTGCTACCGGAGATTGGGCGGGAACCATTTCCGTCCCACAGTTTCGGACATCGAGCAGGTCATACCCGGGCAGCGTGAAGCCCGGCGCCGCCACAATCAGTGCTTTACCAAATATTGGTAAGTTTCGGCCAATATGGGATTTGGCCCCCCACTTCGATCTGAAAACCTTCGACAAGTCCTGTGCAACATCCATGTCCAGCGACCGCGCGATCCTATTGATTTCGGATCGTCCAGACCGAAGCCGGGAGCTGGCTCAACGGCTTGGCGGTCATTACGCGTGTCGAATGATCGGGCTGTACGAACAGCAAACCACCGCGGCGCCAGTGTCCGTGGTGATCACCGACGTCGACTTTCGCCATTCCACCGACATAGAGCGGCTACGTGACCTCTTGGCACAACCTCACGCACTGGGCACGCCAATCGTCGCACTGTTGCGAGACAACAGTCACCTGGTACGTGTTCAAGCAGTTGCCGTTGGTGCAACCTTCCTGGTCCCCGCCGATGTATCGGTTGCCGATATTTTCGCCGCGCTTGCGCCGATTATTCGATCTGCGATCCCTGGGCGCATTCCAGCTACAAGCTTGGCACCAGCACATAACATCGAGCAAGCCCGGTTCCAGTTTGGAACCATCTATAATGCCGCCGCGCGCGGCGCACATGTCAGCAGGACGAGTGTCGACGACGCCACAGCATCTGCCATGGCTGCAATCGCCGAAGGCGGTATTCGACAATGGCTCGACGTTGTTTGGACATATGACGAGGCCACTTACCAGCACTGCCTGCTGGTCACCGGCCTCGCCGCAGCTTTCGCCGCCAGTCTGCAGTTCGCGAGAAGCGATCAGGAAAACGTCACACGGGCGGCCCTGCTGCACGATCTCGGTAAGGCCAAAGTCCCGCTGGCCATCTTGAACAAGTCCGAAGCCTTGACTAGCGAAGAAACCGCAATCATGCGCGCGCATGCCAGAATTGGCTATGACCTCCTACGTGAGCAGGGCGAATACGAACCTCAGATACTCGAAGTCGTGCTCCGGCATCACGAGCTGCTCGATGGAAGCGGTTATCCGGACGGCCTCGCCGGCCCGCAAATCAACGATTTGGTGCGTCTGGTGACGATTTGCGATGTCTATGCGGCGCTGATCGAACGCCGGGCATACAAGCCGGCCATTGAACCGGCGGCGGCGTTCAAAATCCTTGAAAAAATGGAAGGCAAGGTCGAGGGCGCTCTTGTGCGAGCGTTCTTGCAAGTGGCCGAAAGGTCGGCAAAGCCGGTCTCGCATAAGCGCTTGGAACTAGCCTGACCTTTCAACAATAGATCTATCTATCATTAGCAGCAGGACCGCCCGCTGGCATGTCCGCAAAGAAAAAAGCTTCCGAAGGCAACGCTCGATCGCGCATCAACCCAACAGTTCCACGATTGGAAGAAATAAGCTCAGTCCGCTGACGACCGCTCGAAGGAAACGCCAACATTCGTCAGGGTCTGCCAAGCGACGCGGCATTTTCTCAACGTACGGCCCGCGTCGAAAGTAAGGTCGAATTCATCGGGAAGGTCCGCGGTGCTTGGAAGTTGCAAGCAGGCACCGTGATTGGTCAGATCACGGACAATACAACGGTGTGTCGAATGGGCAGCCAACATTAGAGTGGCAGCCTTGCATACTGTCGTCCTTTGAAAGCGCCGACGCTCAAGCATGGCCGGTCTTCAAACCCACAACTCGACGAAAATCACACTATTCCGAATAAGCTTCCCAATGGGAAACCGGGTTGCCCGTGCAGTACTAATTTGCGGAAACCCTAGTCGTCTATTAGCGCTTGATCTAGCTCATGACCGACGCCGAATGGTTGCATTAGGAATTACTAAACAACTGTCGGGTAGAGTGTTAATGAGACATAACCATTTGACACGACGCCAGGCCCAACTGATTACGTCACGCGAGAAGCGAATATTGGGCGCCGCCTGATCTGCATCGTCGGTGGACTGGCGCAGGCTGCCCAAGCCAGCAATGACAGCACCGATTACCGTTATCACCGAACTTGAACGCGCCATTGCAAGCGGCTCGCCCCAACACCGCGCTGAAATGCTGATGCAGATCGCCGACCTTTTCGTCGGCAACTCACCTCGCTTTACGAACGACGAAATTAGCTTATTCGACGATATCATTACCCGACTAGCAGCGGAAATCGAGGTCTCCGTGCGATCGTTGCTAGCGCAGCGCCTCGCACCGATTGCCAATGCGCCGGCCAACATTATGCGCATGTTAGCCAGCGACGACGAGATCAAGGTTGCCTATCCGGCTCTTGCTCAGTCTGAACGACTTGACGAAGCCATTCTTGTGCAGTGCGCCAGATCAAAGAGCCAGGAGCACCTGCTCGCGATTTCGCGACGAAAAACACTCAGCGAAGTAGTAACCGATGTCCTTGTCGAACGCGGAAACAAGCAGGTCGTCCTGAGCGCCGCAAAGAATCGCGGAGCCAGATTTTCTGAAACAGGCTTCCGCCGGCTGGTTAAGCGTTCCGATGGCGACGATGCACTCGCCGCATGCGTCGGCTCGCGGCCGGACATTCCTCGCCCTTTATTGCTAGCTTTGCTTGAAACGGCGTCCGAATTGGTGAGGTCAAAACTCATCACCGAGAACACACATGGTAGACCTGAAATCAATCATGCGGTCGCGATAGTCACCGATGAGCTCCGCGTGACTGCCCATGCCGGATCGGCAATCCATGCCGATACGCAAGCTTTGGTTCAATCGTTAAAGGATGCGGGGCAACTCGGTGACGAAACAGTTCGGACATTCGCCGAAGATGGAAAATCCGAGGAGATAGCGGCGGCACTCGCGTGTATGTGCGAGGTGTCTGTTGACGTCATCGAACAGGCAATGCTGCAGGGTAAACCAGAGACGATACTCATCCTCGCCAAAGCAGCTAGGTTGTCGTGGGCAACCACAAAGGCTTTGTTGTCGTTTGGCATTCGCGACCGCCGTGTCCCAGCAGGCGAGATCGAGCAATGCTTGGCAAGCTTCGAGCGTTTAAATTTCAGCACCGCGCAGAAAATCGTCGAATTCTATAAAATACGTCGGGCAACCGGCTCGGCCCGGCCCGTTTAGTCGCCTGAGGCGGCATCATTCTCGTCACCGCGCCAATGACCTGGACCGCTACCGAAGGCGTCTCCGCTGTGAGCGATTTTCAGGAGCTGCCGGTAAAACGCCCTGAAAATCTTGTCGAGGTTGCGTCCGAACCGTCGCTCAATTGCGGGGACGCGATCGTGGTCAATGCCAGTTGGCGCTCCGGAAGAGGCGCCCGTCGTGTTGCGAATGCTGCCTCGATCTTCGCCTTGAGCGTCTGCGCATCGAACGGCTTGACAATGTAGATACTCACGCCCGCCTTTTTTGCCGCAATTACATTCTCCGAACTGGATTCCCCGATCACAATGAATGGGATTCGCTTGAAGCCGGCATCACCTCGCACCTCGCGTAGGAGTTCATCGCCAGTCATCGGCTCCAGGTGCCAATCCGAAATTACGAGTCCGTAGCGTTTGAGGCGCATCTTGATGAGAGCCTCAGCGCCGTTGTTGATATCATCAACGTCGACGAACCCCAGTTGTCGCAATAGCGCTCGGACGATTTGAACCGTCGCGTCGTGGCTATCGACCACGAGAACAGGCATGAATCGATCGAGTGCCATATTCTTTTTATCGGCGCTTCATGAGCACACTAATCTGTGTCGCTCGAAACCGATGCAAGGAGCTCCAATGCTATCCCTGCACAACGGCCGACAATAATACGATTGCGGGTTGAACATTTAGTAAACCCAATATCAAGCTATGTTGCAGTGCACGAAGCCGTCTACGGAAGGTCACCCTGGTAAGGGATGTTCAGTTTTGCGCCCACTTTGAATTAAATGCGGACATGGCGGCTCGAATTTCCGATGCCTGCTCATCTGCCAAAAGCAAACCTCGCCTGCGCGCTTATCAACCCGCACCCGAGGCGACACCAAGGGGAGTTTTTTCTTTCTTCGAATTTTTCTTGCGGCTTGCTCGGCGAACGCCGGCCGGCCGACCACTTTGGACCTTGATCCGATCTGTTTCGGCAGCGGCCGGAGAATCTTTCACTTCCATAGATAAACGATGCGGATCGGTCGGGCGCGGGTGCGTTTCGAGCCACAGCGCGCGAGCCTGGAGCATCGGATCAATACCAATCTTCTGCCACCACGCTCCTTCATCGCCGTGCCTATGGACCTCGCGATGATGTCCTCGACACAAGGGGACGGTGAACTCATCGCTGACTTTTCGGCCGAGTGCCCGGATTTGCGTGAATCGCAGGTGGTGCGGATCGCAGGGCTGGCGACCGCAAACCAGGCACGGCTGCTTGGCCACATGTCTGACGTGTTCGCGGTCGCGAACCCGGCGCGGTTCCGACAATGTCAGCACACTCTTGTCGACCGCGTTCGACCGCAGCCTGTTCTTCGGCTCCGCTGCAGGGGAGCTCCGCGCGATCAAGGGCAGTTCCCCTGCCCTCTGAGACTCATCGGAGTCAGACGTCGCAAGACTCGCCAGTCTCGCTTGGAAGCTTTCCTCGACGGCCTGTGCATCGGCTGCCGTCAGTTTGTTCTTTTCGACGAGGGAGCGATGCGCCCAGATTGCCGCATCGTCGCCACTGGCCAGACCACTGAGTTCAGCGACAAGTCGATCACGCAGTGCAGCCGACGCTTCGGACCCCAGCATTGGTTCGCTTGGAATTGATTGAAGATTGCCATTGCGGCGGACTGCGGGACGTTGCGGAGCATGTATGAGGCCGCCGCCATTCAGCCGGCTGTTGCCGACTGGCTGTGGTTCGTTGGGCTTCGATGTCTGCCGTTCCGGTGGCAAGAGATCAGGGGCATCGACGTCATCCTCGCCAGCAATCCCGACCAGCGTGAACAAGGCATAGCGCCGCGCATAGGTTAACGCCGCCCCCATCCGATGTGGGGTGGCGGTTTCGGCGATTGCGCAAACTGGCCAATCTGACGCGATCCATTCTCCCGACGAATGGGCGAGCACGGTCGTTAAGTTGACGACGCCCGCCGCCTGATCGATCGCGGTCGTCTGCACGGTTGCGATCTCATGCTGGCCCAAGGTCTTGCGCACAATGTCGAGACCGCTCGATAGCGGGGCATAGCGGAACGTCTTGTCACTCCCGCCCCGTCCTTCCGAACGGATGGTCGCCGTCAGGGATTTTTCCGGATTGACCAGCTCGGCCTGCGCCTTGGCCAAGGCTGCCGCCAGGCTGGCGATGGAGGAACTTGACCTATGCACGGCCACCCTCCACGCTGAGGAGATCAAAGCTCACCGCCCCCGACTTCGAGCGCTTGGCGCGGATGCCGTGGCCGATCGCCTCCTTGGCATCCTCCGGCATCAAACCCTTCAGTTCTGCCTTGGCCTGTTCATGTTCGAGATGCGCCGAACGGGTCCGCGAGAACACCGCAGCGAACTCTGCCCATGCATTGGACGAGCTCATGTCGACGATACGGATTGCCTCGACTCGCGGCTTGGGCGGTTCAATCCCAAACAGCCGCGGCGGCTCGCCACTTTCGACACAGCGCCAGAATTTTCGCTCCGCAGTGACGATCAGGTGCTGATAGAGCGGGTCGGCATGGGCGGTGATCTCCACCCACTTGCCGCCCCCGGTGATCACCGAGAGCACCGCCGACTTTGCCGCCACCACCCACATATTGTGCTGCAGCTGCGGCATGTGCTTTTCGGCCGCCGCCTCCTCCGAGAACGACCAAGGCAGCATGAACTTGGCCTCGAACACCGCACCGCTGGCCTCGACCCGGCCATCGAGCGTCGCCGCCATCCATTTCAGGGCCGGGTGTTTGACGTGCCGCTGCACGTCGGTGATCACCTGCCCGGAATTGAGCTCGTACCAGCACCGGTTCAGGTCTTCGGTGACCGTCCCCAACTGGACAATGAGATTGCCGGAGAGGTCCTCCGGCTCGGCCTCACCCCGCTTTTCCCGCCATAGCCGCACCAGGGCGACCTCGTCATTGCCCATGATGATCCGGGCGTCGGAGCCGCCGATGAACGTCCGCCTATCGGCAGTGCGAACGAATTTTGTAAGATGTTTCGACACGATTCCCTCCATAAAATGATACCTGAGGTATTATATACTGCAGCAGCGGAAATTCAATACCCTAGGTATTAAAATTATTTGGGACTGAAATGGGACAGCGGACGCACGCCGTTAGCAGCGAGGTGATACGTGCAGCACGCGCTCTCCTGCGTTGGGAGCAACGTGACTTGGCCAACGCCTCGTCGGTGTCTCTGCCAACAATAAAGCGGCTTGAATCTAAGGCAGGCACCATGGGAGCGCATACATCCACCGTGTCTGCGCTGACGAAAGCCCTTGAGGCAGCCGGCATCGAATTCATCGACGAGAACGGGGGGGGCCCAGGAGTCCGGTTGCGAAAGCGGCAACAGAGAAAGGGCTAGTGAGCGTTGCTCAATCGTCGGAGAGACGCGGACAAGACTGGCCACGTCCCCAATTCGCGAGAGACAGAATATTTGCCGCAGCCAAAGGCCATCGGTGATCCGCTGCTGTTCAAAGGTTCCGATTTTGGGGCACACGCACATCATGCCGGCGATTGCATGAGGACGTCCGCATGGCCTAGCGCCTTAAGCCGACGTTTCGAGCTGTGCCACGGCTCACGCACGCGGCCGATAGGACTGCAACGCTGAGATCGCGGTCGATTGCTGCAGCTTCATGAAGCTAGCGCAATGCCTGTCAATTTCGGGATCAGCTTTATTTTCAGTCGGCGCTCGCATGACCAAAATCGCTTTGGCGGTTTTACGGGCGCGCGGCGTCGATATCAGCATCGTCGCACGGTGAATGGATGCAATCATCCGGTGCTACCTATAAACAAATCGACCCTAATAAAGATTCAATTAATCCTTGTAGGAATTCTCTAAGGCGGGCGGGATTTAAACGATTCGGATCAAATGGCCAGACACGTTCGTGCGACGTTTTATCCACGGAAATCTCTACACAACTTACTCCTTGAGTTGCAATCGCGGTCGCCGTCGGAATGGCCGCTCCATCTCTACGAGGCATGGTTAGTTCTGCACGACGAAAGGGCTGTGCCTGACGATAAGTGTTTAGCGGTCGCGCTAGATTCCGTCTCGAGTGCGCATCGTTCTTTAGTCGAGGAAAATAGGCTGATATGCAAAATGGAAGAATTTAGAGCGTGCGAAAAGATCGCCATACTATTTGGTCGCGTCTCCAGGTGCGCCAATAGAGCACCAGCGGATGTCCGCCGCCATCTGGATGCAAGGATTCTTCCTATTATTCAAGATTCAGTTGTTGATCTAGAAGTCATCGAATCGATTTATCGGGCAGTCAAGTTGGTCTTTCAACATTTTCCCGAGTGCAAAGCGACGCGTACCGGACTGGAATTGCTCGAAGAAATAAGCAGCGCGGACTTTAATTTGGTCACCAGGGCATTCTGTAGCGAACTTGAACATGCGATTTTCGAACTACTTAACGCACCCAACGCCAAGCGGCGCACACTCACCGTTCGGCTGTTAAATGTTTTGGCGGCGGCAATTAACGGAAGCAAAACATCTAGACCGAGCTCTAAGGGCTGTCGGTACCTAATAAATTATGTTCGCCGCATCGCGCAGATTTGGCGCAGTGCCGGCCTAAGGCCGACACGCGCTAGGAGCTTTTGGGATAAAACATACGAAAGCAAGTTTCATCGTTTTGCAGAGCTTGTACTGGCTGGATTGGCAAATCTTGGAAATAAGCGGCAAGATTCAAAGACGAAAGCCGGCTATGCGATGTACGAATGGCATCTTAGCGACGCCTATGTACGGGCGGCGCTTGGTTAACAATTAAAATTCCTGGCCCGAAAACTCCGTAAGACTTCTGCGTGGACCACTCCTATCTCGGAGTAGGCTGAAGCTCGTTCTAATAACAGAACTAGCAGCCTTTATTGGAGCGTTCCATGGAAAGTGAAAAAATCAATAACTTGCTTAGCAGCGTAGCGCTGTTCGGCAAGCCGCCCGTCCTCTCTTCGGAAGACGAGAAGCAGTTCACCGAACTCTTCCACCATGTGGCGGACTGCGTGAAGCCGCGGAACATGGTGGAAATGATCTATCTGTGGCACCCCGTCTGTGCCACGTGGCTCATCAATCGGTACATGCGCCACATGACGGTGGCGATCGAGCGGTTTGCGAAGCAGAATCGCGATTTTCGCGCGCAACGCGCCAAGCTTCGCGAGCAGCGCCAGTCGGCTCAGGTCTCGCGTGAGATCGACAAGCTGACCGAGTCTCCGGCCGACCTGGCGCAGCTGGTCCAGCTGGTGCGCATCCATGAAGGCATGGTCGGCGATACCGATGCCATCTTCGCGGCGGCGGATCTGGAGCGCGACCACAATAAGGCGCTGCAGCAGAGCATCGCCTTGCAGGAGCAGCTCAATGCCCTGATCGTGACCCAGTCCAGGATCCGCGATGAGGCGCTTCGGCAGCTCGAGCTCTTCCGCAAGGGGCTGGGCTCGCTCGCAAAGGAGGCAACGGAGTCCATCCTCGCCCGGCAATCGGACGAACATCACGATCTGCCGAACGCGGGCGATGCGCCGCCGATTGCTCCCTCGGACGACGAGGGCGCTGCGGCTCCCACGGCTTCCGAGACGCCGTCGGAAAACGGGGGCGCGTGATGACCTCGGTCCGCAAAATCGAAGCAAATCGGCGTAACAGCCGAAAAAGCTGCGGACCGCGTACGGCGGCTGGCAAGTCAAATGCCAGCCGCAACGCGTTGCAGCACGGCCTGGCGGCGCTCACGCACCGACAGCCGGTGTCGGCGCCGGAGATCGAGCAATTCGCCCGCGTACTGTGCGGCAATGACAACGACCCGGCGCTGTTCACCCAGGCAGTGAAAATCGCCCAAAACGAAATGGACTTGCGGGAGATCCACGCCCACCAGGTTTACGTGATCGAGCGGCTGCGCGAGCCGTATCAGGTGCCGTTTGCCAAGAAGGACAATAGTCTGGAGTTGGGTACGGCCCGCTTTATGGAGGGTTGGCTAGCCGAATGGGAAATCAGGAAGCGACTGCCGAAAGTGCTCGAGAAATATAGAGGCAAGATGAAGTTGACACACGCTGCGGCCCCGCAGAAACCCGCGTCGTGGGCCGACGATCTGCTTCTGGATGCTGAAACTCTGAATTACTACAAAGCGACGGACTGGGCGCGTTTGGGGGACTGGGACATGATCGTTCCAATCCGGCTCAAGGCACTTGTCGACGAACAAGAAGTCGACGAACAGATTCTTCAGTTGGCTGAAAAACGGGTCAAGGAGCAAGAGCGCGACGAATATGAAGCTCTTGAGGCGGCAATTCTCGAACTCATCCGGCTCGACCGATACGAGCGCCGGGCATGGTCGCGACAAAAGCGTGCGATCCGTGAATTTATGAAGATCAAGATGGCCGGAGTGGATTTCCGTTCCGCGCAGGTCGCCGAGGAGCGTGTCGTGTGAAATATGCCCGGCAAGCGTTGGCAGAACGAACCCAAGCGAAGAGGTCCACCCAAATCAGCAGAACGAAGCCAAAGGCGAGAAACGGCCGCATTGGAGATTTGGCAGAACGAAGCCAAATCTCCGATGGAAGCGATAGCGGTTTGGCAGAACGAACCCACCGTCGTTAGAGGATCAAGAAGACCTACTAAATCTCGTAGGACAATGTCCGGAAGGCAATGAATCGCGTTCCGCTCACGACGGGTCGTCCGAGCGTGAGGCACCGGAAGTGATCGGTGGATGGCTCGCGACGGGTCGATCGGGCGTGACGACGCGGATATGCAGCTCGCGCAATTGCTTGGCGGTGACTTCCGACGGCGCGCCCATCAGCAGATCCTCGGCGCGCTGGTTCATCGGGAACAGCACGACCTCACGCAGATTCTCCTCGCCGCACAGCAGCATGACGATGCGGTCGATGCCGGGCGCGATGCCGCCGTGCGGCGGCGCGCCGAGCGACAACGCCCGCAACATGCCGCCGAATTTCTGCTCCAGCACGCTCTCGTCATAGCCGGCGATGGCGAAAGCCTTCTTCATCACGTCGGGGCGATGGTTGCGGATGGCGCCCGAGGACAATTCCACGCCGTTGCAGACGATGTCGTATTGGATCGCCTTGAGCGAAAGAATCTTTTCGTGGTTTGCCGGATCGAGCGCCAAAAATTCATCGACCGGCGCGTTCGGCATCGAGAACGGATTGTGCGAGAAGTCGATCTTCTTCTCCTCCTCGCTCCACTCGTACATCGGAAAATCGACGATCCAGCACAGCTCGAAGCGATCCTTCTGCACAAGGCCGAGGTCCTCGCCGACCTTGGTGCGCGCGGGACCTGCGAATTTGACGAAGGTCGCTGGCTCGCCGGCGACGAAAAACACGGCGTCGCCATCCTTCAGGCCAAGCTGCGCGCGTAGCGCCTCGGTCTTTTCCGCGCCAAGATTGTTGGCGACCGGGCCGCGGCCGACCACCGCGCCGTTGTCGAGCGCGAAAAAGATATAGCCGAGGCCCGGCTGGCCCTCGCCTTGCGCCCAGGAATTCATGCGGTCGCAGAACGCGCGCGAGCCGCCAGTCGGCGCCGGGATGGCCCACACGGCGCCTTTGGCGTTCTCCAGAATGCGGGCGAAAATCTTAAATCCCGAGCCGCGGAAAATCTCCGACACGTCTTGCATCACGATCGGATTGCGCAAATCCGGCTTGTCGGAGCCGTATTTGCTCAGCGCCTCGGCGTAAGGGATGAGCGGGAATTTCTTGGTCACCGGCTTGCCGCCGGAAAACTCCTCGAACACGCCGCGGATTACCGGCTCGACGGCATCGAACACGTCCTGCTGGGTGACGAAGCTCATCTCCAGATCGAGCTGGTAGAACTCGCCGGGCGAGCGGTCGGCGCGGGCGTCTTCGTCGCGAAAGCACGGCGCGATCTGGAAATAGCGGTCGAAGCCCGACACCATGATCAGCTGCTTGAACTGCTGCGGCGCCTGCGGCAGCGCGTAGAATTTCCCGGGATGGATGCGCGATGGCACCAGATAATCGCGCGCGCCTTCGGGCGAGGAGGCGGTCAGGATCGGCGTCTGGAACTCGAAGAAACCCTGCTCCTTCATCCGGCGCCGGATCGAATCAATGATCTGGCCGCGCTTCATGATGTTTTGGTGCAAGTGCTCGCGGCGCAGGTCGAGGAAACGGTATTTGAGCCTTGTTTCCTCAGGATATTCCTGCTCGCCGAACACCGGCATCGGCAATTCGCCGGCCGGCCCCAAAACCTCGATCTCGCGGATGTAGACCTCGACCGCGCCGGTCGGCAGATCTGGGTTCTCGGTGCCATCCGGCCGCCGCCGCACCTTGCCGTCGACGCGCACCACCCATTCCGCGCGCAGCGTTTCGGCCACCTTGAACGCCGGGCTGTCGGGATCAGCCACCACTTGGGTGAGCCCATAATGGTCGCGCAAGTCGATGAACAGCACGCCGCCGTGGTCGCGAATGCGGTGGCACCAGCCCGACAGCCGGGCCTCGATGCCGATGTCGCTCTCGCGGAGCGCGCCGCAGGTATGGGTGCGGTAGCGATGCATGCTCATTCCAATGGGTGAAAAGGTGGCGC
>Ga0209517_10007180_pt1 | contig 13461 bp, 11 predicted proteins | sample PeaSoiMetSII2010_FD_187695 | JGI IMG/M metagenome (GOLD analysis project Ga0209517, IMG submission 187695) | Peat soil microbial communities from Weissenstadt, Germany - SII-2010 (SPAdes) (version 2) | ecosystem: Environmental > Terrestrial > Soil > Wetlands > Peat | place: Germany...
CTTTGCCTTCTTGGTATCGCCTTCAGCTTCCGCAAGGCAACGTGCCCATAGCATATCCATTCGATTTGGGGAATCAACGTCCTCTAAGAGGCTCTCCGAAACCTCGTCATCTGTTCTGCTTTTTTTGGCATCCGTGGCATTGCTTGTCGAACTGCTCGTTACATCGCTAACGACACCGCCACTAGAATTGCTCGCTGCAACACGCGCCGAACGATCTTTTTCATGGTGTTCCTCTTCAGCCCACACTTCCATCTTTTCTGGACTCGCTTTGTTTGTTGGTGTTAAGGAGTTTCCACGGTCAACGCCGAAGCCCTCTCTGATCCAATCAAAAATGCTCTTTCCCAGCAAAAATGCAAGCGAAAGAGACATAAAAGAAACGGCGTAAGTGAGCAGGCTTTCTATTGTTAAATCCGCTGAAGCCGTGCTCGATATCGCCTCAAAGGCATCTTTTTTGATCAAATATGTGATGCCTCCAGAAATTACTGCGGATGCCACTAAGGACAGTCTCTTCCATCCAATGCTGCGTTGAGTTCGGTATAGCTTGATGACGGTCATCGCTACAAATATTGCTATTGCAATTACTACGAAACCGCCTGCTTTTTGCTTTAGCTGATGATCCCATGTGTACGCAAGCAACGGATCTTGACTTGGCGGCGTTGATTCCACATTGCAACTAAACATTTGTAGTAGAGCCTTGGTGTCTCCCTTTTTGTGCAACTCACAACTTTTCCTGTCAAGAAAGGCAAAAACTTCTGGCGGGAACTTTTCACTGGACCTTTGGTTTGAGGCACTTGATTCTGATGAATCGCATTTCATATCAGAATCAGGAAGCAACCCATTTCGAATTCGCTCACATCTCTCCAGGTTGGATGCATAGCCTTGCTTACGCTCTTGCCAATTGGCTTGCCAAGCACTCTGATAGTCACGCCATTCAACGGCGGTATCAGCAGCGAATACCACCAATGGGATGCCGATTGATATCAACAAACGTGGGAGAAGATGCAATAGCCGCATAAGGGCGCTTTATGAAGGAATGCGGTGGGGAAGTGTGCTTCGGAATCACGCTCCAATCGATTTTGATGGTACCAATGAATCTTCGCTCATGGGCACTTTCAGAACGCTATTAGAACCCGTCCTGGTGCATCCAAGCAGCAATGGGAACTACTGCGGCGCCTGGAGTTTCTCGGGGTCGCTGCGGGTTGGGCGTTTTGCTGCCGTTTTGGGCGCTGCCCGCATCGATTGAAGTTTGCCAACATTCATCTCAGCCTGGAGCGGCTTGGCATAGAAACGCTCAATCATTTCAACGGATGTTCTAGCGTTTCTGGCTAGGGTTAGCAGATCGATTTGATCGCCCAGGGTCAGCCTGAACATGATGGCTGTGTGGCGCAAGGAATAGAGTGTTCTTGGCGCTCCCGATGCCGCGTTCTTGAGGTCTGCCTTTTCAAGTGCTGCATCGAACTGCCTACGCATTGTCTGAAGTGCGAAATCCCGATTTTGCAGTTTCGGGAAGAAGACGAAGTCATCCCTGGCACACGGATTTCCTAGCGCCTTGTGATGCTTTAGCAAATCTTCGTAAATTCCTATCGCAGCCGGCGTCGAGACAATTGGTGTGTTGACCGTCTTTGATTGCTCGGTCTGAATGCGCAAATATTGCTTGCCCTTCGTGGGCTCGTTGACAATTTCAATGTGTCGGTGTCTGAGCGTCTGATATCACTAGGGCGAAGAAATGTGTTCACCATGAATGTGATTAGGAGTCGCAGTTCATCGGTGATGGGGTGGTAACGAACTAGGACCTTGTGATCTGCGAGTTTCTTTGCCGTCTTTCGCAGTTTTTCGTATTCGGCTTCCGAAAACCACCCTCGCGGTGAATCAAGACTCTTGATCTTCGGCATCGAGGGAACTTTGTCTACAACGCCTTCTCGTTGGGCAAATGCTAGAACCTTGTTGACCAAAACGAGATGTTGCTTGAGGCTAGAAGGCTTGAGATCTCTTGCGGCTAGCGTTGCAACAAACGACAACAGGTGTTTGTACGAGATTTCCTTTACGTCAAACTTCTTGAAAAAAGTAAGAATGTCGGCTTCTAGCTTTTGCTTGTCGTTGAGGTTGAATTTTGGGTTTCGCTCACCTCGTGCCACAAGATCGTCTTGCTCTGCTAGCAGTTCACGGGCACACCGCTCAAATGACGTTCCCGACCCCAGCGGCAAGAGGTTGCGTTCCCGCAGAAGTATGTCCTCGTAAAATTTCTTTGCAAACGCAAGGGCTTCCCGTTTGTCCGTGGTCTTCGAGGATTTCTTGAGAATTCTTCCTTGCGTGTAGTAGCGAACCCACCAGAACGGTGACGCAGGAAGTTGAAAAATTACGAGTTTGTCGGGATAGCCGCGACCAATTTTGGAAATCGATTCGGGCGTTGGGACACTGCGATGACGGCTGCTCGGTGGTGACGACATTGCATGGATGCTCGACAAAATCTGAACGGCATCCTACGTTGGGTTTGTAGTATGGTAAAAGCCATACTACAGAAGCATTCGACCAATTCGGAATATTGTTTATTTTCAAAAAGTTATGGTGCTGCTGAGACGAATCGAACGTCCGACCTACTGATTACGAATCAGTTGCTTGGCATCTTTTTTTCCCTCTAGAAACCCAATTTTCTGTCGCAAACATGGCTCGTCGGAACCCCTTGGGAACCCGCATAGAACCGTGATTCGGTGCGGAGTTTGCGATAGACGTTTACGATGGTCTCCTATGCGCACTCGACCTGAGGAGCAGCATGCGCTGGCCCAATACTTTTGCCCTCGAGTCATCGCGCCGGCGCCCCAATTCCGAATTTGACCTTTGCACCGTTGACTGTTCCTGGCCAGCTCGCGCCGACTTGCGCAAATCGACCCACGACCCCTTGGTTTGGCTGACCAGCGCCGTTACTGTCGCTCGGGAACTCCGAACGAACATGATCTGTTTTCCTGACGTTGGCGATCAAATCGTGGAACGAGTTAATGGAGGTGACGAAGTCGAGAAGCGCGACTCTGGAAAAGGCGACGTAACAGCATTTTGCCGGTTTACATTGATGTACGGGCTGGGTAAGGCGGATCAATGAAGGTACTGGTAGTCGATGTGGGTGGTACAAGTGTGAAGATCGCCGGTGAGGGAAAGCGCGATCGTCGGAACTTTGCATCGGGGCCAAGGATGACCGCACGGCAGATGGTTGTGGGTGTGAGGAAATTGGCCGCCGATTGGAAATACGATCGCGTTTCGATCGGTTATCCCGGTGTGGTAAAGCACAACCAACCGGTTACAGAGCCGTTCAATCTCGCTAAGGGTTGGGTCAAGTTCGACTACGCAGCTGAATTCGGGTGTCCGGTGAAAATCATCAACGATGCAGCGATGCAGGCGCTTGGCAGCTACCGGGGCGGCAGTTTGCTTTTCCTCGGATTGGGCACCGGCCTGGGTTCGACGCTGGTGGTCGACGGCGTGGTCGTGCCGATGGAAATCGCCCACCTTCCGTATCGCAAGGCGACGTACGAGTATTTTGTCGGCGTGCGCGCGCTCGAGCGCGCCGGAGAGAAAAGGTGGTGCAGACAGGTCGAGGACGTCATCGCAGACCTGGTTGCGGCATTCCGGCCGGACGATGTAGTGCTGGGTGGCGGCAACAGCAAGCGGTTGACGGCGCTGCCGGAGGGATGCCGGCTGGGCGACAACGACAACGCCTTCGTGGGCGGTTTCCGCATGTGGCAGAAGTCGAAGCTGAGCCCGCCACCTCCCAAGTCCGCAAATTCCGCGAAGAAGCGCGCGCGTTAGCGCAGCACGCGCACGAAACGATCGCATGGAATCTGCTCTTCCGCTCCGCATTTCGCCGCTGGCGCCGGATTCGATGCCTGGAAAAATGCAGCCCTCGATCGGCGTCAAGATTGTGAACGGCTCGTTGCCGCCGCGCGGCGCAGTGACTGCACCCAAGTTGGCTGCGTCATCCTTGCCCGCAGGGAAGACGGCCGCTAGATCCATGAATGGCTGGAGACCGCCGACAGCGTCCCGGGCTTCACTGGCTTTGCTGCCGGCCGAACCGATTTTGCGAGCCGCTCGTCGGCGTGCGCGCGGGGTTGCTATCGCGCGATTGTCGACGTTTTCGAAAAGGCAGGATCCGCCTAAGGCCACGGCACGTTCGGTGTTTCGCGGCGCTTGTTGGCGACGCGCACGACCAACCCATCTGCAAACCACACGAAGGGGCAGCGTCATGCAATTAGGAATGATAGGACTCGGCCGCATGGGGGCGAATATGGTGCGCCGCCTGCTGGCAAACGGGCACTCATGCGTCGTATTCGATATGTCGCCAAAGGCGGTGCAGGAGTTGGCCCAGGAAAAGGCGACGGGATCGGACTCGATTGCAGATTTTGTTTCCAAGCTCGCCAAACCACGCGCCGTCTGGCTCATGGTTCCGGCGGCGGTCGTGGACCAATCAATCGCGGGAATCCTTCCCTTTCTCGAGGAAGGCGACGTCCTCATCGACGGCGGCAATTCGTACTATATCGACGACATACGGCGCGCCAAGGAACTGGCGATGAACGGAATACACTACGTCGATGTCGGCACGAGCGGCGGCGTGTGGGGCCTGGAGCGCGGTTACTGCATGATGATCGGCGGCGAGCCCGCGATCGTTACGCATCTCGATCCGATCTTCGCCACGCTGGCGCCGGGGATCGGCGACATTGACCGCACGCCCAGACGGGAAACGGCCGGCAGCACGTCGGAGCAGGGGTACCTGCATTGCGGACCGAGTGGCGCAGGACATTTTGTCAAGATGGTCCACAACGGCATCGAATATGGACTGATGGCCGCGTACGCCGAAGGTCTCAACATCCTGCGTGCTGCCAATGTCGGCAAGCGCATCCATGAAATAAATGCGGAGACCACGCCGCTACGCAACCCCGAACATTACCAGTACGACTTGAACCTGCCCGACATCGCGGAGGTTTGGCGGCGGGGCAGCGTGATCGCATCGTGGCTGCTCGACCTCACGGCATCCGCGCTGATCAAGGATCCGACGCTAGCGCAGTTTTCGGGCACAGTGTCGGACTCCGGCGAGGGGCGCTGGACGATCAAGGCCGCCATCGACGAGGCCGTTCCCGCGCCCGTGCTCACGACGGCCCTTTACGAGCGATTCAGTTCGCGCGGCGAGGCGGCGTTCCAGGACAAGCTGTTGTCGGCAATGCGCTATGAATTTGGCGGACATTTTGAAAAGTCCGCGGGAAAATGAGGCGCAAATGAACACTGCTACGCAAAGCGCCGCGACGAACGATACCCGCTCCGACGCGTTAGTGTTCTTCGGCGCCACGGGCGATCTTGCCTACAAGAAGATATTTCCATCGTTGCAGGCGATGATCAAACGCGGCAATCTCGACGTGCCGGTTATAGGCATTGCGAAGGCGGGCTGGAATCCCGATCAGTTTCGCGCGCGAGCACGCGACAGCCTGGAAAGGCATGGTGGACTTGATCCGGTCGCGTTCGACAAACTCGTGAGCTTGCTTCGATACATCGACGGCGACTACGGCGACGCTGCGACGTTTGCCGCCTTGCGTCGCGAACTTGGCGCTGCGAATCGGCCGGCGCACTACCTTGCAATTCCGCCCAGCCTGTTCGAGGCCGTCGTCTTGCAACTCGCGAAGTTCGGATGCACGGCTGGCGCGCGCGTCATCGTCGAAAAGCCGTTTGGCCACGACCTCGAATCGGCGCGCGAACTAAATCGGATCCTTTACGGCAATTTCGACGAGGCACATATCTTTCGCATCGACCACTACCTGGGCAAGGGGCCGGTGCGCAACATGCTGCATTTCCGCTTTGCAAACGGGTTCCTGGAGCCGTTCTGGAACCGTAATCACGTGGAAAGCTTCCAGATCACGATGGCGGAGGACTTCGGCGTCCAGGGTCGCGGCGCGTTCTACGACCAGACCGGAACGACACGCGACGTCGTCCAGAACCATCTGTTCCAAGTGCTGGCCAACCTCGCAATGGAGCCGCCTTCGCGCACCGACGGCGAGTCGGTCCGGGACAAGAAAGTCGAAGTGCTGAAGGCCGTGGCCACGCTCGCGCCGCAGGACATCGTGCGCGGCCAGTTCCGCGGGTACAAGGCGGAACCTGGCGTGGCCGCCGATTCGACGGTGGAAACCTTTTCAGCCATGCGCCTTTCGATCAACTCGCGGCGCTGGCAGGGCGTGCCGTTCCACATTCGCGCCGGTAAGTGCCTACCGGTCACGGCGACCGAGGTTCTCGCGCGGCTGCGCCGACCCCTGTCGGTCTATTCGCTGCCGAGTCAGTTGCCGAATCATGTGCGAGTACGCATCAGTCCGAATGTAACGATTGCGCTGGGTGTCAATGTCTTGTCGCCGGAAGATGAAAGTGTGGGCCTGACTACCGAGATGATTGCAAGCCGGCGTCCTCGTGCCGGCGAGGTGGACGCCTACGAGCGCGTGCTGGGCGATGCGATGCGCGGCGACCAGACGCTCTTCGCGCGCGACGATTACGTCGCGGAAGCCTGGCGCATCGTCGATCCGGTGCTGCGCGCGAACACGCCGGTCCACGAGTATCTGCCGGGCACGTGGGGGCCACCCGAAATGCACACAGTGTCGCCTGAAGGCGGCTGGCACAATCCGGTTGTGGACCCCTGACGGCAGCCACCCTCGTTTAGTTGGCCAATGGATGCGTTCGCATGAAGACAGAGGTCCTGGCTGACGCCGATGCTGTCGCTCGACGCGCGGCGGAATTCATCGCGGATAGGGCACGCGATGCGGTCGCGGCGCGCGGCGTATTTGCGTTTGCGGTAAGTGGCGGACGCACGCCGTGGCAGATGCTGCGTGCGCTCGCGGCGCTGCCCATGCCCTGGTTCTCGACGCATTTGTTCCAGGTTGATGAACGGATAGCGCCTTACGGCGATCCCGACCGAAATCTCACGCACGTCAATGACAGCTTGCTGACGCACGTCGCGCTTGCGCCAAGCCAAATGCATGCGATGCCCGTAGAAACACCAAATCTTGAAAACGGAGCGGCCCAATATGCGCGCACACTCGAAGGAGTTGCCGGTACCCCGCCGATCCTCGATCTTGTTCATCTCGGCCTTGGACCCGACGGTCATACGGCTTCGCTAGTGCCCAATGATCCGGCACTCGAAAAAACCGACACGGCCGTCGCTTTAACGATGCCTTATCAGGGGCACCGGCGAATGACACTGACGTATCCGGTCCTTAATCGTGCGCGTTGCGTGTTGTGGGTCGTAACCGGCTCGGATAAAGCGGCGATTCTCGCGCGCCTCATCGATGGCGATCGGACTATTCCCGCCGGCCGCGTGAACAGCGAACGCGCGTTGATCCTTGCCGACGCTGCAGCTACTGCAACATTGCGCTAAACAACTGATCTGGAGAGCCTTCATGACTGCAACGAATGTCATCGATACCCTTTGCATCAACGCCATCCGGACGCTGTCGATCGACGCGGTGCAGGCCGTCAACTCCGGCCATCCAGACACTCGGATCGCGTGAGCGCGGCAGAGTTGCACGATGTCGGCCTCAAGACTGGTTTGAAGGTCGGCGCGACGATGGAAGAGATCATGGAGATTTGTCACGGCGTTCGCTAAGCGGGCAGTCTTCCAGACGGGATCAGACTGGTAATTGCCAACGCAGATTTCGATCGCTTCCTGGGCATGGTACTGATCGTTCGCTTGGTCGTCGGATCATATTTGGTGATGCAAGAGATTAATCGCGCAATGGGCAAGGGAGCGCAGTTCAGACTGTTTTTTGGGCGACCTCTTGAAGAGACCGACCGGAAATGGACCGGTAAAAAAGGAGACGCCGACTGACGGGCCCTTTTACCTGATGCTGTGCTTGAACTGGCCGAAGGAGCATCCTTCGCAAACAGCGCGCAACCGCTATGCAGTAGTAAAGCGGATGCACCAAACACCACCCCGGCTGCGCACGGCAAAGCCGAAGAACCGGCGCACATTAGCCACAATCCAAAACGTTAGAAGCCTTGAATGACGGTCACAAAATTGCCCTCATCCAGGTAGACATAATGGCCCGACGAGTAGACGAGCCGAGCCGCCGTCCCTGGCGGTAATTTGATCCGGTTAAGCTGATTCGGAACCCCGATAGAAGCGAAAACTTCGCATATGTTCATTCCGATTGTCACGCGCCGCTCGCGGATCGCTCCGACATATTGGGCGCGAATTTCGCCACGACGTTGCAACTCATCTAGCGCAACGGCGTTGGGGCTAGTGTTGTGAGCAAGCGATCCGCACAGCGTTGACGTTTCCTCGGCCCGAATATCAGTATCTGATTCTCGCGAGACCTTCCGTTCTGTTGTGCACGCGATGAATGACAGCACCGGGATCGCCATTACCAATGCGAAGGCGCGGGATAAGGAGGGAGTGGCTGCAGTCCGCAAATGCTTCTTATCGCTATCGGGCGTTGACAGGCGATTTTTTAATTCTTGTCGGCGGTCGTGCATACGCTCTATCTCCGACTCCCCAATCCCGCACGTCCGTTGCGGCCAAGGCGAGATTAGTCCACTATAAACTCATGTGTCGAGATTTTGGTGACTCGGCTCGCGCGACGCAACCCTGATTTCCGTGAACAACAGACATTCAATTTTCACCCCCAAAGAACTGGCCCTTGGAGTTCGGCCTGCTGTTTCGTCCAACATGGTCGCGTCATTGAATATCTGGCGGAAGCACCAGGGAGTAACCAACAAAAAGGGTGGTCTCGTCCACCGTTCAGAAGTTGATTCGCAGAGGGCAAGCTGAGCATGCGGTGGCGGTTGGTCGTCCCCGACCACGCCATTGGGCTTCCCGTGTTGTGTGCGTTTTCCTTCGGTAGATGCTGTCGCCACTACCCCGGCGCAGCGACGGGCGGCCCTGCATCGCTCATCTGTCCCGTCATCTCGGCCTTCCCCGAAAGGGTTGTCGGGTCGGCCAGCGCATCGTCTATTTTGAAGGATTGCCCAGCGTTTACTCGCGTTACGGCTCGCACACTCGCGTTGCCACGAACACGTGGCACACCTACCCGAAGGCTTCAGCCGTTCGACCGCCCCCCAAAAAGTCGCGGTGAAATTCGCGACGTTGGCGAAATACGCGGCGAGAAGCAAAATCGCGAAAGAAACTCCCGCTCACGGCCGTCATTTTTTGCGCTGGCGGACACCGGCGGCAACGAGAAGTTGCCGTTGATCCCTGCCCAGCGCAATATGGGTTGCGAAAGAAGCCAAATGAATGAACCGAATGATGGAAGAACGCACGTAACGATGAAAACCGCCGAACGGATCAGGCTTGAGGAGGCTCGGGAGCAGAAGATCCACTGGAAGAAGTGGGGGCCCTACCTCAGTGAGCGCCAGTGGGGAACGGTGCGCGAGGACTATAGCGAAGGGGGGGACGCGTGGAATTACTTCACCCACGATCAGGCTCGCTCGCGCGCCTACCGCTGGGGAGAGGATGGTCTGGCAGGTGTTTCCGATGACAAACAGCGTCTCTGTTTCGCGCTTGCGCTGTGGAACGGGAAGGACCCCATCCTGAAGGAACGGCTCTTCGGCCTCACCAACAGCGAAGGCAACCACGGCGAGGACGTGAAGGAATACTACTTCTACCTCGACAGCACGCCGACGCATTCCTACATGAAGTATCTGTACAAGTATCCGCAGGCGGCCTATCCCTATGCCGATCTGGTAGAGACGAACCGTAGCCGTTCTCGGAACGAGTTTGAGTATGAATTGCTCGACACCGGAATTTTCAATGACGACCGATACTTCGACGTGTTTGTCGAGTATGCCAAGGCAAGTGCGGAAGACATCCTGGTGCGGATAACGGCGGCCAACCGGGGGCCGGATTCGGCAGAACTGCATCTCTTGCCGACGCTGTGGTTTCGCAACGACTGGGCGTCATGGATTGCCGAAGCCAGCAGAGCTGCCGAGAAGCCGAACCTCAAGCAGATCGAGGCCGCGGCGGGCACGACCGCGGTCGCGGCAACGCATCCGCTGCTGGGTAAATACATCCTTGCCTGCGAAGGCGAGGTGCCGCTGCTCTTCACCGAAAACGCGACGAACAACGAGCGGCTCTTTCCGGGTCAGCCCAATGCCAGCCCGTACGTCAAGGACGGCATCAACAACTGCGTGGTAGAGGGCAATCAGGGTGCAGTGAATCCCGAACTGCAGGGCGTCAAGGTTGCGGCGCACTATCGGGTGACGATTGCTGCCGGAAAGTCGACGACGGTGCGGCTGCGCCTGACCGGCCAGGCCGCTGCCGGCAAGAGCGGGAAAAGCAAAGCCGCCCCATCCTGGTTCGGCGCGGAGTTCGACAAGACCCTGGCCATCCGACTGCAGGAGGCGGACGAGTTCTACCGCTCGGTGACCCCGCCTTCAATCTCCCCGGACGCAGCCAACGTGATGCGCCAGGCCATCGCCGGCATGCTGTGGAGTAAGCAGTTCTACTTCTTCGAAGGTGACAGCTGGCTGGACGAGCACCGCGCCAACCCGCTGCACGCTGGGAGCCGCGACTTCCGGAACCGGGATTGGTTCCACCTGATCAACGAGGACATCATCTCGATGCCCGACAAGTGGGAGTACCCCTGGTACGCGGCCTGGGACCTGGCCTTCCACACACTCCCGCTCTCGATCGTGGACCCCGATTTCGCCAAGCAGCAGATGGAACTGATGCTCCGCAGCGTCTACCTGCACCCCAGCGGCCAGATGCCCGCGTACGAGTGGAACTTCAGCGACGTGAATCCCCCGGTCCACTCCTTTGCGACACTCTTCCTGCACCGCACCGAGCAGGCCCTGCGTGGCGAGACGGACGTGGAGTTCCTCAAGTCGGCGTTCAATAAATTGCTGCTGAACTTCACCTGGTGGGTGAACATCAAGGACCGTTACGGCAAAAACGTGTTCGAGGGAGGTTTTCTCGGCCTCGACAACATCGGCGTCTTCGACCGCAGTTCCCCGCTTCCAACTGGTGGCCACCTCGAGCAGGCGGACGGTACGGCCTGGATGGCCCTCTTCAGCCAGAACATGCTGGAGCTCGCGTTAGAGCTCACTCCCCACGACCCCACCTACGAGGACATGGTCGTGAAGTTCGCCGAGCACTTCGGCTACATCGCCGCCGCGATGAACCGGCCCGGTCAGGACGGCATGTGGGACGAGGCGGACGGCTTCTACTATGACGTGCTGCGGCTCCCCGACGGAAGCGCCACGCGGCTCAAGGTACGCTCGATGGTGGGGCTCCTGCCGCTGTGCGCCACGACGGTCATCGAGAAGCGGCACCGGGAGCGCATGCCGCGGGCGATGGCTCAGATCCAGGAGCGCATGCGCCGGATGCCCGAACTCCGGGAGACCATCCACCCCACGGGCCCGGGACACTTGGGGGTGGCAGACCGGGGGATCCTCGCACTGGTCAGCCCGGAGCGGCTCCACCGGATTCTCTCGAAAATGCTTGACGAGAACGAGTTCCTGAGCCCCTACGGCATCCGCTCGCTTTCCAAGTTCCACAAGCAGCACCCGTACGTCTTCCAGGTGCAAGGCCAGGAGTACCGGGTGGCCTACCTGCCGGGCGAGTCGAACACCGGCATGTTCGGCGGCAACTCCAACTGGCGGGGCCCAGTCTGGATGCCGGTGAATGTGCTCATCATTCGGGCGCTGCTGAACTTCTACCTGTACTACGGGGACAACTTCAAGATCGAATGCCCCACCGGGTCAGGGAAGATGATGAATCTCTTCGAGGTGAGCAAGGAGATCGCCGACCGGCTCAGCCGGATCTTTTTGCGTGACGAACGCGGCCGGCGACCGGTCTACGGCGGCGCCGAGAAGTTCCAGACCGATCCCCACTGGCGCGACCATATCCTCTTCTACGAATACTTTCACGGCGACAACGGGGCGGGACTGGGCGCCAGCCACCAGACTGGCTGGACCGGCCTCGTAGCCACGAGCATCCAGCTTTACGGCCTCTTGGATCCGAACCGGTTCCTGGAGGTCGGCAAGCAGGCCGTGTTTCTGAAGGGCGCCCAAGACGCTGGAGCCTGAGGGAGCGATGATTGCGCGCGGAAGCGTGGATGACCTACGCGAATATGGTGACGAAATTGTATTGAGCGTCTCGGCAGCGGTCATAGCTTGCAAGAGGCAAAAAAAGTCGAGATGGCATTCGTCCTTGCGGGCTGTGCCCTCGACCTGATGCGCATCGCCAAGATGGCGCCATCTGATCCCGCCTTCGCGCGTCCGTAATCCGCCTGGAAGACGAAAATGACTCACCAAAACGCCTCCGAACTGAGAAAAAAGCGAGTCAAGCCCTCGAATCGCGTGCATTTTTTATCGGTCGGCGGCGAGAATTGAGTCGGGGGGTTGCAGACAAGTTCCGTGCATTTCAACGAGCTGCTAGGCCCCAAAGTACGACTACTCATCTCCGTTCGTCGCAAATCAGTATTTGAATCAGCGATTTTGGCAACGCGCAACATCAAAGTTAAAGAATCTTGGCATCCTCCCAGGTCGCGACTATTTTGGCGTCCGCGTAACCGAACCGCACCACGACGCCACCCCGCATTGGCACATTCTCGCCTTTGTGAAGCCGTCCGCAGTTAAGACATTCATTTCCGTCTTAAAGCAGTACGCGCTCGCGGAGTCTCCCGATGAGCCTGGTGCCGCCCGCCGCCGCTTTGACGTAAAAAAAGAGATAGACCCAAATAAAGGAAGCGCGGCTGGCTACATCGCCAAATACATATCCAAGAATCTCGACGGTCATGGTGTTGATGCCGACAGTGAGACAAAGCTTTCCGGAAAGGAACGGGCGGAACGGGCAACAGCCTGGGCCCGCATATGGCGAATCCGACAATTCCAGTTTTTTGGCGTTGGATCCATTACGCCCTTTCGAGAGCTTTATCGCTTGCGTCGCTTGCCTGCGGCGCTGGGCGAAACTGTTGCCGAGCTATGGGAATCCGCGCAAGAAAAGAACTTTGGTCGATACAAGCTGGCACGCGACGCACGAGAAATCCGACTGTCCATTGCCTACGAAACGGCACCAAGCGCGCGATACCCGTGGGAGGAGATTCGTCGATTGACCGGCCTGCATGTCGGAACGAAGGAGTGGTCAGGGACTCTCGTCACACGCACTGATCGCTGGCGCCTACGTTTTCGTCACACGGTCGGTTTGGTCCCCTTGGACCCGATTCAATAACTCCGCGAGGCGGCGGGTCGATAGGCGCGGGATCGAGGGGCCGATGCGACGAATCCCCCTTCGCTAAATGCAGTTTGGCAGATACCCCGTCCGCCGTACAACGGCTCCCCAAAGGACAGTCCGTAGCCCCTGACGGGACTTTTTATGACTGCTTCCGGGTGCGTCGCAATTCCGAGATCGACCCTCAACGGCCTTTCGACGGTCCGGGAAGCGGCCCTTCGATTGCGGTGAAGCGGCCATTTGGCAATGACTCAGCGGCGGCGCCAACCGCGTAGGCCAGC
>Ga0209517_10007182_pt1 | contig 13459 bp, 9 predicted proteins | sample PeaSoiMetSII2010_FD_187695 | JGI IMG/M metagenome (GOLD analysis project Ga0209517, IMG submission 187695) | Peat soil microbial communities from Weissenstadt, Germany - SII-2010 (SPAdes) (version 2) | ecosystem: Environmental > Terrestrial > Soil > Wetlands > Peat | place: Germany: Weissenstadt...
TGGGCTTGCCGTGCGGCTTAAGTTCTCTTTCGCTGGGGCGATGTTCGTGCTTCTGGGCGTTTACCTGTTTGGAATGTCGCGTGAACCGAAGCGATCTCAGAGCTGATTGCGTTCTTTGATCTGCAAGTAGGCGTTCACGAGCACCGGAGAGACGGCGCCGGTGGTCACCTCCAGCGCCAGCGCCCCGCGCTCCCGCAGGCGGGCCAGCAGCAGTTCGCGGCGGTGCACCACCTCCTGCGCGGCAGCTACTTGATACATCTCCGACTCGCTCTTTGGCGTCCTGGACGCCAGCACTCCCAAGTCGGGTTGTCCGACCACGACGAACAGAACCAGATGCCGCGGCATCATCATCGAAGCGGCCTCGATGACTTCCGGTGTCATCGCGGTTTCGGCCAAGTCCGTCAGCCAGACAATCAGGCTGCGCCGTTTCTGGTCAGTCAACAGACGTCCCGCCATTTGCAGGTGGTCGGCCTCAGATCCCTCTTCATGCACGAGCGCAAGCCGCTCGATCAGCTGCCGCAAGTGGGCGCCTCCCTTGGCCGCCGGAAGCTGGTGGCGAACCCCGCGCCCGTAGGCAACAAGGCCGACGCGATCGCCCGAGTATAAAGCGACCTGGGCCAGGCTTAGCGCGGAGTTGACCGCGTGGTCCAGCTTACTGAGCTCCCCGACGCGAGCCCGCATCAGCCGGCCACAATCGATCACGATCCATACCATCTGACTGCGTTCAATCTGGTAAATACGCGTGACCAGCTTGCCGCGGCGAGCAGCGGCGGTCCAACAGATATCGCGATATTCGTCGCCCTGCTGATATTCACGCAGGCTCTCGAACTCGCGGCCAATTCCGCGAACGCGGGCATGGCGCTTTTCCATCGCGATCTGCCGGCTGCGCAACAGGTAGATCGTGTGGCGCTTGGCTTCGTCCAGGTTCGGATAGATTCGCACCGTCTGCTCCAAAGGAGCCCGCACCCATCTCTCCGCGATGCGCAGGACACTCTGATAGCGCACGTAGCAGTCGCCGAGTCTCGCGTCTCCGCGCTGCAAAGGACGGATACGATAGCTGGCCACACCCTCGCTCCGCGCTCCTGCCTTTACCGTGAGTGTGGGCGGCTCACTGCGCAACTGCAGGGGAGTCGTGTCGACCAGGCTCGCCTGGATGCTCGTGCCGGAGGAATTTGTCAGAGTGAGATCAACATCGGACGGGATCGACAGCGCAGCGGCTGAATGCCAGGAACGCCGGACCGTGAGTTGGTCTGGCTTCGGTAAGCGTGCCAGATCAGCAAGCCAGACCAGCAGAACCATGCCGTCCCAGGCCAACAAGGCATAGACAAACCGCAGATCAATAAACGCCGGACCGAGCCAGACTAATCCGACTAAGAGAAGCATGAAGAACCGGCCGCCGAACGCCGCACCGAAGCGCTTGTAGGACCGCGTGGGCGACTCGATCTGGGGTGGAACAAGTTTGGCAGGATCGTTCAATTCAGCCTCGCTGGGAACTTCATTTCGGGACCTCGACGGCGCGCAGAACATCGTCCACCACCTGGTCGGGTGTAATCCCTTCCAGATCGGCTTCCGGCCTGAGGATGATGCGATGCCGCAACACGGGGCGCGAAGAAACTTTCACGTCATCGGGAATTACGTAGTCGCGGCCATCCATGGCGGCGAACGCCTTCGACACGGCCATAAGGCTCACCGCCGCACGCGGACTGGCTCCCAGTGACAGAGAAGGCCAGTCACGAGTACGCCGTACGATCTGCACGATGTAGCTGAAAAGAGCCTCCTCCACCGTCACGGACCGGACCTGCCGCTGCGCGTCCTCGAGCAGCCCCGTCCCGACCGGTAAGAAATTGATCTTGTCCAACTCCCGCGATTCAAACCCGTTCTGCACGTTCGCCAGCAAACGAACTTCGTCCTGCGCCGCCGGATATGGAACCCTGAGCTTCAGCAGGAAGCGGTCCAGTTGCGCCTCGGGCAATGGGTACGTGCCTTCAAACTCAATCGGATTCTGTGTCGCAAAAACAGTAAAAAATGATGAGAGCGGGTAGCCTTTGCCGTCGATCGTGACCTGATGTTCCTCCATGCACTCCAGCAACGCCGCTTGGGTTCGCGGAGGCATGCGATTTACTTCATCCACCAGGAGCAAATCGGTAAAGACCGGGCCCTGGTGAAGCTGGAATGTGCTGGTTGCCATGTTCAGGACATTGGTGCCGACAATATCGGCCGGCATCAGGTCCGAGGTGCACTGCACGCGCTGAAATCCCAGCCGCAGCAGCCGCGACAGAGCTTTGACCGTCAGGGTTTTGGCGATACCGGGAACGCCTTCCAGCAGCACGTGCCCGCGGCAGAGCAATGCGATGACGCATTGGTTGCGGAGTTCGTCCTGCCCGACCACCACCTTACTCATCTCGTCGCGGATGTGTTGCACCAGTTGCGGAACAGCGGTCATCAGCCTTTCTCCTTTCGAGCGCCTTGGAACAGCTTCAAGCGAGCCGCGTACGCATCGAGTTCCTGCACCAGGTGCAATGCCTCAGGGGCTTGCAAATAGGGATCGCTCTGTGCGGATTCGCAACGTTGCATGATCGCGATGAAGTGATCGTCAGTGAGCCCCCAGCGCTCGCGCACTCGAGCCTGCAAGTCTTCCATCGGAATGCTGCTCGCTGCACCCAGACGCCGAGTCAGCCAATAGCGAAATCGTTGATAACAAATATCGACCGCAACCGAGGCCGAACCGGCGCGCTCGTAGAGTCCGCCCAGCGTCTGGACAAATTCGATGGGCGACAACCGAACATCGGTGGCGGGCGCGCAGACCGGACCGCTGCGCCGCGAAAACGTGGCCAGAACGGCCAAGGCGAGTAGGAGTAATTGAAGCGCGAGCCATTTCACCGGCGAATGCGCGATCGACGAGGCCAGCGTTTCCCGGTAGCCGTGAATGTACTCATCCCAGAGGACCGCACCCTTCGCGCTGCCAAAACAGGCGAGGAAGAATTCCAGATTGCCCTGTTCCTTGAGGCCAGCATTGGTCATAGGAGTTGCCGAGGCCCACCACAGCACTTCCCCGCGCCCGTAAGGATACTGCACCACCAGCGTGTGCTCAGCATCCCCGTAGAGCGGATAGGCCGCGGAAAACGATTGCCAGTGAGCCTCGGGAGCTAACACGATTTCAGGAGCCGCGCGGGTGATCTCAGAAGGAGCGAGAGCCGTAGCTTTTTGCCACGTCATTCCACCCAGAACCTCGGGCACGGAATCATTTTCGGGAAGAAATGTGCCGACAAACATGCCCGTCGCGATCACCCGCCCGCCGCCGGACAAAAACTCCTTCAGTCGCTGGCGCTCCTCGCCAGTGGGAGCTTCGCCAGGATCCGCCAGAACCAGGGTCTTGCCCGCGTCTTGCGGAAGGTCATTCAGTGGCCGCTCCCAACGCTCTACTCTGTATCCGGCATCGGCGAGCAAAAGGTAGGCCGCCTTCGCACCTCCGGAAGCGGTCGAATAACTGCTCGGGATTTCCGCTTTCCCCCCTTGCTCTCTGCCAAACACGACAGCACCCGCGATGAGCAGCACGAAGATGCACGCCGCACCCAGCAGAAGCTTGCGATCTCTCGGATCCACGGTCAGTGGCATCCCAGCTTCTCCAGTTCTTGCAGCGTCTGGGCAAAGGTCCTCTCGCTGGCACCACGCTTGGCGTACCACGCGAGTTCGAAGACTCGCGTGAGGGCAGCCAGCGTCTCTCGATGCTCGCTCGCACTCGAAAGCAAACTCAAGTATTCCCGCGGAGTGCGCGCGCGATCCGGCTTCCAGGTTCCCTGGCGCTCCAGGAATGAGATTCCCGCCCAGTAGGCAAGATGAATCGCATCGCGCCACTCGCCCTCGGCCGCCCGCGCCCGTGCCTCTGCGAGCCATACGGCCCATTCCTTCGCCGAGATCGGCAGATCCGTAGGCGTTACTGCCCTGAAGTCCGTTCCCCACACGATGTTGCGATAAACCAGGTAAGCCAGAGCCAGAACTGCAACGACCATCAGACCGTAGACGAAGATCTTGCCGACAGTGGGAATGGCGACAGCTCGAAACAGCCGACCGAGCGCGCGCATCAAAAACTCCAGCAGCCGTTCCTTGAGCCGGTCGAGCCAGGTTGGGCCATGCACATCGCGAAATTCAGGACGTGCCAGAATCGAGTTCAGGTCCGCCCGTTGTGCGGAGACATCGGCGGGAGGTTTTTCGAAGCCATCGAGATTGCCACGCAAACTCTGCAGGCGGGCGCGAATGGCCGTGGCGTTCGCAATATTCTCTTCCTCATCGTATCTGTGGACATCGCGGCGCAGCCCTTCCGCAGACACTTCGAAATCTCCCCGGTCAGTGCGCACATGCCAGCTCTGCGGAAGATCGTGGAGCGGCTGCGGGGTTGGACGGCCCGAGCTGTCAAGCTGCTGCGTTGCGGACGATAGCCGATCGAGTTCCGCGCGGTATTCGGCTGTGCTGATTGGCGCGTTCCCGTCCGAGTCAGCCAAGCAAGCGAGAGACGCGATCAGAAGGAAAGTTGGTAGGTAAATCTGCCTCGCAATCATGCGCCTGCTTGTGCGGGGGACGCCGGGAGCGCTGCGGCGTCCAGCGTCGTCATCATCAGTTGCAGGTCGAACGCTTCCTTGCGCACGCGCTGGTCGTAATACACCAGAGAGAAAGCGATGGTGGCCAGAGGGCCGACCAGGCATTCTGAGATAAAAGTTGCTACCAGGGACGCAACCTGCCATCCGACAGATATCCCCCGTAACGCACCCTTGGCGGTCACGCCAGCCGCGATTAATATAGGCCACTGCAACAGCCAGCTCATTCCCAGGCTCAACACGATTATCAGCAGTCCGATGACGAAGATGCGGCCGCGGCTTCCCTTGGTCAATTCCATGCTTCGCGACATCGCGTCTAGGACGCCTTTGTTTTCCAGAACTTTCGCCGGCACGGCCAGAGACCACATGATAAACAGCAGTACTCCGGGCACAATCAGGGCGAGGCAAGCCAGACCCGCGACGAGTCCAACGAGAAGGGAAAGGCCCATCACGCCAAGGATTTGGTTTTTCACCTTGGAGAACGAATCCATGACGCTGGCAGGCCGGTCGAGGTGCACGTGAGAAACCGCCACCACAGTGGCGGCCTGAGAAGCAGCAGAGACAGCCAACGCAAGTACCCACGCACCAAAGCCCCAGGCCGCATTGATCAAGAGAGTTGAGAATTGGGGTGTGGGAGATTGAAAGGCGAGCCCCAGGCATCGGTACGCAAGGACAGCCAGATAGGGAAGCGCAAAGATTCCGACAAACAACCCAAAATGGTTGCGGTAAAGAGAAAAAGTGCGGTCCAGCAATTCTCCGGTACTCAACGGCCTGAGCGCCGTGGTCATGCTCCCTCCCGGAAAATCGAACTGGCCGGATGATAGCACACCGGTGGTTAGTGGCTTAAATATCGGTAGCGGCGCTGTTTCGCGCGTCCACGGGCTATCCGCCGAGTTCGCGATCAGGCCTGCGGTTTGACCGGTTCTTGGGGATTCCAATCCACTCAAGACCGGCGTTTCACGTTGAACTCTGTCCGGTTTCGCCGTAATGATGGGCGTCGTCGTCCGCCCAGCCTGCTTGGCTGACTGACGAGGCTACACGAACCAGATCCAGCCTCGGTTGGCAACCGTCACGCTTTCGGCGATCGCGTCAGGAATTGGAATCTCAATCCCGTACGCGTCGGACATCCGCGCGGGCCGACGCCGTCCGCATCCGAGGCACTGGCGGGCGCTGGCGGACTTGGTCGGGACACTAGGTGCGTACACTGCCCGGGCTGGTCTGGATTGAGACGCGCAACTTTTCAGTGACTGGCAGAAGCTGGTCCGCTGACGTTTGTGTTCTTTAGCATCGCCAAGTGTTGCTGCGCGATTGCGTAAGTAGAGCTGGTGTATTCGAACTCAGGCTTTTCGACACGCCGATACATACTTTCCGCCGCGTCCAGGACGCCATATTGCTCGGCAATCAGACCGAATCCAAACCACACTTCAGAGTTGGGCTCCTCCAGTTGCGCCGCCTCCATGGCTTTCAGCAGATATTCGCGTGCTTGGCTCGTCTTTCCGGCTTGCGCATAAACACATGCTAGCGTATGGATGATGTTGAAGTTGTTCTTGCTCAGCTCGTCAGCGCGATGTGCTAATTCAAGCGTTTTGTCGGTGATCGGCGCGGGAACGAGGAGCGCGTACCAGGCGTACTGGTTCAGATCTGATGCTGTAGCGTCGCCCTTGTCAATGATTCCCTTTAAGATCGCGCGAGATTTCTCGGCCTGTTTCCGGTCGGCTTCAAGCTCCGCCGCCGAGCGAGTGTAGGCCTGCTCGTCTGGATATTGCTTCATCTTTTCCTGCACCAATTTGCTCCAGTCGTCATAGCGTTTGAGCTGGCGATAGGCAGTCGCCGCTAAAGTGAAAGCACGCACCGAAGACGGAGTGGCTTTCAGGAGTTCCTGAGATGCCGCCAATAGATCGTCCCAGCGCTTCGTCGCGGAATCAGCATATGCGATCACCAAAGTCAGTCGAGTACGCTCAGCGTCTGTCTTCGCGGCATCCCGAGCTTGCTTGAGATCAGTGAGATAGCCTCCCGCTGCTTTCGACGGCATCAGAACAAGGGCGGCTGTCCTCATAGTCGTAGCGTCGGCATCCAGACCCTTTGTCCAGAACTGCGGAAAGATTGCACCGGACAGTGGGTCATCGCCGCTGGAAGCGTGGATTCGCTCGCGCGCGCGGTCGAGCCAGGTGTGCGCAGCGGCAAGGTTGTTCTTCTTCAGTTCGCGAAGAACAAGCCAAGCGAGGTCTTCCGTGTTCGTTGCTTCTGATGCCGAAGAAAAAGCCACAATCTTGTATGCGCTGCTCTCATGAATCACAAAAATTTGCTGTGCCGCAGTGCCTGGAGTCTCGACCGTAACTTTGTATCCGGAAGCATCATCGCCTTCCGGCGTGCACTGCATGTTGGAGACAGCTATATCTGCAACCACAGCCTGTGGCAGGCCACTGCTTGAGCTCTGAAATTCGGTCTTCGACCTCATATTCTCGAATTCTTTTTGATCAAATGATTCCGTTGTGTTTTCCGGATCGATGTAGATCAGAGACTTCAATTCCTCCAGTTTTAAGTTGCCACTCAGCATTTGCCCAAAAAGGCGGTACACGACACTGCACGGATCGGCGGGATCGAGTTTTACGTCGGTATAGGGTCTGGTCTTGCTGAAGATTGCGAACCTCCGATTTTGGTTGTCGCTGCTTTGTCCTTTGGCAGCTTCGGCAAACATGGCTGCGGCCTCGGGGTACTTGCGTGCACGGATTAAGACGGCAGCCGCATTGCCTAGGACTTTATTCCGGGATTGTTCGTCGGTCGTAGTTTCGAGAGACTTCTTCAGAGCTGCATCGCTACCGGCTTCTACAGACATCGCGGCGACAACCAGCCCCTTTCTGACTTCGCTTGACGGGAGCGTTGCGGCGTAATTGAGAACGCCCTTGTAGTCATGTGCATACCACAGGTCATAGAGAATGTTGTCTTCGTAGCTGCGCTCGTAGTCTTCGTCAAGTTTCTTGAGATCGCTCAGCACGCCGACGGCTTCCTTTAGTGTTGCGGGATCCGCATACCGGATTCCGTCGGCGTCGTATTCGAGCAGCAGGGCGAGGTTTGCGCGCGTTTCTTTGTCTTTCGGGTCAAGCGCGATCGCCTTCTTGTAGGCGGCAACGGCTGCAGCGTAATCCATACCCTTTTTTACCGGCCGCCCCACCAAATCATTCTTAAACACCTGCGCGAGCGTGCTGTAGGCAATAAAAGAATTCGGTTCGAGCTCAGCGGCTTCTTTGGCCATGGCGCGCGCGCTCTCGCCAAGCCCGGCTGTGAGCAGCGCGAGGGCAAGTTGCGCCTTGTGCAAGGCCTCTTTCGGATGTTGCACCGCGACCTGCCGGTAGGCGGCGAGTCCCTCTTTGACATTGCCGCTGGCTAATAGCGAGTGACCAATATGGTCGAAGGTGATCAGGATCGCATCTCGATTCAGCGCTTTGACGACCGCGTCACGCAATTGCTTGCCTTCTTCGACGGTCAGTCTCCGCTGCGTGTTTTCCAGACGCAACACGGCTTCGACGGCGGTACCATCCGAATTACTGGAGTACTTCTGGGTAACGATGAGTGTTCCGATCTTCTCGTTGCTGTCGGAAGGCAGCGCCCTCACCTTGAACCCTAGTGGGGCTTTGATCTTATAGTCCCACTCGGTAGTGAAGGGATTAATCCACCAATCGACAGTGCGCGGCTTTTCTGCGTCTGTGGGACTAGTTCCCGCAGCCGATTTCTCTTCCGCGGCTTTGAAATACTTTGGGAGGCTATCGAACAAGCCCTCGGTGCGTATAGCCATGGTGGCGCTGTCGAGGTATGTGATACCACGTCTACCCGTTGTTATGTATTTGACCGCAGCTGGTTTATCTAAGTTCGTGAGATCGCCATGTTCCAGCGCGGTCAGCGACTCAGCTAGATACATGTCTTTAACGTATTTCTCAGCCTGCTTCTTGATTTCTTTGGGGTCGCCGCTGTAGTAATCGCGCCAATCGGAATCACCGGGACCCACATCCTCGTCGGTCTCGACGATCTGAGCAGGCCCATATTCCGCCATGGTGAATTCCCGCAGTTCGCGGTGAATGACCTGAGCGGAGGTCAACTCTGGAGTTTTGGTAAGGGAATCGGTTGTCGCGCTGACGATCAGGGCACGGCGGCCGTAATCGCCCCAGGGGAGGGTTCCGACTTGTGCGTATTGTGCGCTGGCGTCAACCCAAAGCGCGGGATCGGGAGTCGTGGCGGGGATGTACACGATCGCATGATCGAATACACCCATGCCTGGAAACTCGGGATCAATGTCCGGACCTGAGCCCGCGTCGAGCAATGCCAGATTTGCGGCGATTCGGGCGCTTCGCAGCATGGTTACCAACAATGCAGCTTTATCCTTGCAGTCACCATATTTGCGCTTGAGTGTTTCTGATGGAAACTGCGGAATCAGGTTGGATTCGCCGAACTCCACGCCGGTGTAGCGAACATTGCTGTGGAGCGCAGCCACGATCCGGCGAATCACCTGCTCGCGCGTGCCGTCCTTAGTATTGATCTTTGCCATCAGCGAGTGAACGTCGGCTAAGCGAAGCTTCCCGTCGGCGAGCCGGGCATACTCGGCCGCGACCCTCTGCCAAGTCGTACCCGTGGTGAATTCGACAGCGGGATACAAAACGACGTCGGGCGGCACGTAAGCGAGATCTTCTCTATAAGCCGGAAGCGGACCTTGTTCCAGCGTGACCGTCTCCACTCCGTTCGCTATGGATTTGTCTACGGAAATTTCGGGAAGCAGACGCAGCTTATAGTGCACCGCAGAGGATCCCGGATAACTTAGTACAATGCGGGTCTTGTTGACCGGCACGTACCAAGCAAAGCTGCGCTCAGTCGTGGTGCCTGCGGCGAAGAATGGTGTTGTATCGCTGACTGTTATTTCCTCTTCGATGATTGCTCCGGGAGCAATTGCTGGCAACGGCCCACCGTACCTGCGCTCGTCGCTGTAAACATCCGTACTGTTCTCGTGGACTGGAAGGTCTTCCAGGGTTTTGGCGTCGAGCGTATGTACTTCCCCATCGGTTGTTATGACCCGCGCCTTGACTTCCGGCTTGGCCTGATGCCACGGGGCCCATAAGGAGCTGATCTCCGACCAGCCATTCACGCCTTCCTGCGTCTCGACGCGATAAATTCGGTGCCGGACTTCGGTGACGCGGCCTGCGGAATCAAACGTGAAGCGCTCATCATTGAGCAGAACGGTCGCTTCAGTGTCTTTGCTGGGCTTAACGGCGTCGGCTGCCTGGCGGAGCGCTTCCGGAGTCATGCTGAACGCGGGGCCATCCCAAACGTCAGCCGCGTGCAGCAGAGTGCAATAACAACAAAGGAAGCATATAGAAAAAAGTCTCGGCAAGCGCCACGACAATCGCACTGTTGACGCACCTCCGTACGAAAAAGTAGAAGGTCCTTTTTACGCCAGCCGGGAGCCGAAGGGAAGAGGTGTGAATCCGGCAGCTTGCCTCCGCATCGCGCCACGCTATTTGCGTTGCCCCGCTCGCGCCATGCTCCCCCCGCGCCGCTTGCACACAGAATGGTGCTGTAGCAGTTTCAGGGGGTGAGAACCCTTGAAAGCGGGCCGCGCTTCCGGACTAGTGGATCTGCCGCTCCCGGACCCATCGGTGTCACGGCAGCTGCGTGACGGCTTCAGATACCGCGTCGTCGCCTCCATATCCGAGTGACCGAGTCACTGCTGCACCGTGCGGAGGTCTACGCCCGTCCAAAGGCAGCGAGTTGCGAACGTGGCGCGGAACTTGTGAAGCCAGAAGTTCTCTTTGTCGAGCTTCGCCCGCTCGCAGCGTCCTGGGCGTCCTTGCCCACCGACAGCCGCACGCGTCTGCCTTTCTCACGCCATTCGAGGTAGTAGGCCCCTTCGGGATGGCGTTCTGGTCGGCCATTGGCACGGCTTGGGGGATCACAACAAGCCGGTAATTGGTACGTCCGTAGCGGTTCTTGCGCTTGATTTTCTTGCGCTGCAGGCGGCCACGCCACGCGGTATTCACGATAGTGAACACATTGCCGTTGAAGCATTCCCAGCGCAAGGCGATCGACTTGTGGAGGGCGAGATGCCCGAACTCGGACGTCAATGCCCTCATGTTCCCTGGGATGCAAGCGCGTGCACGAAAGCCACTGGCGACACCGATTCATCCGGACAATTGGCTACGCCTGCGCCTGTACCCGGTAGCGAAGAGATTGGGAATGGCATTTCATCCTACTTTCCAGGTGCTCCGGAGGAGCTTCTCCACGCATGGCAAGAAAGAAGCTCATCCGACCGAGATGCAGGCCCGACTCGGACACAGCGATATTCGTACCACCCTGGATATCTATACGCAGATTGCAGACCCGGAAGTGGCCAGAATGGTGAACCAAGTCACAAACCGCATCCTGGGCTTGGGTGAGGAGGGCGAGCCGAAATCAATTCAGTGAGATCGACGGGGAAGATTTCGAAGTCAACAGCTTCCCTGATAAAATTAAAATGAAAACTGCGGCGCGGAGAGATGGCCGAGTGGCTGAAGGCGCGCGCCTCGAAAGCGTGTATACCTTTACGGGTATCGGGGGTTCGAATCCCTCTCTCTCCGCCATTCTTGATTTTGACCCCTTTGAAAGATGATCTCGAACGGCTTTCTGTATGTGGGCGTGATACTTACGCCGTCTGTCAAGCAGTTCGAAACCACCGTCCTGACCAATTGAGCACGTTCGGGATCATTTAAGGTAAGGTAAAGAGAATAAGCACCTTGGGCGAGTTCTAAGATTTCCTCCGCCGAGCCGGGCAGCTTGCGCAGATTGTCACCGAAATAGATGTCTTTGAATTCCCCATTCGCAACTTGAGCAGCCAACACCGTCGATGGAACCGTTGTTTTGTACCATTGGTCTGGCGAGAATTGCGCGGTTGACAGGACTTCGGCCGGTGTATTCGCTTTGCATGAACTCTGCAACAACCAATTGTTTCGTAGATCCATGCGATTTCTTGTTTGCGCTAGGCCCGGAGTCAACCAAGCCAGAACTGACAAAGAAGTCAGTACTACACACCAAGTCTTCCTGCAAGACATCAAGACCTCAGCCTTCATCGTCCATTCCCTTTGAATTACTGAATCGCTCTTGAATGCGGATGAAGCCCGGGCGTTTGCGCGCCCGGGTTCGCGCCTCCGCAGTGGACCCACATCATGATAGCCAGTCAGCCAAGATGACAGGAAGCTGACCGATCGGAACTGGCTGCGTCTTGCGGAACAGTCCGAACTCCGGTGGAGCAATTACATAGGCTTCGGATAAGCTTTCCGCCACGCACACGCAAGCGGTGTCAGTGCGATATTCGTCGTAGCGACTGGCCGCGAGCCACACGTAAAACGCCAATTCCTGCGCGTCAAGCGCACTTCCCTGCAAATCATCGACCGCGGGCTGTGGATTGATCTGATCTGGATTCTCGAAGACTGCAACGCTCGTGAACGGCTTCGGCTTGCTGCGCACCCCAAAGCGAGCCACCAGAAGATCCGGGCGCGCCCGACGCAAAGCCTCCGACGCACCCCACTCGACAAACGAATTTCCGAAGATCAATGCGCCATTGCCACTGAGGTACAGTGACCGCAAGTATTCACGAATGACCGGAACGCCTGCTACCTCCGGAGGGCACCACGGCGTGACGTCCACTTTCCGGAGCCGTTCGTACACGGCGTCGGCGGCCGAAAGATCCTTTTGCATCTCGTTTATTTCATGCGAGAACTGTTCTCGAAAGCCGGCCAGTCGCTCGTAACTCAGCAAAGTGGCGGGATAGCTGCCTGGTTCGATCGGCTCGCTCGCCAGCACAGACTCAACAAGTTCATGCCCGGCGTCGAGAATCCAGCAATCAGCGACAGTTTTGCCGGGACGACGCGTAACAATATCGATCAATCCAGCGCGAGGCTCACCCCTGGGCGTCGCAAGCAGTACTTGCGCCAGACGATGGCTTCCACCCGCCTCCGTCCCGTCAAGTTTCACCACACGACCAATCGATTGCCAGCGGCGCCAGACTGTTGTGCTATCCAGTGGTAGCTTCTGCGGAATCACAAGCAGGACGAAGCGATGTCGAGAAGCTTTCGTCGTGTCTGCTCTGGCTGCATGCTCTTCTGCAGCGTCAAAGACCTTCTGCACTGCCTTCCGCCAATCCTGGTAGTAGGGTGAACGGGCTAGCAGCGAAGCGTTCAGAATCGTTTGTTCCTCGGTGGAGAACTGCCAGTTGCTCACACCCATCCTCTGTTCCAGTTGGAGAACGTCTCGGAACGTAGCGACAGTTTCGGCTGGGCTAAGGCTCGCGACGAAGAGGAGCAGACGCACTATAGAGTTGCGCTCGTAGGGGAAAAGGTAATCCCAATCACGCAGTTGCTGCCGGGTAAAAGGCAGGAAAGTGCGAGGCAGGCGCTTTAGCAGCCCTTGATCCAACGCCTGCTGAAGTGGTTCAGGAAGCTTATCGTGCGCCTCGCTTCTCACTTGCGTCCTCTAGTACGTTCAAGATTGTTGTTGATGTATCTTTTGCCCCTGATTGAGGCTACAAACGAAGCCCAACTTCAGACATGGACCTCCGCAATTGGCACGCCTTGAACTTCAGTGCGCCGACAACCTAGCAGTCCGGAAACCGTCGGGCAGAGGTCTACGTGCCGTATCGGGCGCTCAACGAGGCCGGTTTTTTCTATGGCGCTTCCCAAGGTCATCATCCAGGTGGAACGGGTGGACTCAGTATCGCTGCGATGGTTGAAGAAGCCATTTGTGATCGATCCGTCCGGGTCACGCCCAAACTCGGGGAGAATGAACATCGTCGTTTTGCCTTCGTACTCGGGATCTGTTTCGATGTCCTGCCAGAGCTGGTGAGCAAGCCG
>Ga0209517_10007183_pt1 | contig 13459 bp, 11 predicted proteins | sample PeaSoiMetSII2010_FD_187695 | JGI IMG/M metagenome (GOLD analysis project Ga0209517, IMG submission 187695) | Peat soil microbial communities from Weissenstadt, Germany - SII-2010 (SPAdes) (version 2) | ecosystem: Environmental > Terrestrial > Soil > Wetlands > Peat | place: Germany...
ATGGATTAAACATTCCCGAAGTGGAGCCAAGCTTTAAAGGGGAGGATAGCCTATGAGAACTATCCTCGGAGATACCATGCAAACGCATGCGTATTTGTGTGCCTTCCGACTGTGAGACAACAAGCTGACTCAAAAACTTCGGCTGCGTTACGGATTAGGCTTTTGGTGGGCGTTCGTCTTGAAAGGCTGTTATGGTAGGTTTAAAGAGAGGACTTATAATTATAGAGGTTTCTTGAAGAACTAGAGGAAAAGGATAATAAGGGCACTCCTTTATAAAGGGCATGCTTCCCCCTGACGACAGGGCTGGAGTCGTTGAATGACATATGTCTAGAGTGCCGATCATTGTATGTCCGTCGTGGCCGCACGTGAGAGAGAGAGAAGGCGGAATGGCGATGGTGAGAGCGATAGCTAGAAGCACAATGACAGCTTGCCATTTCATGAATTTATCTTAGATGCAAAATTGTATGATGTCAATATAAAGTTACAACTTTAACCAACTAAGTGTTTATGAAATAAGTGCTGATTTACCGCGATTAAAAAAGTGGTGAAGTCATTTGACCTCTATCTTGACAACGATATCTTCTGTCGAGTCGACGGGCTTACCGTTCTTTATCGCCGGAATAAACCGCCACTTCTTGAGGCTATCCAGCAGTATCCTATTAAGACGTGGATTCGGGGTCGGCTTAGCGAGTTCCACCTTTACGCTGCCATCGACGGCAACATGGAAGCGCGCCAGCGCAGAGAAATTGAACACTTCCGCCCGCAGGTCATCCGGGATTTGCGGCATTGGTTGAACAATTGCCCGGGCTCCGCTGTTCGCGTTTATATTACCCTGAGACGAGCCAGTTCCGCTATATGACCCGGCCTGGGTGCGACTGTTCGCGGAGGTGTTCACCGCACCCGTAACCGGTCCCTCGCTCGGCGTGGCATGGGCGTTACTGGGCGCATTAGTTGCCTCCTCCGCCTTCTGGACTGACGGTTTCTGCTCTGTGGTGGGGGTCACCTTAGATATCACCGGAGCCGGCTGTGGCCTGACTTGGGGCAGTGGTTTGGGTTGGTGTACGGCGGCAGACGCAGGCGAAACGGGCTGCTCAATCAACAACTGAGCATCGATGGCAGACGGCTCCAGCGGCTGATGGGTGGGCTTTTCCATAAAATATGCTAACCCAAATAACGCCACTGCCCAAATCAACAGGGCTGTCGGCAGCGTCCAGGGGAGACGGTGCCAAGGGCTATCTATGCTTCGGGACGTCCTCATTAATATAATTTCACCTGACATGTTTGACCGCTATAAGAAAATGCTGCACACCCGCATCGCGGCACTGCATCATTGCCTGGACCGTTACTCCATAAGGCGCAGCGCTGTCTGCCGCCACAATGACACTCGCGTCCTCCCCCTTGAGCATAGGTTTCAAGAACACGGCAAGTGTCTCCAGAGTCACCGGGATCTCGTCTAGGAGGATTCGGCTGTCCCGGGTGATGGTAAGCGTTACCGGCGTCTTGGGCTGCAAGGCTGCAGCACTCCCCTTGGGGAGATTGACCGCCAGTGAATGCAGATTCTGCATGGAGAGCGAGGCAAGCATGAACGTGACGAGAAGGAAGAACATCACGTCGATCATCGGGATGATTTCGATTCGGCCGCGCCGATGTTGGCGGGATTTACGTAGTTTCATGGGTGTGCTCTTGGACGACTTCAGCCATGCGGATGTTGTCCACCAGCCGCGTCCCCAGCCGTTCCATTTCATCAAGCATTTGCGACTGCCGGCGCGAAAAGAAATTGAAAGCGAACAGGGCAATGACGGCAATGAAGAGACCGAGCGCGGTCGCGATCAGTGCCTGAGCCACTCCTCCTGTCACTCCGGTTGGGTCCACCAAGCCGTTGTTGCCGATCAGGTTGAAGGCATGCATCATCCCGGTGATTGTGCCCAGCAGTCCTAAGAGAGGAGCAGCCGTAACGATAGTTTCAAGCACCCACAGCCCCCGGCTTAATGACTTCTCAATCAACTGGGCTTCATCGCCGGCTCGCGATTCCACCCACCAGACCGGTTTCCCGCGGTTGTCCATGACCACTCGAAAAAACCGCTGGAAATAGTTTTGTTGGTTGAGCCCCGTCAACTGCCGCTCCAAATCAGCCCAGGAAAAATCATAGGTTTCAACAAGTTCAAGCAGTGGCCCCGGAAGGCTCACATACCGCCAATAAACGAACGCCTTGTCGAGTATGACTACTGCTGCCAGGACCGCGAGCACCAATAACGGATAGACCATCGCGCCGCCAAATCTCAACGCTTCCAAAGCTATGTGTATTTCTTGCATCGTAAACCTCTCAATCCGATAGATGGTTGTGAAGGGGAACGAGTCCCCCTCCGTCAACCGTTAAAATAATTTGCTAATGCCGGCGAAGTACCCAATCCGCGGCCCGTACTGGGGCGCAAATACCCCGATTCCAGTTCCGTTCCTGATTATATTGACCTTGTCGAAAACGTTGATGACGCTCAGACGCGCCTCCATGGGACCGAAGCTTCCCAACGCAAACTTACGCGTTGCCCCCAGATTGACTTGGGTGCTGCTCGGCACGTGCTCCGTATTAGCGAATCCGCTCCGTAAACCGCTTCCAAAGGTGGCATCGGAGCTTAGTTGAGTTCCCAACCAGAGATAGGAAATCCCGGCGGAAGCGGTAAAGGTCTGGTCATGGTCCGTATGTATCCAGTTGTTGGCGATGTAGTTCAGCTCATCCTGGCTGAAGTTAAACTGTGCCGATGAAACCTCTTTGGCCAGACTTTCGGTACAGGCAAAATTCCCATAGGAGGCAAAATTGCCGGAGCGGTAGTTGCCGGTCAGCTCCACACCGTAGATTCTCCCCTGTGAGTAATTAAAAGGGGTATAGATCAGGGCCGCGCCGAATTGACCCTCGTCGATCAGATCCCTAATTATCTTGTAGAAGGCATCAACGCCGACGTTCAGCGACGGGGTGATTTGCTGGGTTACCCCGGCATCGAAATAATGAGACCGTTCCGGCACAACGGGTGAATTTTCGCCCGGCACCGCACCGGAGGTGCCTGCGAACGCGCTCTGTGTCTTCGTCAAGACCAGCTCGGTCGGCGGCGGTGTGAAATCTCGGGCATAGGCGGCGTGCAGCGTGGTCTCCGGTGTCGCCTTGTAAACCAGGCCCAGACGGGGACTCAGTTGACTGGCGTCCAAATAATAAAAGTCCATCTCGTCATACCGGAGACCATAGTTTACCGTCAATTTTTCAGACGGCTTCCACTCATCCTGGAGGTACAATGACAATAGGGTGTTGCTGCTCATCGGGTTGTTGTCCGTGATTTTTTCCGGCGGGCCGGTTGCGTTACCGGCTGCGTTTACCGGGAAAACCAAGGAGGTGTTGTTGCTTTCTGTATTTTCGATGCTCGTAAAAAAACCCATTCGGATTGTGTGAGCAACGTTTAAGCGGTAACTGCCGTCACCCTGTAAGCCCTGGCTGAAACTGCTTTGGAAAACATCCGAAGCGACCCCGTTGAAAACCAGGTCGCCGATAGGGTCAGGAGTGAAATGGACGCTCGTGTAATGGGTGACCGTGGAAATTTGGTAATCGAAGTTCGACCCGATAGAGCTTTGCAATGCTACGACTCCATAGCGATTGTTCTCGTACTGATTCTCGTTCAATGTGGCGGAGTTGTAGCCGGCATGGCCCAGCTGGGTCAGGTAGCTCGGGTTGGTGACAGGTTGTCCTGGATTATTGGGAATTTGAAAGTAACCATCGTAGCTGCCGAACATAAGACTTAACCGCGTGGTGGGATTGAGGAGGTATGATAAGTACCCGAAGCCCTTGTATTGTTCCGTTTGGTCATGGATCGCGTTGGGGCTGGAAGTAGGGTTTTCGATGCCCAAATCGTTCTGCAGGTAGGAACCGGTCAGATAGTAGGTTAGGTTCCCCTTCGAACTTCCGAACTCGAAGCTCGGTTGCAGGGTGTTGTTGCTTCCCCCATAGAGATCGACACGCCCTCCTGTCTCATAGTTGGCCTTGGTATCTATTTCGATCACTCCCGCCGTTCGGAGGCCGTATTGTGCTGGCAGAGCACCAGTCAACAGGTCCATCCGATCGACAATCCGGGGGTCTAGCGCTTGGCCGAATCCGGTAATCCCCTCGGGCAGGATAACACCGTTAAGGCGGTACTGGAGATTAGCGTGGTCACCCCGCACATGCAGCTGGCCGAACGAGTCATTGGCCACGCCGGGTGCTTGGAGCAATACCTGGTTGAAGGACGTACTCTCCCCCTGAGGTAAGGTGGCAATATCACTCTGGTCGAACTTGTACTCACTGCCTCCTGTCTTTGGTGACAGGTCATTTCTAGCCTGGTTTAAGCGCTCCGCCACGAGCGACACCTCAAGTGCTTCCTGGGCGGCCAGGGTCAGCGTCGGAGTGGCTATTGTTCCGGCCTCTACCGTCACTTTGGCGGTGCCTGTTTGAAAACCGGTTTTTTCCGCCATGACCGCATAGTTGCCCGGCGTAACACTCGAAAACACAAATTGGCCGTCGGCATCACTCTGAGTCCTGCCTATGATAGTTTCATCGGGTGATTTCAGTATCAGACTTGCCTCGGACAGGGGTCTTCCCAGGGCGTCCTTGACCGTTCCATGGATTTCATCAGTAGCTCCAGTGGCGGCATAAGCCACGGCCGCCATTATGATGAAAAGAGCGAGCGCCAATGCGGAGCCCATTGAAACCTTTATTGATCGCATTGCATTCTCCTATTATATTCCGTTGACTTCGAACAGCTTGTAATGCCAGACTGTCCAGGATATACAAGTTGCCCGACGAGATTCCTCTCCCCGCCCACAGTAGAAGTAACCGCAGTCAGACATGCTCATAACGCTGGACTGAACGAGCAGAAAGAAAAATAAAAACAAAATGCTCGTATTAGAAGGTCCTACATGGATGAGTTGATTATGCGCGCAAATAGATAGAGCGAGCACTTTATCGCGCTCGGATGCAATTTTTCCGAAAGATGTAAACTATTGCGGAAAGATTAAGAAGGCAGTTTCCTTCCCGATCAACCGATGATAGATAGGGAAGTCCCGCTCTTACTATTTGATTGCGAGATGCAAATTTGCAGGCATTCAGACAGGGGGTGCGCGAGTGTTTAGGGAATAGAAAAAGAGATTATCGACAAAGACAGATGAGGAAGTGACAACTATTTTTACTTCCGTGAAACAGGGGACGCTATCAAAAGCAACCATCGACTGGCTGGTTGCGGGCACATGATTAATGGCAATACAAATTGGGCAGTCGTGATCGTCCCCCGTACTTTCATGGTGGTGGGATACCGCCACGAAGGTGGAAACAAGGAAAAGCAGAATGAATAAAACAGTAATGCGTTTGTTCCAGGGCATAGATACCCTTTCATTAGGTGAATTAATTTAAACTTTGCCGATGGCTTTGTCAAGATATTATGTTTGTGAATGCTGTCGAATGGGTAAAAAATGGGTAGAAGGCTAACAAATACAGTTTCAAACTTTATGTTTTGCGAAGAATGTCAACTTCAACGGCTTCAGGAAGAATCGCGCATCGAACATATTGTCATTTTCAATAATTGAAATCTCTGGATCACATGATGTTCTTTTCGTAGTGTTAATGTTTGTGGACGTGCTTCTCGGCGTTGTGGCCTGCATGATCATGGACGTGTTTGCCGTGCTCGCCCAGATGCTCATGATTATGCGTTTTTTGTTTTGTGGTATGCTGGTGTTCGTGAGCGTGCTCATGGGGATGCTCGTGGTTATGCCTATGCTCGTGTTCATGGTCATGCGTCTCCTTGTCATGAACATGTTCATGATGATGTTTGTGGTCGTGTTCATGTGCATGTTTGTGATCGTGCTTGTGTTCACCGTCCATAATCAAATCTCCTTTTAAACATTCTTAAATATTTGCGGTATAACCACGCTAGTTCCATTATACTGTCTCTGAAACTTCCGTCAAGGAAGAATGACACGTAGCATGAATTCAGGTTGATACTTTATGAGTTCAAAAAAAGAAACTACGAAGAGTACAGGATGTACATTTTGATAAATAACTATGTCATGAAATGAATATTTCATATAAAATTAAATACATGGAACTTTCCATGAAACATACTCTTTATCTGTATACCGGATGATTGATCTTGTTTGTATCGGCATTTCTCACCTTCCCGCCGATCTCCCTTGCGCAGACAGACGAAATTCAGGTCTACGACGCAGTAATCAACAATCCGGGGCAATTCAGCTTGGAATTGCACAATAACTATACACTGGACGGACGTAAGCAACCCGACTTACCCGGTGGCATTGTCCCGAATCATGCATTGAACGGTGTTCCGGAATGGGCTTACGGCGTGGCTGATTGGCTGGAACTTGGGATGTATCTTCCGCTTTACTCCGCAAACAATGACGGACGCTTCCTTCTGGACGGCGCCAAGCTTCGTGCGCTCTTAGTCGTTCCGCATGCCCACGACCTCGGCTTCTTCTACGGCATCAACTTCGAGCTCAGTTACAACTTGCTCCATTGGGAGAGCACACGCTATTCCGGGGAGATTCGGCCGATTGTCGGGGGCCGGGTCGGGGCGGCGGATATAATCTTCAATCCGATCATCGACACTTCGTTCAAGGGTATCGATGTGCTCGATTTCGCACCTGCCGTAAGGGTAGCCTACAATTTTTCACTAACATGGGCTGGATCGCTGGAGCAGTACTCTGATTTCGGCCCCATTAGCCACTTCAACGCGCCTGCCAACCAGCAGCAAACCCTGTTCGCCGTCGTGGACTATAACGGGAATCCGAACAGCATCGAGTTCGGGTTCGGTCACGGATTTACCGACGCTTCTGACAAGGCGATTCTCAAGCTGATGGTGACGCATAACTTTTGATCTGTATCTCTCTATAAACCCATAGATTTGTAAAAGCAGTCTATATTGCATAGGGAACAACAAAGCGGGGAATTAAGCTGTAGGCGCTAACGAATACTGGTAAACTTTAAGTTGCTAAAAAAGGAAGCTTCAACAGTTCAGGAATGAGGTTTGACTTTCTTCATTTTATTTGTGATCCTGGATCTCCGGGCTCCACCTACAATCATGCATCCGTGTTGACTAAATATCTATGCAGAATCCTGGATGATAATTGTAACGCCAAGGGTCAGGCGCGCTGTAAAGCGTCGCCTGTACCCTCTTGTTAGTTGATCTTTTTATCGCCGCCCTGTCAGAAGCTCTCGAAGACGTTTATGCTACGATCAGGCGAGGTCGTAACGGTCAAGGTTCATCACCTTGTTCCATGCCGCCACAAAGTCCTGGACAAACTTCGCCTGCGCGTCCGAGCTTCCGTAGACCTCGGCCAAGGCTCGGAGCTGGGAGTTGGAACCGAAGATGAGATCGACACGCGTGCCGGTCCACTTCAGTTCACCCGTCTTGCGATCGCGCCCTTCGAACACGTCCTTGGCGTCCGATACCGCCGTCCACTCCGTGCCCATGTCAAGCAGGTTCACGAAGAAGTCGTTGGTAAGCGCCTCCGGCCGCTTGGTGAAGACACCATGTTGGGACTTCCCGAAGTTGGCATTCAGAACGCGCATCCCGCCAACGAGAACCGTCAGCTCCGGCGCCGTCAGCGTCAGCAATTGAGCCTTGTCGACCAGCAAAGCCTCAACCGCTACGGTGTACTTGCCCTTGAGGTAGTTGCGGAAGCCATCCGCGATCGGTTCGAGCACGGCGAATGAGACTGCATCGGTTTGCTCCTGCAAGGCGTCCATGCGTCCCGGCGTGAAGGGAACCTTCACGCCGGAACCGGCCTTCTTCGCGGCTTGCTCGACGCCCGCGCAACCGGCCAGAACGATCAGGTCGGCGAGCGAGATCTTCTTACCGCCAGAGGCCGCGCTGCTGAACTCGCTCTGGATACCCTCCAGCGTCTTGAGCACTTTCGCCAGTTCGGCCGGCTGGTTGACTAGCCAATCCTTCTGGGGCGCGAGGCGAATGCGCGCGCCGTTCGCACCACCGCGCTTGTCGGAACCACGGAAGGTGGACGCCGCCGCCCAGGCGGTCGAAACCAGTTGCGAGACCGACAGCCCTGAAGCCAGGATCTTGCCTTTGAGGGAGGCAATGTCCTTCTCATCAATCAACTTGTGATTGACCGCGGGGATGGGGTCTTGCCAGATGAGTTCTTCGGCAGGCACCTCTGGGCCGAGATAGCGTGCGCGAGGACCCATGTCGCGGTGCGTCAGCTTGAACCACGCACGGGCGAAAGCGGCCGCGAATTGATCCGGATTCTCGTAGAAGCGTCTCGAGATCTTTTCGTAGGCCGGGTCGAAGCGCAGCGAGAGGTCCGTGGTCAGCATGGAAGGCGCGATGCGCTTCGACGAGTTGTGGGCATGCGGCACCGTTCCGGCGCCCGCGCCACCCTTCGGCGTCCACTGATGCGCACCTGCCGGGCTCTTCGTCAGCTCCCATTCGTAGCCGAACAGGTTCTGGAAGAAGTTGTTGCTCCACTTCGTCGGCGTCGTGCTCCAGGTGACTTCCAGACCGCTGGTGATCGCATCAGCGCCCTTGCCCGTGCCAAAGCTGCTCTTCCAGCCGAGGCCCTGCTCCTCGATGGGGGCCGCTTCCGGCTCGGGACCCACATGGGACGCAGGGCCGGCGCCGTGGGTCTTGCCGAAGGTGTGACCTCCAGCAATGAGCGCAACCGTCTCTTCGTCGTTCATGGCCATGCGAGCAAAAGTCTCGCGGATATCCTTGGTCGCCGCGATCGGATCCGGATTGCCGTTGGGGCCTTCCGGGTTGACATAGATCAGGCCCATCTGGACCGCAGCGAGCGGATTCTCGAGATCCCGCTCTCCGGAGTAGCGCTTGTCATCCAGCCATTTGTTCTCGGAGCCCCAGTAGACATCCTCCTGCGGCTCCCAGACGTCCTCGCGCCCACCGCCAAAGCCGAACGTCTTGAATCCCATCGATTCCAGGGCGACGTTGCCGGCAAGGATCATGAGGTCGGCCCATGAGATCTTCCGGCCGTACTTCTGCTTGATCGGCCAAAGTAGCCGGCGCGCCTTGTCGAGGCTGGCGTTGTCGGGCCAACTGTTGATGGGCGCGAAGCGCTGCTGGCCAGCTCCGGCGCCGCCGCGACCGTCACCGGTGCGATACGTGCCGGCGCTGTGCCATGCCATGCGGATGAACAAAGGCCCGTAGTGCCCGAAGTCCGCCGGCCACCAGTTCTGCGAGTCGGTCATCAGGGCGCGAAGGTCTTTCTTCACGGCCTCCAGATCGAGGCTCTTGAACTCGTCAGCGTAGTTGAAACTCTCGCCCATTGGATTGGACAGGGAGGACTGCTGGCGCAGAATGTCCAGTCGCAATTGGTTCGGCCACCAGTCACGGTTCGACGGGCTTCTGCCGGCCATGTGTTTGTGAGTCCCGCCCGTTACCGGGCCCTTGCTATCGTCATTCATAATGTTTACTCCTTTCGTTGTGTGACTTGTTGAACTGCGCTACTTATGTGTCTCCGACTGCTGCCGAAAAAGTCTCAACGACCTCATATATTCCCGGCTCGAACTTGGCGAGTGCGAGGGCCTGCTGTGGGTAAGGCAGAGGAGCAGGATTCTCACGCATGGCTCGATAGTCCTCGATACTGCGCCATTGAGCATACATCGCGACCTTGGGGCCATCTAGGCTACGATGAAGGCTGGCGGAAATAAAACCTGGCACATGGCGCACAGAGGTTTCAGTCGCACGGGCAAGCAAATCAAGAAGTTGTTGCTGGTTTGCGGGCTCAACGGTGAAAACATTGGTGAGCGTAACAAGCCGGTTACTCTTGGAGATCGTTATCATAAGCAGTCCTGCAGATTGTGATAGTTTGAAAACATTCGATCAATGCAGCCACGACTGATTAATTTTTCTCGATACAGGATTAGATGCCTACTACGTAATTGAAGAGTTTCTCCACTGCTTTTGATATTATATCAGAAAGGATGAAATACATTAGGCCAATAATGTCGAGTTAATATTTTAAGCAGTAGAAATTAACAGATTCCGAATGAAAAGTGCAATAATTCGAATAGTCGAAACTACCACAAGTTCAGTTGATTGCGAGATATTATGAATGAAATAATTGCTCATTTCAATCTGAATCATGAGAGGTGTTAACGATACGAGTAATCGCGTTCGACGATGTATCCAGCATGCAGTACTAATGGACACTATCTTTCCCGGATTCATTGACATACCGGCCTATTGGTGTCAAACTTAAGTCATCTCTCTCACACAAGCATCTTCGCATCCAACTCGATTAAGCATCCCCTAAATTTTACGAAGACTTTCGGTGAGCAGCGAGGGGAGGTACAAAATGAAAACACTGGTCATAGGTGGAACAGGTATGGTAGGAAGCATGGTGGTAGCCGGCCTGCTGAAGCAAGGGGAATCCGTACGGGTCTTGAGTCATTCCCCGGATAAACTGGGAAAACTGCCCAGCGGCGTGGAAGGGGCAAGGGCGGACCTTGATGATCCCCACTCGCTAGCTGCTGCATTTGACGGCATCGACAGAGTGTTTCTGCTGAATGCAGTGGGACCGAACGAGACCGATGAAGGGCTCCTTGCCGTGTCTGCGGCAAAGACAGCCAAGGTAAAGAAGATAGTCTATTTGTCGGTCTGTATGCCGGAGGGTTCGGATAGAATACCGCACTTCCGAAGCAAACTCCCAGTGGAAAAGGCCATCAAGGAATCGGGGATCGCCTATACGATCCTTCGGCCAAACAACTTCTTCCAGAACGACCTGGGGTTGAAGTCCGCCATCATGCAGTACAGTCTTTATCCCCAGCCCATCGGTAATAAAGGACTGAACCGGGTCGATGTGCGCGACATCGCCGACTGTGCGATTAACGCTCTGATGAAATCAGGCCACGAGGGTCGGACGTATGAAGTCCACGGTCCTGATACCCTGACCGGAGAAGGGATCGCCAAGACCTACACAAAGCATCTGGGACGTGAGATCCGCTACAGCGGGGAGGACCTCGATGCCTGGGCAGAAAAATCAAAAAGCATGATGCCGGAGTTCCTAATTGCCGATATGCGTATCATGTTTCAGTTCTTTCAAGATAACGGAATGATCGCCTCGAAGGACGATCTCGAAAAGACGGAGAAGCTACTTGGACGCAAGCCCCGCAGCTTTGACGATTTCGCCAAGGAGATCACCCTGGAGTGGAGGAGCAAGATGGGAAAAGCTGCGTGAAGAAAGCGACGCCGGATGCCGCCTTGATGCATCCGGCATTTTTTGGCACTTCTAACTACACTCCCGCGGTAATCCATGTCTGAACTTTAAGCCGTAACCGCTTTATGGGTAGAGGCTATCGAATACAAATTGGGAATTGAAGTGTTGCCGAGAATGGAAACATAGTGAGTTAGGCTCTAAGTTTGACTAAAAGCTTCAAACGGAATTCTTCATTTTCTTTGTGATCCTAGTTTTCTGTGCTCCACCTACTACTGTGTAATTGCAACAGCATGAAACTATCATCGAATACGGACGGTATCTTATACACGAACGTCGGAAATCAGCGTAGGATCGGCCGCGCAACGCTCGGGTAGGCAAGGCGTTTATGCTGGTCAGCTATATTGAGCGATTAGGTGTCCAATCGAGCGACTCGGACGCATCACGCGCGCTTACGCAGAAAGACGTGAGTCGCACGTTCTCCCGCAACGTACTTCACGCATTCATAGCCCAAAACGCGCATATCGATGTCTTTCAAGAGATGCTCCCCGGAACCGAGTAAGACAGGTCGGATAGCGAGATGCAGCTCGTCAATCAAGGCCACTCGCAAAAACTGTCGAATAGTGGATACGCTACCACCGAGGCGGACATCTCAGCTGCCCGCTGCGGAGGTCGCCTGCTCCAAAGCGGCGTAAATGCCTTCGGTGACAAAGCGAAACTCCGTACCTCCTGCCATCATAAGCGGAGTACGCGGGTGATGCGTCAGCACGAAGACGGGCGTGTGATATGGCGGATCGTCGCCCCACCAACCCGTCCATCTGTCGTCCGGCCAAGGGCCTCGGACAGGACCGAACATATTGCGCCCAAGAATCCACAGGCACCAATTCCGGCAAAGCCTTGCTCCGCAATTCCGTTATCGACTCCCGTTTCTCCGTCGTATAGAGGGTCATCTCGATAGTCAATCGCGTAGTCGTCAACTCCTGGATGAAGCATGCGAGTATCCCTGAGACATACAGGAAGAAAATGTTGAGAAATAAATCTGGAGCAATTTGCGAAGATCACCCACGAGTCTACACTGTCAATTTTGTGTCGAGAGTAAAGAATCTCGATAATATCATACATTCAGGCCATATGGCTGACCCACTTCTTATTGTGGGGGGAATGTATTACCCATTATTCACATTTTGCATAGATCTGCGACATTCCTCCATGTTTATTTTATTCCTCTAGCTGCTCCGGATGGTTCTTCTCATAATGCTCCTAAGTCGGCAGAGCAAGAGTAAATTTACGAATTTTTATGTTTTCATACTAAGCCGGTAAACCCCTATAACTGTATCCGTCTCTCTCATGCGCTCCTATTGCTGGTGTATTTACTTCATGCTGAAGTCAGTACCAATTCCTATGAGGATAAATTCTTGATATGCCCGGTTGGTGTCCTCCAGATTATAACCGACTTCGGCAAAGTAATGACGCGCACCAAAAAAAGCAGAACTTGGGCCCTTTTCTGAATAAAAAAGCAACCCCACCCGTTGACGAGTGAGCCTTGCAGCATCGGCATATACAATTTCATAGAATGGACCGATCAGCGTCTGACCGGTACTCGGCTTTCCGATCTCAAGTAGCGCCTGTGTTCGGTTAGCTAACAGAGTATCGTTGTTCTTGAGTAGCGTGTCGTATTCAAGTTCCAGAAAGTAAGGCCCTTTGTCTTCTGGAAACCAGTACCGCGCTATATCGGACTGATTGCGAAGAAGGATGTTTCCCACCTTCATTTGGACCGTGGGTTTGAACAGTACCCGCCGCCCGAACCCGGTTTCTTCGGTTCCTTTCCGAGCTCTGCGCACGCTGTCACCGAAGGGATACGTCGAAGACGGAAAGGAGAGCAATCCACTGTTCGCACCGAGGTAGTAATATCCATCTCCCTGAAGTCTCAGTGTCAAAATAAGCCAGGGCATCCACTCGAAATCTATTGACGGCTGAATGTAGGCCGGATTAATGTCGATAGCGGCGCCGCTCTGCCAATAGGCGCTCACAGCGTCGTAGCGTTCATCGAATCCATACGAGTCTCGATAGTCGATGCTTCCCTTAAGATCAATGCCCAGTGGGTTGTATTCACCAATGAAATCGACAATACCGATCCAATTCCCACCTATCTTGCGTCCGTCATTCTCAACGTGATCCTGGACCGCAGGCTGCGGTTTATCCGATTCCGCGCATGCTCCTTTGCATGCGAATAACGACAGACCAGTCGCACAAA
>Ga0209517_10007184_pt1 | contig 13459 bp, 11 predicted proteins | sample PeaSoiMetSII2010_FD_187695 | JGI IMG/M metagenome (GOLD analysis project Ga0209517, IMG submission 187695) | Peat soil microbial communities from Weissenstadt, Germany - SII-2010 (SPAdes) (version 2) | ecosystem: Environmental > Terrestrial > Soil > Wetlands > Peat | place: Germany...
GGAAACTTCAATCGGTTCCGATAATCCGTCTGCAAAAAGAGCCGCCCGCCCGGAAAGGATTCCTCACTGAAGAGAAGTTCGAGGAGTTGTTGGGGGTTCTCCCATCGCATTTACGTCCGCTGATCCTGTTCCTGTACTGGTGCGGGGTGCGGTTGGGTGAAGCTCGGGCAATCGAGTGGCCGCAAGTTGACTTGGAGAAGCGGTTGGTTCGGTTGGAGGAAGATCAAACCAAGAACGCATCTGCCAGAATCGTCCCTTTGCCCGCCGTGCTTGTAGAGACGTTGACGAAGGTCGATAAAAAGGCGGGGCGGGTGTTCGACGACACCAACCTCCGCGTCGAATGGGCGCGGGCGTGTTCTGCCGTTGGGCTTGGTAAAATGGAGGACCGGGAGAGCGAGGAAGGCAACCAGTGGAAGCGGTATGCTGGTCTCATCGTCCACGATCTGCGGCGGTCGGCGATTCGGAATCTCGTTAACGCAGGCATACCGGAGCGGGTTGCAATGGGAATCAGCGGGCACAAGACGCGCTCCGTATTCGACAGGTATCACATTGTCAGCACCGAGGACGTATCGAACGCCATGCAGCGGCTCGAAACAGCGTCGTTGAACGGCCAGAAGAAGGCCGCGATTAGTGTTAACTTAGTGACAAAACCTCCTCGCAATACCAGTAAGTTGTTGAGGGCGCGTAGCTCAAACGGATAGAGCATCGGATTTCTAATCCGACGGTTGCAGGTTCGATTCCTGCCGCGCCTACCATTAAAATTCAAATCGCCAAGCCGAGCGTTCCCACGAGCGGCGTGGGGAGTCGCATTATGTTGAAGCTGATTCTGCCGCTTGCTCTCGCCCTGATGGTTGCTGCGCATGCCGGGGCTCAGGTCAGAGTAGAAAAAAGTGAATATAAGGGGTGGAGCAATTCCTACCGGGTGAGCAACGGTGAAGTGGAACTGGTAGTAACCGGCGACGTTGGACCGAGAATCATCCGGTTTGGATTCGTGGGTGGGCAGAATCTTTTCAAGGAGTTTGCCGAGCAGATGGGAGGAAGCAGAGAGGAAAAACACCAGCTGCGCGGTGGGGACCGCGTTTGGAAAGCTCCCGAAGATCCGGTTGCGACGTGGGCTCCCGACAACGTGCCGGTTGAAATAACCACGACCGCCAACGGACTGATCGCGAGAGCTCCTGTGGAGCCACTGACCAGCCTGCAGAAAGAGATTGAAGTGAGAATGGCCGCCTCGGGAAGCGAGGTGACCGTGCTTCATCGCATCACGAACCGTTCTCTTTTTTCGCTGCAGTATTCAGTTTGGGCGCTGACCATGATGGCGCCGGGAGGGGTTGCGGTTACGGGATTTCCGCCGCGCGGAAGGCATCCCGCGAACCTGGAAGCCACGAACCCGCTGGTGATGTGGGCGTACACGAATCTGTCGGACAAGCGTTGGGTATTCACGAAGAAATATCTGGCATTGAAGCAAGATCCCAATAACTCCGACGCGCAGAAATTGGGAATGTTCAACCCGAACACCTGGGGCGCGTACATCTTGAATGGTGAGGCGTTCATCAAACGGGCGAGTGCAATTTCTGGAGAGACGTATCCGGATTTCGGATGCTCGTTTGAGACCTTTACCAACAACGAATTTCTGGAAATGGAAACACTCGGACCGTTGACCAAGCTGCCGCCGGGAAAGACCGCTGAGCAGGTCGAGCACTGGAGTCTGCACCGTAACGTGAAGCTAACGGATCTTACAGATGACGCCATTGACGCCGCCATCCTGCCACTGTTGCGCACAGGCGCGGGCGCAAATTAGCGCGCCCAGCCGGTAAACGGCAAAAAAGCGATTCGCATGAAACTCTATCGCACATCAAAGGGCGTGTTCGTCGAGGAAGACGGACAGTTCTATCTTGTCTCCCAGGCAGATTGGGATGATCTGATTAGCAGTTCCGATCTGAACGCCCGAGTTCGCGGCGCTATTGGCAAGAGGCCTGCGTCGAGTTTCGATCCGGCGGCTGTTCTCGCGCCCGTGGTGAGTCAGGAAGTGTGGGCGGCCGGGGTAACGTACTATCGCAGCCGCAATGCACGCATCGACGAGAGCAAGGATGCGGGAGGAGGCAGCTTCTACGACCGAGTCTACGCCGCCGAAAGGCCGGAACTGTTCTTCAAGGCGACGGGACGGCGCGTAGTGGGGCCGGGGAGAGCGGTGCGCATCCGATCTGATGCGAAATGGTCGGTGCCTGAGCCGGAACTCACGGTGCTGATGAATCCCGCCGGCGGGATTGTGGGGTACACCATTGGCAACGACATGAGCTCTCGCGATATCGAGGGCGAGAATCCGCTTTATCTGCCGCAGGCGAAGATCTATGACGGCAGCTGTGCGCTTGGTCCCTGCGTGTTGTTGTCAACCGAACCGCTGGACAAGACGACCACTATCCAGTTGGAGATCGCGCGGCAAGGTAAGATCGTCTTCACGGGAAGCACGACTCTGGCGGAACTCAAACGCGACCCGAAGGAGTTAGCCAAGTTCCTTTTCCGCGACAACACTTTCCCCCAAGGAGTATTTTTGATGACCGGCACCGGTATTATTCCGGCGAATGACTTCACACTGGCGAAGGGCGACGCCGTTCGCATTAGCATCCAGGGAATTGGTACGCTCGAGAACTATGTGGCGTAGCCGAGCAACCTGCCGTTCACGAAACGTATGTTAGCGAGAAGAGTTGCCACCGGAATCGGGCTGGCTGCTGGACTGATGCTTTCCCTGCTGGGCAGTTTTTCCACGGTGCTTGCTCAAACCCCTCCGGCCACGCCAGTCCCAGCGCCAGCGCGCCATCAGGCAGCGCAGTCCCGCAAAGCCGCTTCTGGCAAAGAGTCTGGAAGGAAGGTTGTGCCCGCCGCATCAGCCATCCAGTTCGAGAACGTCATCGAACAGTCGAAGATCAAGTTCAAGCTCAGGAATAGCGTCAGCCCGCAGCACTACACGTTTGAAACCATGGTGGGCGGAGTCGCAGTTTTCGACTACAACAACGACGGTTTGCTGGACATTTTCTTTACCAATGGCGCGGCCATTCCGTCGCTGGAAAAAAGTGATCCCAGTTACTGGAACCGCCTGTTCCGCAACAACGGGGACGGCACCTTCACCGATGTAACGGAGAAAGCCGGCCTGCAGGGCCTTGGGTATTCGATGGGAGTGGCCGCCGGCGACTACGACAATGATGGATTTGTCGATCTTTACGTGACCGGAGTAAACCGCAACCAGCTTTTCCATAACAATGGGGACGGCACGTTCACCGACGTGACCGAGAAAGCGGGAGTCGGCGGTTTCGTTCCCAAGCTCGGCAAGGCGTGGTCGGTCGCGGCAGGATGGTTCGATTACAACAACGACGGGCTGCTCGACCTCTTCGTCGTGAACTACCTGAATTACAGCATTAAAACTGCAGCGCTCTGCGTTCAGCAAGGACTTCCGGCCTACTGCTCGCCCGTGGATTTTCTGGGAACGCCGAACATCCTCTATCGCAACAATGGCGACGGCACTTTTACCGACGTCTCCGAGCAATCCAACATTTCCAAATATGTCGGCAAGGGGATGGGGCTGGCGTTCGCCGATTATGACGACGATGGATTTACCGATATTTTCGTGTCCAACGATACGTTCGAGAATTATCTTCTGCACAACAACGGAGATGGAACCTTTACCAATGTCGCGTTGCTCGCCGGGGTGGCGTACAACGCATTCGGCAAAGCGATCGCCGGCATGGGCGCGGATTTCAGGGACATCGACAACGATGGCAGGCCAGACATTTTTGAAACTGCGATGTTCGGGGAAGGCTTTCCCCTCTATAAGAATCTGGGGGACGGCCAGTTTCAGGATGTCACGGCGACGGCTGGACTGAGCGCGCTGACCAGCCGGTCAACGGCATGGGGAGCGGGGGTTTTCGATTTCGACAACGACGGGAACAAGGACCTGTTCACCGCCAACGCCGACATCCTGGACAATGCCATGGAGCTGGCGCACCGGCCATTTCCGCTTCCCAATCGAGTGTTTCGCAACAAAGGCGGCCTGAGCTTTGAGGATGTGAGTGCCAAGGCGGGGGCGTCGTTTCAGGTGCCTGCTGCGCATCGCGGTGCGGCGTTCGGCGACCTCAACAACGACGGCAAGATCGATGCCGTGGTCTCGGTTCTGAACGGCTCGCCGGAGATATGGATGAACCGGTCGAATAATCAGAATGGCGGCAACCGGAACCACTGGATCATTCTGAAACTGGTCGGTGTCAAATCCAACCGCGACGGTTTGGGAACCAAGGTCAAGATTACAACTTCCTTGGGCAGCCAGTACAACCAGGCGACCACCGCGATAGGCTACAACTCTTCGAGCGATAAGCGGGTTCACTTTGGATTGGGCTCGGCCAGCATCGTGGACATCATGGAACTCAGATGGCCGAGCGGCATCAAGCAGGTTTTGAAGAACGTCAAAGCGGATCAGATCGTCACTGTGACGGAGAGTGCAGCGCCCTGAGCCGCGGCTGTCTTTTTCTTTGTCTTTATTTTTGCGCAAGATTCGCCGACAAGCGCTGCGCCAATTCTGTTTGCCCGTTGTGGAGGAGAAGGTCGATCAGGTCCTTCATGACCTCCGGTTTGTTTCTCCCGTACGCGGCCACGGTTTCGGCAGTCAAGTCGGCATCCGACACTTTGCCCAGGTGGAAGTAAGAATCGCAAAGCATGTAGAGCAACTCCGGAGTCATGGTTCTGGACTTGGCTAGTTGCTCCGCCGACTCGGACCAGCGCCCCTGGTGGTAGCGGACTTCGCCCATCTCGGCAATCGCCGCCTGATAGCTCGGGTCATTTGCGAGTTCGGCTTTAAACTCGTTTTCGGCCGCGCTCAGGTCGCCGACTTTCAGCGCCAGGATCCCCTCATAGGTATGAGCTCCGCGAACGGTGGGCTGAATTTGCAGTGCATGATGAAGACAGCGCAGGCCATCTTCTTTATTTCCCATGGTGAGATAGAGTTTTCCGACAAACACATAGGCGTCCGCCAGAGTGGCGGCACTTCCCCTGAAGTGTTTCCGGTACAACCGCAACGCATCGGCTTCGTGATGCTCGGCGAGCAATTGATAGACCTGAGGCTGAATGGGGCTTTCGCTGCCTTCGCTCTCGACGGAGCGGACGAACGTCATCTGTTCCATCATCAACTGATGCAGTGCCGCCTCGTGCTCTGCATCCGCCGTCCTGCCCATCCCGGCAAACGCGCGCGATAGATAGTAATGCGCCAATAGCCGCGTGGGGGCCAAGCGCAACACTAATTGCAATTTGTCGACGGCGGCGGGATAGTTCTTCAATTCCAGTTCGCATTGGCCAAGCCCGAACAACGAATCCACATCGTCGGCCTTGAATGTGAGGATGCGTTCAAACGCAGGCTTGGCCTCTTGCCATTTGGCGAGCTTCACATCCACGCTGGCTAGCAGTTGCAGTGCGGGCACATCGTTGGGCTGGGATTCCACTGCACGCGCGGCATACTGCGCGGCGCCGGCGAGATCCATCAACTTGGAATCGGTCAAAGCAATGTCATAATCAATCTTCGGCAGCGTGGCATCCGAATGCTGCGCCTTGAGCAGCCACTTCAGCCCCGCATCGCAATCTCCCGTCACGCAGAGCAGTTCTCCGTATTTCTGCCACACCGCTGGATTGTCAGGCTCTGCCTTCAGGCTCAGCTGGATGGCGCGCAGCGCGAGGTTGTCCTGCCCATTCAGGTGATACGCCTGGGCAAGATAATATTGCGCGTCTCCGTCGCCGGGAAGAATCCGTATGCAGTGCTCCAGCAGCTTGATGGCTTCTTCCTTTTGCCCGGCGGTCAGTTTGTACTTGCCTACTTCCAGCAAGACATCTGCGTCGTTGGGCGCGAGCTTCAGAGCCTCTTCAAACGCGGCGGCTGCTTCGGAGTTGCGGCCTGCTTCTTCCAGTAACACGCCCTTCAGCTTGATTGCGGGCTCAAAATCCGGATGCTGCTCAAGCAAAGGGAGGACAAGATTCATGGCTCCCTGCCTGTCGCCGTGCTGGTCGAGGCTGAGCGCCTGGTGGAGTTGCCGCAGCAGGGCAGACTCGGCCGGGCGGCCGGTGGTCTGTGCCCCGCTTCCTCCCGCAGCCAACAGAGGCGCTAACAGCAGGAGTGCACGGAAGCGACTGGCAGGCCAGGCGGCATACTCCTTGCGCAGGAAAGCAACCAGAGACGGGCCTGCTGTCCCGCTGGCCCTCTGGCTTTGATCAGGCAGTAACTTCATGAAGCAGGCTCCGATGAAACCCCACACCGCGGCCGTGCCGCAGCCAGGAGAACCCCGCGCAATCAGCCTCCGGGCCGTTGCGCCGACCTCTATTCTAAAGGAGCTTGATTCGTGAAGCTGGTCCGCCGAGCCCGGCGCTTAATTCACCGTCTGGGTCAGTGAAGCGGAACTGGTGGCGAAGTCGGTGGCGCCGTTGTAGGTTGCTGTGATGTTGTGCGTTCCCGTCTCCAGCGGCTTGGTTGTATATTTGGCCACACCTCCGCCGACATTTACAGTGCCCAAAATGGTCGTGCCGTCCTGAAAAGTCACCGTCCCGTTCACGGTGCCGCCGAACTGCGGGGTGATCGTGGCTGTGAAGGTTACTGACTGCCCGGCGCTCGAAGGGTTCAGCGATGAAACCAGCGTAGTTGTGGTAATTGTCTGGTTCACTACCTGGTTCAGGGCTGTGGAGGTGCTGGTTAGGAACGAACCGTTTCCGCTGTACACCACTGTAATCGACGCAGTGCCAACCGCTAACTTTGTCGTAGTAAAGCTGGCCATGCCGCTGACGAGCGGCGCCCAGTGCAAGAGCACCGTGCCATTGTAAAAGTTGACGGAACCGGCGGGAGTGCCGCTGAACTGCGGAGCTACCATTGCCGTGAAGGTGACCGACTGTCCATAGCTTGATGGATTCTGCGAAGAGGTCAGAGTGGTCGTGCTGGTCGCTTTGCTGGTGACTTGGCTTACCGGTTTTGATGTGCTGGTGGCGAAGTTGGCGTCGCCCGGGTAGACCGCGCTGATCTTCCTCGTGCCGACGGTCAGCGCCGAGTCAGAGAATGTTGCAATGCCGCCTGTCAGCGGCGCGGTTCCCAGTACGGTCGAGCCTTGCTCGAAGCTGATGATCTCCCCATCTGGAATCGCGCCAGTGCTGGAAGTAACCGTGGCCGAGAAGATGACGGCCTGCCCGTAGGCCGACGGATTGGACGAAGAGGTGAGCGTGGTAGTGGTCGCGGCCAGCACGAATTGATTGACCGGCGCGGATGTGCTGGCGCTGAAATTGGAACCGCCTCCATACGCCGCTGTGATGCTGTTTGGGCCCGGGGGCAAGTTTGCGGTCGCGTACGTTGCCGTGCCGCCGCTGAGCGTTTTCGTGACCAGAGTTGCCGTGCCGTTACGGAAGGTTACGTTGCCCGAAGGTGTGCCGGTGCCCGACTGCAGCGAGACGGTTGTGGTGAAAGTCACTAACTTGCCTTGTGCGGATGGATTCAGCGACGAACTCAGTGTGGTGGTTGTTGCACCCTTGTTTACTCCGGTCAGGCCAAAGATCTGCAGTTGCTGGTTGCTGGCAACGAAGACCAGGCCGTTGGCCACCACTGGAACCAGATTCGCATTGCCACCCATATTTGGCCATGCGCCCGCAGTCGCGCTGAATAGCGTCGTCATGGTGCTTCCGCCCGAGTCCGGATTAAACGCAAAAAGAGAGATAGGAGCTCCGTTATTGCTCGTCGTCGGGCGCGATAGTGCCCAGACAATTGGACTGGCAGTGCCGTTGGATGAAATCGAGGTGAAGAATCCAGCACTTTGCCCGCTGTTCAGGCTCAAGGAGTTCGTCACATTCGTCAGCGTCACCTGGGGCGACGTGGCCACTTTCCAAACGCCTACGGATCCGCCGCCGCTGCTCACTACTCGTCCCGCACCGTCCGATGGATCGACGAAATATGATGGGCCGCACCAGCATTGACCGATCGAGTAGGTGCCCAGCACATTATTGGTCGTGGGAGAGTAGCCGCCAAGGTGGTCTTCATTCATCAAATACATGTTGCCGTCCTTGCCCGCGGCCACCGCCAGATGGGGTATGGATCCCGGCTGGTCGGGCAGCACGAGCACTCCGCCCGAACCGAAATCGGCGTCCGCCTGATCCAACGCCGCCTGGTTTTGTGGGGTGAACAGATCGATCACGCTCGTCAAAGTCGACGAGACCTTGACCACACTCTCCTGAATGTTGGTCACCCCATCGTAGGTGGTGCCCGAATAATCCGAGTTACCGGTGACGAACAGGACGTTTCCGGAATCGTCGGCCGCCGGACCATAGCCTGACATCCAGATGGACGACAGAAAGAAGCTGTCCGGGTCCGTGACCTGGAGATCGTTCATCTGGTTGGAAGGAAACGGCGCCAACGATCCCGCGGTCCAGCCCAGCAGCCATCCCCGGGAAAGATTTGCACTAAAATCACAGAAGCTGCCAAATCCCGCATAAACGCTGCCGTTGGCCAGCAATAACCCCGGACGCTGCCGCTGGTACTTCGCGTTGAAGTTGAATGTCGATCCGTTCGCCAGCGTGTGCGAAGCGGTTACTAATTGCGGTGTCACCTTGTCGGTCAAGCTGCCCAGATCGAGCGCATGAAGACGGTAGGCCGGGCCAGTCGAATCCTGCGTGTAGGCGATGACGTACAAGGTATTGGCGGAGAGGTCAATTACCGGCGTCGAGTTGATCCCCACATTGGGGCCGTTGTTATTGCATCCCAAAGGACTTGAAACCGGCGTCCCGAGATTCGGGCTCAACAATACCGTCCCGCTGTGAACGTCGATGGCATAGACGGAATTGTTTTCCGTCGCCACATAAGCGACATCGTGCGTGCCCTGCTGGCTTCCGGCGGTGATCAGCACGCCCGGCACGACGAGAGGCTGCGCGTCTACCTGATCATCGAGCGTCACGTTCTGCAGTAGACCGAACATGGGGTTGGCAACATTGGCAGGGGTCAGCACCGTCTCGCTCTGATTCCATCCCGTGCGGTTGTTGTCATAGTGATAGGTCGTGATGGCGGTTTGCGCGGCCGCAAGCAAAGCGCTGGCACTGATGAAAACGACGAAGGCGACGGCGAGCACGGCGGTGCGGCCCATGGGGTAATTCTTTTCATGCTTTCCTGACATATTTTGCCTCAGTCGGAACGTCTCTCGGCCTCAAAAGCCGCGGTGCTGGCGGCTTGCAGTTGTTTCTTGGTTCAAAAGCCACCGCCAGTATTCACACTCACCCTTTTTTCGATCCAATGGGAACATTAATCCTCATACGCAGCTGGAGGGCGGTGATTCTCCGGCTCGGCATTCGGCAAGCGGGTATCCCCACTAGAGGGCAGACTTCAATTCAACAGTCGGCTTCAGAGAAGGGGGAAGGCTGGGCAGCAAGGCGGCTGCAGCGCGGGGGCGCAAATAAGCTTAAGACAGAATACCGGGGGGGCGAAAGGGCGTCAAGGAGAAAGCGGTCTCATCTCCAGGGCTCTTGTGCGGCCGAGTTCTACGCTTTTGGCTTGCGGTGTTCGCACGTCGTCGTGTTCAGGCAGGAATCTGCCAGTCGAAGCCGTTCCACCGGCTTGCCACCGAGGATGTGGGTTTCAATGATCTCTTCGACGTCTGCCTCGGTGACATGTCCGTACCAGACTGCGTCCGGGTAGACGACGATGTTGGGGCCGTGTTCGCACTGGTCGAGGCAGCCGGATTGATTGGCGCGCACTTTGCCCTTCAGTCCGCGCTCGGCCAGCTTTTGCTTGAACAGTTTCTGCAGTTTGGCCTCGGCGAGAGGATCGCAGCAGCCGCGCGGATGGCCCGCCGGGCGCTGGTTCCCGCAGACGAAGATATGTTTCTCGAACTTTGGCATCAGGCTACCGCGGGCGCGGGAGTTTCCTCGGCCGCACCGATCTCCGCGTCCCAGATTCCATCGAAGTCGACGAAATATCCCTGCACCTCGACGCCCGGAATCGCAGCTCTCAGGTTGGCGGCGGCGCGCTGCAGTTCGCGCTCGTGATGAGCGGCTTCGGCGGCTGCGTCTCCGCCGAATCCTCCGGCCAACCCGCCGTAGGCGCCGCAATCGGAGTGCAGCATCAGGATCACGCGCCGGGTGCCGTGCAGCCGCATGGATTTGCGGATCTGCTCGAGCACGAACTCGCGGTCGCTTTCGTGTTCCGGCGAGGCCATGCACTTGGCGCCGCCGGCGATCTTGATGGGATCGGAATTCATCACGCCAATGCGCTTGAGGAACTTTCGAAATCCGAGCTCAAAGCGATTGTCGAAACACCACAGGATGGCAGCGTCGCAGTGATACTTCTCGCGCGGGGCGTCGAAGTGGAATACTTTCTTCACGATTGGCCTCCTCAACGAGACGGTTCTGTCTTGTTAATCTTACCTGAGATGCCCGGTGTCCTGATTCCCGTGAACAGATGGGCGTCATCCTGACCGGAGCCGCTTTTCAGGCGCAGGGAAGGATCTGGCGCGGACCGGTAGGACGCTCGCAGGATCTTCACGCGAGATCCCTCGCCCGGCTGAACGACGCCGGGCTTCGGGATGACGCCTCCCAACATTGTGATCTCAGCCTTTAGCGTCCCACACGCGTTGCTATTCGCCGCGGGGGCGCGATAAGATAATGCGTACACGTCTTCTCCGCTCTTATCCCAGTAATTTTTTGTGACGGCATCCCTGCGGGCAAGGAGTGTGCGACCCCGGGGGGCAGCGCAGACATCTGCCTGCTTGAAATCTCCCTGATGGAGCTGGAATTGAAAAAAGGCAAGACCGCGGTGATCGTAGGCGCCCAGTGGGGCGATGAGGGCAAGGGGAAGATCGTCGACGTGTTGTCGGAGAACTTCTCAGTCGTGGCCCGCTATGCCGGCGGACACAACGCCGGCCACACCGTCATCATCAACGGCAAGAAATTTATTCTGCAGCTCGTTCCCTGCGGAGTGCTGCGCGCTGGCTGCCGCAGCGTGATTGGCAACGGTGTCGTGCTCGATCCACTGGCCTTTCTGAAAGAGGCGGGAGCCTTGCGCGAAGCCGGGGTGAAGATCGACGGAAATCTTTTCGTCTCGAACCGCGCACACGTGATCCTGCCCTACCACCGCATGATTGAACTGGCGGCGGAGAATGCGCCGGGACGAGTCAAGATTGGCACCACGTCGCGCGGCATCGGTCCGGCCTATGAAGACAAGATGGGCCGCCGCGGGCTTCGGGTTGCCGACCTGCTCGACTTGCAACTGCTCAAGAAGCACATCGAGAACGCAGTGCGCGAGAAAAACATGATTGCGCACGCGCTCTTCAACACCGAGCCGCTCGACGCCGACAAGATGTACAGCGAATACGCGCAGGCGGCGGAGAAAATCGCGCCGTTCGTCTGCGACACGGCGGTTCTGCTGAACCAGGCGCTCAACAGTGGCGAATCGATTTTGTTTGAAGGCGCGCAAGGGACGATGCTCGACATCGACCACGGGACTTATCCGTTTGTGACGTCTTCGAGCGCAACCTCCGGAGGCGCCGTCATTGGCACCGGCGTTGCGCCCAACGCCATCAATTCTGTGATTGGAATCAGCAAGGCTTACTGCACGCGCGTGGGCGAGGGACCATTCCCCAGCGAAGACAAGGGCGACGCCGGGAACAACCTGCGCAAGCGCGGCAACGAATATGGCGCGGTCACCGGGCGTCCTCGCCGCACGGGATGGCTCGACCTGCCGCTGCTGCGGTACTCGGGCATGATCAACGGAACTTCGTGGCTGGTGATCACCAAACTCGACGTGCTGGATGAACTCGCCGAGATTCCAGTCTGCGTTGGCTACAAGATCGATGGGAAGCCGACGTTTGAAGCGCCAGCGCAGGCCAGCGGCTATGACAAGATCGAATGCATCTATCAGAAGCTGCCGGGCTGGCGGAGTCCGACCGAGGGCATCACCGATTATGAGAAGCTGCCCAAAGCGGCGCAGGAATACCTGGCCTTCGTCGAGAAGGAAGCGGGGGCAAAGGTCGGCATGATCTCCACCGGCCCGGACCGCGACCACACGATCCTGGTGGATGATTTCGTTTCGGAGTTGAAGACGGCGGCGAAGAAAGCCTAGAATGTCCTCCCCAGCAAACCTGCGAGCGGGGAAGGAGCGAAACGATGGTGGTGTTGGCGGTGACCTGGATGGCGAAAGTTGGGCGTGAAGCCGAATGTGCCGCACTGTTTGAGAAGTTAACCGAACAATCCCGCAAGGAACCCGGTTGCGCCATGTACCAGGTGCATCGGCACAAGACGGAGCCGCGCCGATTCTTCATCTACGAGCAGTACAAAGACGATGCCGCGCTGGAAGCGCATCGCGCCGCGCCGCATTTCCTGCAACACGCCCGCAAAGATCTCCCCAAGATTGCCGACCGGGTGGAAGGACATTTGTTCGAGCCGCTGGGTTAGGTTGTGTGGCGCGGGCGACTCGCCCGCGTTTCTCGAGGTGATTCGCGCCTCCGCCGAGGAAAATCACTGGTGAAGCGTCACTTCACTTTGTCGATCATCAACTCGCCGCCCGACGCGTAGCTTTCCTTCGAGACCTCGTTGAACGCCACGATGATCGCTTCGCGGCGAGCTCCGGCTTCTTCCACCAGCGCGTCGGTGATGCGCTTCGCGATCTTGCGCTTCTGATCGGCGGTGCGGCCTTGCAGCATCGTGATTTGCACCATCGGCATAGCGATACTCCGTGAAACTGTCGGCGCCGTGCTGTGCGCCGACGGCGCGGGCGGGACGCCCCCGCGACAGCCGGCAGGATGCCGGCGCTACTTGCTATTTTGCCAACTCGTATCCCGCAAAGAAGAAGCTCAGCTCGAAGCGCGCCGTATCTTCCGCGTCTGAGCCGTGAATCGCGTTGTGCTCGATGTTGGTGGCCCACTTCTTGCGGATCGTGCCTTCCTCGGCCTGGGCCGGGTTGGTGGCGCCCATCAGTTTGCGCAGATCGGCGATGGCGTCTTCTTTCTCCAGAGCCAGCACCACGATCGGCCCGCTCGACATGAAGTCGGTAAGCGTGTTGAAGAACGGCCGGGCGGCATGCACGGCGTAAAACTGCTCGGCTTGATGCTTCGAGATTTCCAGCATCTTCATGGCGAGGATGCGGAAACCATTTTTTTCGAATTGCTCAATGATGTCGCCCACGGCATTTTTGCGGACGGCATCGGGTTTGACGATGGTGAATGTGCGTTGCAGAGTTTTCATAGGTTCGGTCGTTGGTCCTTGTTTTCAATCTTCGTAGAGACGTTGCTTGCAACGTCTTCTTTGCCGGCGCGGGCAAGACGTAGCAAGCTACGTCTGTACAATTACCCGTTCACTCCCAGCGCAGCCGCCAGCGTCTCGCCGATCGCCGCCGGAGACTTCGCGACCCGGATCCCGGCCGCTTCCAGCGCTTTCATCTTTTCCGCGGCCGTGCCTTTGCCGCCGGAGATGATCG
>Ga0209517_10007185_pt1 | contig 13459 bp, 12 predicted proteins | sample PeaSoiMetSII2010_FD_187695 | JGI IMG/M metagenome (GOLD analysis project Ga0209517, IMG submission 187695) | Peat soil microbial communities from Weissenstadt, Germany - SII-2010 (SPAdes) (version 2) | ecosystem: Environmental > Terrestrial > Soil > Wetlands > Peat | place: Germany...
CACGATTTACGGTCCATTTGCCTAATTCCATACGGAGTTAACCTTCTCGTGTCATTCCTGGTTCCTTCGCGGCATGGCGAGCGAAATGTGGCTCCCGCTTGACTGATGTGTTAGGATTTCCGCCGTTACGGGTGCGGGCTCTACTTGGAGCCCGCCATTATTGGTATGCCGACCCAATACATTCCGATCTTTATTTTTGCTGCCCTTGCGGCTGCGTTCCCGGCCGTGACGCTTGTGCTTTTCAAATTCATTCGCCCAACTCCGGTGGCTGTAGGAGCGAAGCTGCGGCCGTACGAGTGCGGCGTCGAAGCGGAAGGCGATACGCGTGGGCGGTATTCCGTCCGGTTTTACATCGTGGCGATTCTTTTCGTTATTTTCGATGTGGAAACCACGTTTCTGTTCCCGTGGGCCGTGCTGTTTTCAACTCGGGAAGCGGGCTTCCGCTTGCCTGAAATCTATGCGTTGGCGAGCATGTTCGTTTTTCTCGGCATCCTGATCATCGGTTACATCTGGCTCTACCGGAAAGGCGCCCTCGAATGGGTGTAAGCGGCGCCCCGGCTATTTGAAACGGTATCCCGGCCACGGATGGTGACCGGGATTTTTTTTGGCTTCAGGCGAACACGGCACGGCTAAGGCCGCGGATTCTGGCGGAACAGGTTGACTCTGTTTTCCGCCGTGTGCTAAAAGCTACAACTTAATATTGGCTGCGCGGTGTTCGTGCGGCCGCACTACTCCTAATTCATGGCAAACGATCCGGAAGAGAAGCAGCCGTCTGCGAGTTCACCGTCTGAGCCGTCTGGAGCGAAAACCCCAGCCGCAGGGGGAGAACCCGCATCTAAACCGCCTGCTCCTCCGGCCGCGCCTGCCGCTCCCGCCGCAAAGCCTCCTGCTGCGCCGGGCGCCCCCGCTGCGAAACCTCCGGCTGCGCCAGTTCCGTCTCGGCCTCCCGCACCTCCCAAGGAAGGCCCTGTCGCCCTCGAGAACGACCTCGTCAAGCGATACAAAGAGAAGTTCGGTCCTGCCATACTGGAGGCCTGGACGGATCGCAAGCAAGCCATTCTGGTCGTTGCGCGGGAGTTGCTCGCGGAGATTGCGCTCTACAGCCGGGACGATGAGAAATTTGACTGGCTGAGCGACCTCACCGCCGTCGACTGGCCGAAGCGCGAAAATCGGTTCGACGTCGTGCTCAACATGTATTCGTTCGAAAAGAACGAGCGGTTGCGATTGAAGGCACAAGCCAGCGCCGACGAGCGCGTGCCCAGCGTGCAAGGAATCTGGTCCACGGCAAACTGGATGGAGCGCGAAGTCTACGACATGTTCGGCGTTGTCTTTGAGGGCCATCCCGACTTGAAGCGTATCCTGCTTCCGGACGAGTGGCAGGGCTTTCCTTTGCGGAAAGACTACGACATCCTGACGCAGGACACCGCCTGGGTTCGCGAAAACCTGGGCATCGAGAGCGGACAATAACGAATGCCCGACGAACGCATCCCGTTTGCCACACACGCTGATCACACCGTGCTCGGGGCGGACGAAATTGTCCTCAACATGGGGCCGCAGCACCCGTCGACGCACGGCGTGCTGCGCGTGAAACTGCGCCTGGACGGCGAAAAAGTTATCGGCTCGGAGTGCGTGATCGGCTACCTGCACCGCGGCGTCGAAAAAATCGCCGAGCACCGCAGCTACCAGCAATTCGCGCCGTACGTGGACCGAATGGACTACGTCGCGGCGGTTTCGAACGGGCTGGGCTACTGCGAGGCGGTCGAAAAACTGCTGGGGGCGGAAGCGCCGCCACGAGCGCGAGTCATACGGACGATTCTCACTGAATTGCAACGCATCGCGAGCCACCTGTTCTGGCTGGGCACGCATGCGCTGGATATCGGCGCGCTGACTCCTCTGTTTTACTGCCTGCGGGAACGCGAAGAAATCCTGAAGATCTTCGAGAAATTTTGCGGCGCGCGCCTGACCACGCACGCGTTCCGCATCGGCGGCCTGCAATATGAGGCTTACGACGAGCTCGAAAAGGACGTCGAGCGGTTCTGCACGCCTTTCGACAAGCGCGTGGACGAATACGAATCGCTGCTGACCGAAAACCGCATCTGGGTGGGACGCACCAAGGGCATCGGCATCCTCACCGCCAAGGAAGCGATCGATTACGGCGCTTCCGGCCCGGTGTTGCGCGCGAGCGGTGTGAAGTGGGACATCCGCAAAGCGATGCCTTACGCCGCATACGACCAATACAAATTTGAAATCCCCACCGGCAAAAATGGCGATACCTACGACCGGTATATCGTGCGCATGGAAGAAATGCGCCAGTCGCGGCTGATCTGCTTGCAGGCCATCGAAAATATTCCGGCCGGGCCGATCATGGGCAAGGTTGGCAAAGTTCTGAAGCCGCCGCCGGGAGAGGTATACCATGCGATTGAAGCGCCCAAGGGCGAGCTCGGTTATTACATTATTAGCGACGGAACGACGCAGCCGTACCGCGTGAGGATTCGCCCTCCCTCGCTGATCAATCTCGAAGCTTTTGACAAGATGATTCGCGGGCACCTGGTGGCGGACGTCGTGGCCATCATCGGCACGCTCGATATCGTATTGGGAGAAGTCGACCGGTAGCGCCATGCTGATGAACCTCATCCATTTCGTGATTTCCATTTGGGTGCCGCTGGTTTGCGCGCTCATTATTGTGGCCGTTCTGCCGCTCGTCGCCGGATACATCGTTTTGATGGAACGCAAAGTCATGGCGGACATGCAGGCGCGCCTCGGCCCGATGCGCGTCGGGCCGCACGGATTGCTGCAGCCGATTGCGGACGCCTTGAAACTGCTCATCAAGGAAGACATCATCCCGGATGAAGCGGACAAGATGATTTTCTGGTTCGCGCCGCTGATTTCGGTGACCGCGGCCATGCTGGCCATGTCGGCGCTCGCGATTGGGCCGTGGTTCCAGATTGCCGACTTGAACGTCGGCCTCCTCTTCATCGTGGGAATCAGCGCGCTCGGGATTTTCGGAATTGTGCTGGGCGGCTGGTCCTCGAACAGCCACTATTCCTTGCTCGGAGCGCTGCGCAGCGCGGCGCAACTGGTGAGCTACGAAACCGCGGCTGGAATGGCGATTGTGGGAGGATTGCTGCTCGCCGGAACTCTATCGACGCGGGAAATTATTCAGGCGCAGAACGATTACGGCACGTGGTTTGCTTTTGCCGCGCCCGTCGGATTTTTTGTTTACATCGTTGCGTCGATCGCGGAAACCAATCGCGCGCCGTTCGATTTGCCGGAAGCCGAATCGGAACTGGTCGCCGGCTACATGACGGAGTACAGCGGGTTCCGCTGGGCGCTTTATTTTCTCGCGGAATACACGAACATGGTCGTTGTGGCTTCGATAGCAACGACTCTGTTTCTGGGCGGCTGGCTGCGGCCGTTTGCCGGCACTCCGGCATTTAATTTTCTGGATGGTTTGCCGTCGGTGCTGATGCTGGGTGTCGGGGGATATTGCTTTTATCGCGCGCCGAAGCAGCCTGTGAAAGTGCAGAAGCTTTTTATGGTGGCCGTGGGGCTGCTCATGATTTTGGCTGCAATCATTCTTGCGGTGCCTCTGATCCCTGCGGTTGGCACGATGCTTCCCGGATTGAAACCGGGATTGCACGGGGCGTTCTGGTTCCTGTTGAAAGTGGGGCTGTACATTTACTTGTTCATGTGGCTGCGGTTCACCTTTCCGCGGTATCGCTTTGATCAGTTGATGCGCCTGGGCTGGCAATTTTTGATTCCGCTTTCGATCGTCAACGTGATGGGGATCGGCGTGGCCCTCGTGCTGCACCGGCACTGGGGATGGAGCCACTGGACGGCATTTCCGTTGACGACGGTACTGACCCTGCTCGTAGCCGGATTGCTCGGGTGGGAGAGCGAGAAGAAAGATAAAGAGCACGTGTTCGTGGGTGACGCGTAGCAAACGGCAAAGACGATGCTCGATCAGATCGTATTTTATTTTTTTGCGGCGCTGGCCGTTGTTTCCGCGATCCTGGTGGTGACGCGGCGCAACGTGGTGCAGAGCGCCATTTTTCTGATCACGGCGCTGCTGGCGACGGCGGGCATCTTTTTGCAGTTGCACGCGGAGTTTTTGTTCATCGTGCAGGTGATTCTGTACGCGGGCGGCATCATGGTGCTGTTCGTGTTCGTCATCATGCTGATCAACATGGACGTTTCGCTGCACCAGCTCCAGTTCAACCGGCAGTGGTGGCTGGGATTGCTGCTGGCCCTTGTGGTGGGCGCGGAACTCACGATTGCGATAGCCATCGGCCGGTCCCATACCGCGTTTGGCGAGCCCGCGCCGGCAAGCGCTCTCGAGCCGAGCACGCAACTCGTGGGCAAAGTTTTGTTCAACGAATATATGCTGCCGTTTGAAATCGCGTCGATTCTGCTGCTGGTGGCCATGATCGGCGCGGTGGTGATGGCCAAGAAGAAAATATGAAGAGGCGGGTACAGCGATGATTTCCACCAGCCAGTATTTGTGGCTCGGCATGGTGTTGTTCACGATCGGCGCGATCGGCGTGGTGACGCGGCGGAACGTGATCATTATTTTGATGTCCATCGAACTGATGCTGAACGCCGTGAACATCAATCTGGTGGCGTTCTCGCGGCTCGTCGGCTCGGCGGAAGGGCACGTGTTCGCCATCTTCATCATCACGGACGCGGCCGCGGAAGCCGCTGTGGGGCTGGGCATCATCATCGCGTTTTTCCGCAATCGCGAGACGCTGCTGGGCGACGAGATGGATTTGCTGAAATGGTAGAAAGGCCGTGGCTCGTGGTCCGTGTATCGTGACCCGTGCATCGCGACTCGTGGGCGTAGGAGAGGAACCCATTTTGTTTTGTCATTCCGAGCGAAGCGAGGAATCTCTCTTGTCTTTGCGACGAGAACAGAGAGATTCCTCGCTCCGCTCGGAATGACAAAAAGAATGGAGTGGCGGAGCAAGTTGTAAAATTATGATGCCGACGGAATATTTTCTCGCGCATATCTGGCTGATCCCGCTGTTTCCCCTGGTGGGGGCGGCACTGATGTTGTTCATCGGGCGCCGGCTCCCGAATGCGGGTGTGAATGTAATTTGCGTCGGCACCCCTTTTCTCGCGATGTGCTATGCCTTTGGCGCGATCTGGCAACTCGTTTCTCGGCCCGCCACGGAACGTCTGGTCAACTACAACTTGTTTGACTGGGTTCCCGCCGGAATCATGCACACGAATTCCGGGCGCGTGATGGATTTCCACGTGCCGTGGGGCGTATTGATGGACCCGCTGACGGCGGTGATGCTGCTAGTCGTCACTGGCGTCGGTTTCCTCATTCACGTTTACTCGACCGGATACATGGCGCATGAAGGCGGTTACTACCGCTTCTTTGGCTACATGAATTTGTTCATGTTCTCGATGCTGACGCTGGTCCTGGCGAACAATTTGCTCCTCCTGTTCGTCGGCTGGGAAGGCGTGGGGCTGTGCAGCTATCTCCTGATCGGCTTCTATTTCCTGAGGAAATCGGCGTCGGATGCGGGAAAGAAGGCGTTCATCGTCAACCGCATCGGTGACGCGGGCTTTATTCTCGGCCTGTTCCTGATGCTAGGCACTCTGGGGACGATTCAGTTCACGGAACTTGGCCCGGCGATTGCCGCGGGACACTTTGCGATGGGCGATGCCACGCTGACGGCGATTGCCCTGCTGCTCTTTGTGGGCGCGACAGGGAAGTCGGCGCAGCTTCCGCTGTATGTCTGGTTGCCGGACGCGATGGAAGGCCCGACGCCGGTCAGCGCGTTGATCCACGCGGCGACGATGGTGACCGCGGGCGTGTACATGATTGCGCGCACCAACGCTGTCTTCTCGATGGCGCCCAAAGCGCTCGCTGTCGTCGCGGTAGTCGGCTGCGTCACATCCATCTTCGCCGCAACGATGGGCCTCCTGCAGAACGACATCAAGCGCGTGCTGGCATACTCGACGATTTCGCAGCTGGGCTACATGTTCCTCGCCTGCGGAGTGGGCGCGTTCACCGCGGGCGTCTTTCACTTGATGACGCACGCGTTCTTCAAAGCCCTGCTCTTCCTCGGATCAGGTAGCGTGATTCACGCGCTCTCCGGCGAACAGGACATGCGCAAGATGGGCGCGCTGTGGGACAAAATCCCAAAGACATCGCGCACTTTTGTGATCGCCTCGATTGCCATCGCCGGCATATTTCCCCTCGCGGGCTTTTTCAGCAAAGACGCGATTCTCGGCCATGCCTTTGAGTCCAACAAGTACTTGTGGGCGCTCGGTTTCATCACGGCTGGAATGACAGCGTTTTACATGTTCCGCCTAGTGAACATGACTTTCTTCGGTCAGTCGCGCGTCGATCACGAGGTCGAGCACCATATTCACGAGTCGCCAGGTTCGATGACCGTGCCGCTGATGATCCTTGCCGTACTCTCAGTGATTGGCGGATGGGTTGGCTGGCCGGAATCGCTGGGCGGCAGCGACCGGTTTTCCAAATTCTTGGAACCCGTGATGGCGAAGCACGCGGAAGGAGCGGGCGAGGCAGTCGGCGCAGCGGTCAATGCGACAAGCAGGGCGACCGATTTGAGCCTTATGGTGGCGTCCATCTTGATTGCTTTAGGCGGCATCTGGCTAGCCTACCGCTGGTACATCCAGCATCCGGAAGTCCCGGACAAAATTGCGGCGGCGAGCCCGTTCCTGTACCGCTTGATTTACAACAAGTATTACGTGGACCAACTTTACGACGCGATGTTCGTGAACCGCATGAAAGATCTGGCGCTGACGCTGGGCGCGTTCGACGTGAATATTATCAACGGCCTTGGCGTGGACGGTTCCGGCTGGGTGACGCGCGTTACCTCGAGCATCTCCGGCATTTGGGATTCCTGGATTGTGGACGGCCTGGTGAACCTGGCCGCGCGGATCGTCTGGCTCTTCAGCTGGCCCGTGCGGATGCTGCAGACCGGGCGCGTCGCGCGGTATGCGCTGTTCATGCTGTTCGGCGTGCTGATTTTCCTGGGCTATTACTTGTGGACTTCGGGATTCAGGCTGTAGCGCCCACCTTCAGGTGGGCATCTGCTTGAATCCAAAATGCCCGCCTGAAGGCGGGCGCTACAAAAGCCGGGCAAGAAGCTTGGCGCACGAATTGATTTAGAAGAAGGCGAGGCAGGAAGATGGAATTTTACAACACTCACATCCTGACGGTGGTGCTGTTCACGCCGCTGGTGGGGTCGCTGGTGCTGCTGTTCGTGCCGCGCGACAGCGTAACCGCGCACCGCGTCATCGGCAATCTTTTCGGCTTCCTCGGGCTGATCGTTTCGCTCCCGCTGATCTGGCGGTTCAGCCTGGACCCGGCCGCGCCGCGCTACCAGTTCCCCGAAACCTACGACTGGATTCCTTCCATCGGCGCGCACTACTCGCTGGGCATCGACGGCATCAGCCTGCTTCTCGTCATGTTGACAACGCTTCTCGGCGCGATTTCGATTCTTTCGTCGTGGAGCGCGATCAAGATGCGCACGAAGGAATACTACATTCTTTTCCTGCTGCTTCAGGTGGGCATGCTCGGCGTGTTCATGGCGCTGGATTTTTTCCTGTTCTACATGTTCTGGGAAGTGATGCTCGTCCCGATGTATTTCCTGATCGGCGTGTGGGGCAGCGATCGCCGTTTGTACGCCGCGATCAAATTTTTCCTGTATACCTTGGTCGGCTCGGTGATCATGCTTCTGGGAATCCTGGCGCTGTATTTCAAAGCGGGCGGCGGCACATTCGATATGCCGACGCTGCTCGCCTCCGCCGCGCAGTTTGATACGCGCACGCAAGTGCTGCTGTTTTGGGCGTTCTTCTTCGCGTTTGCAATCAAGGTGCCGATGTTCCCGTTCCACACCTGGCTGCCGGACGCGCACACCGAAGCGCCCACGGCGGGCTCCGTCATCCTGGCCGGCGTCTTGTTGAAAATGGGCACGTACGGATTCATCCGTTTCTCGCTGCCGCTCCTGCCGCAGGACGCCGCGGCGCGCCACAAGATTGTCACGATCATGCTGGTCGTTTCGATCATCGGCATTATTTACGGCGCGCTCGTCTGCATGATGCAGAAGGACATGAAAAAACTGATCGCCTACAGCTCGGTCAGCCACCTGGCCTTTTGCACGCTGGGCATCTTCGCTCTGACGCCGAACGGCCTCTCCGGCAGCGTGATTCAGCAGATCAACCACGGCCTCTCCACCGGCGCGCTCTTCTTGATCGTTGGCGTGCTGTATGAGCGCAGGCACACGCGCCTGATCTCGGAGTACGGCGGGCTCTCGACGCCCATGCCAGCCTTTGCGGCCATTTATATGATCGCCACGCTCAGCTCGCTGGGCTTGCCTTTGCTCAACGGGTTTATCGGTGAGTTCGTGATCCTGCGCGGCACGTACGAAGTCAGCATCAAGTACGCGGCGTGGGCCGTGATCGGCATTATCCTGGGCGCCGCCTACTTGCTGTGGCTCTACCAGCGCGTGATGTTTGGACCGGTCACCAATCCCGCGAACGAGCATTTGGCGGACCTGAATGCGCGCGAATACGCGACGCTCGTTCCCTTGATTATTCTGTGCTTCTGGATTGGAATTTATCCGAAGCCGCTGTTCCGAGTGCTCGAGCGGCCCGTGCAGCAGATCGTCGAACAGATCAACCCCGGATATTACGGCGCGGAGCGCGCAGCCGTTCCTGCGGCTACTCCTGCTCTTGCTCCCGCGGAAGCAAGCGGCGGGACAGCAGGCATGCCCGGAATGAATATGCCGTCAAGCACCGAGACATCTCCTGCTCCCGAAACGGAGAAGAAGTAGACGAGCCGATGAGCCAAATCCTCCAACTGATTCAACGCATCTTCGGACCGTTTAGTTCGTTCATGCAGGAGGGCGGCGGCGCCCTGCTGTTGCCGGAGATGATGCTGGTCCTGTTTGCCATGGGTATTCTGCTCACCGATTATCTGCTGGAGGCTCGCGATAAGTATTTCAACGCATTGATGGCCATGCTCGGCGTGATGTTCAGCTGGCTGACGTTGGTGGGTTTACCGACATTCGTAAACAACTTCCTTCGGCAAATCCCGATTCTGCGAGTCTTTGCGGTGCCGGGGTTGCGCGGCGTAGCCGACCGCGGGCCGGTCGGATTCAGCAATTCGCTGATCGTCGATCAGTTCTCCGTGTTTTTCGGCGCCATCTTCCTAATCGCCACGGCTCTGGTCATCATCCTTTCGGTCCGCTATCTCCAACTCGAAGACGAAAATCACGGCGAATATTACGCCCTGATGCTCTTCGCCACGGTTGGCATGATGTTCATGGCCTCGGGTTACGACCTCATCGTGGAATTCCTGGGCCTGGAAACAATGGCGATCAGCTTTTACGTGCTGGCGGGATTCCTGCGGCGCGACAAGCGTTCGAACGAAGGCGCGGTGAAATACCTGCTGCTCGGCGCTTTCAGTTCGGCGATCTTGGCCTATGGATTCTCGATCCTCTACGGGATCGGCGCCATGGCCAACCTCAGCTCTATTGGCCAGTCGTTGCCTCCCAGAACCAATCTGGACGTGATTGCCGTCGCGGTGGAGGCAAGGGGCCACACGGACCTGTTCGTGCTTCTGGCGCTCGCTACGGTGGCTGCGGGGCTTTTCTTCAAGGTGGCTGCGGTGCCATTCCATCAATGGGCGCCTGACGTGTATGAGGGCGCTCCGACGCCGATTACGGCCTACATCAGCGTGGCGTCCAAGACGGCCAGCTTCGCCCTCTTGCTGCGCCTGCTGCTCACCGTGTTCTGGCCGGTGCGCGTCGATTGGGAGATGCTGATCGCGGGCGTGGCCATCGCATCCCTCACCGTTGGGAACCTGGCGGCGATCACGCAGACGAACGTGAAGCGCATGCTGGCCTACTCCTCGATTTCCCATGTGGGCTACGTCCTACTCGGAATCGTGGCGGCCGCGTCGAGCCCGCTCGGTTTCTTGGCCGGCATGAAGGGCGTGGCGTTTTACCTCTTCGTTTACGCGTTCATGACCATTGGCGCGTTTGCCGTGCTGATCGTGCTGCAGCGGCAGGGAATCATCGGCGATGAGCTGGACGATCTGAACGGCCTGTACCGTCGCAGCCCGCTGTCCGCGCTGATGCTCTTGATTTTCATGCTTTCGCTAGCCGGGATTCCGCCTCTGGCGGGCTTCCTCGGAAAGTATTTCATCCTGCAGTCGCTGATCGATACCGGGCACGTCCGCCTCGCGCTGTTCGGCGCGCTCTACATCGTCCCTGCGCTGTACTACTATTTCCGAATCGTGATGCACGCGTATCTGTACGAACCGGGCAACGCGCCGTTGCCGATCGTCAGCATCGGGCAGAGGATTGCTTTTGCCGTGATGTGCTTCGTAACCGTCGCCGCCGGCGTCTACCCGGAGCCGTTTGTGCGCCTGGCGACGTACTCGCTGTTCTTCCCATCGGGTTTCAGTGGCCACTGAAGATCCAGACTCGCCTTCCTCCCCATCGCCGCGAAAACGGCCGGCAGAAGGTGTGCGGGCGTTCTCCGATATAATGGAGCTTCCGTTCCTGCTGGTTGCGAGCGTAGCCATTGGCGGAGGAGCGGGGTATTTCCTGGACAAGCGCTTCCATACATCGCCCCTATTTACTCTGATTCTTGGTTTGCTGGGCTTTGCCGGGGGAATGATCCAATTGGTGCGCCGGTTGTCAAAGGACACTTAGGACGATGGCCGAGTCGGACTCCATCTATGTTGCCGCCGAGCACCGCATCGAGTGGATGACGATTGCATTTGGATTAGTCGGCGCCGTGTTTGTCCTCCTGCGCTGGGGCTGGCGTCCAGGAGCGGGAGTCGCTCTGGGCGCCGCGCTCGCGTGGTTGAATTTTCGATGGCTGAAGCAGGGAGTTACCGCCCTCGTCAAACTTTCGACGGCGCAGGCGAACTCGGAACGCGCCCGAGTGCCTGTGAGCGTTTACGCTAAGTTCTTTGGACGCTTCGCTTTGCTGCTGGTGGTGGTCTATGTTATTCTTTCGCGTTCCTGGTTGCCTGTGGCTGCGGTGCTCGGAGGATTGTTCGCGGTCGTTGCGGCCGTGATGATCGAACTGATGTGGGAACTGGTGCGCACCAGGCGTGAAACGGAAACACACACTTAGAGCCGGTTTTCGCGCGGCTCAATCCCGGGGTCAACTGGAAAAATGGAAGAGCAAGTCTTAGGTGTGACAAAACTGGTCAACGCGCTCTTGGGAAAACCTGCGTTGGCATTGCTTGCAGCGCTGCACATTCATCCCGAGAAGACCGATTATCCGATCCCGAATCACATCGCCATGGAATTCGTGGTTTTTCTTATCGCAATTGTCTTTTTCACGTGGCTGAAGGGACGCCTGTCGGTGGACAATCCCGGCGGCGCGCAGCAATGCATGGAAGCGCTCCTGACGAATCCCATGGGCGTGGGCGCGCGCGATTTGCTCGAAGACACCGCCGGTCACAACGCCTTGCAGTACCTCCCCATGATCGGCAGCATCGGCATGTTTGTCTTAATGAGCAATCTGATCAGTCTAGTTCCAGGATTTTCTTCTCCGACGGCCGAGAAGACGGTGCCCCTCGGCTGCGCGATCGTCGTTTTTCTTTATTATAACTGGGCCGGCTTGCTGCACCATGGGCCACTCAAGTATGCAAAGACGTTCCTCGGGCCGGTTTTGGTGATGTCTCCGATCATGTTTGTTGTCGAAATTTTCAGCCATCTCGCGAGGCTGCTTTCGCTCACGGTTCGTCTCTGGGTCAACATGCTCGTCAGCGAGCTGCTGTACGTAACATTTCTTGGTTTGACGCTTTCACTCTTCCTGTTCGTGGGAAAACTCAACGGGCTGGGATACGTGCTGGCGCCAGTTCCGTTGCTCGCTCCGCCGCTTTTTCTTCTGTTGCACATCTTTGTCGGATTTGTACAGGCGTTCGTTTTCACTTTGTTGCCGATCATTTATTTGGGCGGGGCAGTAGGCGAAGAGCACTAATCGGCTCCCGTTTTATAGAGGCCTATTTATACCGGCATGATCCGCTGTCTCGCGTGAGCCCGGCTGCACGAGGGATGTCCGGGAACCACCTCCGAGCGGCTATTCTTAGCGAAGGAGAAACACGATGAAGAAGTATTCGATGATTCTGTTTGCGCTGATGGCGGTAGCTTTCATCGCTCCGGCTGCGTTCGCGCAGGCGGGTGCGGGCGGCGCCGGGGAACCCACTAACTGGGTGGCCATCACTTCGGGCTTTGCCATGGCGATTGCCTCGGCATTTTGCGGCATGGCTCAGGCCCGCGCGACGTCTTCGGCCTGCGAAGGCCTGGCTCGCAACCCGGGCGCAGCAGCTCCCATTCGATTCGCACTGCTGCTTGCGCTGGTGCTGATCGAGTCGATGGCGCTCTACACGTTTGCCATCATATTCGCCAAGGTAAAGTAAGCGAATCCGTCTTTGGTATTCAGCGGCACGCTCTCGAATGATTGAGGGCGTGCCGTTTGTTTTTGGTAGCACAGACTTCAAGTCTGTGCTACTAAAACCTACCGAATATTGAGCGCGGCTTTGGCGGCGAAATCGATGATTCGGGCGGGAAACAATCCGGCGAAGACCGTGCCTGCGGCGGCGATCCACAATACAGCGGAGAGCGTCCACGGCACGGGCTCGGCGACAATTTCTGTGGACGATTCGCGCATATACATGACGACGATGACGCGCAGGTAATAGTAAGCGCCGATGACGCTGTTCAGGGCCAACAGGATGGCCAGCCAGATCAAGTTGGATTCCAGCGCCGCGTTGAAGACATAGAATTTCCCGAGAAACCCTGCCGTGATTGGCAATCCCAGAAGTGAAAGCAGAAACAGCGACAAGCACGCGGCCATCGCGGGCTGCCGCCGCCCGAGGCCTGTAAAATCCTCGATATCGACGTGGCGCTCGCCCGGCCCGCCGAGTTGCGCGACGATCAGGAAAGCGCCCATCTTCACGAGAGCGTAACCGACGAGGTAGAACAGCGCGGCGGCGATGCCTGCTTCCGGGTGGTCCGTCGCGGCAGCGGCCGTGAGCGCGACGAGGATGTATCCAGCGTGCGCAATCGAGCTGTAGGCCAGCATGCGCTTCACGCTCGTCTGCACGATGGCCGACAAATTTCCGGCGAACATGCTGAGCGCGGCCGCCACCCACAGCGCCCAGAACCATAGCGGCGCCGCGGCGTCCACGCTGGCCATGATGCGCAATGCCAGGGCGAACGCTGCGGCCTTCGGGCCCGTCGAAAGCAGCGCGGTTACCGGCGTGGGAGCGCCTTCGTACACGTCCGGCGTCCAAAGCTGGAAGGGAGCTGCGGCGACCTTAAAGGCCAGGCCGATAAAAATAAATCCGAGGCCGATCTTCAAGAGGGTGTGCGCGGAATCGTTGGCGAGCGGCATCATCAGGTCGAGATGCGTCGATCCCGTGGCGCCGAAGGACAATGCGATCCCGTAC
>Ga0209517_10007188_pt1 | contig 13455 bp, 10 predicted proteins | sample PeaSoiMetSII2010_FD_187695 | JGI IMG/M metagenome (GOLD analysis project Ga0209517, IMG submission 187695) | Peat soil microbial communities from Weissenstadt, Germany - SII-2010 (SPAdes) (version 2) | ecosystem: Environmental > Terrestrial > Soil > Wetlands > Peat | place: Germany...
GGCCATCGCCCAGAACGACGAGCCGGTCGCGCAAGCCGCGGGCGATGCCATGGAAAGCATTGCCCAGTAGGCCGAAGTTCGGACGCGATGAATCGAAGAAAATGGGGAATTGTCTTACGCAAGGCGGAGCGTCGAGGCACCGTCAGGCGGTGATTTCGCCGGCGAAGTTCGTCCGCATCAGCGACTTGACGTCGCCATTCTGCCCGAGCGCCCAGATCAGCTTGACCAGGGCCGTGTCGCTGTTCATGTCGCCCGCCGGAATGATATTGGGAATGTCGAGAATCTGCCGATCGACGTCATAGATGCCGAGACGCTCGCCGCCGTAGAGGGTTTGCGTGCCGATCACTGTCGGCTTGGCAAATTCGGCGATCGCCGGATGAAGATCGGTCTTCACATGGCCGATCCCGGTGCCCTCGATCACCGCCCCGGCGGCGCCCGTCAAATGCCGCGCGAGCATGTCCGGCGTTATCGCGGGAGTGAGTTTCACGAGCACGACATTCGGCTCGAGATTCGTGGCGAGAATCAGCCTCGACGAGCTGCGCCGGTTGGTTGTCAGCTCGGTGAGAATGATGGCCCCGTTCTCGACGTAGCCGATCGGTGGAATGTTGATGCTGTGGAACGAGTTAATCGCGCAGGAGTGGATCTTGCGCGCGCGATTGCCGCGAATGATGACGCCTCTCCTGCGTCGCAGATCGGCGGAAAAAACGATGCAGACTTCGGCAATATCGGAATAAGCGGCAACGCGAACGGCATCACGCAGATTGGGCAGGGCATCGCTTCCGGAATCGCCGCCGGGCAACATCGAACCCGTCAAGACGACCGGCAGGCTCAACCCCGTCAGCATGAAAGATAGGGCCGAGGCGGTGTAATGCATGGTGTCGGTGCCATGGAGCACGACGACGCCGCGCGCTTCGTCGCTGATCGCTTCGGCGATTGCGACCGCAATCGTCTTCCAGTCCTCGGGCATCATGTTCATGCTGCCCTTTCTCAGAACGTGCCGGAACTCGAGAGCGAGGTCGGGAAGACCAATCTCGGCTGCGAGCGCCTGCGGGTCGAAATCCATCACCGCGACGCCATTCTTGGAGCGGTGGCCGATGGTGCCGCCCGTCGCGAGAACACAAACTTTCGCCTTCCCGACGGATTCAATCATGGAAGAGACGGCTTCGCCAACCCGGCGGAGCCCAATCGTCCGCCGCAAATCCGGCAATGTCGGGCGTCCATGGAATGTTCCGGGACCGCAACTTCAAAAAGTCGGCTTCAGACTCAAGATCGGTTGCGTCAACTCCTCATGACCGCCCGGGGTCACGATCACGGTGCTGGCGCAGGTGAGCAGAACCGGATCGTCGACCAGCGTCTGGATCAGCAACGAGACGCCGGGATTGAGGACCTCGTGGCGTCCTTTGACGAGATCGAGGGTAAACACGGTCAGGCCCATGGAGCCGCCGCAGCGGCGGTAATAATCGCTCCCCCGCGCGGCACGGTAGACCGAACTGGCGGCGTCGAAGATGTCGCCCGCGGTGACCCCGGCGCGCACCGCGTTCTTCGCTTTCGCGTGCATATCGATGATCAGCTTGTGGGCATCGACGATGGGCTTCGGCGGAACGTCGCCGACATAGACGCAGGCCTGCGCGCCGGCCTTGTAGTGGTTGTCCACTCCCATCACTTCGACGGTGACGATGTCGCCGCGCTTCACCTTTTCGGTCGTCGATGTGTCGTGCATGCGCCCGCCTTGCGGGCCCGACCAGACCGCGACCAACGACATGTCGAAGTCCCGTTGGCCGGCCTGGTACATGGCGCTGTGAATTTGGCCGATGATCTCGTAGGGATAGACGCCCTCCTTGACGGCCCGTAGCCCCGTCTGCAGGCCGATATCGCTGATTCGCGCGGCCCCCCGCATGCAGGCGGATTCCGCTTGGGAAGGAGTGGCCGCCACACCCTCGATCATGCCGGCCATGTCGACAAACCGCGCGCCCGGCAGACAATGCTGCATCTTCTTGAGCTGACTGACCTTCAGAAAGCGCTCTTCGATGCCGATGGTTTTGGCTTCGTTGCCGGTTTCTGCGAGAATGCCGACGAGCACCGGGTAAGGATCCTCGTGATCCCGGTACAGCTTCGGCGATGGGGTCCACTGAATCTTCGTCGCTTCCCGCTCGAGGGAACGCGTCATCAAGCGCGGCGCACCGGCCGCCGGGATAATCGCGGCATGCAGCTCGCAGAGCCAACTCGCAAAATGCGACGCCTTGAACCCGGTCGCATAGAAAATGTTCTCGGCGCGGGTCAGGATCAGCGCATCCAACGCCGCGTCTCTCATGCGCAGGCGAATGCGACGGAGGCGGTCTTCGAACTCTTCAGCCGGAAACGCCATCCCGCTCATGTGAGGACCTCGCTGTGCCAGCGCTTCATCAGACTTGATGGCATCGTGCATTGGGGCATTCTCGCAAATCAGTTTGCCGCGGGAATCGGCAGACCGCAATGCGTGCTCTGACCGCCGATGCCGCTTGGGAAGCGTAGCGGCATCGCGCCAAAAGCATCGGAGCCTTTCGCCCGTCCGAGCTCAGCTCCTGCGTCGCCACTGGCAGCGATTCAAGAACCTGAACCGGTACTTCCTGCGAACCCATTTTTCACATCCGCCCGCAATCGGTCATCCGACAAGTAGTCGAGAGCCGTCATGGCCATCGCCTTCGCACCATCGATCATCGCACGTATGGCCGTTTCGGATGCAGCGTCCTTGGCAAATTCGACACTATGAAAGGCGACGCCAGGCCCGACTGCCGCAATCATCGGGTGAATGCTCGGCACACGATGACTCACATTGCCCATGTCGGTGCTCGCCGCTCGATTGGCCGGCAGATCCTCCAACGATTTGAACCGGCGGCCGAGAGCCTCGGCATTCGCCTGATACGCCCGCGCGAGCGGCCAATTGGTGATCAATTCGAGATACTCGACGTCATCCCAATCAATGACGACCTCGCAGCCAGCGGCGAGAGCGCCGGCTCGGAAGCAAGCGTCCAAGCGATTACGCAGTAATTTGAGGCCGCCTCGATTAGGCGCGCGGATCGCGAACGCACCCGCCGCGCGCTCCGGCACAACATTAGGGGCCTGTCCGCCATCGGTGATTATGCCGTGGATTCGATGTCCGGGCGGCATGTGCTGGCGCCACGCGGCAATCGCCTGATAAGCGGCGACCATGGCATCGAGTGCGTTTATTCCACTCTCCGGTTCGGCTGAAGCATGCGAGGCTCGGCCTCGGTACGTGACCGCGACGGCTGCGCGGGCCAGGATCGGATACGTCGGCAAATCCTCAGTGGCGGGATGAACCATCATCGCGCAGTCGACACCGTCGAACGCGCCATGCCGAGCCATGATCTCCTTGCCGCCACCTTGTTCCTCGGCCGGGGTACCGAGCAGGCGAATCCGGCCGGGAAGGCGATCGCGCAGGCTCGCAAGCGCCAGGGCCGCTCCCAATGCTGCAGTCCCGATAATGTTGTGGCCGCACGCGTGTCCGATGCCAGGCAGAGCGTCGTATTCGGCGACGATGGCGACGCACGGGACATTCGACGGCCCGAAGTCGGACGCCAGCGCGGTTTCGAGGCCGAAGGCGTGCGTGGTGACCGGCAGACCAGCCTGCGTGAGCTTCTTCGCGAGGAGCCGACTAGCCTTGACCTCCTGAAAAGAGAGTTCCGGATTGGCGTGTATCTCAGCCGATACGGCGATAAGGCTTTCTCTCATGCCGTCGACGGCATCGCACACTTCCTTCTTGAGGCCGTCGAGCGCCATGCTGGTCTCCTTCCATTCCCGGGCTTTTCTCGCGACCGCGCGGGGGCTCACCTCCGCGCGGCCAAGCGAGCTTGACAAAAATGCGCCAACCCGCGTACGCTGAATTATGTATAAAGTGCACATTTTGCGCAATCCACATTTCCACACCGCCGCACGGGCGCGGGTCAAATGTTTGGACAGCGAGCGCGCGGCCGCGGCCACGCCGGGTGAACGCGCGACGTACCGTGACTATGTCTCCTACCGCCTGGAGTGGGTGTCGGAACTGGTCCGCGCCGAAGCGGACAAAATCTATCGGAACAAATGCGGGCTTGATATTCGGCAGTTGCGCGTGCTGCGCATCGCGGCGGAACAGCCCGGCCGCACCGTATCGGAGATCGTCGAAAAGGCGATGTTCGACCGAACTCTGGTATCGCGGCTGATCTCCCAGCTCGTTGCCAAGAGGCTGCTTCTGCGACGAATCTGCGATGATGACGCGCGCCAATTCCGCATCGAGGTCACGAAGGAGGGGCGCGCGGCGGTCGCGTTCGCCGACGCGCTGGGCGATCAGCTCAATGAAGATCTGCTGTCGAGTTTGAACGCGGCGGAACGGAGGATCTTCGACCGCTGCCTTGAAAAACTTATGAGATGGCGTCCGCGAGAAGGCTCTCGAGAATCCGGCTGCGCGGATGAGCGCAAATCTAGAGCCGTTCGCAAACGCGCCGCAAAATGATATCGGACGGTGGAAATCGGCATCGTCTCCTTTGGGCAGTGGCGCGGCGCGTGCCGCCTCAATCGATTATGATCCGTCCGAGCGCGGGCGCCACCGCGAATGGCGCATTCGCAATGACAAGGGTGGAGTAGGACCATGCGCAAATTCCTGGCGGCGGCGATCCTCGCCGCGGCATCGCATATTGCGGGGCAGGCGTGTGCCCAGGGCGGCACGGTGACGATCTCTATTCCGGCCATGCCCAGCGGTTATGCGATCGTTGAATCCGCAGGATTGTCCGACATTCTGGCGACGAATGTCATTGCCGAGGGGCTAACGCGCTGGAAAAAAGACGCGCTCGAGGTGGAGCCGGCGCTCGCCACGTCGTGGACGCCAAACAACGACGCGACCGTGTGGACCTTCAAGCTGCGCGAGGGCGTGACGTGGCACGACGGCACGCCCTTCACCGCGGATGACGTCAAGTTCACGTTGGATCTGATCGCCAACAAGGACGTGCGCGCCGCCGCCGCCAGCCAGGTCGCCGGCCTTAAATCAGTGGAGGTGTCGGGTCCGCACGAGGTGCGTCTGCTGTTCGCACGCCCGTTCGCCGGGCTTCCGCAGATGCTGGCCTACCGTATGCCGATCCTGCCCAAGCACGCTCTCGAAGGCGAGGACCCTAATCAGCCGAGCGGCTATATCCGGAAACCGATTGGAACCGGGCCTTTCTTGTTCTCGCAGGCCGTGTCCGGGCAGTCATGGAGCGTCGCGCGAAATCCGAACTGGTGGGGCGGCAAGGTCGGACTTGACGGCGTCGTCTTCCGCGTGACGCCGGACGCAAACAGCACCGTAGCCCAACTCAAGACCGGCGAAACGGATGTGGCTTTGATCCAGCCGCACCAGATCGCGGTGCTACGCGGCGACACGATCAACATCGCGAGCGTCGACCAGCCAAGCGTTTATTATGTCAGTTTGCTGAACAACAAAGCGCCTTTTGATGAAATAGCCGTGCGCCGTGCCCTCAACTACGCCGTCGACAAGGCGGACATCATGAAAGCGGTCGTCGGGGGCTATGCGAGCCTCGCGACCGGCATCATCGCGCCTTCGGTCGAAGGATATTCGCCGGATGTCGCGATTTACAAATATGACCCGGAAAAAGCCAAGGCGATGCTGGCGGCGGCGGGTTGGCAACGCGTCGACGGCAAGTTCTCCAAGGGCGGGAAGCCGCTGCACGTCGAGTTGACGACGTCAACGGGCGTTATTGGCGGTCCGCAACTGGCCCAGATCATCCAGCAGGAATTCAACGACATCGGCGTCGAAGCCACGATCAACATGGTCGACTTTCGCGAATTGTGGGTCGGGCTATTCGCCGGACGATTCCAGGCATCGGTCGAATATCTGAGCCTGCAGCCGAGCCCGGACGTCACCAATGCGCTGGCCTGCGGCGGCAGCCAGAACCGGTTCGCTTACTGCGACAAGAAGGTCGATGCGCTCTTGGCCGAAGCATCCGCGACGATCGATCCCGCGCAGCGTCGCGCCAAATATGCAGAAATGCAAAGGCTCGTCGCCGACGATGCGCCCGGCATCTTCCTTTACTATCCCAAGGAAATCGGCGCGATCAACGCGCGCGTGTCGAACTTCCCGGGGAACCCGATTCGCATGGCAACGACCCATCTGTTTGACGTCACGGTCAAGAAATAGTCAGGAAGGCGCCGCTCCGGCGGGCGCGGCCGACGGCCGGGCGTCGCCGATCGGGGAAAGGGAAATGGGCCGATATTTCGCCCGACGGCTATTGCAATCGGTCGTGCTGTTCTGGATGGTCACGGTGGTCACTTTCGTGATCATACGTCAAGCGCCCGGCGGCCCAGCGATTCTTGCCAACCCAACCTTGACCAAGGACCAAATTGTGCATCTGAGCGGGGCGGGCGGATTGAATGACCCGCTCTACCGACAATATGCGAGCTGGGTCGGCCATCTTCTGACGGGGGATCTCGGAGTCTCGTTCAACGAGGGTGTGCCAGTTGTCGAATTAATCGACGAACGACTGCCCAACACTCTGTTGCTAAGCGCCGTCGCATTCGTGATCGCGGTCGCGGTCGGTATGACACTCGGCATCCTCGGCGCAGTGAATCGCGACACCTGGGTCGACGGGTTGGTCAGTAGTATCGGGGTCCTCAATCTTTCAGTCCCGGTGTTCTGGCTCGGGATCGTCCTCATCCTCGTCTTTGCGGTCGAATTGCGATGGCTTCCTGTGGGTGGAATGTCGCAGACAAGCCAATGGAATCTGCTTGATCTGGTTCGCCATCTGCTGCTGCCGGCGATCGTCGCCGCCGGTTTCATGATGGCCAACGTGATGCGGTTTACGCGGTCGAGCCTCCTCGATGCTCGCGATCAACTTTATGTTACCGCCGCGCGCGCAATGGGTCTTCGCGAACGTAAAGTTCTGCTCAGATACACTCTCAGAAACGCCATGCTGCCGGTTGTCACGACGATTGGTCTCGGCATACCCCAGCTGTTTGGCGGCGCGGCGATCACGGAAACGGTGTTCGCGTGGCCCGGAATTGGAAGCCTCGGTATCACCGCAGCGCGGACCGGCGACTTCCCCGTGATTATGGGCATCACCCTTTATGTCTCGGGCGTCGTGATCATCGCCAATTTGTTGACCGATCTCAGCTATATCTTGCTCGATCCGCGGGTGCGGTTGCGATGACGAAGGTCGAAGATATCGAGGCACGCGCCAGCGGCGGCGCTGCGTCATCGCCTGTGCGTCGGGCAATCCAGCGATTCCTCCGTCATCGCAAGGGACACGTAGCCCTTGCCCTACTTGTCACGATGTCGCTGGCCGTCGGAATCGGACCGTTCGTCTATCGCAGCGACCCGACCAAGATCAATCTCCTGAATACAATGGCGGAATCGAGTGATTCCCATCCGCTGGGTACGGACGAGAACGGTCGCGATGTGCTGGCGCGGCTGCTCGAGGGCGGACGGGTCTCACTTCTCGTTGGCCTTGCGGCAATGACGATCGCGGTGGGTCTCGGCGTGCTGCTTGGTGCGACCGCAGGGTACTTTGGCGGCTGGGTGGACCAAATCCTGGTGCAGTTCGTCGACGGCGCGATGGCCGTTCCACTGTTCTTCCTGTGGCTGATCTTCCTCAGCAGCGTACCCCCGACCCCCCTGACCATTATCCTCGTCATTGGATGCACCTCATGGATGGCTACCGCACGTATCGTGCGCAGCGAGATACTCAAGGCGCGAGCGCTCGATTTCGTCGAGGCTGCCCGTTCGCTCGGCGCTTCGCATTTCCGCATCCTGTTGCGTCACTGCCTGCCTCAAGCGACGTCATCGATAATTGTATCGTCGACGCTCGCGGCGGCCTTTGCAATCATCAGTGAGTCGGCGCTGAGCTTCCTCGGCATTGGCATTCAGCCGCCCCGGCCGAGTTGGGGCAACATGCTGACGGGTGCGCAGGAATATCTGTTTACGCGGCCTGAACTGGCGATCTATCCCGGCATCGCGATCGTGCTTCTTGTCCTCGCCTTCAACTTGCTCGGGGACGCGCTGCGCGACGTGTTGAGCCCGCGCGGGTAGGAAGACTTGGACATATGGCAATGAAGCAGCCAATTGATAAAGACGTTGCCGCGACGAGAGAAGCGCTTCCAATCACGCTGCTGACCGGATTTCTCGGCGCGGGGAAGACTACGCTCGTCAATCGTTTGCTCACGGAGAGCCATGACAAGCGCCTCGCCGTAATTGTCAATGAGTTCGGCGCGCTAAGCATCGATGCGGCGCTCATTACCGGCGCCTATGGCTCCGTTATCGAGCTCGCGAACGGGTGCATTTGCTGCGCGACGCAGGGCGATCTGCACCGTGCCCTGCAACAATTGCTTGAAACGCGAGGGGATCTCGACGGCGTTCTTATCGAGACGAGCGGACTGGCGGATCCCGGGCCGGTCATTCAGACCCTGACGATGTTCCGGTTCATGCGGGAAATTCGTCTTGATGGTGTGGTGACAGTGATCGACGCCGAGAATTTCGATCGCAATCTCGAGAGCGCGGAGGCCGCTTTTCAGCAAATCACCTCGGCCGACATCTTTCTGATCAACAAGGTTGATCTCGTCGGCGAGGAAATCCCCGGCCTGATCGAAAAAGGGCTGCGGACCCTCAATCCGACCGCGCGCTTCTTGCATTGTGTCGGCTGCGATGTCCCGCTCGATGTCATGCTGGGCTATCTGAGCCAATCACACGAAGGCCGGCAGGGTCGCGGGACTCATCGTCACGGTTCACACGACGGCGCGCACCATAATCACGATGGCTTCCAGAGCGTGTCGTTGACGGTCGAGGGTCCGCTCGTGCCCGAGCGGTTCGACGCGTGGTTGGATGCCTTGCCGGATGACGTCTATCGCGCGAAAGGATTCGTGATGTTCGTCGGGATGGCGTCTCCCGTCGTGTTACATGTCGTGGGCGCGCGGCGCTCGATTCAGACCGACCTCCTTGGAATGGGAAAGACTAAGGGCGCCGCGATCGTCGCCATCGGGCGCAATCTCGCGGCCGCGGAGCTACAGGCCGGGCTCGAGGGGTGCGCGGCGTGAATACCGGCATGGCCTTCGAATGTCGATCAGCGGGTATGCAGAGTGCAGAGCCCCTGCTGAGCGTGCGCGATCTCATCGTAACTCTCTTAACAGACGACGGTCCGGCCCAAGCGACCCGCGGGGTGTCATTCGATGTTCATGAGGGAGAAATACTTGCGGTCGTCGGAGAGTCGGGCGCAGGAAAAAGCGTTACCTTCCTCGCCGTCCTCGGTCTGCTGCAGTCGATGATCCGATGCGAGATTACGGGTCAAATCAGCTTTGTCGGTCGCGATCTCGCGAATGCGTCACGCGAAACGCTGCGACGCATCCGCGGCCGCGAATTATCGATGGTCTTCCAGGACCCGTTATCCGCCCTCAATCCGGTTCTTCGCGTGGGCGATCAGATCGCCGACGTCTTGCAAACGCACATGCCTGGGTTGTCACGAGCCGATGCACGACGGCGCGTTATCGAGGCTCTCGAATTGGCCCGAATTCCCAGCGCCGCGGCACGCATGCGCGATTTTCCCTACCAATTCTCGGGAGGGATGCGTCAGCGGGCCTTGATTGCAATGGCGATTGCATGCCGGCCGAAGCTGCTCATTGCGGACGAGCCGACCACCGCCCTGGACGTGACGGTCCAGGCGCAGATTCTCGATCTGTTGAATTCGCTGCGTCGCGAGCTGGCAATGTCGATGGTGCTCATTACACACGATCTCGGGCTGGTCGCGCGCTACGCCGATCGTGTCGCAGTGATGTATGCCGGCCGAATCGTTGAGGAAAGCGACGTTGCGACGATTTTCGCTGCGCCCGCCCATCCTTATACGGTGGGCCTGTTGGATGCGGTGCCACGTATCCAGGTGAGCGCCCTGCGCCTAGCCTCGATCGTTGGCGAGCCGCCTGGAACTCATTCGTCCATCCCCGGCTGTGCCTTCGAGCCGCGTTGCGCGCGCACGCAGGGCCGATCGCCGTGTCGGTCGATCGTGCCGGAGCTCGCTCCCGTCGGCGTGTCTCACCGCGCGGCCTGTCACTATTCTCGCGAAACCGGCCCGACAATCGGTTTCGTCCACGCATCGCGGGCTCAGAGGACCGCGATTCGTAGTGCGTCGGTTGAAGCCTCGACGCCACGCAGGGAGGCCGTTCTCGCCGTCGAGGGGCTCGTTAAACGGTTCCCGATCCGCGGCGGCCGGCGGGGTCGCTTCGTGCATGCCGTTGAGGGCGTGTCGTTCGCGGTGGCCGCCGGCGAGACGCTCGGCCTGGTCGGGGAGTCCGGCTCGGGAAAGACCACCACGGCTCGCTGCGTGCTTCGGCTGATCGACGCGGATGCCGGACGAATCATCTTCAAGGGCCAAGACATCACAAAACTTGACCACGGCGAACTGCGTTCGATCCGCGACCAAATGCAGGTCGTGTTCCAGGACTCGCGCGCGGCGCTGAATCCACGCATGACTGTCGAAGCGATCGTGGCCGAGCCGCTCGTCATTCGCGGCCGATGGCGGCGTGACGGGCGGTCCCGCGTTCGTGACATGTTGGCGCGGGTGGGACTCTCAGCACGCCATGCGCAGCGATATCCGCACGAATTCTCAGGAGGCCAGCAGCAGCGGATCGGACTTGCGCGCGCGCTGATCCTCAATCCCTCGGTTATCGTCCTCGACGAGCCAATCTCAAACCTCGATGTGTCCATTCGCGCGCAGATCATAAATTTGCTCAAAGATCTTCAGGGCGAATTCGGCCTAACGTACCTGTTCATCGCCCATGATCTTTCGGCGGTGCATCATATTTCCGACCGCGTCGCCGTCATGTATTTGGGTCGTATCGTCGAATTGGGCGATGCCGATGCCGTTTGCCGTATGCCGCTGCATCCTTACACGCAGATGCTTGTCGCTTCCGTGCCGGAGCCGAATCCGGCGAGCGCCCGCGTTGATCGCCCGCCACCGATCGGCGATGCGCCTAGCCAGATTGACCCGCCGAGCGGTTGTCCGTTTCATGAGCGCTGTCTCCATGCCGAAGCGGTCGCCGAGGCGGCGCCCAGCGAAAGCGTCAGCGTTGCAGGGCGACGCGTGCCGTTCGTATGCGTAAACCAGCGACCGCCGCTCGTGGAACGGTTGCACGGCCACTGGGCCGCTTGCCATTTCACTGAGTGAAGGGGATCGCGGGTCGCCGCGCTTCCACAGACTCCGGAGGGTCAAGACCATGAAATTCGCGCCTGATCTCATACTTTACAATGGCAAGATCATCACCGTCGACGCGGCCTTCTCGATACAGGAGGCGGTCGCCGTATATGATGGAAAGTTCGCGGCGGTCGGCAGTACCTCCGCGGTGAAGGGGCTCGCCGGCAAGGGGACGAAGCTCGTCAATCTTGAAGGACGTTGCGTCGTCCCGGGCCAGTTTGACAGTCATGTTCACTTTCTCCTGGCCGGCTTGGACGCGCTCGGGTCGAAGGCGAAGGTCGACATCGCACAGCTGCAGTCAATCGAAGAGATACTTGACGCCATCCGGAAGCGTGTCGCCACCACCCCGAAAGGGAAGTGGATCGGAACATCGTGCATGTATCGTGGCGCATTGAAGGAGGGTCGCTTCCCGACCCGCCAGGATCTTGACAAGGTGGCACCTGATCAGCCGGTGTACATTTTTCAATCCGGCAAGAACGTCATCGCGAATACTTTTGCACTGAAATTAGCCGGGATTGACGGGGGTACGCCGCAGCCGGTCGAGCCTGAAGGCTGGATTGCGAAGGATGCATCTGGGCAACCTACGGGCCATCTCATTGCCGGTGCGGGCGATATGGCCCGCAAGGCATGGTGGGCTAAGGCAGGCCAGCCGATCAAGAAATGGGATTTTCTCTACTTCGATCGGGAAACGCAGATCGAGGCGATCCAAGCCCAGCAGGCCATCTACCATTCCTGCGGCGTCATTGGCGTTCGCGACATGGGGACCGCCACGGACGAGCTCGATGCTTACATAGAGGCCAAGCGACGCGGCGTCCTCAATATTCGCACCGACATCATACTTGGATTGCCATTCAGATATCTGTCCCAGCAGGAAGCAGCGACGGCGCTCGATTGCTACTTCGGTCCAAAGCAGCATTTCGGCGATGCCATGCTGAAGATCGGCGGCATAAAACTGGTTCTCGTCAATGACGGCTGGTGGGCGTATTCGCGCGAGAAGTTGAACTTCCTCGTGCGCGCCATAAACCGGCACGGCTGGAATATGGCGATCCACGTCAATACGGGTGGTGGAGAAGAGCCGACCGAAGTCGTTCTCAGCAGCCTCGAAGAAGCGAACAAAGACGCTCCACTGGCAGGCCGGCGAATATCCTTCGAGCACGGTTTCGGCTTCGGTAACCCGGACCACATCCGGCGCGCCAAGGCGCTAGGGATAGTTTTCGGAGCCAATCCGTTGCTGGCTTATTATGCGTCGGCGCGCTCCATGCGGATGAACGAGATCATGACCCAGGTGCGTATCGCCAAGAACGTGGAGAATGATCCGTGGAAACGGACCGTGCGTGACTGGGCCCTTCCGATGCGGCACTGGTTCGACGCCGGCTTGACGGTAACGGGAGGCACCGACAACCCCGCGGTTGCCTACGATCCCGACCAGCCCTTCCTCTGCCAATACTCGGCTCTCACGGGCATGACCCTTGCCGGCAAATTACTGCCGGAGCACAAGATTACGCGTGAAGAGCTGCTGCGAATGTTCACCATCAACAACGCCTATGCGCGCTGGCAGGAGGATAGCCTCGGCTCGATCGAAGCCGGCAAGCTCGCAGACTTGGTCGTGCTGGACACCGATATCCTGACCTGCGCGGAGGAGAAAGTGAAGGACATCCAGGTGCTGCAAACCTATGTGGGCGGCAATCTTGTGTTTGAAAAACGCGCATGAGCCTCGGTGTCACCGAGGCGCAGGGTGGTTGCGACGAGACAAAGTATGATTCGGAATTATTAGGTTGCTCCGGTCGAAACCGGCGTCGCCATGAAACATGCCGTTCGAATCACCATCACCGATCGGGTTTCTTGGCGCGTGCGCTCCCTGCGGCATTGCGCCGTCTCGACGAGACGCCGGCGCCCGGCGCCCGGCGCGGCCGTCCGAAATCATGCCTTCCCGTATCATACCTTGATGCGGAACGATGTCTTGGCGCCGTTCACCGTCACGTCGACACGGTAGGCGCCCGGCGGCAGGGTGACGTTGTTGCCGTAATGGGTCGATTCCGGTCCCTTGCCCATGGCCTCCATGACGACCACGGGCACCGGCACCGCGGGGCCTGCGGCATGGCCGTCCTTCTCGAGCGGCGTGTAGCCGATGGCGACGGTCGCGTTCGTCGCCGCCTTGCCCGACGCCTTATCGTACACGTGCACGACGAGATGGTGGTTCGGATGCGACGGCGCATCCGGCTGCACCGGCGGGGCGCCGCCCTTGACGACCATCATCATG
>Ga0209517_10007189_pt1 | contig 13455 bp, 14 predicted proteins | sample PeaSoiMetSII2010_FD_187695 | JGI IMG/M metagenome (GOLD analysis project Ga0209517, IMG submission 187695) | Peat soil microbial communities from Weissenstadt, Germany - SII-2010 (SPAdes) (version 2) | ecosystem: Environmental > Terrestrial > Soil > Wetlands > Peat | place: Germany...
TATGCGGCGTCCACTGATATTCCGGGCCAGGATTGCCAAGGCCAACAATGAGCCGCATGATCTTTCGCGCGAAGCCCTCCAAACAGTGTTACTTCTTCTTTTCCTGTTTTTCGGCGGGCTTGGCGGCTTCCGCGCCTTCCTCGCCTTCCACTTCCTTCTTGCCCTTCTTGATGACTTCTGGCTCCGCCGGGGCGGCCGCAACAACCGCCGCCGCTTCCACGGGCTTCTCTTCCTCGACGCGCAGCGCTACCACGTGCGCCAGCACGCTGTTGCCATCGGTTAGCAGCTTGAGCTTGCTCTTGTCGATCGGCAGTTCGTTGGCGCGCAGGCTCTGATTCAGCATCAGTCCGCTGACGTCCATCCGGAACTCCGTCGGGATGTCCGCGGGCAGGCATTCCACTTCCACTTCGCGCGTCACCACTTCGTACACGCCGCCCTGCACCTTCACGCCCGAAGGCTCCCCAAACGTGTGCACCGGCACCTTCACCTTCATGCGCACGTCCATCGCCACGCGCAGCAAATCCACATGCAGCAGCTTCCCGCTGACGGGATCCACCTGCCAATCCTTCACGATGGCGGGTTCTTTCTTCCCGGCAAAGTCCACCTCGAATATTGTGTTGTGCCCCGACTCCGACCTCAGGATAGCCGTCAATTGCTTGGTGTTCACGGCCAGCGAGAGCGGGCCTCCCTTTCCGCCGTAAAGAGTTGCGGGCACTTGCCCGGTTACGCGCAAGCGGCGCGCTTCGTTTTTGCCCCGTTCGGTGCGGGGCGCCCCTTCAACGATAATCTGAGCCATGGATTCTTTCCCTTCCTGGAATCTCCTCCGGCGGCAATCCCCGCCGGGAAAACCTAAATAAACAGCTCGCTGATGGATGTTTCTTCGTGAATCGAACGAATGCCGCGCGCGAGCAGATCCGCGACACTCAGAATCTTCACGTTCTTCAGCCTCTTGGCACCCTCTGAAAGCGGCACGGAATCGGTCGCCACCACTTCGGTGATTCGGGAATTCTCGATGCGTTCGACGGCCGGGCCGGAAAACACCGCATGGGTGCAAGCCGCAAAAACCTGCGTTGCGCCTTCGCGCAGCAGCGCCTCGGCGGTCTTTACCAGCGTCCCGGCGGTATCGATGATGTCATCCACGATCAGTGTGCTGCGCCCTTTTACGTCGCCGATCAGGTTCATCACTTCGGTGACATCCAGGTCCACGCGGCGCTTGTCCACGATGGCCAGCGGCGCACCCAGTTTTTTCGCAAACGCCCGCGCGCGTTCCACCCCGCCCGCATCCGGCGACACCACCGTTAAATTGGGCAGCTTCTTGTTCCGGAAATACTCGACCAGCACCGGCGAGCCGTACAAGTGATCCACCGGCACGTCGAAATAGCCTTGGATCTGCGGGGCGTGCAGGTCCAGGGTGAGTGCGCGGCTTGCCCCCGCCGTTTCCAGCAGGTCGGCCACCAACTTCGCGGATATCGGAACGCGCGGCTTGTCCTTGCGGTCCTGGCGCGCATAGCAGTAATACGGCAGCACCGCGGTGATGCGCCACGCCGAAGCGCGTTTAAACGCATCAATCATCAGCAGCAACTCGAGCAGGTGGTTGTCCACCGGGTAACAACACGGCTGCACCACAAACACGTCGGCGCCCCGCACATTCTCAAGCACCTGAAAATAGATCTCCCCGTCGCTGAAGCGCCCAAGCAGCGCCTGGCCCAGCGGCACATTCAGATGCTTGCAGATCGCGTCCGCCAGCGCCGGATTGGCAGTTCCCGCAAAAATCTTGAATCGCTCGTCGTTCACGCCGCGCTCACTCCGGTCACCGCTCTGCGGTGACGCGTCTCACGGAAAATGGCCCGGACTGGGCAAAGTGCAATAAGGAATGGGAAGTCAGAAAGCGGAGCAACGCTGCGGATCAACCGGCCCAGGCGCTTTTCGTCAAGCGCTGATACCTGGCCCGCGAGAGTGTCTCGCAGACGAAGGCCTGGTCATGCGGAAACCCGACAACGGCTCGGCGCGCCTTTGCTGGGCTCGGGAAAACTCCAAACACCGCCGAACCGCTACCCGCCAGCAAGGCTTCTGACGCCCCTCCACGGAGCAACCCGCGCTTGATTTGCGCAAGCCGGGGATGACGCCGGAAGACCACCGCCTCGAAATCGTTCTCGAGGCTCTCTTCCTGCGCGCTCCAACACAGAGCACAGAACCTAAACAGTTTATGGTTCGCCGCCGCTTTTGTCAACGAAGCCAGTTCCGGCGCATGCAGCCAGCGGTAGGCATCCGGCGTCGGCACGTGGATCTCTTTCGGCGAAACAATCAGCAGCGTGCGCTTCTTGAGGTCCGGCAGAGGATAGATTTCGTCGCCCTTGCTCACGCCCAGCGCGCGCCCGCCGAACAAAAAGAAGGGCACATCGGCGCCAAGCTCAGCGGCGATCTTCAGCAGCCGCACCGGCTCGATGCGCTTGCGTGTGAATTGCAGGTACCCCAGAAGCGCCGCCGCGGCGTCGCTTGATCCGCCGCCCAGCCCGCGGCCTGCGGGGATTTTCTTGTGCAGAGTAATTTCCACTCCCGTGCGGATCTTCAGTTCCCGCCGCAGGGCCTCCGCCGCGCGGTACACCAGATTCTTCTCCACGGCCTCCCGGGAAAGCGCCTCATTCCCGCGAATCAACAGCGAAATCCCCGTTCGGCGGGCGGGCCGGAAACGCAGCGTGTCGTGGAGGGAAACCGTCTGAAAAACGGTGCGGAGTTCGTGGTAGCCATCGGCGCGTTTGCCGAGGATTTCAAGACGCAGATTGATTTTGGCGTACGCCGGGATACGGACTTCGCGCATGCGATGGTCTCAGGGTTTCGAATCGGCCGGGGGCGACTTTTGCGCCACGCGGTGCTTCACCTGGCCCAGTTTCTTTTCGAGTTCCGCCACTTTGTCGCTCTCCATATCAGCGGGGAGCGAGCGCCGCCATTCGCCCAGCGACTTCTCCCATTCCGCTGCCGCCAGATCCATGCGCCCCTGCTTGGCGTAAACGTCGCCCAGATGCGTGCGGATCGTGGGGTCGTGGGGCTCGCGCTCCGCGGCCTTGCGCAGCGCCACCTCGGCATCCTCAATCTTGTTCTGCTTGAAGTAAGTCCACCCCAGGCTGTCAAGATACGCGCCGTTAAACGGTTCCTGATCCAGGGCGCGCTGGATCATGTCGCGGGCATCGTCGAGGCGCACACCGCGGTCGGCCAGCATGTAACCATAATAGTTGAGCGCCTCCGCATTCTTGGGATTCAACGCCAGCACTTTCTTGAACTGCTCTTCGGCCTTGTCGTACTGCTTCTGGCGCTCGAAAATCGCGCCCAGCAGGAACCACGTCATCTCATTCTCGCGCGGCTCACCCGGAAGCGCCTCGGCCTTGCGCGCCATCTCCTCCGCTTCCTGGTAACGGTGGCTGCGTTCGTAGATCTGCGAAAGGTTCAGATACAGTTCGCGATCGGCGGCCGTGCCCTTCAAGCTCGCCTGCAGGAGTTTCGCGCCCTCGTCGGCCTGTTGGTTTTCGCCGAGCAGCAAGGCATAGGTGGCCCGCACGGCTGGGTCACTCGGATATTTCGCCAGCGCTTCTTTTCCGGTCAGCAGCGCCTTCGGCAATTCCTTCGCCTGCCGGTAGGTTTCCATGATCAGCATGCGCGCGCGGCGGTCTTCCTCTTCGCCCAGGTGGCCCAGTTCCTGGAAGGTGTAGACGGCCGCTTGATAGTTATTCATGTCGCGGTAGAGCCCGCCAAGTTGCTGGTAGAGTATGGCCAGTTCGCGGCGGCGCGAAGGCAGCACTGTCGACTGCGTTTTAACTCCGGTTACGGCATCGGAAAGCACGCGGACGGCGTCCTCAAAGCGGCCCTGCGCTTCGTAGATCATCGCCTCGTTGTACATCACCTCGACCGTGCCGGGAGCGTATTGCCGCGCCTTGACGATGCTTTCTTCCGCCTTGTCCAACTGATGCAGCTCGCGGTAAATCTGCGCCATTCGCAGGTACACGTCCGCGTCATCGGGCATCAGATCGGCCAGCTTCTGATACACCGAGAGGGCATCGGGGTATTTCTCCTCGGAAAGAAGCGTCTGGCCCAGGCCACGCAGATGCCCAAGCTCGGAAGGATCGAGATCTACGGCGTTGCGGTAGGCCTTTTCGGCCTTGCCGTAATCGTGCGTTTGCGTGTACGCATCGCCGAGAAGATCGTTGAGCGTTGCGGAAGGCGAGCGGGCAATCATACCCTCCAGCAGCGAAATCGCCTCTTCGGATTTGTTCTCGTCCAAATAGAGTTGCGTCAGTTGCTCGACCGCCGCTTCGTTCTCCGGATCGTCCTTCAACATGCCGAGCAGCACCTTTTCGGCTTTGTCCGGTTCGTTGTGCAGGCGGTAGAGACGCGCCAGCCACAAGGCGGCTTCCTGATCCGTCGGGTCCAGGCGATGCACCTCGCTGTACTCCGCGATGGCTTTGCTTACCATTTCCGTCTGCACGCCGGTGCCGTTGATATCGCCGAGGCTGCGCAGGTAAATGCGCGCCAGCAGGCGGTGCGTGGCCAGATCGTTGGGATCGCGCTTCAGGATTTCATTGGCTTCCACCATGGCGTCGTGCACGCGCTGGGCCTTCCAATACATTTCCGCCAGGCGCTCGCCGATGATCGGGGATTGTGGGTCAATGGCGTAGGCCTTCTTGTAGGCCTCGATGGCTTTGCTGGCCAAATCGTTCTGGCTGGTCAGTTCATACTGCTGCTCGTAAATATGCCCGAGCGCCAAATTGTAGTAAGCCTCTGCGCGCGGAGAGGGTTTCTCCTGGGCGGTTGGAGCCGATTGGGAGGGTGACTGCGCCAGCGCCGCCACGCCGCCGAATGCGGCGACAATCAGGGTAAAGGCCATGCGGTTGAGCTTCATAGAAATCCCGGAGAAGTCAGTATCCCATGCGCGGGAAACGCGGTCAAAAGCGAAAAGGCGGGCGTTTCGGTGGCCGGCAGCAGGACCCAGAAGTGAGATGCGGGGCGGCCAGAAAGGGTTGAAGGGGTATTGACATCCTACTGTATTTCCGCAATAATCGAAATATGAAGAAGCCTGATCCCCTGCTCGTCACCCGGTGCGCCGACCGCTTTGCCGCTCTCGGCGCCGAGCCGCGCTTGCAGATCGTGCGTTCGCTTCTCTCCGCGCACCCTACAGGGATGGTCGCCGGCGAGGTGCAGGAGGAGTTGGGGATTCCCGCTTCCACCCTGTCGCATCATTTGGAAAAGCTGCGACAAGTCGGCTTGGTTTCCGTGCGCCGCGCGGGCACTTTCCTGTGGTACACGGCGAACACGGATGCGCTCCGCGAAGTTCTGGGATTTTTGTACGAGGAATGCTGCACGCGCAATCGCGCCGTCCCCGCGGAATCGATTGTGCAGATTTCACGATAAAAGGAAGGTGCGGTCATGAGCAATATTCAGGATGCGGTGAAGGAAAAATACGGCGCGGCGGCGCGGCAAGTGGCTGCGGGCAAAACGGCGTGCTGCGGCGGCGGCGCGGAGCTGAGCGGCTGCGATCCCATCACACGCAATTTGTACGACGCCGCGGAAAAAGCCGGGCTGCCCGCGGACGCCGTCGCGGCTTCGCTAGGATGCGGCAATCCCACGGCCCTGGCGCAATTGCAGCGGGGAGAAACGGTGTTGGATCTGGGCTCCGGCGGCGGCATTGACGTGCTGCTCTCGGCCAAACGCGTGGGGCCCACCGGCAAAGCCTATGGCCTGGACATGACCGACGACATGCTTGCTCTGGCGCGCGCCAATCAGAAGAAGGCGGGGGTCGAGAACGTCGAATTCCTGAAGGGCGCTATCGAAAACATTCCTCTGCCGGACAATTCCGTGGACGTCATTATCTCCAACTGCGTGATCAATCTTTCCGGAGACAAGGATCGCGTTCTGCGCGAAGCCTTCCGCGTGTTAAAACCCGGCGGGCGCCTCGCCGTTTCTGACGTGGTCATTCGCGGCGAGGTGCCTCCCGAAATTCGCAAGAGCATGGAATTGTGGGTGGGCTGCATGGCCGGGGCGCTGCAGGAAACGGAGTACCGCGAGAAGCTCTCCGCCGCGGGGTTTCAGTCTATTAGTGTCGAACCCACGCGCGTTTACCGGGCGGATGAAGCCTGCGAGTTTTTGGTGGCCGCGGGCCTGGATCCTGCGGTTGTCGGACCGAAGATCGAGGATAAGTTCATAAGCGCTTTCATCCGCGCCAGCAAATCCGCGCAAGCTTCATGCGACTGTCCTCCAGGGTGCGTCGACCTCCCCTGTTGCAACTGAGATGGCCGCCATGCGCCCGCCTTACAACGTGCTTTTTCTCTGTACGGGAAATTCCGCCCGTTCCATCCTGGCCGAAGCGATCCTGAACCACCGTGGCAGGCCCAATTTCCACGCCTTCAGTGCAGGCAGCCATCCAACAGGGCGGATCAATCCGCTCGCGCTGAAGCAACTCGAAGTGGCCGGTTTACCTGTAGCAGGCCTTCGCAGCAAGAGTTGGGACGAGTTTGCCGAGCCCGGCGCCCCGCAGATGAATTTTGTTTTCACGGTCTGCGACAGCGCCGCGGCGGAGGTTTGTCCTCTTTGGCCGGGCCAGCCCGTTACCGCGCACTGGGGTGTCCCCGACCCCGCTGCGGTCGTGGGCACCTTTGAACAGATGGAGCGTGCCTTTCGCGATGCTTTTGTAACCCTGGACCGCCGCATCGCCTTGTTCCTGAGCCTGCCGCTCCCCAGCCTCACCGCCCTCGCCCTAAAAAAGGAAGTCACCCGCATCGGCCTGGAGTAACGGATCGCAGATCGATCTCCGCTCACCACGTCCTCGTCGCCTGTTTGTGACCTTTGGAGTGCGGCGGCTTGCCGCCGCTTTTGCGCCGTAGGCCACACCGCAAGATTACCCTTCTCGCAAGGATATTGCGGAATCCAATTGGGTTGTACGTCGCTGGATCTGCCCTTGAAATCCTGCAGCGCGCAAGCTCCCATCTCTTAGTGCAGGAAATGCCTCATGCTCGTGAACACCATCGCCAATCCCAGTCGGTCCGCCGCGGCGATCACATCCGCATCCTTGATCGAACCGCCCGGCTGAATCACCGCGGTGGCGCCTGCCTTGGCCGCCTCTTCCACGCCGTCCGGAAACGGGAAGAACGCATCGGAAGCCACCACGCTGCCCTGCAGCGATCTTTGCGCCTTGGCCACGGCGATTTTCACGGAGTCCACGCGGCTCATCTGGCCGGCGCCCACTCCCAGCGTGGCGCCTTCTTTCGCAAACACAATCGCGTTGGACTTCACGTGCTTGCACACCTTCCAGGCGAAACGCAGGTCCGCCAGCTCTTTTTCGGTCGGAGCGCGCTTGGTGGCCACTTTCAATTCCCCGCCCTGCAAACTGCCCAGGTCCGGCTGCTGCGCCAACACGCCGCCCAGAATGCGCTTTAACTGGAGCTCCTTGTCGGGCTCCAACCCGCCTTGCGGCAGAACCAGCAAGCGGAGATTCTTTTTGCCGGCGAAAATTTCCTGCGCGCCCTCCGCGAACCCCGGCGCAACAATGCATTCCACGAACAACTTGGCCACTTGTTCCGCTGTCACCACGTCCACGATGTGATTGAACGCCAGCACCCCGCCAAAAGACGACACCGGGTCGCACGCGTACGCACTCACGTAAGCGTCCAGCAGCGATTTCTGTTCGGCCGCGCCGCAGGGATTGTTGTGCTTGATGATCACCGCCGCGGGCCCCTCGAATTCCGCCACCAGGCTGCGCGCCGCTTCCAGGTCCACGTAGTTGTTGTAGGAAAGCTCTTTCCCCTGGAGTTGCTTCGCCGCGGCCAATCCTTCCGCTGGCCGCCCGGCGGGCACATACAAAGCCGCCGCCTGGTGCGGGTTTTCGCCGTAGCGCAGTTCCTGCTTGCGCCGCAGCGCCAGGTGCACGCGCTCGGGCAGCTTGGCCCGGGGCGCTACTTCCAATTTGCCGCTGAGGTCTGTGAGCCGCTCGAGTTCCGTGGTGATCAAGCCATCGTAACGCGACGTTGTGGCAAACACCTTCCGCGCCAATTCGATCCGCGTCGCCAGCGTCGTCTCGCCCGAGCTCTCGATCTCGCCGGCCACGCGATCGTAGTCCCCGGGATCCGTCACCACGGTCACGCTTTCAAAATTTTTCGCCGCCGAGCGCAGCATCGTCGGCCCGCCGATATCGATGTTCTCGATGAGTTCCTCGGCGGTGGTGTACCCGCGCGCCGCGGTGGCCTCAAACGGATAGAGATTCACCACCACGAGATCGATCGGCGCGATGCCGTGTTCCTTCGCCTGCTTCTGATCCTCCGCATGATGCCGGCGGTAGAGCAACCCGCCGTGCACCTTGGGATGCAGCGTTTTCACGCGCCCGCCCAGCATTTCGGGCCAGCCAGTGAACTCGGCAACGTCCTTGACGGGAATGCCTTCTTCGCGCAACAGCTTGGCCGTGCCCCCCGTCGAGAGCAGCTCGATCCTCATCGCCGCAAGTCTACTGGCAAGGCCCACGATGCCGGTTTTGTCATACACGCTGAGCAGCGCGCGCTCCACGCCCATGTCATCCTCCGCACAGAAAAAGAACCTAGTGTGCCGTCCCGGAAGTTCCTTGCATTCTTCTTTAGGAGGCCGGGGCTTCAGCCCCGGCACAAAGCCCGAAGCATGAATTGGGCTTTAGCCCCTGAAGACTCTGGACTTTTGCACGATGTTCTCGGGAGACACCACAAGTAGTGTACGCGGAGGGGCTGAGTTTCGGAAAGGTGCCGCCTGTGGGAAAAATTATCGCCCGCCGGAATTGCCGCCGGGGGCTACGACTTCACTAGGGCTTTCAGCTTGACCTGGCCGTCCACCACCTCCACGACGTATTCCACGTCGCGGCAGTTCTTTTTTTCCTGGAGGTCCTTGGTCTTCTTGCGCACGAATTCCTTGAACCCGGCTTTGCTGAGATTCGCGGTTGCTTCGCCGGCATTTTGCTTGGCCTGCAGAAAGGCCGTGTAGAGCTGCTCGACCTTCTCGGTTTCCTTCTCCGGCTCCGAGCACACCACGCGAAACGCCTGCGCTTCCGCGGCGCCCGCTACAGGAGCCCCCGTCGTTGGCGCGGGCTGGGCCTTGGAGCGTTCGGCCTCGATAGCCTTCGCAGCAGCACCAAAGTGGCGCTGGATTTTCCCCTCTTCGCGCTGCGCCAGGCGTTTCCGGAAAATGTCCTTATACTTCGCGTAGGTTTGCGCCAGGTTGTTGAAGCGGAAGCGCTGCCCGTACTTCATGTCCCCGCCGCGCTCCGAGTAGCGTTTTAACAGCAAGTCGCAGCGCCATTCGATTTCCGTCGGCGGACGCTTCCGGCCGCCCCCGAAGAAGGCGTCGTACTCGATCTTCAGTTGCCGGATATCTTTCTCGAGATGCCCGAGATCTTCGTCGATGGTGGCCATGGAGCGAGTCCCCTCGAACCCCCATGCTAGGTGCGTAACGCGCGAGCGTCAACCAGTAACCACGGCCACGCAGCGGATGAAGCACCGGGCGCCAAGGCAACCGGCTGGCCCTCCGGGCAGCAGTTCGATTGCAGGCGCAATACCCGCTGTGCTCAAATGTCGCCATGGCTTCCCGCGCCAAGTCCGATCTTTCCGCCGAACAGGCTGCTCTCCTTCGCCGCGTGCCCTCAGTGGATGAACTCCTTCTGCGCCCTGGCCTCGTAGCGCTGTGTCGCGAGGTGGAGCGCAGCTTCGTCGTGGAAACGACCCGTGAGGTTCTGGAAGGTTTGCGGCGCGAGATCACGTCCGGGGAAGCGCTAACCGATGAAGTTCTGAACCCCGCCGCCATCGAACAGCGCATTGCGAATGCTGTGCAAAGGGAATTCGCACCGTCACTGCAGCCGGTGATCAATGCTTCGGGCGTAATTCTGCACACCAATCTCGGCCGCGCGCCTCTTTCCGCCTACGTGGTGGAGGAGTTTCGCCGCACGGCCACGCAGTACTCGAATCTGGAATACGATCTGGAGGCCGGAGCGCGCGGACGACGCGATGTGCACACCGCGCGTTTGATCGAGCGCCTGACTGGCGCGGAATCGGCCATTGTGGTGAACAATTGCGCGGCGGCTGTGCTGCTGGCACTCGCGGCCCTGGCGCGAGGCGGCGAAGTCATCGTCTCACGCGGCGAACTGATCGAAATCGGCGATGGCTTTCGCATCCCGGAAATCATGGAGCAGAGCGGCGCGGTCTTGCGCGAGGTGGGCACGACGAACCGCACGCGCCTCGCCGACTACGAAAACGCCATCCACGATAAAACCCGCTTGCTCCTCCGCGTGCATCCCTCGAACTTTACCGTGACCGGTTTCACGGAAAAGCCGGATGTGGCGGACTTGATCGCGCTCGGCGCGCGCGCCGGTTTGCCCGTCGTCGAAGACCTGGGCTCAGGATGCCTCGCCGATCTTTCCGCCAGCGGCGTCACGGAACCCACCGTGCGCGAAAGTATAGCGGCGGGCTTTTCGCTGGTGCTCTTCAGCGCGGACAAATTGCTGGGCGGGCCGCAAGCCGGCATCATCGCCGGCAAAAAGGAAATCGTCGCAAAGGTGCGGCGGCATCCGCTTTTCCGGGCCTTGCGCGTGGACAAGCTGACCATTGCGGCGCTGGAGGTGACCCTGCGCGCGTATCTCCGTGGCTCGTGGAACGATATTCCCGCGCAGCGCATGATCCGCGTGCCGCTCCAGGAAATCGCTGCGCGCACGAAGAAATTCCGGGCGGCGCTCCGGCCACAGGTCGCCGCGCCGGACGTCGAAATCGAAATCGCGGATGGCCGTTCGCTGGTTGGCGGCGGCTCCACTCCCGCGCAATCGTTGCCGGCGACGGTGCTTTGCATCGCCAGCTCCCGTCATTCGGCGGCCCAACTTGAGGCTCGCTTGCGGCAGGCGCCCGCTGGGATTCCCGTGATTGCGCGCATCGAGGGCGATCGGCTGTTGCTCGATCTGCGCACCGTCTTCCCCGAGCAGGAGCCGGCGCTCCTGCAATCTCTGGTTGCCGCCTTGGCTTGAACCGGCGTCGCTTCCCAAGTGCTATGATATAGGTGTGATATAGGAGGCCGTGTGGCCACTGCGCTCATCCATTTCGATCCCAAGCAGAAGAAACGCCTCGCTCGCCGCGCCAAGCTGCGCGGCAAATCCTTCTCCCAGGAAGTCCGCGACGCCGTGGACCTCTACCTCGATCTGCCCGTGGAAAGCGAAAAAGAATTGAGCGCCCTGGCCCGTTCCGCCAATCAATCCGCCGGCCGCATGATCAAAAAACTGGATGAGACCATTGCATATGTTGACCGGGCATTGAAGAGCATGAGGAAAACAAAGTGAGCTGGGCTGCAGAGGTTCTCTCGGGCATTCGCAAGATCGTCTTGATCGAACACCGCATGGAGACTTTGACCGAGCAGGTAAAAGAAATTGCCCTTAACTGCCAGGATCTGGACCGCCGCTTGGTCCGCATGGAGGCGAAATTCGAACTGCTTGAACGTATGGCCGCTCCCGCCACGCGGCGTTCCCTGCCCGAAAAATCCGAGAAGTAGAAACCCATGCTCTGCTTCACTGTTCGCAATCACAAACTGGTTGCCGCTAGCAAGCCACGGCCCCGGCTGCGCCCGGGTTGGGCTTTGCTCCGCGTGCGCCTCGCAGGCATTTGTAATACCGATATAGAAATCCTGCGCGGCTATCATCAGTTCAGCGGCACGCCGGGGCACGAATTTGTCGGCGAAGTCGTGAAGGTTGCCGGTGTTTCTGTCAAAACGCGAAAGCGCTGGATCGGCAAGCGCGTGGCAGGCGAAATCAATGTGGCCTGCTCCGCCTATGGATACAAGCCCGCGTGCGCCTTCTGCCGGCGCGGCTTAAAGACGCATTGCGCGCGGCGCACCGTGCTGGGAATCGTCGCGCACGACGGCGCGTTCGCGGAATATCTCGCCCTGCCGCTGGAGAATCTCCACGTCGTTCCGAAAAGTGTGAGCGATGCGAAGGCCGTCTTCATCGAACCACTCGCCGCCGCGTGCCAGATTCTCGATCAACTGGACATTCGCAAATTCCCCACCGCGGCCGTGCTCGGCGACGGCAAGCTGGCCCAGCTCATCGCCCTCGTCTTGCAGGCCGCCGGCACGCGCGTTGTCCTCTACGGCAAACATACAAACAAGCTGGCGCATGCACGCCAGGCAGGCATCGCCACAAAGAAAGTCCGCGGCGACGCCGGCGACTTGCGGCGCATGAGGGAAACTTATCGTCTTGTCGTCGAAGCCACCGGCTCTCCCACCGGCTTAATTCTCGCGCAGCACATGACCGAGCCTCGCGGTACGCTGCTCCTGAAATCCACCTTCCACGGCGCTGCACCCGTGGAAACCTGGCCCATCGTGGTGAAAGAAATCACTGTGGTTGGTTCGCGCTGCGGCCCCTTCGCCAAAGCCATCGCCCTGCTGCGTTCCGGCAAGGTGGACCCCACGCCGCTCATCTCCCGCACCTTCGCGTTGAAAGATGCGCCCCAGGCCATCGCTTATGCGCATCGACCCGGCGTGCTGAAAGTCCTACTAAAACCTTAAGAATTCGGAAGATCTATACGCGTTCGTCCGCCGAGCCAGCCGGACAACGATGCTGAAAGTATTGCAATCACTGTTCCAGTTGTCTTCATGCGAGATGCTCCTAGTTGGAAGGCTTCTTCTTCGGGGAAGCGGCGCAGGCGTACTCCTGAGCGAGCATCATTTGAATTGCGGTGGAAGCGAGTGTGTATTTCGGATATTTGTCCACAAAGAGGATAAATTGTCGAATCAGAATTTCCGTGCTGATGTCTTCTGGCACGCAGATCTTGTACCATTCCACGTTTTCAGTGAGAGCCATCGTTGCATCAACTGCGCCCTGCACGAATCCGATGCATTCACCCGCGAAGAACATGTTTTCGCCCGTGTTTTCAACATGGTTATGCAAGACATCGAGGGCAACCCGACATTCCTTCTGCATGTCTTTCGCGCTGCGAAACTCTGCGTGTCCTGCAGGAGGGAATAGGGCAAGGAACAAAAAGAATCCAATTGTAGATCTCATCTCGGTCTCCAAGCGCCAAGAAGTAAAACGCTAACTTGCACTATAACCGATTGATGCATGACGCCACGCACGCCGCGCCGAATCCGTTGTCGATATTCACCACGGTCACGTTGGACGCGCACGAATTCAGCATTCCCAGCAGTGCCGCCACGCCGCCGAAGCTCGCGCCATAGCCCGCGCTCGTTGGCACGGCAATCACCGGCACGCCGACAAGCCCGCCCACGACACTCGGCAGCGCGCCTTCCATGCCCGCGATGCAAATGATCACGCGCGCCTTCGTCAAAAGCTCCCGGTGTTCCAGCAGCCGGTGAATCCCCGCCACGCCCACGTCAAAGAGTTGCTCCACGCGGTTGCCCATCAACTGCGCCGTCAAAACCGCTTCCTCCGCCACCGGAATGTCGCTGGTACCCGCGGAAACGACC
>Ga0209517_10007191_pt1 | contig 13450 bp, 14 predicted proteins | sample PeaSoiMetSII2010_FD_187695 | JGI IMG/M metagenome (GOLD analysis project Ga0209517, IMG submission 187695) | Peat soil microbial communities from Weissenstadt, Germany - SII-2010 (SPAdes) (version 2) | ecosystem: Environmental > Terrestrial > Soil > Wetlands > Peat | place: Germany...
CGCTTGAGCGCAGCGGCGAGCCGGCTCGACCAGAAGCGACCCATCGCCTCCGTCGAGGGCCTCTCATTCAGGTACCCGGACTCCCAGAAGCCCGCCGTCAAAGACGTCAGCCTCGAGATAGGGGAGGGCGAGATCGTCCTCCTTGCCGGCCCGAGCGGCTGCGGCAAGTCGACTCTCCTCCGCTGCCTAAACGGCCTGATCCCCCACATGTATCCCGGGAATTACAGCGGGAGCGTCTCGGTCGGCGGCCTCAAGGTCGCGGAGACCCCGATGAGCACACTCTCGCAGAGCGTCGGCCTCCTTTTCCAGAACCCCGAGAACCAGATTTTCATGTTCTCGGTCGAGAGGGACGTCGCGTTCGGGCTCCAGAACCTCTCGGTCCCGCGGGAGGAGATGAGGTCGCGCGTGGACGAGGCCATGAGGCTCCTCGGCGTCTCCGACCTCGCCCTCCGGGCACCCCACGAGCTCTCCGACGGGCAGAAGCAGCGGGCAGCCCTCGCGGGCGTGATGGCCATGCGCCCCAAGCTGATAATCCTGGACGAGCCGACATCCCTCCTCGACCCGAAGACCGCGCTCGAGGTCGTGTCCCTCATCGAGAGGCTGAACCGCGAGCTCGGGATAACGTTCATCGTCGTGGAGCACAGGCTAGAGCTCCTCATCCCGATCGCCGACAGGCTGGTCGTGATGGACGGTGGCTCCAAGGTGATGGACGGCCACCCTCGGGACGTGCTCGCGGACCCGCGCGTCGAGGGGTACGGGGTGAGCGTCCCTCCGGTCTCGAGGCTCTACAACGCCCTGGTCAAGGACGGCGTGAGGCTCCCCAAGGTCCCCAAGACGCCGGAGGAGATGGCGGAGGAGCTGAACGCGCTCTGACCCTCATAGAGTTCAGGGGCGTCTCGTTCGTCCACAGGACCGGCGTGACCGCCCTCTCGGACGTCAGCCTGACGGTGAGGGAAGGGGAGACGGTGGCGATAGTAGGGGAGAACGGCGCGGGGAAGACGACCCTCGTCAGGCACGCCAACGGCCTCCTCAAGCCCACCAAAGGGACGGTCCTCGTGGACGGCGTGGACACCCGCGAGACCACCACGGCCACCCTTTCGCGCAAGGTGGGGATAGCGTTCCAGAACCCCGACCACCAGCTCTTCTCCGACAGCGTCGAGAACGAGGTGAGCTTCGCGCTGCGGAACTTCGGGTTCCCCCAGGAGCTGATCTCCAAGAGGCTAGACTGGGCGCTCAACTTCTTCGGCCTCGAGCAGTACCGCAAGTCCTCCCCGCTCGTCCTTAGCGGGGGAGAGAAGAAGAGGCTCACCCTCGCGTGCATCCTCGCTTGGGACCCGGAAGTCGTCGTCCTCGACGAGCCGACCGTGGGCCAGGACTCCCTGCAGAAGGAGAAGCTGGCGCAGGTCTTCCGGATGCTCCAGTCGACGGGCAAGACCATCGTCATCGTCTCTCACGACGTGGAGTTCCTCTGGCCCATCCAACCCCGGCTCCTAGTCATGTCGGGCGGGAAGTTGGTCGCGGACGGCGAGATCTCCAGGATCATGGAGGACCGGGAGCTCCTCGAGGGCGCGAGGGTCACGCAGCCCCAGCTGCTGAGGCTCTACTCGGGGCTCAAGAGCAGGCCCGCGAGCCCGTTCCTGGACGTCGCAGACGCAAGGACCTGGGTCGGACGGGGGGCCGGGTAGGCGTTGTACTGGCTCTCCGGAGGGTTCGTGTTCAGGCGGGTGGTCTCCCCCTTCCACAGGCTCGACCCCCGAGTCAAGCTCCTCGTCTCGATCGAATTCTTCGTCCTCTCGCTGCTCGTCCCGACGGTGCCCGCGATCGCCCTCATCCTCTTCGCGATCCTCCTCGTCTCGGCGGTAGCGAAGTCCCTGAGGAGGATCGGGAGGACCATCGCGTTCTCCGGGTTCTTCGCCGCCTTCATCTTCGCGGTGAACTTCCTGTTCGGGCTCGGGCTCTTCAACGCGATACTCTACTCCTTCCGCTTCCTGGCGATAATCAGCTCGACGAGCCTCTTCTTCGTCACGACCTCGCCGGACGAGCTGGAGCAGATAATGAAGTGGATGAGGGTCCCGCGCGACGTCGTCTTCGCCTTCGTGACCGCGGTCAGGTTCATCCCTGTGGTGATGCTGGACGCCTTCCAGATCATGGACGCGCAAAAGTCCAGGGGCCTGGAGTTCGAGAAGGGGAACGTCGTGAAACGGGTAAGGAACATGGTCCCAATCCTCATCCCACTCGTGGTGAACTCCGTGATCAGGAGCGGGGAGCTGGCCGAGGCGATGGAGTCGCGGGCGTACGGCTCGACCCCGAAGCCCACCTCGCTCTACGTGATGCGCATGAGGTGGTACGACGTCGCCGTGGCCTTGGCGGGCCTGCTCCTTCTCTTCGTCTTGACACTCTATATCTACCACTTCGTTTCCTTCGGGGTCTGAAAGAGCGTTGATACTTCCTCGAGTCATAGCGGACGAAAGGGAGAGGCAAAGCGGCGTCCCAGAGAGGCTCTCTAAGCTCGACGTCCGCGTGTACTTCAGCCAGCTCGCGGTCGGAGACTACGTCGTCAACCCCGAAATCGCCGCCGAGAGGAAGTCTATCGGGGACTTCGTCTCCTCCGTCTACGACGGGAGGCTCTTCGCCCAGGCGTCATCCCTCGCCTCGTCGTACAGGAAGCCCTACATCATAGTGGAGGGGGACGTGAACAAGCTCAGCGGCATGGTCAAGAACCTGGCCTCCTACTATGGGGCGATAGCCTCCGTCACTCTTGCCTACGACCTCAGGCTCATGCACACCGCGAACGCCGACGAGACAGCCCAAGCGATCGCCGCCCTGGTCAGGAACAGCAGGGCGAAGCCCATCCCGCCGGGTCTCCTGCAGGCTCCCCCGAAGAGCAAGGACGAGGCGCAGCAACAACTATACTTCGTCTCCTCGCTGCCGGGGGTGGGCATGAAGACCGCCAAGAGGATGCTCGGAAGGTATGGCACGCCGAGAAGGGTCATGGCCCTGACCGAGTCCCAGCTCGCGATGATCCCTGGGGTCGGCGAAAAGCGCGCATCGAAGATCGCGCACGTGCTCGACGCGAAGTATGCCGGATGGCAAAAGCAGGAGGGCGCCGAACAGGGGAAGCTCGAGGCCGAAGAGGAGGAAGATGATGAGTAAGGACATCAAGACGAGGGTAGCGGTCATCGGCGGGACGGGCGACCTTGGGCTCGGGCTCGCGATGAGGCTCGCCGAGACGTATGCGGTGACCATCGGGTCGCGCGACCCCGTCCGGGCGGCCGCGGCTGCAGCGAAGGCGAGCGCCGCCTCCGGAGCGCGCGTTGGAGCGAAGACGAACCAGGGGGCCGCTCAGGAGTGCGACATCGCCATCCTCGCAGTCCCCGAGCTCCCCTCGGCCGACCTCCTCGCCTCCCTCGCCCCGAGCCTGATGGAAAAGCTGGTCATTTCGCCGATCGTCCCGATGCTCTTCAAGGACGGGGTCTTCTCGCTCTCGTCCTCGGGCGAATCGGCCGCCGAACGCGTCGCCAGGGCGCTGCCGGCATCGAGGGTCGCCGGCGCCTTCCACACGGTCCCCGCCGTCAGGCTGGCACGGCGCGACGAGGAGCTGGCCTACGACGTGCTGGTCACGGCCGACTCCCGTGCCGTCTACGACGAGGCCGCGAGGGTCGTCTCATCCGTCGGCAAGCTGAGGCCTCTCTACGCCGGGCCCCTCGTGGTCTCTCGGCTGGTGGAAGGGATCACTCCAGCGCTGATAAACGTCGAGAGGCTGAACAAGCTGAGGTCTCCCTCGATCAAGCTCGTGTGAGGCAGGCCGCCCATTAGCTACGCGCCGGGGCGCGGCCGATAAGTCTTGAACGCTCCCTCTTGTATCCCCGCGTAGAGCACGGGGTCGTACTTCTGGAACCTCCAGTACTCATTGAAGTCGTCCGAAGCCCTCGCGTCCTCCACCTTCCCGACTAGCAGCTCGTGGTCCCCCAGGGCCTGCCTGGCGTAGAGCGTGCACTCGAGCGACGCCACAGCGCCCTCGACTATCGGGACGTCGAGCGACTTCCCGCGAGCGTGCTTGAGCCCTGCCGAGTGGAGCTTGTCGACCGCGCCGTGAGGGGTCGTCCCTAGCACCTGCAGGGCGCGCACCATGGAGGCGTCGACCCACGAGAGGGAGAAGCACCTCACGCTGACGATCGCCTGGTGCGTGGAGTGCTCGGGAGAGGATGCGACGCCTATGAGAGGCGGACTGTTGGAGAGCGAGACCATCGAGACGACGGGCATCGCGTAGACGAGGCTCCGGTCGCTGCAAGCGAGTATCGCGGGGACCATCGGATAGAGGAGGCGGTAGACCTTCGAGGGGTCGACAGGGTTCATCCCTCCTCTCAGCCCGCAAATCGAGATAACTGTTTGGTCACTCTCGCGCCGAGGCCGAGCCCTTCTTCTTTCTGCCCCTCCTCTTGAACAGGGAGGTGAGCCCCTTCCACCTCGACCTCAGGAGATGCGCGGTCTGGTTCTTGACCTTCATCTCCTCAACGAGCTCGGCGAGCTCCTTCTCCCTCTGGCCCATCCAAAAGGCGAACTCGTCCTCAGGAATGCTCCCCTGCTCCTTCAACCTCTTCAGCTCTTCGAGCTCCGCGAGAGTGGCCGAGAGCTTCGCGTCTGCCTCCGTCTTTAGGCTCTTCTGGCTCCTCGGGAACCTCGAGTCAGCGTACCTGAAGAGAAGCGACCCCTGTAGGGTGATCGAGAGGAACGCAACGCCCAGCACCATCGTGGTTATCGTGTCTCGCTGCTCCACGGAGCTCGGTATCGAGGCGAGGAGCACTATCGAGAGGGCCCCCTTCATCCCGCCCAGCATCGCCGTGTTCCTCCACGAGAGCGGGATCTTGGACTTGGCGGTGGAGAAGATGCCCAGGATAGGGTAAACGGACGCCGCCCTCGCAAGGTTCACCGCTAGGAACGCCACCCCGATGGCCAGCGCGCCGGCGATGAGCTGCGTGACGTCCGTGCTCAGACCGATGAAGAGGAAGGCTACCGAGTTCGCGACGAACGCGATTATCTGCCAGAACGACTTCACGGTCCCGCGCGCCTTCTGGACCATGGTGGTCTGCATGGTCAGGTTCCCAAAGTACAGCCCCGCCACGACCACGGCGATCAGCCCCGAGACGCCGACGTAGGTCGCCAGGGAATAGGAGCCGTAGACGCAGATTACGGTTATGATGGTCTCGGACATCGAGTCGTCGACTAGGCTGGAGAGCACCTCGGAGCCGAACCCGACGAGGAGGCCCACAGCCGCGCCTCCTCCCAGGAGCAGGGCGAACTGCCCAGTCGCGGCGAGGGGCGAGGGCCGAGACACCGTGACCGAAGCGAGGACCACCGAGAAGACCACTATCCCCGTCGCGTCGTTGAGGGCAGCCTCCGTCTCGAGGAGCGCCGAGAGCTTGGCGGGGACCCTCACCCTCCTGAATATCTCGAGGACTGTGGCCGTGTCCGTCGGCGCGATAAGGGCGCCGAAGATGAACGCGGTGCTCAGGGGGAGCGCGGCGAGAGTCCAGAGCGCGAGGCCCGCCACCACCGTCGAGATTACCACGCCAAGCGTCGCGAGCGCGAGGGCAGGGTTGATGACCGACCTGAGCTCGCTCGACCTGATGTTCATCATCGCCTCGAAGAGGAGCGGGGGGAGGATCAGGGCGACGAAGTACCCTCCCCCGACCAGGTTGTTGAAGATGAGGTTGACCCCGAAGAGGGAGGAGGCGGAGAAGGTCGCAAGGGCGATCCCCAGGACCACCAGCATGACGGTGTAGGGGATGCGGGTCCTCCGCGAGGCTATGGACACGACGACGGTCACGACGAGGAAGCCCGCGATTATGGTCTCGACTTCTGGCGTGTCCTAGCTCGTCCTCGCTCCGTGCTAAGGCCGCCCATGCTAGATTACTCTTGGCCGCACGCATGCCCGCGGGAGCCTCTCCCTCGAGCTTGGGCATTCCGCCTCGCGAAAAGCTGCCCGGTCCGGCTCAAACCCTTAAATACAACATCGTGGGAAAGATAATTCACTGCAAACTCGGCTGAGTTGATTCGGATATGCGGCGACGTGTACGACGGTGACGCTTCTGATTCTCTGTAGACGATTTTGCCGTGGAAACAAGAGAAAATGAATAGTTTCAAGGAATTGGAACTACGCCCCCAGATATTGAGAGGCGTAGACGAAGCAGGGTTTGAGAAACCCTTCCCTATCCAACAGCTTGCGATTGGTCCCCTATTAGCGGGCCGAGACATAATTGGACAGGCGAAAACAGGCAGCGGCAAGACTGCTGCCTTCGGCTTGCCTATGTTGCAGGCCATCGACACCGCGAGGAACGAAGTGCAGGCACTCGTGCTCGCTCCCACAAGGGAGCTCGCGGTCCAGATCAGGGACGAGATTTCCCGTCTTGGTGCGTACACCGGAGTCGAGGTGCTGGCAATATACGGAGGCCAGTCCATCAACGTCCAGCTCGACCACCTCAGGAGGGGCGTGCACGTCGTCGTGGGGACGCCAGGCAGGGTGATCGACCACCTCAAGCGCGGCACCCTCGACCTGCGAAAGACCAAGTTCATCGTCCTCGACGAGGCGGACACCATGCTCGACATGGGCTTCATCGAAGACATCGAGTTCATCCTGGACTCCATCCCGCCGGGAAGGCAGATGAGCCTCTTCTCGGCCACCATGCCTCAGCGGATCATGGACATCGCCGCCAGGCACATGAAGAACCCCGAGAAGATACTCGTAAGCGCCGACGAGCCCTCGGCGGACACCCTCGAGCAATACTACGCGGTCACGGGGTACGACGACAAGCTCCAGACCCTCGTCGACATCATCGAGACGGAGAGGCCTGCGAGCGCCATCGTGTTCACCCGCACAAAGTACGGGGCGCACAAGCTAGCCAGGGAGCTCCAGAAGAGATACTTCAACGCCGTGCCCCTTCACGGAGACCTGAGCCAGAACCAGAGAGACCACTCGATGCGGCTCTTCAGGGACTCGAAGGCCGACATACTCGTCGCCACCGACGTCGCGAGCAGAGGGCTGGACATCTCGCAGGTCGAGGCGGTCTTCAACTACGACGTCCCCCAGGACCCGCTACTATACTTCCACAGGGTCGGTAGGACGGCCAGGGCAGGGGACACGGGCAGGGCGTTCACGCTCGTCTCGGGCGACGAGCAGAGCGACTTCGAGCGCATACTGTCGCTGAGCAAGGCGCCAATCCACCCGCTGAGAAAGCAGGACGCGGAGCACCAGTTCTACATCCCGGCAAAGACCACCATCACCGCTCTCCAGGACTCGAGATACAGCGGCGGCGGAGGCCACGGCGGGGGATACCGCGGGGGATATAGGGGGCGAGGAGGAGGCGGAGGCGGCAATGGCCAGCGCAGGGGCGGATACCACGGCGGCAACAGGAGGGGCGGGGGAGGGAGGTATTCCTCTTGGTAAGATGCAGTAACTGCAACGCGATCGCGAAGACGACCTGCAGCACGTGCCAGAAGCCCGTCTGCAGGTCCCACGTCAGCGTGATCTTCAACGAGGAGTCCAGGTCCTTCAAGAGCCTCTGCGGCGCGTGCTACTCTCAAGTGAGGAGACTCAATTGGGTAAGAGAAAGGTCCTAAACGAGGCCCACCTCAAGGAGCTCGTCCTCCCCGAGCAGGGAGAGCTCCTCGGCAGGGTCCAGAAGATATCAGGAGGAAACCAGGTCCTCGTCCAGTGCACCGACGGCGAGATCAGGCTCTGCCGCATCAGGGGAAAGATGAAGAGGCGCATGTGGATCCGCGAGGGGGACATCGTGCTCGTCTCGCCCTGGGACTTTGACCACAAGCGGGCAGACATCGTTTGGCGTTACATCAAGGACCACGCGGACTGGCTCGAGAACAACGGGTACATGCGGCCTAGCGGGCCTCTGGCCCCAGGCACGGCGGCCGAACAGGCAGCCGCCCGGGCCGCCGCGGCCACCGCCGCGACAGAGCAGCATTCACAGCCGGCCGCGGCGACCTCTCCTCCGCCGCAGCAAGCATAGCCGCCGAAAAGACCGACCCTCTACTGGCCTGAACTAGAACTCGGGTACCCATCCGGTCTTCTTAGACCAGGTGGCAATCGCGTCGTGGGCGTGTATCGATTCGAAGCACCTCGCGCGTATGTAGACCGAGTTCGGGAATCGCCTCGCGCACTCTCGGACCAGATCCTCCGCGAAGCGGGCGTGGCTCTGGGCCTCCAAGATCTTCTTCGCCTCCTCGACCCGCTTCATCTTCTCGGTCGGAACGGCAGAGAAGCACTCCTCCATCTTGTCGATCAGCTTGAGCATGTCGACGGGCTTGCGTGCCTGGACCATCATGGCGATCTCGGCCCTCTGCATGTGCCCGACGCCGATCATCTTCTTGCTGCAGGGGCAAGCGGTCATCCCCTTCGCCGTGAACCTGTAGTTGATGGAGCCTGTTTGGCTCGTCTTGATCGAGACGGGAATGAACTGGTCTGCGTACGGCAGCTCGAACGCGCACGCGACCGAGGAGCCCGGCTGGCTGACGTTCACCTCCCTGCATATCCTCCTAAGCCACGAGACCATGTCCGGCGAGTCGTGGGACGAGGCTGCATGGACCAACCTGCTCATGTGCACCCCCCTGTGCAGCCCCGTGGAAGTCTGGATCGTCAAGTGCACGGGAAGCGCTACCTTCCCATCATGGTAGAGGACTTTCAGGTCCGAGACGCCAGCGTCTATCGCAAGCGCGGCCGGCTCGTTCTGCGTGTCCGCGTAGGTATCAATGAAATCTGAAGCAGGACGCAACTTTTCCTCTAGAGCAACGTCTGCAGAAGACACGCTCACGGAGCGGTCTTTCTCCTCCGACCCGCGCCCTTGGCGCATGAACTCTCGGCCCATCGGTTGGACTTTAAACCTTTTTCGCGATGTTTGCTCGGCCGACTCATGCCCCGTTCATGACCAGGGGGAGGCCGACCTCCGGGCGATGAATGCCGAAGATCATTTGGGGTGAAGGGGCCAAGCGGGGCGTTAGACCGGGGATGGTCTTGGAGTTTTCATCATCCAACACGGTTATCTTTCATGCAATATCTATCTTATTTCAGAAGATTCCGCTAATTTATTCCATACGCGCATAAATACGAGGGTGACCTTATGAACGGCTGGGGGATTGGGGAAGTCACATGTGCGCGACAAAGTACGGCAACCGGATTCATCAAAGGCCGGCGTTCTTCGTTCCCCTTGCCATAGTCTCACTGATTGGGCTTCTGGTTGTTTCGTCGGGCGTGAGGGCCGAAGCCCTTCCAAACCCATCGGACTCGGCCTCTGCAATTCCTGGCGCCACGAGCGCAATCGCATTCCACGTCGTTCCCTCTTCGGTCGCTCCCGGAGGGACGCTCATCTGGGCCCTTGCAGCAGTCTGCACAGGGCCGTCGTCCGGCCCGCAGTCGTGCGACGCTGGTGGTTCCGGAGTTCATAGGCCTGTGCCCAGTGGCTACACCGTCAACGTTGTAGTGCAACCGGGAAGCACCTGCGACTTCTCCACCATGGTCTTGGAGACTTCGCCGACGGTTCACCTTGGCGTCAGGGTGGGCCGATTCCCGGCCCCGACGACGCCCGGAACCTACTGCTTCGAAGTGCAGCACCCCGCGCAGCATGGTCTCGGAACCGGCCAGGAGCGGGCGGTCGTTTGGTCAGCCGCGACCTCCAACAGCGAGGTAGTAACGGTCGTCGCTACGACGACGTCCATAACCACGACCTTGAGCAGCAACTCGATTGCCATCGGCGGCTCGGTGACCGACACCGCGATCCTCTCGGGAGGGGCAAGCCCCACGGGGACAATCACGTTCACGATGCACAGCCTTCCTGATTGCTCCGACGCCGGGACGGTCGTCGGGACGGTCGCCGTGAGCGGGAACGGAGCCTACTCGTCCGCCTCATTCACACCACTGTCGCTCGGCACGTTCTACTGGCAGGCCGCCTACAGCGGGGACTCGGGCAACGCCGGGGCCACGGATGGCTGCGGAATCCCAACCTCTGAGATCCTGACCGTGAACCTGGCGTCTCCCAGCGTCACGACCTCGCTCTCCGACTCGGGTTCGATAACCATCGGCGCTTCAGCCACCGACACCGCGACCCTGGTCGGGGCATACAATCCGACGGGGACCGTGACGTTCACTGCCTACTCTGACGCCGCGTGCTCGACCCTGGCGTTCACCAGCACCAATCCTGTGAGCGGCTCGAGCGTCACCTCAGGCTCGTTCACCCCGCCGATTCCAGGCACATACTATTGGAAGGCAGCCTACAGCGGCGACGCAAACAACAACGGGTTCGTCGCGTCGTGTGGAAGCAGCGGAGATCCCTCGGAAATCCTCACGGTGAACTACCTCGCCTGCTCTCAGGTGCCCAATACTGGAGGCGCCAACCTGAAGGGCGCCGACCTCGAGTTCTGCAACCTCGCAGGATACAACCTCTCCGGCGATGACCTGGCGGGCGCCAACTTGCAATACGCAGACCTGCAGAACGCGAACCTCGGTGGTGCCACCCTCAACGGCGCGAACCTCGCCGGTGCCAACGCGGAGGGGGCAGACTTCCAGGGCGCGAATCTCAAGAACGCCGACCTAGCTGGAGCCAACGTCTCCGGCGACGACTTCTCGGGGGCAAATCTCCAAGGCGCAGACCTTTCGGGCGTCGAGGCAAACGGCGCCAACTTCCAGGGTGACAACCTGCAAGGCGCCAGCCTTTCAAACGGCCTGTTCACAAACGCCAACTTCCAGGGTGCCAACCTGCAGGTCAGCGACATGTCGTATGGGAACTTTAGCGACGCCGACTTCACCGGTGCCGACACCCAAGGCGCGAACACGACAGGCGCGAACTTCACCGGAGCAATCAACCCACCATAGCGCTTGCGTGGGCCTTCCGTCCCGCCGAGACGAGCCAGGACATCCGGGGCCCAAGCGGCGGGTCTTCTCTGGCTAGGGCCTTCTCGTGGCCAGGGGGTCTTGGACGCCCGCGGCCTGGAAGGCCTCTATCCTACTCCTGCAGCCATCGCACCTCCAGCAGTGCTCCGCGCCCGCCCGGTAGCAGCTCCACGTGAGCTCGAGCGGGACCCCTATCCCGGCGGCGAGGGCCACCACCTCCGACTTGGACATGTCCTTGAGCGGCCTCAGGATCTTCAGACCCCGCCTCCTGAGCCTCGGGGAGGACGCGTGTATCGTCCTCTGCAGGCTGGCGAAGAACTCCTCGCTCGTGTCGTCGAAGAGGCGCCGGTCGTCCGCGTTGTGGCCCCCGATGATGCGGTCGGCCCCCTTCTCCTCCGCGTACGCGGCCGCCAAGGAGTAGTAGACCGCGTTCTTCAACGGGATGTACGTTGGCGGGACGGCCTTCCTCGAGAGCTCCTTCGAGCCAATGATGTCCGCCGCCTCCCTGAGGTCCGGGACCCTCGCGAACCTGTGCTCGAGGACCCCGACGCGCCTGCCGAGGAGCCTCGCCGCCCCCAGCTCGGCGTCCGCCGTCCCGTGGATCTCTATCGTGAGCGCCCTCGCGGAATACCCGTCTCTCCTCGCCAGGCACAGGCACGTGGCAGAGTCGATCCCGCCGGAGAGAAGGACTATCGCTTCCGTCTCTTCTCTGCCCCTCTTCCTTGGAGCCTCGCCAAGAGGTGCGTGCCCTTGTTCAGGCCCTCGTAGACGTAGACGCCCACCGCCTCCACGTTCCCGGGCATCTTCGGGGCGATCCTCCTGAGCAGCTCCTGCGCGAGGTTCTCCACGGTGGCCTCGCCCTCCAGGAGGACCGTGGTCTCCCTGGGGACGTGGAGGCTGAAGTCCCCGTGGACCGTCGAGAACCTCAGGTCGACGTGGGTGGGCGTCCTCCCCACGACGTACTTTTCGCTGATGAAGAGCTTGTGGTCAAGGTCGGAAATCGCCTTCCTGATTATCGGCTTCGCGTAGTTAAAGTCAACGACCATCCCGTCCATCGGCGACCCTACTATCTCGACGAGGGCGGAGGAGGTGTGCCCGTGCATCACGGAGCACTTCTCGGTCTTCGGGAGGATGTGGGCGTAGTCGAAGTTGAAGGAGGGGTCGTCGAGGAAGATGGTCTGGAGCCGCCCCTCTTCGATGTCAGCGCCGTCCCTCTCCTCTGCAAGGTCGGCCACCCTTAGCCCGGGGTCGAGCGAGTCGCTCCTGGCCGCGCTCATCTCGACGACGACGCAGCGCTTCCCGGAGGCCTTCGCCGCCCTCCTGTCCGCGGCCGAGAGCCCCCTCCAGACGAAGATCGCGGTGCGCCCGCCGACGAGGAAATCCGCCGTCAGCTTGGAGCCAGGGGCGACCGTGGCGTCGACCTCGTACCGCAGCCCGAGCGAGTCGAGGAGGCTCGCGACCGCCGCATGAAGGCCCGTCGGGTAAGCCTTCCCCTTGGCCTGGTACCCCCTCGCGTAGCCGCCCTTGTCGAGGGCCGAAAGCTGCCCGAGTATCTGTGGGCTCGCCAGGAGGTCCTTGGCCTTGCGGTTCGGCACGGTCGACGGCCGCGCCCCCTTTGCCTTATACGGGTTTCTGGGGAAAAGTCTCAGAAATCTCTTCTGCGAAGTTGGATATTTCTTCCTTGACCTGCCGCAGGAGCTGGAGAGAGTTATAGCGAATCGCGACCGTCCCATAGGGCAGTGGTTTCTTTGAGAAGCTAGGGCTTTTCACGACGGTCGAGATGAAATTGCTGTCATTCAGCGAAGTCACCTTCTTCCAGTAATCTTTGCATTCTACTTCGTCATCTTGAACGTGGATGGTCACCCTTGCTCTGATTCTTGCCTCGTCGATGTCCTTGGTGCGAAGATATCTCATGAATATCGAAATCATCCTGGGGTCTGAATTCACGAACTCGACACGACGGTCGTCTTCTCTTTTGCTTCCTTCGCACCAATAGAGGATTACGCCGATTGTTGCGATGTCCACATCTGTCAACGCGCTTCCGCTACTTAAGCTCCCAGTCTTTGCGATTGTCGGTGCGCTAACCTCATTTATACCGGCTTTCGAGTTCGATGGTGCTGCGCGGCCGTGATCCAGTGGTTAGGATATAGGCTTCCCAATCGAAAGTCTGACGAGACGAGTAGAGGAGAGAGCCTGTCGCCCGGGTTCGAATCCCGGCGGCCGCACCTTGTTTTCAATATAGAGGACGTTTTGGACGATTTAACCTCAATAGAGCTGTTGTCAAGGCGTTCGCGTGTCCTCTGCCAGCCGCACCTCAAGGCTTCGCGTTCTCGCGCGCCCTTCCGCCGATCGCTCCCAGCGACTCGAGCGCCTCCTGCACGTGGCGCGTCGCATGGAGCTGCGACGAGAAGACGTACCTCACTATCCCTCCCCTGTCGATGACATAGGTCACCCTCCCGGGGAGGAAGCCCATAGACGACGGCACCCCGTACCTCTTCCTCACCGCGCCGTCCGCGTCGCTCAGGATCTTGAACGGCAGCCTGCAGTCGCTCGCGA
>Ga0209517_10007197_pt1 | contig 13445 bp, 12 predicted proteins | sample PeaSoiMetSII2010_FD_187695 | JGI IMG/M metagenome (GOLD analysis project Ga0209517, IMG submission 187695) | Peat soil microbial communities from Weissenstadt, Germany - SII-2010 (SPAdes) (version 2) | ecosystem: Environmental > Terrestrial > Soil > Wetlands > Peat | place: Germany...
CGTCAAGACGATCGCTGGCTTGAAAGGCAAGACCCTGTCGGTGGATGCGCGAACGACCGGATATGCCTTCGTGTTGTTCGACATTCTCAGAAGAAATGGCCTGGAAGAGAGCGACTACAAAATCGAAAAAGTTGGAGGGACGACACTACGCTGGGACTCGCTGCGTGAGGGGAAACAGTCGGGAACTCTGCTCTCGGCGCCTTTTAACTTTCTCGCCAGCGAGCAGCATTTCAATGAGCTGGCGCGAGCGATCCAGGTGATTGGACCGTATCAAGACAATGTCGCAGCAACCCGCTCCTCCTGGGCCAAAGAGAACAGAACCAAGGTAATTGCCTTCATTCGCGGCTACGCTCAGGCAATCGATTGGCTCCACGACAAAGCGAACCGCGAAGAAGCGATCTCAATCCTTCTGAACAATGTCAAAATGTCTCCCGAGTTAGCCGAGCGCACCTACGATGAGCTTCTCGATCCAAAGGATGGCTTTTTCCGAAAGGCGCGCGTGAACACGGAGGGGATGCGGACGGTCCTTGCCTTGCGAAGTCGCTATGCGAACGCTAAGAAGGTTTTGGTCGATCCGTTGAAATACTACGATTCCAGTTATTACGACGCTGCCATGCGCTAGGAGCCTCGGCGACCGGGGCTGGTCATAGCGGCAAGAACGCGAGGAATGACGGTTAGAGCGTCCAGTACCAGTGTTTTCCCGCGAGAGTGCTATTCCAGTGGAACATTTTTTCAGATGTCCCTATTGCGGAGAAGAAATTTCGATGGTGCTGGACCTTTCGGTGCCCCGGCAGACTTACGTCGAGGATTGCGAAGTATGCTGCAATCCGATTGAGATTACTTACAGCGTGGAAGACGACGCGATCTCCAGCTTCGCTGCCAAAGTTCTGGAATAAATTATTTAAGTTCAGGAAACCGGAGGCAGGTTATTCGGCTTTGCAGAGTACGGAAAAAGTAGCCTATTTTGTCATTCCGAGCGAAGCGAGGAATCTCTCAGATTTGAGTCCAAGAAAGAGAGATTCCTCGCTTCGCTCGGAATGACAAAAAGAGGAGGCCTTCCAAGCGGCTCTCAAAGATATTCACCGTCACCTTGCCGCGGAGAGCGTGGAACTGGAAAATTGGTGGACGTGACAAGGATCGAACCTACGACCTTCCCGATTTCATCATTCCGATAAGATGACATATCAAGGTTTGAGTGAGTTCAGACTATTTTCCGAGAGCATCGCTCAACGACTCGGGGCCTTTGGGGTCGACCTTCTCCCAACCCTCGCGTTCTGCTTTGCGCACCGTAAGCCACGTGAAACCAATAAGGATGGGCGTGGAAAGATACCTGTTCATCGAACCAAAATCTCTCTCTAAGAGGTGAATAAACGCAAGCAGGAAGAAATCTGCTGTTATGAAGGGGCCAGCCACCCAAGAGACCCACAGACCAATTTCAAGGAATGCGGTTGAAGTTCCGCGTTGTCGAGCGATCTTCCGCATGATCGCGTAGTTCAAGATTAGCAACATGAGATATACTAGCAAGGTTAGTATATGATTTAGTTTGAAAACGCGGGCTAATGTGGGCGAATTCAATGGCACCATAACAACTATATTAGCAATTAGCAGGCAATAGTATGAGCGCATCCATTCGTCCGGTGCATGCGGAGTTCCACCATCCACATAAAGGAAAGTGTTACAAACTCGTGGCTTGAAATCAATTCGGCATATGAGTGTGCAGTAACGTGCGCAACTGAAGACAATTTGCGGCAGCAATGCGCAACACCAAAACACATTTGTTAAGACACGCTTAGGATGCTTCTGCGGGACGCTCTCTCATTCTTCGTGGCTTTGTTGATTTGAAAATTGGTGGACGTGACAGGGATCGAACCTGCGGCCTCATCCATGCCATGGATGCGCTCTCCCAGCTGAGCTACACGCCCGTCTCGGTGCAAATCGAACTGCCGGCGGTTTGGCAGACCGCAAAAATCATCTTAACGAATCCATCGATGAAATTCCACTGTGATGCGTGCGGGCAGTTGTTGGTAGGACAGCCACTCTTGGCTGTCCCTTGATGTCGTAGCAGGACGTACGCGGACAGCCAAGAGTGGCTGTCCTACTGTCCTCACTTCCATTAGAATGACAGCCCTATGCCTAAACTCACATTTCTTGGCGCGGCCGGAACCGTTACGGGCTCGAAATATCTGGTGGAGGCCGAAGGCAAAAGGCTGCTGGTGGATTGCGGCCTGTTTCAAGGGCTGAAGGAACTGCGTCTGCGCAACTGGAATCCTCTTCCAGAAAAACCAGCGACGTTCGACTGGTGCGTTCTGACGCACGCGCATTTGGACCACGCGGGGTACTTGCCGCGACTCGTGCGCGACGGATACCACGGCCCGATCTATGCCGACGCGGCGACGATCGAGTTGTGCAACATCCTGCTCGCGGATTCCGCGCATTTGCAGGAAGAAGATGCCGAAAAAGCCGGACGCGGCGGATACAGCAAACACGCAAAACCCTTGCCGCTCTACACATCGGAAGACGTCGCTCCGGTGCTGAAGGCGCTGCAGGAGATTCCGCGCGCCGATTCCTTCACTATCTCTCCGCAATTCACGGTGCGCCCGCACGACGCGGGGCACATTCTCGGCTCAGCCAGCCTGGAGATGACGATCACCGAAAATGGGAAGAAAATAGTGGTGCTCTTTTCGGGCGACATCGGCCGCTACGATCAGGTCATCCTGAAAGATCCGGAAGCGCCACCGCGCTGCGACGTGCTGCTGTGCGAATCCACCTATGGGGATCGCGATCACCCTGCCGGCTCGCAGGAAGACGCGCTGGCGGAAGTCGTCAATCGCGTCGCCAAACGCGGCGGACAAATTGTGATTCCAGCGTTCGCCGTGGACCGCACGCAATCGATCATGTACATCATCCGCAAGCTCGAGGACGCCAACCGCATCCCGCATCTGCCCGTCTATGTGGACAGTCCGATGGCCATCAGCGTGACCGATTTATATTTGCGCCACCACGAAGACCACGATCTCACCTTTACAGAGGAAGAAAAAAAAGGAAATCCACTCGACGCGCACACCGTGCACTACATGCGCACGGTCGACGACTCGAAAAAGATCAACGATGTGCGGACCCCAGCCATCATCATTTCCGCGAGCGGCATGGCCACCGGCGGGCGCGTCCTGCATCACATCGCGCGCCTCGCGCCGGACCGCAAGAACGCGATCCTCCTGGCCGGGTTCCAGGCGGAAGGCACGCGCGGCCGTGCGCTAGAAGAAGGCGCGAAAACGGTGCGCATCCACGGCGAGGATGTCCCGGTCGGCGCGGAGGTCATTAATCTGCGGCAATTTTCCGCGCACGCGGGCCAGAGCGAGCTTATGCGCTGGCTTACCGGGCTTCCCACCCCTCCTCGGCAAACTTATCTGACTCACGGGGAACCTCAGGCTTCCGCCGCGCTCAAAGCAAAGATTGAATCCGCCTTTCGATGGCGCGTGGCGCTGCCGCAATATCTCCAGACCGTGGATCTGAACGCTTAACACTTGCGTCCATCCTTGCGCCGGGCATTGCGAGGCGTGTTAGAATTAATTCACTTCCCCCGCCCACCGGAGGGGCTATGCTTCTTCGCCGTTTACCGGTTTTCTTTTTGCTGCTAGCTCTCGGTGTATTGCCCGGAAGCGCGCAAAACGCGCCTTCCCGGCGTGCCGTCTTCAGCATCGGAGGCAGTATCCGTGACGAATCCGACCACCATGCCATGGAAAGTATTTCGGTGACCCTGAAACAATTGACTGGGAACATCGTAAATTCCGTTTTTACGCGTGGAAACGGCGATTTCGAGTTCGACGGGCTCGGCAACGGCGACTATATCGTTGAGATCAATGTGAGGGACTACGAACGATTCCAGCAAACGGTTACGATTTCCGGCGCCAGCCGCATGGGACTTTCCATCTTTCTCTCCAGGACCGGGAAAGCCGCCAATCCGCCCATCCAATTGTCGATCTCGGCCCATCAGCTCAGCGTCCCCCACAAGGCCCATGATGAATTTGAGAAGGGCATGAGTCTGATCTACATGAAGTCGGATTACCGCGCGGCTATCACCCAGTTTCAACTCGCGATCAAGGATTTCCCAACCTATTACGAAGCGTATGCGGAAGAGGGCAACGCATACTATCAACTGGAAGAAATGGGCCCTGCCGAAGAAGCACTGCAAAAATCCGTCGATCTCAGTTCCGGCCAGTACGCCGACGCCATGTTCACGCTCGCCGCGATCCTGACCGACACGAAACGCTTCAAGGAAGCGGAGGCGGTCTCCCGCCGAGGAATCTCGGTCGACTCTTCCTCCTGGCGAGGCCCGTTTGAATTGGCGCGCGCGCTGACGGCCCTGAAGCAACCTGAGGAGGCCGAAAAAAGCGCGCAACAATCCCGGGATCTGATGCCGGATAATCCGCCTGTCTACCTGTTGCTCGCGAATATCCATATTCAGCGCAAGGATTATGCCGCGCTGTTGCGGGACCTCGACGATTACCTCCGGTTGGCTCCGATTGGGCCGGAGGCCGATCAGGCGCGCAAAACGCGGGAGCGAGTGCAAGCCATCGTGAGTGCTCCGAAGAACGAATCCGCAGGGAGTGGAAAGGACCAGTCGGACGACGATGACGATGACGCGGATACGGCCCCTGAGAAAAACGCGTCTCCGCCGCCTGCACAGGACACATCGGGGCTCCCCGCCTTACCTCCGCCCACACCTGGAAATCAGTGATATTCTTCCCCGTTACGGGGATCAGGTGCGATTAAATAAATTTTTAATAATGATGTAACCTGCCGGGGAGGTGGTGCGTCAATTGATTTAAGACCACTCGGGGGGGTAGGAAGCGACCACCAAGAAGCAACCGACCGTTAGCTTCCTACCCCTTTAATTGAAACGCCGACCTTGGGCGCTCCAAAGAAAAAGTCCTTACCTCGCGGCGCTGGCCTGGGTGTGTTGCACGTGCAGCGGCATCGCGGGAACTTCCGCAAGGTGCAATCCAAGAACGAACATGGGCAAAGGCGCCACGCGCCCCCACCGGTTTAGATTCCATCCCGCCCGGATGAAATTGACTTCCGGAACCAGCGTCAATTCCAGAACAGCCCGCGTCTCGCCCCGATAAAACTGCTGCGGCAATTTCAGGAGGGGTTGAGTGCCCCAGTTTTCTCCGTCCGCGGAGCCCCAGATGGACACATCGACCGATTCCTGCTCGATCTGCTCGCGGATCAGCAGGGTGCAATAAAAAGTCCGCGTCGAACTTGCCTGGATATCAACGGTCTCGCCGTGGCCGTTTTCCTGAAGGAGCGTGCCTTGCGGAATAAGATCGAATTCCATGGCCATTCGGTTTCTCCAGGGAGCGGGCTGTACTTGTTCATCCTGAGTTTCGAAGGGCAGCCCGCCTGCATTATGATTTCGCGGCGGATTCTAACACAGGACCGGCGCAGGGGTCACGAAGGGCCAAGCGAGCCAGTGGGCGAGTTTTCGATAACAAGACTTCTCTGGCCCTACCCGGCTTTGGATATGGAGGGCCGGAGAGAGAATCCCTTCCGGGTGTCCGACAATATGCACGGAACGGTCGGAATCGAACGGCACTTCTAGGAGCAGCGTCTATTTCTGCAAAGATCGCTGTAGCCGGTGGAAATGCCTGAGTCCTGGCGGATTGCTTTTTTGTCGTTCAAGAGCTGGATTTGTAGGATACTCATCGCAAATCAGCGCGCTTCCGGACCTGCCGCTTTCAGTGCGGCGGGAGGCAGCCAGAAAATCGAGGAATTCGTACATGCGAATGTTGCTGAGAGCTCGTCATCTCGCGTTCTTTGCCTTACTCTTCGCCATACCCGCCGCATCGCACGCGCAGGTTGCCGTCGGTGTTTCAATTACCACGGCGCCGCCCGCGCTGCCGGATTACGAGCAACCGCCCTGCCCCACGGAAGGATATCTTTGGACGCCCGGCTACTGGGGCTACGGCACCATGGGCTACTTCTGGACTCCTGGCATGTGGCTCGCGCCTCCGCATCCAGGCCTGCTTTGGACGCCCGGCTACTGGGGATTCGGGGGCGGCTTTTACCGCTGGCACGGGGGCTACTGGGGACCGCACGTCGGATTTTACGGTGGAATTAATTACGGCTTCGGTTACGGCGGCGTCGGTTTCTGGGGCGGACGCTGGGAAGGCGAACGCTTCCTTTACAACACGGCCGCGTGGCACGTCGGCGCCGGCTTCCACGGCGTATACGAGGATCGCGGCTTTATCCATCCCGGAGAGTACAACCACGCCAGCTTCAATGGCGAGGGCGGCATCCGCGCCTTTCCGAACGCCGGCGAACGCGCCGCGATGAGAGAGGAGCATGTCGGGCGGACGCCGGATCAGATCTCGCATCAAAATTACGCCCGGGTCGACCGCGGCAATTATGCGGCGGTCAACCACGGGACTCCCGCTCACCCGGAGGGGATGGGCGTGAACGCGCGCCAGGATCGCCAGCAGAATCGCATCAATCAGGGAGTCCATTCCGGGCAGCTCACGCCGGGTGAAACTTCGCACATCGAACACAACGAAACCGCCATCCACAACGAGGCGCGCAGCGATCGCGCGGCCAATGGCGGCCATCTGACGCCTGGAGAGCATAACCAGATCGAGCATCAGCAGAATAGGGAAAGCCGCCAGATTTACCGCGACAAGCACAACGCCAGAACCGATGCGCACCCGGCAGGCGGTGCACGGGGTGGAGGAGCAAAGGGTGGAGGAAAGAAATAGCTGCGGGAATACCGGCGGACGCGGCCTCCGAAGCCCTGTTCCCCATCCTTGCGATTTCTTGCGAGGGTTGGGATTTTCCGACCATCCATCTCCAAAATCCCGTTGTTTGTTAAATTTAAACCCCCACCCTCTGAAATCCACATAGGGTGGGGTGCCCGGCTGTTTTCGGAATCGTCCTATCGGAATGCGAGGTTCGGCGTGGGGAAATGAATGTTCAGCTTATAGCAAATGAAGAGAATCAGGATCGTGCCCAGTGTGGAAAATATCAAGCCGGCGGGATGATATCGGTCGTTTGCCGGGCGGAAAAACATGTGGGTAACGGCACCCCCAAGGATTGATCCGATGATGCCGAGAACGATCGTCCAGAAGATCGTTATGTGCACGTGCATCACCGATTTCGCGATAACCCCCGAAATTAGCCCAATAAGAATGTACCAAATTAAGTGAAACACGTTTTTTTCTCCGTCGTGCACCTTCAAGTCTTCGTCCGACCAGAACCCACGAGACGGCAATGAACCACACTTCCCTGTGGGTATTGATCGGGTTTCCGCATTGAAACTCCTTTAACACATCTGCGTCTGTACCATATTGAACATAATCGAAAGCGCGGGCTGGAGTCCCGTCTTTGCGGTTTTTGCAAGGGAGGGGATTTCCAACCATCCTTCTCCACATTGCCGGATGTCGTTGAATTTAAACCCCCACCGTTTGAAACCCACAAAGGGTGGGGCACCCGCCGAATTCATCTATTCTCCGTCCGAGTTGAGGCCATTTTCATAGCAGATAAGGAACCATCGTCTTCGTCAAATGGGCGTATGCGGCGTATTCGGGGTAACGATCGCGAAGGAAGCGCTCTTCCAAGACAACGCGGAGCGCAACAATGATTGTGACAACTACGCCAATCGCCACAGTCCGTATGGATAGATGAGAGAGGACCGCCGCACAAATGAATAGTAATGCAGCTGAATACATCGGATGTCGAATCAATCGATACGGACCGCGGCGAATGACGGCCTCGGCAGATGGCGCCGCATCCACGCGAAATGATTTTGCCGGAAACGAGCGGCGTGCCCATATGCCGACACCGACCGCAAAGAGCTGCACGGCTATGACGACGACAGAGGAAGAGAAAAGACTGCCGGTAGCTGCCAGAAGAACGGCCGCACAAATCACAAACAGGAGTGCATAGCGGGTGATGAGTTTCGACAAAAGTTCCTCTCTTTCGCGGGGCACGCGGACTCATGTAATTTTGCAATTCGTCGGCGGAACATTACCACCGGCCGACGGCCAAGCCATGATAAACGGGATTGTCCGGATGTGGCCCAACCTGCCAGAAGCCAATGGCCAGTTTCAGATAAGCAGACTCTATCAGAGTTATGCGATTTACAAGGCAAACTGAATCACTACCGCAAGTTTTGCGCGCCATCAGGCGCGAAGCTTCGAGAGTTTTTCCGCGCAGGCGGCCAGAGTGGATTCTTTTTTGCAGAACGTGAAGCGGACCTGGCGCGCACCCATCGCTTGATCGTCGTAAAAACTCGAACCGGGAACGACGGCGACTCCAATTTTCTCCACTAGATATCTTGAGAAAGACATGTCGTCGGGAAAGTTGAAGCCCGAAATATCGGTCATGATGTAGTACGCGCCGGCGGGTTTGAAGCAGCGGAACCCGGCATCGGTGAGGATTCCCAGCATGCGGTCGCGCTTCACGAGATAGGTTTCGGCGAGCTTCTGGTAGTAGCTGGGCGGCAATTCGAGGGCGACCGCGCCGGCCTGTTGCAGCGGAGCCGCGGCGCCAACCGTCAAAAAGTCGTGCACCTTGCGAATCGGGATGGAAGCTTCCGGAGGGGCGATGGCCCAGCCGACGCGCCAGCCCGTCACGCTGTAGGTTTTTGACAACCCGTTGATGGTGATGGTGCGGTCGCGCATGCCGTCGAGCGAAGCCATCGAGATGTGTTTTTCGCCGTCAAAAATGATGTGCTCGTAAATTTCGTCGGTGACCGCGAAAACGTTCCAGCGCACGCAGAGGTCGCGGATGAATTCCAGCTCTTCGCGGGAGAATACTTTTCCCGTGGGATTGTTAGGAGTGTTGACGATGATGGCTTTGGTCTTGGGGCCGAACGCGCGCCTCAGTTCGTCGCGATCGAAATTCCAGCCCGGCGGCCGAAGCTGCACGAAGCGCGGCGTCGCGCCGGAGAGAATCGCGTCGGGGCCGTAATTCTCGTAGTGCGGCTCGAAGATCACGACTTCGTCGCCGGGATTGATGATTCCCATCATCGTCGCCATCATGGCTTCGGTTGAGCCGCAGGTGACGGTGATTTCGCGTTCGGGATCGACGCGCACGCCCTGCGTGCGCTCGAATTTCCGGGCGATGGCGTCGCGCAATTCCTTAGCGCCCCAGGTGATGGCGTACTGATTGATGTCGTCGGAGATGGCCTGTCGGGCGGCTTCCTTCACTTCCGCGGAGGCGGGAAAATCCGGGAACCCTTGCGCCATGTTCACCGCGTCGTATTTCTGGGCCAGCCGAGTCATTTCCCGAATCACGGATTCCGTGAATCGCTCGGCTTTGGCGGACAGCGTTCGCTGTACTGCGGCCGCAACCTGTTTTGAGCCGGTGGTGGATTCGTCGCCAGCGCCCGATAAGCTCGATGGCGCGCTCAACGGCTTTCTCCGGTCCCCGCGGGACGCGATTTACGCGCAGCGGCCGGATGCGCGGCCACGGTTTTCACGGACACTTTTTTCGAGACGCGCGTCTCGTGCCGATCACCCGAAGGCGATGGGCCGTATACCTGACGATAAACCGCCGAGTTGCGAATCACGATCTGCACGTACTCCCTTGTCTCGGTGAACGGAATGGATTCCACGAACTCCGCCGTCTCGAGATAATTCTGGCCCGTCGTCCACTGCACCACATGGTCCTCGCCCGCGTTGTAGGCAGCCAGGGCCGCCTCCGGCGTTCCGAAGGACTGAATCAGATTGGCCAGGTAGCGCGAACCAAGCTGTAAATTGTAACCCGGATCGGTCAGCCGCGTGCGCGCATATCGTACTCTTAATTGTCGCGCCACCTTGAGGGCGGTCTTGGGTTCGACTTGCATCAGGCCGATCGCGCCCGCGTGCGACAGCGCTTTGGATTCAAACGCGGATTCCTGCCGGATCAGTCCGGCGACCAGCATCGGATCCAGCTGATTGCGCGCCGCCTCGCTACGCAGATTCAATTCATAGGGCAGCGGAAACGCCGCGCGCCACGCATCATACGGAACGTCCGTGATGTGCCGCGCCTCAAGTTGAGGAATCGCCTGCCGGACCGCGGCCATGCCGGCTCCGTAATGTCCGGCCGCGATGGCGGCGCCTCCCGCGTCGATCAACAGCTTCGGCGCGTGCGTCGCTGCATAAGCGGCGCGGTATTCGAGTTCCGCCGAGGAATCGAAAGCAATGTCGCTGAGCGCGTGCGCGCGAGCCTGCCGCTCCTCCGCCGCAGCCAGAACCGGCTGATCGAGCGCCGGCACAGGCGGAGCGGGAGGGATCACGGAAATAGATTCTGCGGTATCCATCGGCGAATCCCCGATGCCATCCGGTTCCGGGCGGACGCGCTCGGCGGCTTTCGCTCCAAAATAAGTCAACGGAAATCGGTTGGCGTCGGCGAGATAAAAACTGCGCGCGAGTCCCGGATTTCCCGAGCGCTCGTAGGAACGCCCGAGCCAGTACAGCGCGTCCTGAACGTAACTCGACATCGGATACCGGCGGACGTAGGCTTCCAACATATCCGCGGCCTCGGGCTTGCGATCCAAATAGGCGGTCCAGGCCAGGCGCCACTCGGCAATGAACGCGTTTCTCCCGTCCTGAGAGATGTCGAGCGAGCGGCGATAAAATTCCGCGGCGCGGGCGCGGTCCAGGTTCACCCAATAAAAGTTGCCGGCGCCGAATAGCGCGTCCGCGGTCCATGAACTTTGCGGATAGCGTTTGACGAGTTGATCGACGTCATCGAGCAACTGCGCTTCGAGTTTTTGCGTGCGATGGGCTTGCTCCATCGAAAATATGCGTTCGGCGTCTAGTTCGGGATCGGTCAGCGAAATTTCGCTCAGTTGCTCGAGCCTGCCTCCCAATTCGACTTCGCACTGCACGATGCGAAGGTCGGCGCGCTGATGATCCACGCCCGACAACTTCGGAAGCAGGCTTGCGAATTCCGTGCTGGCCTCGCGCCAGCGCTTGGCGATGTAGAACGCCTCCGCCCGCGCGATCTGCGTTTGCAGCGGCACGCCGGGGAAAGACTCGCCGAGCGCGGATTGCAGCGCCGGGATTTGCTGCCCCGCCGTCTTCGCTTCGTCGTTCAGCGGAAAGCGGTAATAGAGGTCCAGATAATCCGCGGCCGCGGCGAAGGGCTTTTCCGCTTTGGCTGCGGAAATTTTTTCATGCGCCTGCGCGCGCAACAAAAGCAGGGCGGGCTTTGCGTTCGTATTCGGATAGGCATCCAGCGCCGCCAGGGCAGCCTCGCTTTTTCCAATTTCCAGGGCCGTTTGCGCAAGAGAGGTCACCGTTAGTTCGGTCATCGCGCTGTTTGGAAAATCCCGCTGAATACTCTGGAACTGCTCGACCGCCGCTTCCTTCTGCCCCAGAGCGAGAGAGGCCTGCGCCTGCCAATACATTACATATTCGCGGAGCAATTTTTCGCCGACGGCTTTGCGCATCCAGCCGAGCGACAGGTCCGGCCTGTCCCGCGTGAGATCGTAGTAGCCGAGCGCGAGCGCCGCGCGGGCGCCGGTTTCATTCTTCGCATTTCGCGAGGCAAAAGCGGAGAGCGCAGCGTAGGTCGTCGCGTTCGGATTGTCGCGGAGCGATCGAGAAAGGTGCGCGAGCTGCTTTTCCAGCAGGTCGGCGCCCGAAGCCGTAGCAGCAGCCGCTGGCTTCCTGGACGCCGCAGAATTTGTGGAAGATTTCGATGCGTGATTTTTCGCAGAAGGCGCCGGCGTTTGCGTGCTCGCCTGCGGCGCGGCGCATACGAACAGCGCTACAGCCGCAACGCCAGTGAGGATGTGGAAGCAGACAAACTTCCCGGCGAGAGCTTTCGCACTACCGGCGCAGGACGGGAGATGGGTAAGGATACTCGCCAAGCGCTTTCGGATCTCCGCCGCCCAATATTTCCACCATCCAGTCGTAAAAGTAGTCCACTGGATGGGAATGGATGGATTGGAACCGGCGATCGTATTCTTTGTGAGCCTTCTCAATGTCGTCACGCAATCTGAAACACAAATCCTTGTTCTCGCGCCCGAGCCGCACGTCCTCGGGACGCAGCATCCGGATGTCCTGCATGCAAACCTTGGCGACGCGAAAAGCCCGCCGGTGCAATTCTTGCTCTTCTGGTGGCAGCAAGTCGAGATTAAAAATGGGCGCTGCTTCCACCGGTTGAACCGCGGCGCGCGCCTCCACTGCCGGATGCGTCTCGACGGGAAATTCCAGTTCAAAATCCGGCACCGGGTCGTGCAGAGTAACAGGTTCCGGGTCGTTCAAGAATACCGGCTCCAAAGCCGGAACAGGCTCAACCACGTTTGACATTTCAAAAGCCGGATTTCCGGATGCTGTTGGAGCCTGAACCGCCGGTGGAGTCTCCAAAACTTTCGGTGCCGGCACAACCGGCGCTGGCGCTGCCCATGCGATCTCTTCTTTTGGATGCGGAGGCGCGGGAGGAGGCTGCTCAAAGGCGCCAGCGGGTGGCGCGCCCATGGAAGGAAGGCGCAAAGTATCCGGTTCGAACGGCATCCGCATGGCGGGCTGCAATGCCCCGGTAACAAATCGCGAAAGGACTTCGAGCGTGGCGGCCAGCGAAGCCGCGGAGGTCTGTGCGCGGATCATCGAGGGCAACGCATTGCTGGCGCGGCTGCTCGCGCAGGCGGCCACCATGTCGTTGACCGCCTGGTGCAATTCGTCCGCGGTGCGCTGGATTTTCTCGAGGTTGTCACGCAGCGTTCGCGATACCGCCTGCTCGACTGCGTTTGGATCTGCCGCCATACCCGAGCCCCTCCAGTGGGTTGGCCCCAAACTCGATTATCGGAACCGCCAGCGAGTATTGTCAACTCCGCATCGGACAAGGGTTTCGGCACGCGCACGGGAGTAGAGGGCAGGTGGTGGGGGTGGTGACAAGGAGTCGACTGCGCCTCCACGCATTGGCGCTTTCCAAATCTGCCCTCTACCCCATAACGCCTCCGCCTCCTACCTCGTTGCTTCCTAGCTTCCCGCACATTGCCACCTGCTACCTGCAACCTGCCCCCATCCATTCATACTCTCAACTCTCGAGTGCTAACTCTCAACTCTTACCTTCGCGAAAGTGTTAAAATGTTGCCATGGGGGCGACACGGTTTCGACGGAAGCTGTCGCGACTCGAAGGCATGCCGGGCGCCACCTGCCCGCAATCGGGTGGAAAACTAGAACTGCCAACTCACAGTTGGCTATGGCTGCCTAGCTTAAACTAGGCCAGCTACGTTTCCCCGGGCTTCGCCTACGGGCCCGGCAAGAAACGTCACACAGTAGGCTGGCCGTCAAGTCTCGGTCCGGGGCGAGACGGCGAGAACCAATCGGACTAGCCGGTCGCGTTTCTTGCTCATTCTGAGCGAGGCTGGCGAAACAAACGGAATTGAGCTAAGCATGTAGGCTTCGAGCCGTAGCGCTTTTCGGACGGGGGTTCAACTCCCCCCGCCTCCACCTGCC
>Ga0209517_10007199_pt1 | contig 13443 bp, 14 predicted proteins | sample PeaSoiMetSII2010_FD_187695 | JGI IMG/M metagenome (GOLD analysis project Ga0209517, IMG submission 187695) | Peat soil microbial communities from Weissenstadt, Germany - SII-2010 (SPAdes) (version 2) | ecosystem: Environmental > Terrestrial > Soil > Wetlands > Peat | place: Germany...
GTTGGTGGGCCGTGCAATGTACGAGCGATTTGCGAATTCGACCAATTTTGTCCCATGGGCCGTTTTCAAATGACAAATGGCACGAGCGCCTTCACCTGTCTCTTGTAAAGCGGATACTCCCGCGGAAAGTGCCGAAGCAGAAGTTTTTCCTCCTGCTTGAGCTTGACCCAAAAGGCGGTCGTCATCAACGGCAGAGCCAGCCAGCAGCGGAACTGGCCGAAGTCCAACGCCGTCCCGAGCGCCATGACCAAGAGCCCGGTGTAAATCGGATGCCGCACCAACCGATACGGCCCAGTCCGGATTAACTCGTGTCCCTGCTTGAAGGTCACGGAGCTGCTCCAATTGCCACCCAGCGTCCAACGCGCCCAAAGCGTCACGATTAATCCCAGACGCAAGTCGAAGCGCCCATTGCCCCCGCCCAATCCGCGTGCGGCGTTATTGATAAATTCATCGGCGGGGGCAAATGCAAGTCGGCGAGCAGAACATAACTGCAACCCAGCGGAATTCGATGCGCCAAGCCGGACCACACGCTTTGCTTCTCGGCAACGACCTTCGTCCATGCGGCACTAACGAGCCAATAGAGGATGAAAACAGCCCAGCAGCCCCCAATAATGGAATTGAAAGCCATAGTCATGCTTCTAACCTATTCTCCGAGTCCAGGACCCCTGTGCCAGCATGGCTTACTGAAATACCACCTGCGGATTTGCGTCAAGAATTATCGCCGTGGCAAAACCATGAACATCCAATTCTCTCAACTCCCTTATTCTCGCTCTCGCCAAAACTCGTAAACAATATTTCCTAAACACCCACGCGGTCGCGGCCACTTGCGTTTGTCCCAACCCTAGGCGCATCCGATAAGCTCCGGGCTTAACACCAGCCAAAGCGACCACATCGCTTACGTGGTCCTGCTCAAATCCGCCGCTGCCCGCTTCGTTTCAGGCTTTACAGATTTTCGGGTTAGCAGATACTCGACCGTGTATGGCCATTATCGTCCTTGGCATTATCGCTTTTGTCATCTACTGGGTTGTCTTGTGGCTGATGAGGGCACCCCGCACTGCGGACCCTTGGGGCGACGAAATTGACCAAGCCCTCCATCAAGACGACGCGGTCCCACTTTGCAATCATTGTTTAGCGCCGCAGCAGCACAACGGATGGTTTTGTCCGGAATGCGGCGCAACCGTGGGACCGTACTGCAATTACATGCCTTACATTTACATCTTCGCGGAAGGTGAAGTGCTTCGAGCAGGAGTGACCGAGCGCCTCCGCCGCACGCCGCTCATTGTCATCGGCTATATTCTTCTTTCACTCAACATGTTTGTCGCTGCGCCGGTTTACTGGTATTTCCTTTTCAAGAATCTACGGCGAGGCGATGCCGCTGAAGCGGAACCTGGCTGTCTTAGAGAGTAAAAGGGAATTTCTCGCCCGCTCGCCTTCGTCCTTGTCCTCGATGCAACCCTCTCTGGAGAGATGGAGGATGCGGGACACCGGGCGCTTACACGGAAAGTTCCTTTTCGTCTAGAATCTCGGCGTCGTAGACGTGCTGGCTAGCGACCGTTCGGAGCAAGGCGCTATTTGAATATTTCGGGCTGCCGTTCCATGCCGAGCAGCCGCCCCCGATGCCTGCAGGACAATGCCCCCCATCTACTTGAGCGCCTCCCTGGCCTTCGCGAAAAAGCCTTGCGTGGTTGATGCTCATGCTTCAACGTACGAACCGCTGGTTTAATATTAATCGCCAGATCGTTGGTGACACATGAGCTTTGAAGCTTTTGTTCAGTGTTTCAGAAACGGCGAGTTTGCCACCGTTTCCACTCAGCAGGTTCGCGATGCCTTCGGCTCATTCCTCACTGAGGGCGGACCTTTCGATTGGCGGCTTCACTACGGCGAGGCCGACAACTGCGACCTGTGATGCTCAAGGTTGACGATGCCGACAAGAGTTTGCTTCGTGGTTTCACTGTCCTCAGACCGTGTGCTGATGCCCGTTTCTGGGACGCTATGGCGTCTATTCTTCGCCTAGGCAACGTCGTGCTCTATTTCCCAGCCCGTTGTCCACCTCTCATCGCCGACGATAAAGTCGCACAGCATTTGCCTCCGAGTATGATTGAGGCCATAGGGCCACCGAAGCGTGTCAGCACAGGCAGAGAGATTTTGAACGCGCTCCACGGGGCCTAACAGGAAGCCCCCGGGCCCGGGCCCGTACATCGCGAGCGAGTTATTAGGGCACTCCCGGGCCGATGAGCGCCGCTCGGCCTGCTCGTTGTAGTTTGATTCCTGAACCGGAACGTCTTCAGGATTTCTTGCCCGCCCACTCGTTAAGGAAGGCTAGCACTTTCGCTGGGCTGTGGTGGTCGCCTTCCTCAAGCTTGCCGGTGTCCTGGGTGGTCAATGCCTTTCCGTCCTCATCCAGAAGCACAATCACCGGCAGTCCAAAACGCGTGGGATTGCCGTACCGCTTGTTGATTTCGTCATTATGCCCTTTGTTTACATCGACGCGCACCACGATGTACGCCTCCTTGAGCTTGGCTGCAATCGCCGCATCGCTTTCAAATAGGTTGTGCAGCTTGTGGCACCATCCGCACCAGTTGGCCCCGAACTGCACCAGCACGCGCTTGTTCTCTTTTTTGGCCCCCGCCAGAGCGTCAGCGATTTGCTTCCCGCCATCGGCGCTCTCGTCGTAGATGGCCGGGTGCGACGACTTTGGAATGGGGCTTTCGGCGCTGATGACCGGCAAGCAGAACGATGCTGCCAGGATGACAACGCAGGGCAGGAATCGGATTTTCATAACGCTAGTGGAATCTACGCTCCCTCGCTTCGAAAAACAACCATCGGGCGGGTCTTCACCAGGCCCTGCATCATTACCATCGCGGTTCATTGGCCCCGGAGAGAACGGAGTTTAGGGCTGTCCACGTAGGTGGATACTCGGCAAACCAGGCCAATTCGACGAATAACCTGCCGAACCATACCAATTCGGCGGGTAGCCAGACAAATTCGAAGGGTAAGCCGCCCAACTGGGCCAATTCGACGGGGAAGCTGCCGGAACAGGCCAATTGAACTTCCAGTGGATACGCACATGCGCAATGAGGCGGTTCGTGTCAAGCTCGTAAACCGTTGTCCGGATTGCGAAACGCTTTTGAAGCGACCCGTAGAAAAAGCGCGTCTCGCATTGAATGCTGCGGGCATAAGCGGAATGTTGAGAGCGGCTCGATACTGGAATGAGGCCAATTGAAGAGGAGGAAAGCGTATTGGTGTGGAAATAAGTCCAAGCCTCGTCGGCAGTTGCACCCAGGCGCAACGGGCCAGGACCGAACTGGAGCCGGTGAAGGACGAAGAACGCACCAACGGCGGCCAGCAGAGCGACCACGACGCGTGCCCGACCAGGGAGAGCTTTGAATCGAAAACCGGCGCTCATGACCTCTGGATTTCGCTTTTTCGCAGGATGGGACTGGCTTCCTTGCAGGCGCAAGAAGAATCTGCTCGGGTTCGGTTCCTAACTGAACTGTCTTTTATTGTTTGAAGCCGTCAATATCGTCACTGCCCGGCATGCCAGACCCGAAACAGGTACCATTCTAATGCTCCCTCGAATAATGGGCAGCATCCGGCGACCCTCAGAACGGGCGTGTAGAAGGCCGTGAGAGCGGGCGGGTCCTCACTGGATTGCCTACAGAACAATTTGCCCACTGGCCCGATGCTGAGAGGGTAAGCTAAGCCAAGCATGAGCACCAGCCACAAGCACCAGTTCAAGCCGCCGCTGGCTTCCACAGTGTAGCCCTGCCAGTCAGTGGCCGCCAAATCGGTGTCCCACGTTTTGCCCATACCTTGGATTTACACCGCACCGGCAACATAGTTCCGGCAGAATTCGAATTCATAAGATTCGTGGAGGGCGGCCTGGCGCTGACGGTGGGACCAAGGGCAAACCGCTGAAGGACTCCCCGAGGCTACTGCGCTCTCGCATCGAGCGGACTGAGTGCTAAACAAGTTAGTTGAGCGCCTGGCGCAGGGCGCGGGCTTCACTCTCCGTTTCGCGGAGTATGCGCAGCAGCGCGGGCGATGCCTCCAGCCCGCCGGAAGAGCCGGCGGAAATTGAAACCGAAGCGGCCATTTCTTCGCGATCACCCAAGCCGGAATCTTTAAGGAGATGAAGCCGCTGTTGGATGAGTTCGCGGATCTCATTGGCATTGTTGACGCCGCGGAACCAAGCTGTGTGCAGGTTCTCCGTCGCGCGATGTGTTTCAGCCTGTCTGCCGCCGCCACCAGCCGTATCCACCCGCACGTCGGCGATGGCCAGAAGCCGTTGAATGGGACCTTGTGAAATCGCGATGTTCTGAATGTTCGCAAAATTGACGGTCATCTCGCGCACCGTCATTACGCCTTCCCGAATGCGCAAACTGCGATCGGTGACCACATACCAGCGCTTTTCGTACTCGAGGCGCACCACGGCTAAATTGAACACACAGACCAGCACGTCCACCGCGAGCACCAACAGCGGAATCAAGGTCAGCAACACCGCCCAATTCCGGCCCGCTTTCGCCAGGGAGAAAGTGCCGATCACCACGGGAACAACCACCGCCATCACCACGACGAAAACCGCGATGATGCTCTTCAGCGCCCAGAGACAGAGCAAGTAGCGGTAGTAATTGGGGGCGGCGCGGAAAATGCGGGTGCTTGCCTCGTCGCCCGGTGGCGGAGACGGATCGTGCGGGATGCGCAGCAGCCGTTCGCACCATCCCCTGAAAGCGTTATACATGGCGACTGGTGTCCTGCGGGGGCGCTTGGGTTGAGGGCGGCTGCGTTGGCTCCCGGGCCTCGAGCAGCTCGCGAGCCCGCCGCAATTCGTCCCGGATACCGGTGAGCAACAAGACCACTTCGGCGTCGGCAGGCCCTCCGCCGGACGCGACGTTGGCGCCGCTCTCTTTCGCACTCGCAGCGGTTGCAACCGGGTGAGACTGATAACCCCTCATGCGTGTGTAAAGGAAATCGCGGATGGCCTCGAACTCTTTGAAACCTTCAATTACCAGCTCCGGCCCGGCCGATCCCGATGCGGTCTGGATCTGGACGTTGCCCAGGCCGAGCCAGCGCTGGAGAATGCCGGAGCGGAGATGAATATCCTGAATGCGAGCGTAGGTTAGATTGATTTCACGCCGAAATAACAGGCCCACTTTCATGTGGATCCCTTCCTCGTCAAATCGATAGCGCAGCGTGTGATATCGGAAAAACAAGTAGGGAAGCGTCGCCACGATGCCTGGCCCAGTTACGACCGAGCGAATCAGGTAATAAGTCCAGAGTGCTGGATGAGGCCGCTCCAGGCAGCGGATGTTTTCAGGCACCGGTTCCGTTCTCATCGCTTGCGGTTAGCCCAATCAGGCCCTTTTCGGGGCCAGAATGCGCCAGCCTTAAACAATGGTCAAGCGATACACTTTTGCGAATCCAGCATGTGCGCGGGTTTACTTCCCCTCGAGCTTCGGCTACGGTGCGCAGCATGATGCGCTTGAGATTTATGGTTCTGCTGATCGGATGGTCATCCCTGGCCCGGGCCGATGTTGCGGTGCTGACCCAGCACAATAACCCGGCCCGCACCGGAGCGAACCTGGAGGAGAAGGTGCTCAACACCAGCAACGTAAATGTGAACAGCTTCGGTCTGCTGTTCACTCGGCCGGTGGATGACCAAATCCATGGTCAGCCGCTGTTGGTGCCGCGCGTCGAACTCCCCTCCAGCGGCGCGCACGACCTGGTCATCGTGGCCACGGCCAACGATTCGGTTTACGCCTTTGACGCCCATGATCCAGCCGCCACGGCGCCCTATTGGCACGTCAGCTTCCTCGGGCCCGATGTTATCGCCCCGCGCGCCTCGGACATGAAAGGCGCGTGCGGCGGTGAATATGCGGATTTCAGCGGCAACATCGGGATCATTGGCACTCCGGTAATCGATCCGGCCTCGTTCACGGTCTTTCTGGTCGCGCGCACGCTGGAGCACGGCACCAATTTTGTTCAACGACTGCACGCGTTGGACCTGCGCACCGGCGCCGAGCGGCCAAATAGCCCGGTCGTGATCACGGCGACGTTTCCCGGGCACGGCAGTGGGAACGTTAACGGCCAGATCATGTTTGATCCCCAAAGGCAAAACCAGCGGACCGGGCTGGCGCTCGTGAAAGGTATCGTTTACATCGGCTGGTCTTCCCACTGTGATTGGGGGCCGTATCACGGATGGTTGCTCGGCTATGAGGCCTCCAGCTTGCGCCAGGCGGTCATTTACAACACCACGCCCGAGGGCGCCAACGGAGGCATCTGGATGAGCGGCGCCGCGCCCGCATGGGATGAGGAGGGTGACCTTTACCTGGGGGTCGGAAACGGCTCTGTGGGCACCGGCGCGGACCCGAGCGATGTCATCAACCGTGGTGAGAGTTTTCTCAGACTGAGGCCCGCGGGCAACTCGATGCAGGTGGTGAGCTGGTTCACGCCGCAGAACTGGCAGTACCTCGAAAACACCGACAATGATTTCGGCAATGCTGGGCCGCTGCTCATCCCCGGCACCAAACTGGCGATGGCCGGGGACAAAGAAGGCCGGGTCTTTTTGGTCGAACGCGACCACATGGGTGGATTGAGCCGGACGAACACAGATACCAACATCGTGCAAAGTTTCCAGGTCAGTTCCCCCGGCTCCTCCTTCGGGCTCTACGGTTCAGCGGTTTGGTGGGACGGCCCAGGCGGTTCCTTTGCGTACCTTTGGTGCAAGGAAGATTACCTCCGCCAATACGCCTTTGATCGCACGAAAGGGCGCTTCCAACTGCCCGAAGCGTTTCGTCATCCGGCCAAAGCCAAAGTCCCTGGAGGTATCCTTTCCATTTCCGCCGACGGTCATAAGGCCGGCAGCGGCATCGTCTGGGTAACCTACGCTGCCCAGGGTGACCCCAACCACCAGGTCACTCCCGGCATCTTCATGGCCTGCGACGCCCAGAACGTGGCTCACGAGCTCTGGAACTCTGAGCAAGCCGGCGCGCGCGACTCCCTGGGCAACTTCTCCAAGTTCGCCCCGCCTACCGTGGCGAACGGAAGGGTGTATGTCGCTACGTTTTCCAACCGGCTGAACGTCTATGGCTTGTTACGCGGCCGCTGAGGCCCGAGACGAGTGACGAAGTCCGAGGAGCGCCGCGTTCATGATTTCCCCATTGACATGGGATGGCGATTTTCCGGAAAATTGGCGTATGAACGATTCATCTCTGTCGCTTACGACTCGTCGGGACTTTATCAAAACCACTGGCCGCTTGGCGGCCGCTTCGGCCTTGGCCGGCGTCACGCTTCCAAACGTCCATGCGGAGGGCAGCAGCACGATTCAACTCGCCCTGGTCGGGTGCGGCGGACGCGGCACGGGCGCCGCCGGTAACGCCCTATCCACCAAAAACGGCCCCATGAAGCTTGTCGCAATGGCGGACGTCTTCGAGCATCGGCTCATCAACAGTTTCGACGGCTTAAAGGGGCAGTTCAGCAGCAAGGTTGAGGTGCCCGACGATCATAAGTTCGTCAGTTTTGAAGGCTACAAGCAGGCGATGGATTGTTTGAAACCGGGGGACATCGTCATCCTGACGACTCCACCCGCCTTCCGCTGGGTCCATTTCACCTACGCGATCGCCAAGGGGTTGAATGTCTTCATGGAAAAACCGGTGACGGTTGATGGCCCGACCAGCCGCAAGATGTTGAAGCTGGGCGAAGAAGCCGCGCAAAAGAACCTCAAAGTGGGTGTGGGCCTCATGTCGCGCCACAGCCGGGCCCTGCAGGAACTGTTCCAGCGCCTCCAGAACGGCGAGCTTGGCGAAGTGATTCTCCTGCGCGGCTACCGGATGCACGGGCCGGGCGGGTCGTTCAATTCCACCAAATGGCCAGGCGATCCGACCGAATTACTCTGGCAGATTCAGCGCTTTCACAGCTTCCTCTGGGCCAGCGGCGGCTGTTACAATGACTTTTACATTCACCACGTCGATCATCTCTGCTGGATGAAAAATAGCTGGCCGGTGAAAGCCCAGGCCCTGGGTGGCCGGCACTACCGCATGAGCCCCGAGGGTACCCCGTACGTGGACCAGAATTTCGATACCTATTCGGTGGAATACACCTTCGCCGACGGCACCAAAATGTATATGGATGGCCGGTGCATCAACGGGTGCAACGACATCTACTCGAGCTGGGCACATGGCACCAAAGGGCTGGCCATCGTCAGCAAAGCCAATGACTGCGGCGGGCCCTCCAGCATTTTTAAGGGCCAGAATCCGACGCACTCGAACATGGTTTGGGCCTCCAAAGTTGCCCCGGATGAAGCAGACCCCTATCTCAACGAATGGAATGATCTCACCGAGGCCATTCGCAACGACAAGACTTATAGCGAACTGGAACGAGGGGTTAAAGCCAGCCTCGTCAGCTCCATGGGCCGCATGGCCGCCCACACCGGCCAGGAAATCACCTACGACGACATGCTCAACTGCCAGCACGAGTTTGCGCCGGACGTGGACAAACTGACGATGAAGTCGCCGGCTCCGCTGGTAGCCGCTGCGGATGGCAAGTACCCGGTCCCCATGCCTGGGATTACCCGGGACAGGGAGTATTGAAAGGCTTGCTAAAGCGGGACATCAAGCTGTTTGCCGTTGTCGCTCGCTCCGAGCTTCAGCAGGAACGGGACAGCCTTTTTGGCCCACGCCGCCGGCGAGACGTAGCCAGCGGCTGAGGAGCCAAAACAACTTTGGAGCATCTGGGTATTAATGATGCCCGGGTTGAGCGCGACCGCGGCCAAGCCGGCAGGTAATTCCTGGGCCATCGCTTGCGTGAGGCCCTCGATGGCCCATTTGCTCGCGCAATAAGGCGCTACCTCGGCATCCGTCGAGCGGCCCCAACCGGAACTGAAATTGACGACGACTCCGCGCTTGCCTTTGATCATCGCGGGCAAGAAATGGCGGATGACGTTGACCGTGCCGTTGACGTTGACGTCGATGACAGCGGAGAATTCCCGTTCGGGGACGTCCCAGACGTGTGCGTTCCGATTAATGATGGCGGCGTTGTTGAGCAGGAGGTCGGGAGGACCGTGCGACGGAAGCACCTGTTCGGCCCAGGATTTCACGGCGTGGTCCGAGGCCACATCCACAACGGAGAAACCGTGCGGTGAGGCGAACGTGCGCCGGAGTTGCTCGACCTCGGCGGACGAGCGGCCACAGCCGAGGACCGTGTGGCCGAGCCGCACGAACTCCTCGACCATGGCGCGACCCAGCCCGCGCGTAGCGCCGGTGAGGACAACGATTTTGGCAGGCATGAGCTACAATAAACGCGGGAGCGGCGAAAGCCAACCTTGGCCGCAACTCGGCGCCTGGGACATGGGAGAATTTCGACGATTTGCTGCCCCAATGAATATGTTTGACAAAAGCGAGACAAAACCGGGTCGAGGGCCTTTGCGGACAGGCCCTAAGTTTCGATGCCACAGAAAGGCGGCCCGGAACCTCCGATCTTCCCTCGCGCAAGGTTGACGCTTATAATCGGCGCGCATGGAAATCTATGACACTGCCATTTACCGGATGGCCTGCCAGCAGTTTGACCAGGTCGCAGACCACTTGCAAATCCCCGAGTCGGAGCGAGGCCGGCTTAAATATCCGAAGCGGTCGCTGACGGTGGCGCTGCCGGTGCATCGGGACGACGGCTCGACGGAGGTGTTCGCGGGTTACCGCGTGCAGCACCATCTTACGCTGGGTCCCACTAAGGGAGGGTTGCGCTACCACCCGGACGTGACGCTGGGCGAGGTGGCAGCGCTGGCGATGTGGATGAGTTGGAAGTGCGCACTGACCGGTCTTCCTTACGGCGGCGCCAAAGGCGGCATCGCTTGCGACCCCGGGAAATTATCCATGAACGAACTGGAGCGCATCACTCGCCGTTACACGCAGGAGATGATTTCGTTTATCGGCCCGCAAGTCGATGTGATGGCGCCCGACCTGGGCACCAACGAGCAAGTCATGGCCTGGATCATGGACACCTATTCCGTCCACATGGGCTGCACGGTGCCGAGCATCGTGACGGGCAAACCGGTGGGCTTGGGCGGATCGCTCGGCCGGCGCGAAGCGACCGGGCGCGGCGTCGGGTACCTGATCAACCGCGCGACCGATACCATTGGGCTGGACATCAGCAAAACCACCGCCGCCGTCCAGGGTTTCGGCAACGTGGGTTCCGTCACGGCTCTTTCACTGGCCCGCTACGGCGTAAAAATCATTGCGGTGACGGATGCGTTCGGTGGGGTGTTCAATCCCAACGGGCTCAACCTGTGGGACTTGGACAAGCACGTCGCGGCGCATAAAACCGTCGCTGGGTTTGGCGAGGCGGAACCCATTACCAATGAACAACTGCTGGTGCTGCCTTGCGACATTCTGGTGCCGGCGGCGCTGGAACGCCAAATCAATGAGGCCAACGCGGGCAAGATTCAATGCCGCATCCTGGCGGAGGCCGCCAACGGGCCGACCACACCGGAGGCAGACCGGATTTTGACCGAGCGGCCGGAAATCTTTGTGCTGCCGGACGTGCTGTGCAACGCAGGCGGCGTGATCGTTTCGTATTTCGAATGGGTGCAGGACTTGCAGAGCTTTTTTTGGAGTGAAACTGAAGTGGTGGACAAGCTGTTCCGCATCCTGGAGGGCGCTTACACCCAAGTCGTGACTCTAAGCAAAAAGCAGAAACTGCCGATGCGGCTCGCAGCGTTGAGCCTTGGTATCAAGCGCGTCCAGGAAGCCAAGCGGATGAGGGGATTGTTTCCCTGAAGGTGGCGCCCAATGGGAGCGATCGGTTCGCGGCTGTTGGTTTCGAGCCTGCCGGATGAATCCGGCGTTCCGGCTGACTTCGCGCTGAGCTGCTCGGCGTTTTTGGCTTTCCCGGCGGGCTGCGGAGAGCCCGCCCTACCTTCTGCGGGGCGGATTCAGTGTGCGCCGTTGGTGGCTGCGGCCTCTTCCTTTTTCTGGGCCGCCGCTTCGGCGAGCGTGGGGGCCCGGAGGAACTCAATGGCCTTGGCAAGGGCGGCCTTTTCCTGGACATCGTCGATTTGCGTGATCGCGTCCTCCAGGCTGGGAATCGCGTCGCGGCTGCCAAACTGTGTGGCGGCCTCGAGGGCGGCCTGGCGGATACGCGGATCGCGGTTGGTTAGTTCGGATAGGATGACGTTCAGAGAGTCGCGGTCGTCATGGGTCGAGAGATCCAGCAACTCATTGATGCGGTTCAACGCATACGCTTCCTGTCTTGCGGCAGGGGAATCCTCCGCGGGCGGCTCCGAAGGGGTTGCCTGGGAAGCCTCGGTTTCTGGGCGGCTATGGTTGGTGAGCGCCAGTGCTGCGGAGGCAGGTGGAGGCGGCTGAGCAACCGGAGCGCCGGGGGACGACTGAGGCCGGGAAAGCCCGCTGGTTCGGCGCAGCGAAATCAACACGGCCAGGCAGAGCAGCCCCAGGCAAACCACCACAAGAGCAATTCTCGGCCGCATAGCCCGAATGAGCTAGCAATGGCAGGCCCGCGCTCTTGAGGAAGCTGCGGGCCCGCAAATTACCTGGCGAGCGCTGGGTTGCTCACTGCGCCTTGCCGCCGGTGACGGTCAGACTGCCTTCAAACACCGCCTGATCGGATGAAACGGCGGAAACCACGCCGGTTCCGGCAAGTTGCGACGTTAAGCCGAACAAAACCACCCCAGCGGAGCTGCCTAAGGTCGGTATGCCTCGTTTGCGCGTAACGAAACCCTGAACATCGAAACTAAGTGTTGGGGCGTTGAACGACCACCCTTCAACATTGTGTTCCGTGATGCCCTTGCCGCTGTTGAAGGTGGTCGTGGCGATATTGGTATGCGTGAAGAATGGGCTCACGTTATAGTCCGTATTGGTCCGGCCCGCCGGTTCGCGAACAAAATAGCGCACGTTGCCCTCATTGGTGTCGCCAATGATCTGCCGGCGAACGAGGGTAGCCTTGTTGTCGAAAGCCGGCAGGGTGATGGCGATGATGTTCGTGCCATTGGTAATGGAGGTCGAAACGCCGCTCAAGGCGGTTACGATGTCTTTAGAAGTGATGGTGAAGAACTTGGCCTTGCCATCCTCCCAGACGGCGAACTGGAAGTTGAGCGTCTGAACCCAGTTGGTTTTTGCGGACGGCGTATTGGTTTGGGCTTTGGTTTGGACCACCCCAGCCAATAGGATGGCTATGATTGCAAGTTTAATGGTTCTCATGATTTTACTGCCTTCGTTGTTGTCTGCATCCGGCCGGAGGCCTCAAACCGGTCCTGGCAGGGCAGACAATCGTTGTGTGTCTTATTATTTGTCCTACGCCTCTTTGAGGCCGTGCATTGCTTTACCCTTAGCACACAACGGCGTGGCGTCAAACGGAAGTTGACCCCAGGGGAGCTGGGGTCTTTGCGTGAAGGGACGGAGGTTCGGAAAGGCTGCTCGGGCCGTCAGAGGGTGACTCCGCCACACGCCGGCCCCAAATAAAGGGCGGTAATCCGGTTCTCGCTCGGGAGGTCGTAGCTGATGAGCTGCACCAGGGCGAAGCCGGAGATGTGATACGCGGCATTTGCTCCCTCGCCGCGCACCTGGTCCCAGACGGGCACGATGATTTGAGTGCCGAGCAAGGTGTTAAGGGCGGCACGCACATGCTTACCGTTGGCGACACCGGGGCGACCGGTCACCCATTTACCCGCTATCAGTTGATGGTCACTCGGATCCTCGGGGTTGACGTAGGTGGAGCTATCGCCCGGCGCGGTGAGACTGTCCACGAGCGTGGGTTCGCCCGGGTCACCCGTCCAAGTGAGCCAGCCGAAATTTCCCGGCTGATCGCCGTTCCAGATGTTGGGCAGCACTGTGCCGGGTGTCGCGACCGCCACGGTTTGCGCCGAAAGAGCAATTGGGTACAGCAGACATTGCGCTTGGGCCCGGCCAGCTACCAAAGTGGCTGCGAGCATGGTTAAGCCCAGGAGGCGGGACAGGCTTTGGCGTGTGAGGGCGAGGATAGAAGGATACATATATTCCTTTGAACTCATCAAATGTTGGTTAGTTTCTGGTGAAACTCACAGCTTGTGACTTTAGCACTCCTCGTGCCAGCACGTGCCCGGGAGCCGGGTCTCGAACGATTGTCTCAATCTTAGGCTCAGCACTGAACGCCGTACGTTCGGTGGCAGATTCGGGGGAGAGACAAAATCATAAGACCGGAGGAGTCCCACCACAAAGAAAGGCACGGAATGAGGCAGACGAATGGGGGAACGGAAGGGAAAGATGGAAGACGGTTAACCACAAAGATCACGGAGGGGAACTTTTTTTAACCACGGATTACCCGGAGCGGCGAAGCCGCAACCAAAGGGACCGCTGGTTTTAACCGCAGATTACGCGGATGGACGCTGATGGTCCGAAGGTAGGGCGCGCCTGCCCCGCCGTAGCTCGGCGAAGGGGGGTCACTCCGTGCGCGCCG
>Ga0209517_10007200_pt1 | contig 13443 bp, 17 predicted proteins | sample PeaSoiMetSII2010_FD_187695 | JGI IMG/M metagenome (GOLD analysis project Ga0209517, IMG submission 187695) | Peat soil microbial communities from Weissenstadt, Germany - SII-2010 (SPAdes) (version 2) | ecosystem: Environmental > Terrestrial > Soil > Wetlands > Peat | place: Germany...
ACCTCGGCGTCCACGAACCCGAGCACGATCTCGGCCGGCAGCCCCGAAGCCGCAGACACGGCCAGCATATTTGCCAGCAGGGTGCCATTGTCCCAACCGAAATGGCGATAGGTGCGCGCGTGGTACTTCCAGGCGTTCCGCCAGTATGTTCCGGTGCAGATGATGGTCGCGGGCGCGTGAGCCACCGCGGGCTCCATCGCCGCCGCCTGAGCCAGGTTTCCGCGAAGATCACCTTTTCGCAGAAGCCGTAGCGATACATCCGCCGGATTGAAGTGATAAACGCCGGCTTCCAGGCCGGCGAGATCGCCAGTCACGACGTACAGCTCGATCTCGTAAAGGGCTCCGGTGCAGGCTGCGGCGCGAAAATAGATTTCTCCGCCTGGATGTGCGCGCTGTTTGGTAATCCCCGCCGAGAAATAGAGAATGCGCGCCAGATCCCGAAGGTCAGGGACCGAATCGGCCCGCGACGAGGACGCTGGTTCTGAGATCGCGGAGAGCGCGGCCACCCCTGTATGCGGCACGTCCCGCGGCAGCGAAAGCGGCTCTATCTTCGGATAGATTTTGAAAGGCTGCGGCCGATTCGCCCAGTCCAGGAAGTGAGGATTGTTACGAATACTCCAGTAGGAGTGTTTCGTGCCATCGTGATACTCCCAAGTCGCCTGCATGTCGCGGTTGTTCATCGGTTACTACGTCAGACTAGCACCGGCAGTGGATCACAGGCGCAAGCAATGAACCTGCGACTGCGGATTATGCCGGGATCACGGCCAACTGTTCCAATCCGCTTATGGAAGAGTCGCCGACAGTCGGGGAGTTATCGCGTGGTGGCTCGAATTGGCATGCCGAGCGCGTTCACTTCTACGAGTAGCACAGGTGATGGAAGTCACAGACAAGGAGGTCGAGAAGATTCTCTAATGGTTCACAGGAGGCACTAAAACTGAATACCACGAACTGCGCCCGACTCCCGTAAAGGGCGAGGGCATCTCGCCCAGCCGCCGCTCGACGGCCAGGAGTCGGGCTCCGTGTATCTCTCCAGATTGACCACGATGTCTGGCTAAGAAACAGAAGGAGAACCGCCATGAATCACGGAATCGAAACCACCTTTGACAGCATCGAGAGCGCTCATGAGTTCGTCGGATTGTTGACCGAGGCGGTCATAGAGGCAAAGCGGGACATCGACGCGGACGTCCAGCGGGAATCGGGTTCGACGTTTCCACGGCGCCTGGAGGCATTGCGGCTCGCTCTGTATAACGTGGAAAAACTTGAGTTCTATATGAACAAAAGCCGCCGGATCCTTAATGATCTCCGTTCTCTGCGCCGGCTTCTTCTCGAGGAGCGAACCGCTGGACCATTGACGGTTCAGCCGGAGTCGATTGCAAAGGCAAAAGCTGAGATCCTGCCACCACCTGTCATTTCGACCCCACGGGCCCAGATGAGTCGTTCCAATGCGAGGCATCCCGGCGCGGTTGCCGCGTAGCACTCGGCTCCTCCCCGTGAAGGAATACTGATTCACGCGGCAGTTGTGGGATCGAATACCGCGCTGGCATCAGTTGCGGTGACACGCTTGCAAGAAACGGAACCCCGGAGCATTTGCTCCGGGGTTTTAAATAGGCGTTCTCGTCTTAGGCGGCCAATGCCTCGACGAAGTGCTCGCAGACTGTGGTTTCGAGTTTGTAGTAGTTCACGTTGACCGGCGTGGTCAGAAATGGCTTCAGGATGTCAAGGGCCTTGGGATAGAACTCTCTCTCATAGCGCTCGGCATCCGCCTTGGTCGTCCAAAGGCTGATGGTGATCACCTTCTCCTCTTTCATCTTCTCGGGGGAAAAGGGCAGAATCTCCAAGAAGCCAGTTTGCTTCTTGAGAATGGGCAGGACTTCGTTCTTTAGGACCTTTACGAACTCTTCTTTCTTTTCGGCTTTCACTTCGAAATCGAGAATACGCGCGCAAACATGGGATTGCTCCTTTTCGTTGTGAGGTTTACAACGGGGTTCCAGGCGGGGGCCCTCGGTCTAAGGAGGCTTTAGTGTTTCCCGAACGCCGAAAGCTCGGGCTGAACGGTCCGTTACCATGATCGGCTTTAGTAATGCTGTGACGGATGACACACAGTGCAGTGCTTTAGGTCACAGAGCCCAGCGACCGTTGCTCTTTCAGGAAGACTCTCAATTCCTCGAGTATTCGATTCCTTAAAGAGACGTTAGTCCTGAGAGGCGCCTCCGCTGTGTCACTTTTGAGGTCACAACCCAGCAAGAGGTTGAGTCCAGACCACATCAAGGTGTTGGTGGCTCACATCCGCGAGCTGGGCTAGAAGTAGAATCGATCAGAGAGGCGGCTATGGCAACGAGTGATCAGGGAATGATAAACCCCGGCGACCGGCTATCGACCCCGGTACCCCGCCGACGGTTCGTCGAAGTGCTGCTGGGTGGCGGGTTTCTGGCGACGGCCGCTGCATTCGTTTATCCCGTCTTGCGCTACTTAGTCCCCCCGAAGACTTCCGACCTCGGAAGCGATTCGGTCGTGGCGGGGCGTGTCGGAGAGCTGAAACCGAACAGTGGAAAGATTTTCCGGTTTGGTAATCGGCCTGGTCTGCTGATCCGCACTGCCAGCGGAGAGTACCGCGCCATGTCGGCGACCTGCACGCATCTATCCTGCACAGTGCAGTATCGCGACGATCTGCGTCAAGTCTGGTGCGCTTGCCACAACGGTAAGTACGACCTCAACGGCCGAAATATTTCGGGTCCTCCGCCGCGACCGCTGGAAGGCTTTGAAGTGCAGGTGCGCAGTGACGAGATATTCGTGAGGCGTCGGCGGGAGGCTTGAGATGAGTCTCTTACGCAACGTGCGCAACTGGCTAGACCAGCGGTTGGGCTGGGATGACCTGATCGCCCCGTTGAGGAAGAAAACTGTTCCTCTCCACAGGCTTTCCTACTGGTATTTCCTCGGAGGCATCACCCTTTTCCTCTTCGTCATCCAGGTGCTGACCGGGATCCTGCTGCTTCTGTACTACCGGCCCGGAGCGAACGAAGCCTTCGAGAGCGTCCAGTACATCATGACCCAGGTGCAGTTTGGCTGGCTGATTCGGTCTATACACTCCTGGTCGGCCAACCTGATGATCTTTACCGCGTTCGCGCACATGTTCACCGTGCTGTTCCTGAAGGCGTACCGCAAACCGCGCGAGCTCACATGGGTCAGCGGGGTGATCCTACTGTTTCTGGTCATGGGGTTCGGTTTCAGTGGCTACTTGCTGCCGTGGAACACCCTGGCTTTCTTTGCCACCAAAGTCGGCAGCGAGATTACCGGGCAGGTTCCGGTCGTTGGCAAACCCATGATGATCTTTCTCCGCGGCGGTGAAGAAGTGACGGGAGCCACGCTCACCAGGTTCTTCGGATTCCATGTCGCTGTTCTACCGGGATTGGCAACCGTACTGCTCCTGCTGCACCTGTTGCTGGTTCAACGCCTGGGCATCAGCGTTCCACCGAAATTGGAAGTTCAATGGACGGCGAATCCGTCGGCGAAGCGGGAAATGAAGTTCTTTCCCAACTTCCTGCTGCGGGAATTGATGGCTTGGTACGTGGCCCTGGGAGTGTTGGGCGCGTTGGCAGCACTCTTCCCGTGGAACCTTGGTGTTAAGGCAGATCCTTTTGTGTCTGCGCCAGCGGGAATCAAGCCCGAGTGGTACTTCCTCTTCATGTTCCAGACGCTCAAGCTCATCCCGCCCAAAGTGTGGTTCATCGACGGGGAAGTTCTGGGTGTACTTGTTTTCGGCTTGGTCGGCCTGCTTTGGCTTCTGCTGCCTTTCTTTGAGAGTGATCACCCCTCGAGCACCAAGCGGTGGATTACTGGAGTTGCAGTCTTTGCTCTTGCCTACATGGCAGGTATGAGTGTTTATGGCCTTCTTGCGAAATAAGCTCCGACCATTCAGCGCAGCCCGTGTCGGGCCGGCTGGCTACATCGTGCTCGCATCCTGTCTGAGTTTTGGGCAAACCACGAACTCGTGCCTGGATTGTCACTCCGCTTTGCCTGATCCCCTGGGAGTGAGCCAGGAGAAGTTCAGCCAAGACATCCACGCACAAAAGGGGTTGACTTGTATCAGTTGTCACGGAGGCGATCCAACCAGCGACGATCCAGACAAAGCCATGAGCCGAAAGGCCGGGTGGAAGGGAAAGATCGAGCGCAAGCAGATCCCGCAGTTGTGCGGCACTTGCCATTCGGATCCCGCCTACCTTCGGCAGTTCAACCCCAGCTTGCGCACGGACCAGTTGGGCCAGTACTGGAACAGTGTGCACGGCAAACGCCTCGCAGTTGGAGACACGAAGGTAGCAGTGTGCACGGATTGTCATAGCATCCACGATCTAAGGGCGCCCAGCGATCCCCGTTCCACGGTTAACCCGGTCAATGTGGCGAACACGTGCGCTCGCTGCCATTCCGACGCGGATTACATGAAGGGATATTCCATTCCCACGAATCAGTTCGCAAAGTACAGCACCAGCGTGCACCACGAAGCGCTGGCGGTGCGAGGCGATCTGAGTGCGCCAACCTGTACCACGTGCCATGGAAACCATGGCGCGGCGCCGCCAGGAATAGACAAGGTTCAGAATGTGTGTTCGAACTGTCACGCTTTCCAAGCCCAGATGTACGAAAAGAGTTCGCACAAAAAGGCCTTTGAGGCGGCTTCTCTTCCAGGATGCGTCGTTTGTCATAGCAATCATGGCATCAGACATCCAACGGACGCGATGCTCGGCACTGGTCCAGATGCCGTCTGCATGCGGTGTCATACCCCAGGTGACCGCTGTGATCAAGCAAGGGCAGGATTGCAGAGTAGCTTGAGTCGATTGGACGAGGCCATCAAAAGCGCAGACCAAGTTCTCGGTGTCGCCGAGTCTTCTGGCATGGAGGTGAGCGAGGCTCGGCTGGGACAGGATCAAGCACGGGATTCATTGACCAAGGCTCGAGTAGCGATCCACAGCTTCCGGACGGACTTGGTGGGTCAGGATGTTCAAGCCGGCCTGAAAATCGCCGCCAAGAACCTGCAAGCTGGGGAAAAAGCCATGGTTGAGCGCAACTATCGCCGGGTGGGGCTGGGAATGTCCCTCATCGCGATCGGGATGGTGTTGGTTGGGCTTCGGCTGTACATCAAGAAGATAGAGAGTCCGAATAAGCAGTAACTATTTTCACCGGCGCTGCGCCCAGGCAATTCTTCAGATGGCCGGGCATCGACAATTTTGATATGGCGCTCGAGAAGAATGCCCGGCTCTCCGAGTCGAAATCGCTTGAATCTCGGTTGGGAACCTTCAATACTTTCAATCACCTACAGTTCCACGGCCCGGCGCCGGTGAATGACAACATCAGCAGTGCCAATTTCGGGCAGGTAGTGACTGCAGCCGCCTCCGAGATCCGCTTCCGCTTTAGCGATGACTTAGGTCACGAACACAAGGTGGAGCCCACGGAGGTCTGGTTGTCATCTCGGCCTGACCTGACGCGAGAGCCGACGCCGGTCTCAGTCTCGCAACCACGTCCGCGGCGCTGTAAGTTGATGCACCGGGCTGCAGGAACCGCGTGATGCCCGTCAAGTCATTTCCCGAGGTGATCAGAGCCATCTCGGTGTATTTGCCGTTTCGTACCTGCGGGTGTCCGATATTCGCCATTAGGGCGTTGCAGAGGCATTTCTTTCCAGCTGTATTTTCCAGCTTTCCTCCCTTTGGTAAATAGGTTGTCACGGGTTCTGCGGAGCAGCGATAGTCGACCGCTCCCGACGGCGTTCTGTATGCTTCGCGCAAATAGCCCAGGTCACAGATCCGGGGGCGAGCGGCGTAGAGTTGGTCCTCGGAAAGCGACCCTTCTAATTCCGCAACCTTGAACGGGAAACTGGTCGATGAAGCCACGGGGTCGGTAAACACTCTCGCCGTGCCCAAACGGACTTTCTCCAAGAGCGCACGCTTGTAGCTGTTCTTTAGCCCCGACTCTTCGCAGAATGCAAATGCCGTCCCGACCTGCACCCCCGAGGCTCCTGCGTCCAGGGCGTCGGCTAGCTTCTCAGGTGAACCATATCCTCCGGCAAGCCAGAACGGAACGCCAAGAGCCCGAAGTTTTGTCAGATCAACTGTGTCACGCTCTCCGTAGATCGCTCTCCTCTTTCGTCAAGCTGCAGCTTCCCACGGGGCGGGGCGTTGTGCCCGCCGGCCGTGTATCCCTCAATCACGAATCCGTCGACCGTGCCGTCGGCCTTCTTTAGCATGGTTGTCGCCAGGGTATTGGAGGAGATGATCGCGATGAACTTTGGCCGGGTCAATGCCGGAAGATCACGCCCCATGAACACCCGCGGCGCGAACACCATCGTTCTGTCATCATTATCCTGCGCTCCCGTGACCTGCAGGAGATAGGTTGCGGGTTCGTGATTTGTGAAGCGATCGAGTACTCCCGGAATCTTGAGCGGCACACCAGCCCCCATCAGAACGTATCCAACGCCAGCGAGCATGGCGCCGTAAATGGAAGGCAAATGCGGGAGTTGAACTTTTTCCAGGTAATTGATTCCGACTGGATTATCGTGGCCTTCACGCGCCAGAATAACTTCAACAAAGTTGGCCACGACGCAAAGCTCCTTTAGTTCGAGGGGAGTGTCCTTCGAGTGCGTTGGCAAGGACTGGTAGGGCGCTCTTTCCGCCTTCCCGCCTGGGATGTAATACCTGCCCCAAACACGTTCAGCGATTTCCTGGATTGGAAACTGATCAAGACCGCGGCGCATGTGGCCGCCGGGATCACCGTCTTGTAAGCGCCTGGCAAAGATCAAATCCAGAGCCGTTCCAGAAACCACCCCGAGCTGGCCGAGTTGGGATACCGTCCGCGCAAGCCGCCAACTGGAAACGCCAGCACCCATTCCGCCCTGAATGATCGTTGGAAGATTGCTCATAAAGGAACACACCCCGAACGCGCATTATTTCAGAGCTGCACGATTCTCATTGTCTGAGTTCTGTAATAGATCTGTGCTGTTGGCCTGCTCCATTCAATGCGAAGGATGTAAGGGGAGGTTGAAGAACCTGGCGATCAGGGGCGGACCCACTTCTCCCACCGCCATGTTGAATAGCACGACCGATCGTGCTATATTTGCTACATTAAGCGTTTCTGCTGTGTGAGTACAAAAGAGGAGAGATATGAAAGGAACACCAAGGCCAATCAATGGCTGCTCGACCAAAGGCAGACAAACCCGCACCGAGATTCTGCAGGTAGCTGTGCAGATTGCTTCCGCCGAAGGGCTTGAGGGTATCTCGCTGGGGCGTTTGGCCGATGAGGTCGGGATGAGCAAGAGCGGACTCTTCGCTCACTTTCGTTCCAAGGAGGAGCTTCAGCTCGCCGTCGTAGAAACGGCCCGCTCTATATTCATAGACGAAATCATCCACCCAGCCAACGTGGTGCCGAGCGGGCTTAAGCGACTGCGGAAACTGGCGGATGCTTGGCTATCTTACGCGGAACGGGAGGTTTTTCGGGGAGGCTGCTTCTTCGGTGCCGCCTCTCTGGAGTTCGACAGTCGACCTGGTGCCATAAAGAATCGGATCACCGAGATCATGGGCGAATGGCTTCGCCTGCTCGAAAATGAAATTCGCCAGGGCAGAGCGGGCAACGAACTCACCCCAGACGCTGATCCTGTGCAGTTAGCTTTTGAATTCAACTCACACATGATGGGTGCGAATTGGGCTTACCAACTGATGGGGAACAGACAGGCCTTTGCCAGAGCCAAAACCGCGATCTTGGAAAGGTTACAGAGCTTCGCGACATCCAAAGTTGCGCGACGCCCCAATTCACCAACTCCTGTCACTGCGCATCGAGCGACTGCCCGGTGACTGTCATCTGCAGAGCAATTTAGGAGTGACTTGATGTTTAGATGCGGGGACAAGCACATGCCCACCCGACCGAGAGCGATCCTACGCGAGCTCCTGCGCGCGCCGCACTTGATGAAACAATCGATACTGGCACTTGGGGCCGTGTTTATCCTCTTCTTCACCACCGTCCATGCTCAAGACTCGACTGCGGCAGAGGAGATTCCAATCCAGCGTTGCGATGGTCTACCGGTAATCAAAACGCGTCTCAATCACGCGGATATGTTCTTTCTGCTGGATACGGCTTCGACCACAACTCTCAACTTGAAGTCATTCTCCTCAGGCCGATCCAAACGCATCCCTGTAACCACATGGACAGGCACTACTACCGCTGACGGTCGACAGATCTCTCTGCCAGAACTGACTGTGGGCAATCATCAGTTTCGCGATCTGACGCTACCAGCCGTTGACCTGAGCACGATCGAGCAGGCCTGCGGTAGCCGGATTGACGGCATTCTTGGATTTGATCTTCTAGACAAAATGGATATGGCAATCAATCTGAAGCGTCAAGTGGCGTCGGTTGATATGTCGCCCGCGGAGATCCAGGCTAAGTTTGCTGAGATGCAAGAGGCCATGCATCCATGCACCGACGCGTTTCACCTGGGAAAAGTGGATGTATTGAAGAACTGTTTCGATCCCGCGATCGTTTTGTATGTGCCGGCGGGAGAATTCCGCGGCCGCAAGCAGGTGATGGACTACCTCGAGCAGCGCTATTTGAGGTTTGCTCCAAATTTGCGCTTTGCCATGACACTTCGCGATAGGCAGAGTTTCGGCGATGTACTTTGGTACTCCTATGACTACACGGTCGAGTCTCCGAACGAGCATATCATCGGGCATGGCATGGCCATGTGTCGCCGCACGGGTGGGCACTGGCGCATCCTGAACATGAATAACTCCCTGTTGCAGCCGGACGCTAACCCTTCGCCGTAGCTGCTCTCGCTGTGGGTTAGGATCTTCGATTCCGGAGCGCAGGCGGGTGGGAATCTTCGGATTTCGGATTTGGGAAACAGGGGCGATCACTTCGGTCTCGGCGCTGTCAGTCACAAATGCCCTCATCATGCGCCGTTTTTTATTCTCCTGACCAGAACCGGTTGGAATGTTCTTGCCACAACAGCAGAGAATTTTCCTAACCATTCAGAACCGGTTCCGCGCAGCTTCCGTGTGGCGCTTCACGGTTCGAAGCCACATCCACCGAATCAGGGCACTGTCCGGATAGATCACTCGCCAGTAGGTCGCAAACCTTCGTGCGGTCGACGTATCTGTCGCATACACACGGGTCTCAGAATCTGGCCACCGGAAAAATCGGCGTGGATGAGTTGATGACGGTAGAAGGAGCACGCTCAGTTGTGGTAAAACATTTTGCATCAAGCGATGGATGCTCCGAAAGGGAATGCTGGGTGCGAAACCGAGTGTTCATCAACCTTTTCGAGCATCCTCACTTTTTTCGCTAGAGACTTCGTGAATAATGCAGGCTAGGATTGCTTCTTGATCTTTGCCGATACCGCGTTGGCTAGATCCTTGAAGTCCTTGGGGTCGTCAAAAGCTTCCGGAGAAAAGCGGCTAAGAATGATATAGGTGACCATGTGACATCATCTCGTACTTGAAACCTCGAAGTAGACCGGGGAGGAAAGAGATGCGACTCTATCTTGTTAATCCCGACAATCCGGTCGTCAGCCTGAACAAGGTTCATTGGAACCGACTGAACAAGTATCGAGTCTGGAAACCGCTCGGGCTTCTCGTGGTGGCAGGACTGACGCCGCCGGACTGGGAGGTGACACTGATCGACGAGAACTTGGGCCCGCCCAATTACGGATGTCTGCCCAAACCTGATCTCGTCGGTGTAACGGCCTTCACTTCCCAGGCGCCGCGGGCCTACGAAGTCGCAGCACTGTACCGCGCGACGGGAGTACGCGTGGTGATGGGAGGCATTCATGCTACGTTCTGTCGCCATGAGGCGCTGGAACATGCGGATGCGGTGGTCACGGGAGAGGCGGAATCGGTATGGGGGCAGGTTTTGGCGGATGCGCGCAACCATGCCCTGCGCAGGGTTTATGACGGTGGCATCAGCGCCATGGACGCAATCCCGCCTGCTCGCCACGACCTGCTGCAGGGACGGTATTACTTCGGCTCGGTACAAACCACGCGTGGCTGTCCGTTGAATTGCAGCTTCTGCAGCGTCACCGCGTTCAATGGAGGCACGTACCGCCAGCGGCCCGTCGATGATGTCATTCGAGAGCTGCGACTGATCCGCGAAAAAGTCATCCTGTTCGTGGACGACAACCTCATCGGTACTCGCGAGGACCATCTCGCACACTCCAAGGATCTCTTCCGAGCGATGATTCGGGAGGGGCTGACCCGGCCTTGGATCTGCCAGGCGACCTTGAACTTCGCCGACGATGACGAACTGCTTGAGCTCGCCGCGCGTTCGGGATGCCACGGCGTGTTCATCGGGTTCGAATCTCCCACCGTGGAGGGATTGATGGCCGTGGGCAAGAAGTTCAACCTCCAGAAGGGGAGGGACTTCCGCGAGTCGGTCCGCCGGATTCAACGGCACGGCATGTGCGTTGTGGGCTCTTTCATCATGGGGATCGACACGGACCAGCGGGGGATTGGCGAGGCAATCGCTCGCGCCGCCAGGGAATACGGCATCGACGCCGCCAACGTTCTGATCCTTACTCCGCTTCCCGGAACCAAGCTGTACGCTCAAATGGAGCGCGAAGGCAGGATCCGGTCGAACGACTACCCACGGGATTGGAAGTACTACACTCTGACTTATCCGGTGGCCAGCTACACGCACCTGACCTGGGCGGAACTGGTGGAGGAGGTAAACCGGTTCAACGGTCGGTTTTACTCGTATGCGCAGATCCTTCGGCGGATGCTGCAGCTCGCCAGGAAAACGCACAGTCCCAGAACGTTTTCTGTCGTCCTGGTTGCCAACCTGAGCTTACGATCCAACCACCTTCTTGACAGGCGTATTTACGCCAGCCGGGTCCAATCTCCCAATTTGGGAGATGCTCCCGCGGCGGAGGTAGGTGTTGAGACGCTGTCCCTTCCGGAATAGGTGCCAGATGTTAACACTGGCTGGTAACGGCTTGCGGCTTATGGGGCGGAGTCCGTTAGGAGTAGCTATCACCTGGCGGGTGCCCCAGATGCGGGACCGCCGCGTCCGGCGCAGACTTTTAGCCTGCTTAATTCACCAGAACTACGAGAGATGGGATGATTCCACTCCTCCGACAGGTGCGTTGCTCGGACGCTTACGTGCTGAAATCGCCTCAGTCCCACGGGCAGAAAGCTGTTGCCCCGGGTGCGCGCGATACGCAGCCGAATCGTCCCGAACCGGGTTACGAAATCCCGCTCGTAGTAGCCGTTGCGGTAGTCCCGCCGTTTCCCCCGCCTCCGCTCATACCGCCCCCAGCCGGAAGATCGGTCCCGTTGCCGCACCGACTGCAGCTCGAAAAACTGCTGCCAGGCCCGTCGGGTCTCGCCGTACAGATCGCCCCAGAAACTCTCTTTCATCTCCGCTAGAAAATGTTGGAAATGCTCCGTGATCGGGATTATCTTCGCCATCGGGGGTAGGTCTCCTTTTCGGAAAGGCTTTAGCTTGCGACGCCAAAGCCAACTTACACCCTCTCCCTTTTTACACAATCAACGTTACGTCATCCTCTGTGGTTCGGCAGCTTGACAATAGTTGTTCCAGAGGACTAGCGTTGAAAGTGAGGTGGTTACCCCTTCTCCTCTTTCAGGTTCCCTGAACTAAGTCAGCCCATCTGAAGTTCGCTCCTCTTAGCGATAACAAGCTTTAGGAGGTTGATATGTTTGCACGCAACGTCTCTTTTCGCCTGAAATCCAACATGCTTTCTGATTACACCCGGACCTTTGAGAATGAAATTCTTCCTTTACTTCGCAAGCAGAAGGGCTTCAAGGACGAAATCACATTGTCAAATCCCGGCAGCCAGGATGCGATTGCAATCAGTCTGTGGGAGAGCAAAGCCAATGCAGAAGCTTACAACACCAATACCTACCCAGAAGTGTTGAAAACATTTGCAAGAATCATCGATGGAACGCCCAAGGTTCAGACGTTTGAGGCCGTCACCTCGACCTTCCATAACGTCGCTGTAGCAGTGTAAGGGGGATCGTCCGCCGTACGGGGCGGCCTCCTTGAAGGCCGCCTATCTTTCCAAAGCCACATTCGTGATCCGGCCATGAAGGTGAGAATCGATTATCCTTTCGGCGGAACGAATCGTTGCCTCAGGTGCGAAAGCTTGCCACCGAAGTGCGAGCGGGGAGAAGGCCCCAGACATGGCCAACCTAGGGGTGGGTGTCCTAATTCATTTTCTTCTTGGCGTTCAAAGGGCGATCATAAGAGCCGGAGTTGGTTTATGGTTTGCCAAGAGCTAGACGAGTTAGAAGGGGACTTTCTTCAGGCGAGGGCGGAAAGCCAGTACATGGATTCTTTGGGATGGACAGATCGTGAGTTTTCGTGCCTTCGCCCGATACTGGACCATAAGCGGGAAGGACATCAAGGCAAACCCTGTCCCGGGGATTTAAACAGCGCCCAAGAGAAGGGTCCGATGCCCCGGAGCTCAAATTGGGACACTACCGAACTTAGGCAGAACTTGCGCAAAAGAAGCGGCCCACACTAGCGGCAAAAGTGGCGTCGAAGTGTCGAAGGGTGTCCAGCCAAGTTCCGCCGTTCGCGGATGCGGATAATGTCATTTTGTTAGAGCCTCGCATCGCACGTAACAAGCGTATACTAGTTATACACGCACCTCTCCGCCATCCTCAGCAGGCCACGGTCTTCTGCGTTACTGGAGGCCGTCGTGGCTAAGAACAGTAGAAACCATTCCAATAGTTTAGACATTCCTACACAACTAAGCAGACGTTTAAGACGGTTTGCCGACCGCTCCCGACCACAGATGATGGGAAAGAGCGGGACATCGCGGCAGTGCTCTAAGCCTGCAAGACTGGCGCCGACATCGACTGGCGACATGAGTGTTGAGAGCGAATCATACTTCATGATCGGGTCGCGGGACCTAGAGAAACGTATTAGGTTCGAGAGCGCTTGTCGTTCGCTGACGTCGGCTGACACATTCTTCACCTTAACAAGTCGAGCGTGAGAGCAGATCAGCGCACCTGGAAGCCTTCTCGTTTTTGCATACCTGGTGAAGCAAACGTCTGTGCTGCTCCCAATGTTCGAAAGAGGTCTCACAACTGCGGGAGATCATCCTCCCATTTCGGGTGCCACGGTCGCACTGGATTGGACCGACTGTTAAAGATCGACTCGGCGGCGAACTTCCAAAGGGACCTTCAAAGAGACAAGGGGTGCACCATGTGGAAGTGGACTAGTGGCCTGTCGCAGAGTAACCATTACTAGACTGTTAGCATCAAAGCTGTCATGGTTACTGGCAGCGAAATCTTGCTCACCAAGCAACAGCAGTCCGATCTAAGCAGCATCGCCCAGTCCCGTGCTCTGCCGGCCGGATACGTGTTTCGCGCCAAGTTGATCCTCATGCTGGCAGAAGGCTCGTCCTTCAACGCGATTAAGCGACAGCTCCAGACCACGGCGCCCACCATCGTT
>Ga0209517_10007201_pt1 | contig 13442 bp, 9 predicted proteins | sample PeaSoiMetSII2010_FD_187695 | JGI IMG/M metagenome (GOLD analysis project Ga0209517, IMG submission 187695) | Peat soil microbial communities from Weissenstadt, Germany - SII-2010 (SPAdes) (version 2) | ecosystem: Environmental > Terrestrial > Soil > Wetlands > Peat | place: Germany: Weissenstadt...
GGGCGGCGGACGAACGACAAAGCTGGAGCCGTTCAGAAAGTCCACTGTGAATGTGTTGTCGTCCACCCCATCAAGGAGAAAGTTGTTCTGCTCGGTCCTCTGACCGTTGGCATTGAAGTCTCCTTTGCCGTTGCCGCGCGAACCCTCTGGTGGTGCGACTCCGGCGGTGAGCTGCGCGATATAGACCCAGTTCCTTCCATTGAGCGGCGTCTGGTCGATGGCATGGGTAGAAACGACTTGCCCGACAGACGCATTCTGGGCCTGCATCAGCTGAGGTGCTCCTTCCACCTGAACGGTTTCCGTCACAGAGCCGACCCTCAACTGCACGTCGTACCACAGCGCCTGTCCTGAATCGAGATTGAAGATAGGACTTACTGCAGTGCTAAACCCGGGCGCCTGGACAAATATCTGGTAGATGCCTGGAAGCAGGAAAGGTATGTCATAAAGGCCATCCGCATTGGTCACATTTTTGCGCTCGATTCCGGTGGATTGATCGACGACGCGAACGACCGCACCCTGAATAGCGGAGTTCTGTGAATCTGCAACGCGCCCACCGATCTGCGCGCCGACCGCAAAGCAGGGAAGTGCCATACCCGCAATGACGGCCGTAACTTGCAGGACACTGCGTACCCCGCGGATGTTCTGAACCCCATCACCTCTCAGGCGAAGGGTCACGAATTGAACTAGAGGCGTCAGATGTTCTAGCATTCTTCGCGGTTCGCCGGACATCCTGGATCGATCCCAGAATATCTGCGCTGATCAACTGTGCAGATCGAGGCGAAGACTCCGATCCTGAGATGAGTTCGCTGCACAATGCCCGATTCCGAGCTGCGGCTACGGTCAGGGTCTGAGGCCTGGTAATATCCGCGGACGTGGTGGAATCAGGCAACGAGCCTCTGGGTGCCTGGAGCGCGCCGACCACTTGCTCCTCCGATTGGAGTGCATTGTCAAGCTTGTTAAGGTGCCGTGTCAACAGTGCTCTCAATGCCTTCTGCGCTGGTTCGGTCAGGCGCGCATCGGGAGAAAAGCGTTGGAACAAATCAGTAAGGGCGCTGCTCTCCTGCTGAACAGCAAGTGCGGCATCCAGCAACTGCTGAGATACAAGACTCGCGTCACTCTGGCTGCGTGCGTGCTGGCTGAAGAACACGGAGAGAGGCGAGGGACCGGCGACGGCGGAATATGCCTGCGGGGCGCCAGCCTCAGGGTTCTGAGCGGAGCGATGGGCGTTCAGTTCCTCTATGCTGAAGATCGAGGCGTTCACGTGAGGTAACGGACGCAACTGAGCCAGCAACTCATTCTTTCGCTGATCGGTCGCAACTACTCCGCGGATCAGGATTGCATTGCTCGACCGCGAGAACTCCAACGGCTCAGACGAATCCGCATCTACTCGGTTGAGTGCCAGTCTTGCCTGGAGTTCGGCTTCATCCAAATCTTCACTGGTGAGGAGCGTGGGGAGCGTCGGAAGCGCGGGCGAGGATATTGCCGTTAGCGGCTCCGGATGAAGAGGTTCAAAGAAGGCTTCGTTGACAGCATTCCAGCCTTGCACGGCATAATCCAACTCGGCTATCTCCACTGTCCCCTCTTCGCGAAACTGTATGCTTCGGGCCACTGCGCGAAAGTCAGTCTTGCGAACGGTAAGGGATTCGCTGGCGACGGTTCCGGCGGCAACGCTTGTTGTCAGGGTAAGAAGACCATCGCCTGTCCGCGCCACTTCATCCTTCTGGACGGCCTCATGGTCGCGCCAGTTCTTAAACGAAACGGCGGAAAGTGGATCCTCCCAGTTCACGCCGGCTCTGGCAAGTGCGTTGCTCAATTGCTCCTCTTCCTTGCTGAACCTCTCCGCCTTTGGGCGCCGGCGCCTCTGCACATCGGTATACACGGCTCTTTCCAGGGTCTGCCGCGGTGTGCGGATGCGAATTCGCCGATACACAACCCCCGATTCCCGAGCCTGCGTGGAGTTTTCCGAGGCTGCGGCGCTTTCTAGAAACTCGTGAGCACTGACTTGAGGGCTGGTACGTTGCCAGATGGTCAGCAGCGTCCCGATCGCGAAGAGAACCACAATCGCGCTTGCCAAAGCTGGATTCATATGCAAATTCCCGAATGACTGAATGCAGGAAGCAAATCTAGAGGCCCATGGCTCTTTGCGCGGTGGAAGCTGTTGATCGAGCCGGGCAATGAGTCTCTCTTCCGCATTCGGCGGAGGAGGTAAGAAGGGGGCCAGCAGTTGCTGCTGGTATTCAATAACTTTAAAGATGGTGTCCTGGAGTTGCTGCTTTCGCGCGAGGCACTTCCAACACGAGATGAGATGTTGGGCCGCATGGGCGGGAAGCGGAGCCGGTGGGGTCCCTTCGATATGGGCGACAATCTGTTCATCGGTGAGGTGTGCATCCCCTCGCGACAAAAACCAATGGAAGGCTTTAACCATGAATTTCACCTGCGAGCCTGACGACCGCTCTCTGCAATAGCTCTGCTGCGCTAGACACACTCACCCCCAACACAGCTGCGATCTCCCGATATCGCAAACCCTGCGACCGAAGATAGACGCAGTGTCGCTGTTGTTCCGTCAATCGCGCAATGCCCGCGTCCAGCCGGGTCATTACTTCTTTCTTCAAGTAGAGGGCCTCGGGGTTCATCTCGGGATCGAAGCGCTGCTCAAGCTTCGATTCGTCTTTAGGGTCCAGATCGGACTCGAAAACGAGCCGGCGCCGAACGCGCTGAAGATTAAGCGACACATTGCGGGCGACGCGGAAAACCCATGCTCGCGGTTCGTCGATCTTCACCCCAGACTCCAGCTGGTGATGCAGGCGCAGGAAGGCCTCTTGCACAATGTCGTCTGCCTCATGAGGCTTCAGGCCGATACACACCAGATAACCATAGAGAGGCATTCGAATCTCTCGAAAAAGCTGAACGAGGATCTCTCGATGGTTCAAGTCGCGGCGCTCTTCCGTTGCACCCAGGCCCAACCCTGTTGACAGAAGAAATTCGTGACTATTTGCGCTATCCGCGAATCGAAGGACATACATACGCAACCTGCCTCCGGCAGACCGGCCAATCAGGGCGTGCTGAACACATCTTAGGTTAAGACACAACAGCGGTTCATTTTTCCGGGGTGGCGGGCAGAAATATTTTGCGTTACCCTCCCGCCGCCGGTCCCCCGTCTTCTGACTGTGGTTGCCATTCCCCTCAGAAGAACGGGAAACCGCAAGACCGGGGAATACTTTTTCATCCAGTCCTGAAATGCGCCACTGCCGTGTGTCTTAGGCTCGTGCAGCAAAGTGAGTTCTCAGGTCTTGGCACGCACAAGTATCGCGCCCTGCAAACAGCCAGAAGAGCGGTCGTGTCGTGGAACGACTTCCCCCAGATCTCACCCTACATGGCAGTCAGGAAGATTGCAGCATCGTCGATTCCGGCACAGACCAACCGAATTCACCACGAGAGGGGTACACAATGACGCGACATGAAGCATCTCAGCCGTCTGTACAGAATGACGGATCAATCGCGGGTATCTGTTCAGACCTGCACAACCGAGGGTTGTTACTCGTCCTAGCCTTGCTGATGTTGATTTTGGCTCATCCCGCAGGCGCGCAGGGAGTGGACCAGACTCCATACATGGGATGGACTACCTGGAGCATGCAGGACAAATTCGACCACCACCCGGCCACCGCCTATAAAGGCGAGGCGGCCGGAGACGGCTTTCAGAACGAATGGAATGTCAGGGCGAATTCCGACGCCATGAGGTCTTCCGGCCTTCAGGCGCACGGTTTTTCCTTCATCAATATCGATGGGGATTGGGACAACGGCCTGCTCTGCCAGTGCGGCCCTCCCATTACCTGGGACCCATATGGTCGCCCCCTCGCCAATGCCACACGATTCCCCTCTGGGATGGCGAGCCTCGCCGGTTACATCCACTCCAACGGACAGCGGGCGGGAATTTACTGGGAGGGCGGGGTGCCACCCGAAGTATGGGCGGCCAACACTCCGATCCTCGGGACGGCCTATCATGTGCAGGACATCACGATGGCGCCCGTGCCTCCCGCTTCAACTCCCCCAACGGCGTGGGTTAATGGCTACTACGATATCGACTTCACCAAGCCGGGAGCCCAGGAGTACATCAATTCCATTATCAGCCTCTTTGCGGATTGGGGATACGATTACCTCAAGGTAGATGGAATTGGGCCCGCGGTAAACGGTGTGCCGGTATATCTCGACAATATTCGGGCCATCAATGTCGCCATGCAGAACGCCCGGCGCCCAATGTACATCAACCTATCTGCCAGCCTGGATCACGACTATGCCTATTGGTGGGAGCGGTATTCCAACGGGCGCCGGATCGATGGCGATATCGAGTGCAGCAGCCGGTCCGCCGCTTGCAGCGCAGGCTCCACAACAGGCCTGGCTAACATCACGGACTGGGCCAATGTCGACCTCCGTTTCACTGATCTTCTCGTTTGGCAAAACGACACCGGCCGCCGTCTCGGATGGAACGATTTCGACTCCCTTGAAGTGGGCAATGGGACAAATAATGTCTACCCCACGTCCAGCCCCGAGTTCCTCTTAATGTCGAACATCTCCCCGCCGCCGCCACAAACACCCCTCGCCGGGCAGCCGGCGTTTGTGGACGGTCTCACAAACGACGAGCGGCAGACAGCGGTGACAATCTGGTCGATCGGTGGCTCGCCGTTGCAGCTTGGAGACGACCTGACGCTGCTGGACAGCTTTGGAATTCAGCTGCTGACGAACGACGAAGTGCTCGCAGTCGACCAATCGGGACGGCATGGAAATGTTGTCTACGAGGGCGCTGCTCCCGTGTATGAACAGACTCTTTGCGATGATTCATATTACGTCGCGCTGTTCAATACCAATGCCACACCCGCGACTGTGACGGTCAACTGGGTTGACTTGGGCTTCTCAGGGAGTGCCGATGTCCGCGACTTGTGGCAGCACCAGGATATTGGGACGCAACCCAGCGGCTACACGGTAAGCCTGAACCCGCATGCCTCGAGTCTTGTGCTGGTACGGCCTCAACCAGGCAACGATTGGGGGAGTTGGCCGCAGGGGCCAGGCCAGCAAAACGACGGGTGTCAAGCCAATCCGGCCAGGTAGTGTTCCTGGCTTGAGCTCCGCAGCGACTGCCATAACAGCGGCAGCCGCTGCGCACGAGCTCATCTGGCTTAATCGCAATCATCGTCATCAGATGCGATGGCGCGCGCATGAGAATCTCCACTCGTGTCCTTGTGGAGTAACTACTCGGGTTGAAACTCACAGGAGGATAGTAACATGTTCGTTCGCATCCGCATTGCGTGTTCACGCGTCTTGACAAAGCAAATACTCCCCTTGGCGCTCCTCGCCATTGCATCCACCCTGGCTATCTCGCAGGCCGATCAAGGCACAATTAACGGCGCCGTCAGCGACCAAACGGGAGCTGTCGTTATCGGTGCGACCGTTACACTAACCAATTGGAGCACCGATCTGAAATTGATTGCACAAACAGATAAGAACGGGGTGTATATCTTTACCCCGTTGAAGATCGGGGACTATAGGATTTCAGTCAGCGCGCCTGGCTTTGCAACCGCTGCGCAGGAGAACATTCACCTTGATGTTCAGCAGAGGCTTGCGCTAAACTTTGCACTGAAAACTGGAGCTACCTCGGAGACGGTCGTCATCACCGATGCACCCCCGCTCATGCAGACGGAAGAGGCGTCCATCGGCCAGGTTATCCCGACTGAGGTGATCGAAGAAACCCCGCTCAACGGCCGCAACTGGGTCTACATTGCACAGCTAACGGCGGGTGTCGATCCCCCGGAAGGCACGCGCGGGGCGGGTAAAGGGGACTTCAACGCCAATGGGCAGCGCGCCGAACAAAATAACTATATTCTCGATGGGGTCGACAACAACACCAACGTCGTCGACTTCCTCAATGGGGCAAGCTATGTAGTTCGTCCGCCACCCGATGCGCTGGCGGAGTTCAAAATTCAAACCTCGGACTACAGCGCCGAGTTCGGTCACTCCGCGGGCGCGGTTGTGAATGCCAGCCTGAAATCTGGCTCGAACGCGGTCCATGGAAATTTGTGGGAGTATGTCAGGAACAATGACTTTGACGCGAAAGACTGGGAGGCCCCTTCGGTTCCCGCGTATCACGAGAATCAGTTCGGCGCGACGCTGGGATTTCCGATCTTAAAGAACCGCCTCTTCTTCTTCGGCGACACGGAGGCAAATCGCATTGCCTTCTCTGAGACGGATTCCCTCACCGTGCCAACCGCGCAAATGCGCAACGGGGACTTTTCTCAGTTGCTCAATGCGACCTTCGCTGGCGGTACCCCTATCCATCTGACTGATCCCGGGAGCACGAACCCTATGGGGACCAAGTGCGGCGCCGCGGTGAGCCAGCCGAATGTGATGTGTCCCGCGGACATCAGTCCTGTCTCCCAAAGCCTGTTGAAGCTCTACCCGGCGCCCGCCCCGAGCCTTAGCATCGGTGCGTTTTTGAATAACTACCTGGCAACTCGCCCTGCAATTGACAATACTTTTCAGTTCGACCTCCGAGCGGATTGGAACGTCAGCGACAAGGACCAGGCATTTGCCCGCTTCAGCCTCTTGAACGAACCCGGCAATCGAGCCGCTCCGCTCGGGTCCATTCTGGATGGCGGAAACTTTCTCTCCTTTGGGGACGACGGCAAGATCGTGAACCGTGGGGACAATTTCGCCCTCAGTGAGACGCACATATTTACGACAACTCTCGCCAATGAGTTTCGCTTTGGTTACAACTGGGGCCACTTTGCTTATGTGCAGGATAATGCCAATAACACGGGGCTGAACGGATCGCTGGGCCTTGGCGGCGTTCCGGGCGGCGCGTTGAACGGCGGTCTGCCAACGGTCAACATCGGCGGGATCTCAGGCTTCGGTTCGCCGGAATACTACGCCGCAAACGAGTATCAAAACGTGTTTCAGATCCTCGACAACGTGAGCAAAAGCGCGAGCAACCACACGTTGAAGGCCGGCGTCAGTTTTCAACGGATACGGTTTGCAACGGCCGAGCCGCCGATATCCCGCGGGGAATACGACTACTTTAGCGGCTCTGCCTCGTGCAACGACTACTCCACTACCTTTACGGGTTACGGTGTGTCGGATTACCTCGCGGACTGGCAGGGATGCGCGGAAATATCGAACCTCGCCGGAACCGACGATGTGCATTGGGCGCAATCCGCCTATGCCCAGGATGACTGGAAGGCAACATCGAAGCTCACCTTGAATCTCGGTCTTCGCTACGAATATGCGCAGCCCTATCAGGAACGATATGGGCATCAGGCTGAGTGGCATCCTACCGGCCCTCTGGTGGCAGGCAACACACCGTCGGTTTATCTGATCCCAAAGAAAAGCGAGAATGTGAGCCTCGGTACTAGTGGAATTCTCTCGATGGACCAGATAACTCTGCAATACAGCGACAATCCGGCGCTGATTGCAGCGGGGAAGTTAGACTTCGCTCCGCGAGTTGGATTTGCATATCGTGTAAATGGGCAAGCCACGGTTCGCGGCGGCTTTGGCGTATTTTACGGAGGACTGGAAAGCACCGGCTATAACCCAAACCTCGGCGAGAATTTCCCTTTTGTATTTCAATCAGCCTATTATCCCAACCCCACGCAGTCGGGATGCACTTCCTCTAGCACGTCCCACGCCTGCCTCACGGACGGCATCTCCTTGGGAAGTGGATTCACAAACGCGATCAGTCAGGGTCTAGTGAACGCTGTGGTCACGCCAAGCCTTCGCGGAAGCGATCCCAATCCCAAGATTCCTTACAGCGAGGACTACAGTCTGGCCGTCGAAGTAGGAATAACCAAGGACACTGTTGCCACGTTATCCTATGTAGGATCGTCAAACCGCCACCTTTCAGTTTTGACGAATCCGAACGCGCCGCTTGCGCTCTTGACGAACGGTGCGAACCAGTCGGTTGAACAACCGCTTTCGGACTTTGGCGGCGCAGTATTCTCCTCCTATGCGGGCGAAAGCAGCTACAACGCTCTTCAGGCGAAGCTGGAAAGACGCCTGTCTGCGGGTCTCTCGTATCTTGCGTCATACACCTATTCGCATGCGCTGGATGACGCCCCAACACCCTTGGGCGCCAATGGCGACAACGGATACCCCAACACAAACATTCAGCCAATACGGGGCCAGTACAGCAATTCCCCGTTTGATACCCGCCAACGGTTCACCGTGAATGGTAACTACGCCCTGCCATTCGGGCGCGGTCAACGGTTTATCAAGAGCGCCGGTTGGACTGACTATCTGGTCGGCGGATGGTCGTCGAGCCTATCCTTTGCGGCCCAGACCGGCAATCCGTTCTCGGTCACGCCGAACTTTTCATCAACATCGTCGTTTGTGGAAGCCACTGGGTTGAGCACAGTTTACGCGATAAGGGTCGGAGATCCCTTTAAGGGCGGGGGAACGCCCCCAAGTAGCAATCCCGGTATTACGTGCCCAACCTCGGTGCGCAATAAGAATCATTGGTACAACCCGTGCGCTTTTGGTAATCCGCTGTTCGGAACCAATATTCCTGCGGGACAGTCCATCAGCGGAGCGGCGGCCCTGGCATACATGGGTGGACGCCGGAACGACGTATATGGCCCAGGCTATGAAAGGGTCAACATGTCCCTGTTCAAGAACTTTCCGATAGAGAAAGCCAGTCTGCAATTCCGGGCTGATATGTTCAATCTGCTCAACACGCCATCCTATGCCAATCCCAACAACAATTCGTCCGGCGGCGGACTTCAATCGGGCGACAACGACATTTCCTCAAACGGCGGACAGATTACTCAGCCAAGGATGTTCCAAGCTTTTACGCCGGATGCCAGATTCTTTCAACTTTCGCTTAAGCTCAGCTACTAATCTTTGAGGAACCGTTCTCCAGGCCGGCATTTGATCGATTGGGGCAAGGGATCTGGTTGAAGCCGGTCTTTTGAACGGGAGTAGAAGTTGTCTGATGGGTATTGGCGTTAACCTGCACGGAGTATGGCGTCTTGAGCGTAGCGAATGACGCCATTTGCCACGACACTTTGGTTTTGCTTGCTTCAGTGAAGCCCTCTTCTTCTCTGCGCGGCGAGAGTTGACCTTCCTTATCTCGCCGCACTTTTCCGGGTGTTTTCATCGCCTGGGGGATCAAGTGAAAGCCAGGAGTTGAAATCGCTAACTGAAAATCAAATCTCTGGGCAACAATGAAAGGAAGAAGCGTGCTGCGTCAGACTGTTCATTCAGAGATGAAGCCAAACAATGCTGGAGATTCGGGCCTGTCGACACGAGCCAGCGACGACAACCGGAATCAGCCGGTTCGAGCCCAGGGAGCGAAGTGCGACGACTATTCAACCTCGGACTGCGATGAGTGGCGACGAGATCGGGGAAATGGATCTCTGTCTCCGAGTTACAACACGATGACGATAAGCCTACTTACTGTAAAGAGCGTCCGGTCATGCACTATAAAGGACGTTGCCAGATTTGCAGGGGTTTCGATATCGACGGTATCGCGGGTCGTGAATGGAGCCTGCGAGGTTGCCGACCAAACAAGAGCGAAAGTCTTCACTGCAATATCAAGATTGAAATACAGCCCCAACGCGCACGCCGTCGAATTAGGGCGAGCGAATTCCGGTCATTCGAAGAGGCGTGCCCGTGGCTCGCCTAAATAGATCTGGCGTCGAGCCAGGAAAATAAATCGAGTCAGCGACAAGCATTCTGACTTGCCAATAGGGTCCCTTCCGTGCCACCGAAGTTCTGTAGCCTCAGCGAGCTGCGATCTCCTGTCCCTCCCGCGATCCCCATTTTCTTGATTTCAGATAATGCCGGGGTATCGCGGTAGGTGTAGACGAAATCGCGACGATCACCCAAAAGCTACCAGGGTCAACATGGATCGGCGAACGCGTAGTATCGATATCGGCGCTTAGCGCAACTGTCTGAAGCGTCGGGGTTTGACCGATCAACGGTGCGATTCCTAAGCCGGTCATCGCAGCGAAAGTGAGCGTGAACCGTTTCATCCAAAGCATACTCGTCTCCTTTTCCAATGGGTTGTGCTGCTTCAATGCAGTGAAAAACCAGGTGCGACGTGGGGTCGGACCACGGTCGCCTTAATAAGACACATCATCCTCAATGAGAAGTTCGACGGTTCCGATCCCTTCGAACAGATCACCTGTTGATGCGTCGACTCCGGTGACGACGTACGCGCCCAGGGAAAGCCAGGGATACTGGTAGAAATCGATATTGCCACCGGGATCGACGACGTTGATGAACGATCGATCTCCGTCGTCGTAGAACACCTGTGGCCAAGCGTAATACTGTGTTTCAAGACCTTGGTAGGTCAACGTCCCAACGGCGATCGAGCCCTCATACTCGGCGATTGGGGTTTCGAGCGCGAACGAGCCACTCGTTTGAACGCAACTGGGAGGCAAAGTGATTGTCGTGACTTGGACCGGACCTGTTGTCGAAGACCCGTCGTACCACGCGTCGCCAGAGTCGTCGATTGTCCAGTAATCCGTGGACTCAATCAGGACATCCGGGACGTGCCCGCCTGCAAAGTTCGCGTCATTGCCAAGCGCATATCCGACGACACATCTTGTGCCACTGGAAGGAGCTGGGGCGCAATCCGAGCAAGGCCGAGGGTCTACACACCGGTACAATGCGCATGCTTTGCCCGGTGTGCAAACAGGGTTGGTGCATTGCGAGGTAACGGTCTGCGCTTGCGCCTCATGCTGGAAGGCGGAAAGGCAGAGAATAGCTGCGCTCATCAAGCAGCATCTCGTGAAGAGCTGCCGCAGTTGAGTTGATCGTAATGCTGCAGGTACAGTCGAGCCTTTCCAGAAGGCCAATGCGGTTTTTCATGACTCTCTCTCCTGGACGCGGTTGCTCGGGGCTTCCGTGTCGAGAGAGAACTTGAGGCAGAACACAGATTCCGTCAATTTGCATATGGCCTTTAGTCGGCCATCGAAGTGGCGCCTCTATATCAATGGCTCAGAGCTTTTAGATGAGAGGCGCAGCGGACGACACATCGGGACATTGCTGGGTCGGGAAACGGCAGACTCGGGCCAAGGACCTATTTACAACCGTCTGGCGACCCACAACCGTTTGCCAGTCCACCTGCCTGGATGAGAATGCCCGGCAAAGAACCCATCTGCCGGCGTCCAGGGACGGCCTTCACGGAACGAGAATTGGTCAAACGCACAATGACATATCGGGGACGATGATTGGTCAAATGCGTTTTGACCAATTTGCGCTTCAATGAGTCAAACGCACAACGACACAACCGGAACGGTTATTGGTCAAATGTTCCCCGATAGGGCGCACCGATTCGGCCACGGTTGGAGCCTCAAGGGTGTCTGAAGCAACAACCAGCAGTCGGCTCGTGGCGGCTACAGCGCACGGCCACGCCAATGCACAGGCGCGCATGGAACTGCACCAGTTCAGACGCCGGGGCATTGCAGGCGAACGACACGAGCCTATTGGCCTGCCACTCTGTGCAACCCTGTCTGGCTCTCATCATGCCTGGTGAAGACGATGTAGATCTTCGTATCGGCTGGGACCGAGACCACGACACGGCTGGTGATGTTCAGGCTCATCAGTTCGGAGTCGCCTGCATCGCCGATGTTCTCCGAGACTCTTTCGCGCAGTAGGTCCCCTTCTGAGAACGCGGCGCTCGAGTTGTTGCCGACCAGCGTCGCAGCCAAGGAGCCAATGCCAGACGCAGCGCGGATCAGGAAGTTCTTCCCTGTGTTCTTCCCGTAGACCGTCCCTTTGATCGGCCCGAGATCAAGCCCGGCGCCGATGGCCTCGATTTTCTCTCGTTGCCCGTCCAGCAACTCGATCTCATCGAACTTCACTCCTACGAAACCGGCCCGGTCTGCCTGTTGCAACTGGCCGTAGACACGAGCGCCGGCCGGGACAACGATCCGGTCGCCAATCGCGTAGGTATATTCGACAACGGCCACAACCGGAGCCTGGACCGCACTCGAAATCTGCGTTTCGAGCTTTGCTTCAATCCGCGCCCCTGGAGTCATTTCCAGCACCGGCGCTGCATCCGCCGTTGCGTGATTAGCAGCGATTGAAGCCTGTGACTGGGCTGGGGCGCGCACAAATACCAGCGATGCTTCCTTCAAAGCATTCTGCGATTGCTGCGTCTGAGCGGAAGAAGCGTGGTTGGCTTCGCCATACGGTTGTGGCTCCTCCCACTTCTGTTGCGTGTCTGAAAACGATGGTATGGCGCCCAAGGTGTTTGCGCTTGCCGTGCCCCCTACGCGGGGCTTTCGAGGCAACGCCGCTCCTGCGCTTTCCCCTGCGCCCGGCGCCGGAGTACTCGTGCGCTTAATGTCGCCTGGATGAACCTGCCCGCCGGTATTTTCCTGAACGTCGTTGCGTACGGTCTCCATCAAAGGCGTGACGCTCCCCTTGGATTGGCCTGGGGCTTGCTGCTGTGCCTGATTGTTTGCCTTTTTCCCGGTCGTATTCTTCGTCGATGAAGAATGGTTGACCAAAGAAGTAAAGGCAAAGAAGAGTACGGCAACCAGCAATCCACCGCCCAGCAGGATCAGCTTGCTCTTTTCAATACCGGTTTTGCCGTTGATGCCTTCCCTCGTCGCATGGGCTCCGCTATGTGGCGGATCCGCAAGAACTTCAGTCAGCTCGGACTCAGTTGGAATCGGAGGCCGCTCACGGGGAGACCCCGTCGCCGGTCCTACAGCGGGCTCCTCGATCTGTGCGGGGGCGATCCTCGATCCATTCGTCTCATTGCTGTTCATAGCGTCTCCTTTGATCGGGCTCTGGGCCTACCGGGATTCACCGGCGATGGGCGGCGTAAATGGTAGACGGATCAGTATCGGCCGGTCCACCTGGTCGGCCTGGGCAATCTGGAGGAAGAGCTTCTCTGTCGATTGCTTGAAGTTCGGGCGGTCGAAAACGACGACTCCATCAGCGCGCGCACCCGCCTCGATCCTTGTCGCGCTCAGCCGGTAGTCGCGAATCAATAGCTGATCGGCTGTCAGACTCTTTCCCTCCTTTTTCTTCTTCTTGACTGCACGGCCGCTGATTTGGATCTGCGGCGGCACCACCTCTACCGGCTGATCGGATGGATTGAGGATCGAGAACGAAACGACCGTCTCATTGCTCCATTGCCGGATGTCACCGAGTGATGTCTCGATCTGCTTGCCCTCCCATTTCGTCCAACCTGGAGCGTTGATGCGCATCTGCTGCTCATACTCCTCGTCGACTGCCGAGAGCGGTTTTACAGCTGCAGGAATTCGTGGCGAAGCAGGGGATGGCGCAGTTCCTGTGAGTTCGACTTCCGCATGTTCTGCGCCTCCGCCGGCAGGAATCAGGAAGCTCCTGGAAGTGCGGTATTCAAGCAAGAAGTCGACCGGCAGAGCTGATCCGCTCCCGCCAACTCCGTCGCTGACCAACTCGATCGTCACATGCTG
>Ga0209517_10007205_pt1 | contig 13437 bp, 13 predicted proteins | sample PeaSoiMetSII2010_FD_187695 | JGI IMG/M metagenome (GOLD analysis project Ga0209517, IMG submission 187695) | Peat soil microbial communities from Weissenstadt, Germany - SII-2010 (SPAdes) (version 2) | ecosystem: Environmental > Terrestrial > Soil > Wetlands > Peat | place: Germany...
CAGGTTCCGCGACCGGTCAAGCCGCAGCAGGGGAGAGGCTCTTCACATAGGCGGCTTCGTCGAGCCTAGAGAAGCTCAAGTCGAGAGACTGCCCTGGGCGCATCAGCCCCAGCACGGCCTTCCCGCTCTCCCGCTCCCTCCAGTAAGTCTCCCCGAACTTGGCCGCGAGGGCGTTCCGCAGTTCTAAGGCTCTGACCGCAGCGACGAGGTAGGACGGCGAATAGAGGACGTAGTCGGGCATCACGTGGTGGAGCTTCCAGTAAGCGCCAGGATACCTTACGCCGAGGAATCGCTCGGTCAGGTCTGCATAGAGCCCGTCGAGGGTCTCGAAGGCAGGCGCGTCGTGCCAATAGCGGAGCTTCAAGGAAGAGTTCGCGGCATAGAAGGTCGCGAAGAAGAGGCTGTTGAAGCGGTAGCGGTCTAAGATGTCCCGCGCGACATCTTCTGGGAGGCCTAGCTCCGAGGTCAGGAAGAGTCGTTCGTGCATGAGCCCTTCGAAGAAGATCGAGAATATCTCGGCGACGCCGTTGGCGACCCCATACCGGTCGTAGAAGCTGGCGCGAGGGTCGATGGAGGAGAAGTGGATGCCGTGCCCGAACTCGTGGAAGACCGCGGAAAAGTCCTCGAAGGGGTTCGCCTTCCTGTAGGAGATCCGGACGTCGGTCGGGATCTTGATGGCGGAGCAGAAGGCGGAGGCGTTCTTCCCTTTGCGGTCGGCGTCGTCCACGATTATATTGGAAGCGTCCAGACCCATCCGCTTCATCGTCTTCACGATCTTTCCAATGGGCTTCTCCCTCGTGGGCAGCTTCGCCGCGTACTTCCTGAAGACCCGGTTTCTGAAGAAGTAAAAGTCGTCGTAATATTCGGCGTCCCGCCCGATTATCTCGGAGGAGTATCTGCTCAGGGACTCCCTGAAGGGAGCTCGCGCAAGCTCCCCGAGGCGCTGGACCATCGACGTCAGCCTGTTATAGGAGATCTCCTCGTGTTCGAGGTATTCCGAAAGCGGGTCCGTCCCGAACTGTGTGAGGACGGCCCTGTAGGTCTCGAACCTCTCTTTGATGAGGGGCGTCAGGACGGACGACTTATTGATGAAGTCGTCGAAGACCGTCTTGCGCGCCGCCGAGTCGTCGGTGCTGGCAGCGAACTGCCTCCACGACCCCCAGTTGACTGGCGCGCCGCCAAACTTGAACTCGCGAGAGACCACCTTCCTCGCCCTTGCCTCGTGGAGCTTGAGAAGCTGCCTGTAGGTGACCGCAGTCCCGACGGAGCCTACCGCCATGAGAAACAGCCCGTGCTGCCCCTCTTCATCGCGCCGGTGGCCCCGAAGATAGCGCGTGTAGTGCGTCCTGGTCCTGCTCTCCAGCGAGGCGAGCCTTCGCTTGTCGAACTTCAGCCCGACGAGCTGCCTGAAGTAGAGAAGGTTCTTTGCGTTCTCGAGGGACTCCGCCTCTTTTGTCCAAGAGTCGAGCGATGATGTGGGCATTCGCGGCGGCGGGTCAACCCTCAGGCGAATAATATCTTTCAGGGAGGGTCGTTCGTGAACCGACGTCCAAGCTGGTTGCGCTATCCGCCGGGGCTTCCGACGGGGGCTGGCCCTCCCAGTCTTTGCCTGGGCTCAAGTGCCCCGGCCTCCCGCGCAACCCCGGTCGTTCTCCCTCTGAGATATCGGTAGAAGAGCCCCAGGTCTAGGGCGAGTACCGCTAGGAAGAGCGCGTACGACAAGGTGGAGCTGATCCCGAACAGGATTGGAAGAGTCGCCGAGAGGCCGTACCCGACGATCCCCGCGTCGAAGGTCATCGCCATCCTCCTGAATGTCTCGACGGCAATCTTGCTCACGATGAACATGCCGATGGGTATTCCGATGAACACCGGGGGCGATATGACCTTGAACAGGGAGATGCTCGACGCGGTGAAAAGACCGAGCAAGTAGTAAGAGATGCAGGTCAGGTAGGACTCTGCTATCCTGATCTGCGCGACGGCCGCCTTGAACTCGCGCTGCTTCAGACCCTGGTTGTTCCAGAAGAGCGCGATCGGGGGGCCGGAAATGGTCGTTATCGAGTAGAGCAACCCCACGCCCAACCCCAGCGGGACCGCGGCCCTCGCCTCACCCTTCAGAGGCCTTCTGAATCCCGCGGCCTGGAGCAGGATGAGGGGAAGGATCACGGCGTAGACGGCGAACCGGATCCAGAGAGGGGCGACCGCGTTGAGTATCAGGCTGCCGACGATGACGCCAGGAACCAAGGCAACTATTACGGGGATCGTCCTCCGGAACGTCGCGGCGATGTTCTTTCTGCCGGCGAGGACGAGCATGAAGGTGTTGATCCCCGCCTCGAGGAGGACGTACGCCGGATTGAGTATCTTGTTGACAAAGACCAGGAGCGCGAGGGGGGTCGAGAGCGACGAGTATCCGTACCCGAGCCCTCCGTTCACCACCGAAGCTGCGAGAGAGAGGACGGCAAAGAAGATGATAACCCCGAGGGACAACTCGAACGCGGCCATCGGCTTCGGGAGCGTAATTATATGTAATTAACCTTTCATTATATATAATTACGATGCTACTACTCGATATGCTCGTTCTAGACGCTTCCAGCTACCGTGACCCGAACACATAATTATAGGTAATTAGGCCCAGGCTCGAAACGCCGTGACGAAGTACACATCCGTCTCGATTCCGCTCACCCTTCACAAGAGGCTGGAGAAGCTGATTGCCAAGAAGACGGGCTTCAAGTCCGTTTCCGACTACGTAACCTACGTCCTGCGGGAGGTGGTCGCGATGCACGAGCTCAAGGACGTGCCGGAGCCCTTCACGAGCACCGACCTGGACGAGATCAAGAAGAGGCTCCAGGCGCTGGGGTACCTCTAGGTGAGCGCGATGACCAGCGTGCCACACGGAGGAAAGCTCGTCCAGATCAGGCAGGCGTCCAAGGACTCTCCTTCGCTAGCGGGCTTCAAGGAGAACCAGAGGCTCGTTGTCAGCAGGGAGACGGCCACCGTCGTCGCGAACATCGCGAACGGCGTATTCAGCCCGCTCGAAGGATTCATGGGCGAGAACGACTACCTGAACGTCCTCGAGCACATGCGCCTCGAGAGCGACATGCCTTGGACCATCCCGATACTCCTGTCGGCCCCCGACAAGCACCGCTTTGGCTCTGGGGACGAGATCCTCCTGGTCGATGAGGCGAAGCACCCCGTCGCGATCATGGAGTATGGGGGAGACTTTGAGATATCGAGGCAAGAGTACGCTAGCAAGGTCTTCGGGACCGAGGACAGGGCGCACCCCGGGGTAGCCAAGATACTGGACGGGAGCGACCGTGCTCTCGCGGGGAATCTCAAGGCCGCGGTGAAGCCCGACCACGGCGACTACGCCGATTACACGCTGACGCCGAAAGAGACCCGCATTCTCTTCTCGGAGAAGGGGTGGGGCACCGTCGTCGCATTCCAGACCCGCAACGCCCCGCACATCAACCACGAGTACCTTCAGAAGAGCGCTCTCGCGCTGGTGGACGGGCTCTTCATCAACCCTGTGCTAGGAAGGAAGAAGGCCGGCGACTTCAAGGATGAGGTGATCCTCTCGACCTACAAGGCGATACTGGCAAATTACTACCCGAAGAGCTCCGTGGTCATGAGCGTGCTGCACTACGAGATGCAGTATGCGGGCCCCAAGGAGGCCATCATGCACGCCATCATGAGGAAGAACTTCGGCTGCACGCACATCATCATCGGCCGGGACCACGCGGGCGTGGGGAACTACTATGGGCCTTACGCGGCGCAAGAGATCTTCAAGGAGTTTCCCGACCTCGGGATCACGCCGCTCTTCTTCAAGGAGTTCTATTACTGCAAGAGGTGCGCGGGCATCGCGAGCGAGAAGACGTGCCCCCACGGGGAGGAGGACAAGCTCAGCTTTAGCGGGACTAAGCTGAGGAAGATGTTCGCGGACGGCGAGGTTCCGCCCAAGGAGTTCATGAGACCGGAGGTCTCGCAGGCGATACTCAAGTTCGAGAAGCCCTTCGTGGAGTGAGCCGGGGATTCGTGCATCCAGAAATGATTGCAGGTAATTAATCGTGGCTCCGTGCTAATAATAAATGACTAAGCATTAAATATCGTAAACGAAGAGCCGAAATTGAAAGTTGCCATCGAAGACGCCTGAAACCTGGCAGCGTTAGTTGTCACCAACAGAATAGCGATTCACCATGTCGAATAAAGTAGCAGTCTTGGGTCTAGATTCGGTGCCGCCAGAGATTCTGTTTGACAAGCTGATAGACAAGCTCCCGAATTTCGGGAGGATCTACAGGGAGGGGCTCCACGGCGGGCTCCGGACGTGCGACCCCCCAATCACCGTCCCCGCCTGGATGGTGATGATGACCGGCAAAAACCCTGGCGAGCTCGGGATTTACGGGTTCAAACACAGACGTGGCTACTCCTACAGCGACGGCTACATCGTGACCTCCAACAATGTAGAAGCTAGGACGGTCTGGGAGGTCCTCTCGGACTTGGGTCGGAACTCGGTGGTCATCGGCGTCCCCCCTGGCTATCCGGTGAAGCGCGTAGCCAATGCGACGACAATCTCCTGCTTCCTCACCCCGTCCGCCGAAAGGCCGTTTACCAATCCAGACGACCTGAAGCCGGAGGTGACGAAGGTGGCGGGCGGGAAGTACATCTTCGATGTGACGTTCAGGACGGAGAACAGGTCGGATGTGAAGAAGGAGCTCTTCGAGATGACCGAGAAGAGGTTCGACGTCGCGGAGCATCTCGCGAAGACCAAGCCGTGGGACTACTTCATGATGCACGAAATAGGATTTGACAGGCTCCACCACGCGTTCTGGAAGTTCTTCGACCCGAAACACCCCAAGTATGTCAAAGGGAACGAATACGAAGGGATCGACCTGGAGTACTACTCGATGGTGGACAGGCGTATCGGGCGCCTGATCCCCCTCTTCGGCGAGGAGTGCACCACCTTCATCGTCTCTGACCACGGGTCGAAGGCCATGCAGGGCGGGTTCTGCGTCAACCAGTGGCTGGAGCAGGAGGGGTACCTCAGCTTCAAGAAGAAGCCCGACAAGCCCACCGACCTCGACAAGATGGAGATAGACTGGGGCCGGACCAAGGCGTGGGGCTGGGGTGGATACTACGCTCGCATCTTCTTCAACGTGAAAGGGAGGGAGGCGGAGGGCACGATAGAGCTCGGACAGCTCGAGGCGGAGAAGAGGAAGCTCTCCGAGAAGCTCTCGAAGATAACCGATCACAACGGTCGGCAGATGAAGAACTCGATAATGGAGCCGCAAAAGCTCTACGGGACGACGAAGGGGGACAAGCCAGACCTCATGGTCTACTTCGACGACCTTGACTGGAGGTCCGCCGGGACGGTAGGGCACGACTCGCTCTATCTGTTCGAGAACGACACAGGCCCGGACGACTCCGTTCACTCCATGGACGGGATCTTCATGATGCACAAGCCAGGACAGGACCTTAAGGGGCGAGAGGTCGAGGGGGCGAGGGTGGAGGAGATGGCCCCGACAATACTCTCGATGCTTGGGGTCGACCCCAAGGGAGCCGGCTTCCCCGGAAAGACGATAGAGGCCGCTCTCAAGGCAGGAGCGCGGTGAAGGCCTTGGCGAGCGAAGGGTTCACGATATGGATGACCGGGCTACCCGGTTCAGGCAAGTCAACGCTTTCGGGTGTGCTCAAGACGAAGCTCGAGGGGCAGGGCAGGCGAGTCGAGATCTTGGACGGCGACGAGGTGAGAAAGGGCCTCTCGCGCGACCTTGGACTGTCGAGGGAGGACAGGGAGGAGCACGCCTGGAGGGTCTCGTTCGTCTCAAAACTGCTGTCCAGGAACGGGGTCATCGCGATAGTCGCGCTCATCTCGCCTTACCGCACATCCCGCGAGAGCGCGAAGCAGATGATAGGGCCGGAGAGGTTCGTGGAGGTCTACGTCAAGGCCTCGCTGCAGGCCTGCGAGATGAGGGACCCCAAGGGCCTCTACGCCAAGGCGAGGCGCGGAGAGATCACAAACATGACCGGGATACAGGATCCCTATGAGGAGCCGACCGACGCCGACATCGTGGTCGAGACAGAGAGGGGAACCCCCGAGACTAGCGCCGAATTCATCATTCAAGAACTCCGCAGGCGACGCAGGCTATAGGTCCAGTCAGGGAAGGATTCTAGGCAGCAGCGCTCAACCGTCGAGAAGAACCCTAGAGGTAGCTCGGGTATCGTCTGCGGACGAGCTTCCGCATCTCGTCCGAGAGCCTGCTGTCGACGCTCCGCTGTTCCTTTGTCATTGACCCGGCCGCTGGCCCGCGGTTGGCGAAGACGTACGGCCCCTGGATGTAGTTGCCAGGTCCGGTCGGTGCCACCGGGTTCACCGTGCTGAGGAAGGCGAGGAGCCTGCCAATCCCCTCCCGTGAGTCTTCGAGGAGGGCAGGGGCCTCCTGAAGGTTGACCCTCCGGAACCCGAAAGAGAGCGGGGCGGGGGAGCCGGTAGAGAGGTCTTCGGTCTTCGCGCCCAGCACGAAGGGGGAGGGCTTGTAGATGGTGTCGAGCTTGAGATGCCAAGATTCTTCTGGGCCTCCCACTCGGGCGTCGAAGAAACCGTTGCTGGGCGAAGGCGAGATCGTGAAGCTCCAGCCTCGCGGGTTCTTTGAGTAGCACTGGAGCAGCATCCGGTAGAGCGCGTCGCCTTCGAAGATCTCCATTCCTGGCTTCGGCGAGCGCCGTGGGTAATAAAGGGGCAGGACGACGCGGCTCGTCAGCCGGGTTTTGCGAGCGCGTCGCGGACGACGGCGGCGAGGGCCTTGATGAAGAGAGGCATCGTGTTCAGGGACTCGATGCGCGCGAACTCGATGCCGGCCTTCTCCGCCTGCTCTCTGGCGCCGACGTCGATGTCATAGAGCACCTCCAAGTGGTCGGCGAGGAACTGCACGGGCGCTATCAGGACGTGGCTGTAGCCTCCCTCGCGGAGGCTAGGCATCATGTCGGAGAAGTCTGGCTTGAGCCACTCCTCTGGGGTGTGCCCGGCGCTCTGGTAGCAGAACATCCAACGGCCTTCCTGGAGGCCCGCGAGCTCGGCGACTGCGGCGGCGGTCTCCTCGAGCTGCTTGATGTAGCCCGGCTCTCCCTCGACGACCCGCCTGGGCATGCTGTGGGCCGTCAGGAGGACGGGTACCTCCGCCCTGACCTTCGGCGGCAGGCGGTCGAGCGCCTCGGAGACCCTCTGCGCTAGGGCTTCGAGGAAGTAGGGTTGGAGGTGCCAGTCCTCCGCCATCCTCAGGGACAGGCCGTCGCGATGGAGGGCGGCGACCGCGTCTTTCAGTGCCCGGACGTATCCCCCCATGATTATCGGAGAGAACTGGGGCGACATGATGACGCCCACGACCTTTCCCGCCTCGGGAGCGGCGGCGCGCACCACATCCGCTATGGGCGGCGGGGAGAAGCGCATCCCCGCTACCACGGTGTAGGAGTTCCCGTCGGCGAATTCGTTCAGCTCCGCCTCGAGGGCGGCGGCCTGCTCGTTGGTTATAGTGAGGAGCGGAGAGCCGCCGATCAGGCGATACCGGCGGCGGAACTCGGCGACCAGGGCGTCGTCCGGTTCGCGCCCTCCGCGAACGTTTCGCAGGTAGGCGGGGATGTCCTCGAGGGTGGCTGGAGACCCGTAGGTCATCAGCACCACGCAGATTCGCTCCCCCCCGGTCAAGCTAGGCCCTCCGCGTCGTCGCCCCGTGCACGATCTTCACGATCTCGCGCAGGTTCTCCGGCTCGGTCTCCTTCAGGACCCCGTGCCCCAGGCTGAAGACGTGTCCTGGACGTCCCCTCGACTGATCGATTATCCTGCCGACCTCCCGGCGCATCGCCTCGCCTCCCGCCATCGCGAGCACCGGGTCGAGGTTGCCTTGGATCCCGACGCCACCCTTGGAACTTGCCCAAGCGTCGGAGATCTGCATCCGCCAGTCCACGCTAAGAACGTCCGGGCCTGTGCCGACGAACTGCTCGAGGAGGGAGGCGGAGTTGGCGCAGAAGTGGATCCGCGGGACCTTCCCGCTCAGCGAAAGCATGATCTCCCTGGTGTATTCGGAGACGTAACTCTGGTAGTCGGAGGGCGAAAGGCACCCCACCCAACTGTCGAAGAGCTGCACAGCGTCGACGCCGTGCGACACCTGGGAGGCGAGGTACGTGGTTATCATCTTAGTGAGCGCGCTCATGAGGCGGTGCCACGTCTCTGGTTCGCGATACATCATCTGCTTCGTCTTCTCGAGGTCCCTGCTCGGCCGCCCCTCGATCATGTATCCGGCGAGGGTGAAGGGCGCCCCGGAGAACCCGATCAGGGGGACGGCGTCGTCGAGCTTCTGGAGCGTGGCCTCGATGCCGTCGAAGATGTACCCGACGTCCTCCTCCGGGCTCAAGGAATCCAGCGAGTCCACGTCGTTGAGGGTCCGGATGGGGTTGGTCACGATTGGCCCGACGTTCTCCTCGATCTTGAACTCCACGCCCATCCCCTCGAGGGGGAGCATGATGTCGGCGAAGATTATCCCGGCGTCCACATCCAGCGCCCTGACCGCGTCGACGACCACCTGAGAGGCGAGCGCCGGGTCCCTCGCTATCTCGGTGACCGGCCTGTTCCCCTTCACCGCCCTGTAGCTTGGGAGGTACCTGCCGGCCTGCCTCATGAACCACACCGGCGTGTGTGCGGGCTCCCTCTTGCTGCAAGCGTCGAGAAAGGTCGAGTTCATGGTGACGACACCCCCGCGGCGCACTTCGCGAATGCCGTCCTGCTCGCCTTGACCGTCACGTCGACGTCCGCCTGAGTGTGGGCGGTGGAGACGAACAGGGTCTCGAAGGCGGATGGCGGGAGATAGACTCCCTCGTCGAGCATCGAGCCGTGGAACTTCGCGTATAGCTCCCTGTCGGCGCGCTTCGCCTCTTCGAAGTTCGTGACCTGCTGCCCGGAGAAGAAGATCCCCAACATCGAGCCCACCCTGTTCGTGGTCATCGGCACTCCGGCCCGCCCGGCCTCCTCGCGGAGTCCCCGCTCGAGGGCGGCCGACGTCGAGTCGAGCCGGCTGTAGCTGCCTCCTGCCTCCATGAGAGAGATGGTCGCGAGCCCGGCCGCCATCGCGACGGGGTTCCCCGAGAGGGTCCCCGCCTGGTAGACGGGTCCCTCGGGCGCGACCATCCGCATTAGGGCCTCCGCGCCTCCGTAGGCCCCGACGGGGAAGCCTCCTCCGATGACCTTGCCCAAGCATGTGATGTCCGGCCTGACCCCTAGGAGGGCCTGTGCTCCCCCCATCGAGAGCCTGAAGCCAGTGATCACCTCGTCTAAGATCAGCAGAGAGCCGTCTTCGGTGCAGAGGCTCCTCGCCGTCTCGAGGAACCCCTCATTGGGCGGGACGACTCCCATGTTGCCCGCGACCGGTTCCACGATGACAGCGGCGAACTGCCCCCTGTGGGAAGCGAAGGCCGACTCCAGGGCCTCGAGGTCGTTGTAGGGGATGGTGACCGTGTCGGCCGCGGAAGAGGCGGGCACGCCTGCCGACGAGGGGACGTCGAGCGTCGCAAGGCCGGACCCCGCGTTCGTGAGGAAGGCGTCGGAGTGCCCGTGATAGCAGCCGTCGAACTTCAGCAGCTTGTCGCGCCTCGTGTACGCCCTCGCCAGCCTCAGCGCGGACATCGTCGCTTCGGTGCCCGAGCTCACGAACCTCACCATCTCGACGCTCGGGACGCAGTGGCAGACTTTCTCGGCGAGCTTCAGCTCGTTTTCGGAGGGCGCCCCGAAGCTCGTCCCCCGCGCGACCGCCGCGGAGACTGCTTTGATGACCCTGGGATGCGAGTGCCCGGCTATCAGCGGCCCCCAAGAGCAGACGTAGTCGATGTAGCGGGCGCCGTCGGCGCTCCAGATGTGCGAGCCCTTCCCGCGCGAGATGAAGAGCGGCGTCCCTCCGACTGCCTTGAACGCGCGGACAGGGCTGCTCACCCCGCCCACCATGACCTTCCGGGCGCGCGCGAAGAGCGCCTTCGAAGCTTTCGTCGCCATCTTTGACAACCCTCTTCTAACCACCGCTGCCCGATGACTAACCCAGGAGTCGGAGAAGTTGGACGGCGTCGCTCCTCACGCACGTGAAGATTGGCGTCTCAAGCTCCGTGTACTTGCTCGCCTCGGTGCCCCTGAGCTCCTCGACGAGGGCCAAGAACTCGCCAGGGTCGTCGCCCTCGAACGCCAGCACGAACTCCTGGTCGTCGAGCCCGAAGGAGTAGCCCGTGTTTATCTTGATCTTGGGATACTTGCGCCCCACCTTGAAGTGCTCTCCCATGATCCTCTGCCTCTCTGCGAACGGCAGCCCGTACCAGCTCCTCATCTTCACGAACGGATAGACGAACATGTACTTGGCCTGGTCGGGGATGAGGCTCTCATCGCCCTCCTGGCCCAGGTGCTTGTGCGAGCGGGTGTAGTGCGACTGCCTTGTCATGGCGAGGTAGGAGTACGGGATCTCGAGATACCTCCCGAGCCTCGTAGCGAGTACGGCCGAGACGAGCTCCTGGAAAGGCTCCAGGGTCTCCGAGTCTGCCAGTATCATGAAGTCCGCGTCTCCCCTGAGGCCGACGAGAGAGAAGAGCCGGAGCTTCAGACTTTCATGGCTCCCGGACAGAAGAGCGGCCAGCTCGCCCCTCGCGGACTCCCTCTCCGAATCCGGCAGAGCCCTCCATTCCCTCGCGACCTTGAAGAACGTGTACTTCAGGAAGCGCGAGCCCATCGAGGCCACCTGGCTGTCGACCTGTGTCGTCGGGCTCTCTTCCATCTCGCTCAACGCTCCTCTCGCAGCCAGGCCGCGAGCTGCTCGGCGAAGTAGGTGATTATGATGTCCGCCCCCGCCCTCCTTATCGAAGTCGCGACCTCGATTGCCGCGCCCTTCTCGTCCAGCCAGCCCCTAGCGGCCGCCGCCTTGATCATCGAGTACTCCCCGCTGACGCTGTACGCCGCGAGGGGGGCGTCGTACTTCGCCCGAGCCTTGCCGATGACGTCGAGGTAGGCGAGCGCGGGCTTGACCATGATGATGTCCGCCCCCTCCCTGACGTCGGAGTCGATCTCCCTCATCGCCTCCCTCGAGTTCGCGGGGCTCATCTGGTACCCCTTCCTGTCGCCGAACGCCGGCGCCGACCCTGCGGCCTCCCGGAACGGCCCGTAGAACGACGACGCGTACTTCGCCGAGTAGCCCATCACGAGCCTCTCTTCGTGCGCCGAGTCGTCTAGGGCCTTGCGTATGGCGAGGACCTGCCCGTCCATCATCGCGCTCGGGCAGACGATGTCAGCTCCCGCGCGGGCGTATTGCAGGGCCGCCTTTGCCAAGAGCGGGAGGGTCATCTCGTTGCTGACGCCGCCGGCGTCCAGCACTCCGCAGTGCCCGTGGGAGGTGTACTCGCAAAGGCAGACGTCCGCCGCGACCACGAGCGAGTCGAAGTGGCTCTTGAGCTCCTCGATGGCCCTCGGGACGACGCCCTCGCTCGAGTAGGCCTCGCTCCCCGACTCGTCTTTGGAGGCCGGTATCCCGAAAAGGAGGACGGACCTCACCCCCTCGTCAAGCAGCCTGCCGACGTAGTTTGAGACCGTGTCGACCGAGTAGCGGTTGACCCCGGGCATGGCCTCTACCGGCTCCACGACTCGCTCGCCGTCCTTGACGAAGACAGGCGCCATGAGGTTCGAGGCGTGGACACGGCTCTCCCTTAGCATCCCACGGATGGCCTCCGTCCGTCGTAGCCTGCGGAGCCTTTCGTCCACCCTCCTACCGGGTCGGCCAGTGCGCTGCTCGAGCACTCACTTCCCCTCCCCCGCCGCGGCGGCTCTGCCCAACTCCCTGACGAGGCTCTCGATGGTGTGGGCCTTCGGCGCGAGGATCCGCTCGAAACCGTGGTCTCGCGCGGCCTTGGCCGTGACAGGCCCGATGCAGACCGCGAGGAGCCTCCTTGTCATCTCCGAAGCTGCCGTGGCCGGGACGTACCTCCTCATGAAGGCTTCCACAGCCGACGGGCTCGCGAAGACTATGGCGTCCGCGTCTCTCAGCGCGGGCTCCGTCGACTCCTCCTCGATTCCTGCGACGAAGGACGTCCTGTAGATCGTCAAGTCGGTGACACGGAATCCCCTTCGCTCCAGCGCCGCCCCAAACTCGGGGTCCCCGAGGTCCGCCCTCAGGACCAGGAGACGCTTTCCACGCCCTCTCGGAAGTTGCTGAGCGAGGGCCTTGGTAAGATATTCTGAGGGGACGAAGCCCACGCCGATCCCTTCCCCTTGAAGGGCTGCGCTCGTCTTCTCGCCGACCGCAGCTACCTCTGGCCTTCCGCTCCAGGGCACATCCAGGGAAAGCGCCTTCATCCTACGCGCAAAGAAGTCTGCCCCCGTGGGGGACGTGACGACGACCCAGTCGAACTCCCGGAGCCTGTTTAGGCTGGCGTCGACGCTCGACCAATCCTCGGGGGGAAGGAACTCGATCGTGTCCACGGGGATAGGCTCGAGGCCGATGGCCTTGAGGCTGTTTGCAAGCTCGGCGTTCCCCTTCCTCGACCTGGTTATCACGACCTTGGCGATCCTTCGAGCGCCCGCGGCCTGGGCCTTCAAGAGGCAGCCCCACCTCGCGCTCGCACGCCTTCGAGGAGCTCCTCGGCCAGCCTCGCGCCCAGGTCGACCGCTTCGCTTCTAGGCCCGACGACCTCATCTTTTCTGAACTCGGTCCCGTCCTCCTTGGCAAGCATCCCCACCATCCTGATTTTGGTCCCCGACACCCTCGCGCATCCCCCGACTGGCACGTTGCAGTCTGCGCCGAGCCTCTGGGCGAAGGCCCTCTCGCACCTCGATTCCACCCCGGTGGCCTCGTCGTCAATCTGCGAAAGGATCTTTGCGATGTCTCCGTCCTCGCGCCTCATCTGGACCGCGATGATCCCCTGCCCCACCGCCGGGACCATCTCGTCAATCGAGAACCTCTGGGAGATGCGAGCGCCCTCGCCAATCCTCTCCAGGCCCGCGACCGCGAGCACGATGGCGTCGAGGTCGCGGGAGCCGCCCTCGAAGACCTTGCGGAGGCGCGTGTCGACGTTGCCATGGAGTTCGACGACATCGAGGTCTCGCCTCATCTTCAACAGGTGCGCCTTCCGTCTCAGGCTGCTCGTTCCCACCCTGGCGTTCGTGGGTAGGGTCTCGATGGTCCCGCCGTTTTTCGCGACGAGCGCGTCCCTCGGGTCGCTCCTGGGAGGGGTCGCACCGATGACCAGGCCCTCGGTCAGGTCGCTGGTCAGGTCCTTCATGCTGTGTATGGCGATGTCGATCTTTCCGTCCAAGAGCAATGCCTCTATGTCTCCCGTGAACGCACCTTTTGCTCCTGCCCGGCCTAGCCTCGGCTTCTCAGGTGGTGCACGGTCGCCCAGCGTCTTGACCTGGACGAATTCGAGGGCGAGGCC
>Ga0209517_10007206_pt1 | contig 13434 bp, 11 predicted proteins | sample PeaSoiMetSII2010_FD_187695 | JGI IMG/M metagenome (GOLD analysis project Ga0209517, IMG submission 187695) | Peat soil microbial communities from Weissenstadt, Germany - SII-2010 (SPAdes) (version 2) | ecosystem: Environmental > Terrestrial > Soil > Wetlands > Peat | place: Germany...
TACCGCGAGCCGATATGGTCGGACGCCAAAATTGGCCAGAGCACAGTAAAGAAGGTCTCCGACTCCGCGCAGCAGATGCTGCTTGGGCCGCATCAAGTGGTACCGCAGCGTACGCCAACGTTGGGCAAGATACACCTTATCAGCATCACGGTCCTTCCCCATGCTCCGAAGCACTTTCTCTGCCTGACGGAACGGTTGTAGTTCAAACGGCTCAGTGATCCTCAGTATCTCGAAGAAGGTCTCTCTATCGATGAAGATGCGTTCGTAGCAAAAGCCACGAAGGTCGATTTTAGGATGGCTGGCGGGATCGCGGGAGAATCTCGTGTACCACCACTTTTTGTGCGACGGAAATTTGCAGGCCTTTCCGGGATTCTCACTATCTTGAAATCGCACTGTCTTGAAGTTTGCGTCCCGAAAACTCAGGTTGCCACCGAATTCGGTGCCCTCAAAATGAATGTCAGAACCAGATGCCCCGACGAATTCTGCGGAATCCATGAATTCGACAAGTGGATCGTCCTTGTCGAGCCGATTGAATCGAACGGATCCACCGAACACCACATTATCGAACCTGCTTCTTGCCAGGAACTTGGCCGAGCAAAATGCGGAGTCCGCCTCCAGGTGTGCTTGATCGAAGCGCACGTACGCACCAAAACGAGCGCAGTCGAAAATGGTCTGGCCCGAAATCCGGATACCGTAAAACGAAATAAACTCACTACCAGAGAAATTACGAGCAGGTTTGAACTGGGCGCCGTCAAATCGGGCGTCGCCATCCAAAGTCATGCCGTCGAAACAAGCGACGTCCAGAAACTCGACTCCAATGAAACTGGCATAAGCCTTGACTGCGGCGCCGACGAATCGCGCTTCCTTTACAAAAATAGTCTTGGGGACGGTGGAGGCCGGCGGATAATCGATTCCGCCAAAATCCAAACCCCCTTCAGCTCTGGTGAGATCGAAACTGGCCGCTCCCTGGAACTGAGCGCCCTGAAAGTATGCCGTGCCCGAGACATGCATCTGATCGAATATCGCGTCGTCCCGGAATGTCGCGTTCTTGGCAATGAGGTCACGGCCCACCGTAAGATGACTGGCATCAATGCGGGTGAAGGTAGCAGTACTCCAGTCGAGGTCACCCTTCACTTCTGCGCCTCGCAATTTCGCGTCTCGCTCGAATTTGCAGCCTCTAAATATGGATGCTGTGGCGAACTTCGTGAATGAACAATCCACGGCTCCGGTAAAGATGCAATCGGCCACATCGAAATGGCAACGAAACTCTGCATAGGCAAGTGGGAGGTCGCCCAGGATCACGGCGTTCTGAAGAATTATGGCCTGACTCACCGTGCGGTGAGGTCGGTCTAACATTTCCAAGAGCAGGGAAGCAAGGATCGAACGAGCTTCGCGATCACTGGGCGACTCGTTCGGCTGAATATCTGGGAAATGGACAGCATCACCGTTTTGCAGACGCCGCCGAATCTCACTGGGATGCAACCAAGCGCCTCGCATGTGAATCATCATAGCGCGTTCAGCGCCAGGGCCAAAGACCGCATCGAATAGCGTATTGCCACAACGAGTCGCAGATCATTCCGGACGGCATTCGCACCGGGTAACGGGCCGTGTCGCGGATAAGCTGTGGCACGGCCGGTATTTTTCCGAGAATTTCGTGGTCTGGGTCGTACTTTTGGAGTGACGGCGGCGCGCCCTCTTGAGGAACTCGCGCAAAACGGCCGGGGCGCGATCGGTTCCTCTGCTGTATGGCGCCGCGCCCCGGCCTTTGCGCCTCAATGCACGAATACGATGTCGCGTTTAAACTGATTCTGCGGGAATCCGCGGATCTGACCCTCCGCGAACTGGCCGGGACCGCCATCGCCACGTGGCACAACGTCGAACTTCCCGAAACCAACGCGCGCCTCGATCTGCTGGGCGAGAGTGCCGCCGGCGAACTGGTCCACATCGAGCTGCAGAGCACCAACGATCCCACCATTCCGCGCCGCATGGCGGAATATTATCTGAAGATCGATCACCGCTTTGCGCGCTTCGCCACGCAGGTGGTGCTATACGTGGGGCAGGCGCCGTTAGCGATGCCGGCGGAGTACCGCAGTCCGAAGATGAGACATTCCTTCCGTATGGCCGACGTTCGGGAACTGGACGGCGCCAGCCTGCTCCGGAGTCCGTGGATCGGCGATAATATTATCGCGGTCTTCGCGAGAGTGCCGGACTCGCGCCGTACGGTGCATGAGGTTTTGGAGAGGATCGCGGGGCTGGAAGAGGGGGCGCGGCAGACGGCGCCCGATCGATTGGCGATCGTGGCGGGTTTGCGCAAGTTGGGGCAGGTAATCAAGGAGGAGAGCGAGCGAATGCCGATTCTCGACGACATTTTGGATCACGATCTGCTGGGACCGGAGTTCCGGAAGGGCGAGTTGAAGGGCCGGGTGGAGGGCGAGTTGAAGGGCCGCGTGGAGGGCGAGCAGAACCTGCTGCGCCTGCAGATCGCCAAGCGTTTCGGCACGCTTCCGGCGTGGGCGGAAGCTCGGTTGGCGGGGCGCACATTGCCGGAGTTGGAAGCGCTGGGGCTTCGGCTGCTGGAAGCCGGGAGTCTGGAGGAGCTGCTGCCGTAGGCCCGCCGAAGCGTCGAGCGCGCGCCGCGCGGGCCGGTTAATCTGCGTCAGTAACGCCGCAAGACCGGTTACTACCAGCGCGATCCCCATAGAAAGTCGGCCAGGTAATCAAAGAGGAGAGCGAGCGAATGCCGATACTCGACGACATTTTGGATCACGATCTGTTGGGAACGGAGTTCCGGAAGGGCGAGTTGAAGGGGCGAGCACTAAGTTCGTTTGGTATGTCGAGACGCGCGGGGTGAGGCCGGCTGGGACATCGGGAAGTGGCCGTTGGGGGAAGATGGGGAGTATGGCTCAGCGGAGTTTCGATTCTCAGGCTGGTCATGGACGAGTTTCCCCCTTCAATCCACACGTAGCATGAAGGCCAGCAGGGGTTTGCGATTGGGGAGACTGCGATTGTTTGGAATCAGGAGGTTACGGGGAATTCTGAGCTTGTGACCCGAAATGGCGCGCTACGCGCCGACCGAGACGCCATGAAAAAATCAGGTCGCGCGGGCGATTTTTTTTGAGGAGTGCTGGATTTGTAATTCGCTGATTCAGCGGCGATTTTCAGGCGGGGTTTTTCGTAGGACTCGGAAATCGATGCCGGGCGGGCCGGGAGGATGGGGGTGGGATGGGGCGGGAAACTGATTTTAGAGTGGCAGTTTCCGTCCCGATTCGTCGTAGTGTATTCGCTGAATTGCCATCTCAGAGTCCTCCTCGGAAGGCGTGATCGCGATCCAGGCCGGACCGCCCAGATTCTGCCGGCATTGCTAGCTCTCTTCGAATCCTTGATTCTCAAACTTCAGTGTCCGGCAGTTCTCGGTGACCGTGCGGACCACGGCGTCCGGCGCGCCCGAGGGGATTTCGGCTTCGATCTCCAAGGTGATGGTCACCCTGGCATCCAGCAGCCCGGCGAGGTGCTGAACCACCGAACTGGCGATCAGGTCGACGTCGCGGGAGAGGCGGGTGGCGTCGATTCTTGCGGAGCCGTGGAAGCGACGCAGTGCCAGCTTCGGAGGCGGTGGAGGAGGAGGTGGTGGTGGTGGCCGCTTCCCGTCCGGGTCGGGCGGCGGAGGTGGAGGCGGTGGTGGCGGCCGGTCGGCTTCGATCTGCCGCACGGCGACGTCTGGCTTTACCACCACGCTGTTCGCGGTCATCTGAACAGTCGGTCGGCGTCCAGCCTCGAGACCACGGTACCGGTCGGCCGTGGCGTCATAGTAATCCGCGTAAGCGAAGGTGTCATGTGACCACGTGAGCCGGCCCACTCCATCCTGGATCGCGTCCAGAATCACCTGGGCGTTCTTCACGCGCGGCAGATAGAGATACTTGGCGAAGTCATCCGCCAACTGCTTCACGCCGAAGGTTCCCACGCCACAGCGGTACCTGGTCAATTTCAAATCGCAGGACGGTGCCCGCCATACTGGTGTAGAGAAGGTTATTCTCCAGCTTCTTGGAAGCCCGTTCCGCGAGCCACCCCTGTCCTTGCAACCGAAACTCCTCCCACTCGACTGCGGGGAACGGTTGGCCAGGCTCCGGGCGCTTCTGCCCCGGCGCAAGCAGCCACACATACGTCTCCGGAATTCGGCCCTTCACTGCCTGGTCGGAACTGATAAGACGCTGTTCCACCTGACTGGTCTGGAACTGGTCCAAGTTAAGGGACTTCGTCTGCTCCTCGATGGACTTCCACGCCAGGTAAGAGCGGACCGCCTTGTCGAGGTCCACGAACCGTGTTTTGTCGGCGGCAAGGAAGACCAGCATGTTGCCGCAGTTCCGGCCCGCCGAACCGCGATTGAGGATTTCAGCCGCCGCTTGCCGGCCCGCGCTCGAATCCGTCTTTGCGCTGTGCGGATGGTCCGGGCTCAGGATGACCAATTTCGCCTCGGGCTCATCCACTACGTCACTCGGACCTGCCGGGCACGAATGAACCCTGGAGAAGTCCCCACGATGCTTCGCCTCTTCCGCCAGCCGTCGCCGGATCTCTTCCGTCACGTCTTCCGGATGATAGCGCTCGGCGCGCTCCTCGGCCAGACGGTTCACACTCGGCTGCGTGGCGTACCAATAGCGGCTCCCATCCACGTAGAGGTACGTCGCCTGGTCGGCCAGCTTCCGCAACGCATCTCCGAAGGTCCCGGATGTCTCCCCCGGCTGGACGCATCCGAGTTTGATCTGGCGGTCTTCCAGACCTTTCTTGGTGGCATCCTGAGTCGGAGCCGAACCGAGATACAGCGTGCGGGCTACCCGGCGCGCCGCCGAGTACCGCCCCAGCATCGGGTTCTCGCGGTCAATTCTCAGGGGCAGCGAGTGCGGCCCGTCGATATCCTTCTCGATGATCGGGTCCCACACCGGCGGCAGATACCGTGTCAATTCGCTCTGCACGGCAGGCGCGTCCACCGGCACGCTTGCCGGCAGAATCATGAGCCCCTTGTCCTCGCGCTCCCAGAGCGCATGGATCACCGCCGACATCAGGCGCAGCACGCCGCGGGTTCGTTGGAATTTATCGAGAGTGGACCAATCGTTGTACAGACGGTCGAACAATTCCGGGTGAATCGGATACGCCGCCTTCATCCGGCGCTCATACTCGGATTTTCCCGCCTCGGAAGGGAACTCTTGCGCGAACTTGCGATACTCGTCCGCGAATGCTTTCACCACCGCGTCTCGCGCGGTAAACAGTTCCGGATCGGTGATCGGTTGGAATAAGCGCCGCCGGACGATCTCGAAGCCTTCCTCGACGCTCGCCGGTCGCCAAGACGTTTCAACCCGTTCGATGACGTTTTTCAGGCGCTCCAGTGCTGCGAGTCCGCCCTCGCCCCCAATCTCATTCTGCGATGACGGAATGCTGACCACCAGTAATGTCTTATCCGCCAGCTTTGCCGACTCGCTCAATGTCTGCGCGAAGGTGAAGTGCGCGTCGAAATCGCCAGCCGGCAAGTCCGACTTGTTGTAGAGCTGCCGTGCATAGGCCACCCACTCATCGATCAGGATCAGGCACGGCGAGTACTTATTAAAGAGCAACCGCAGCGAGTCACCCGGGCTGACCGCCTTCTCATCGGCGCTCCGCACCATCGCGTAGCCTTCTTTGCCACCCAGTTGCCACGCCAATTCGCCCCACATCGTCCGCACGACCGTTCCGTCCGGCTTCTTGTGGAGGTCGGCCGGAGACATCCGGTTACCCACCAGCACAGCCCGCCGAATCTTGGGCGGCTGGGAGACTCCCGCCATCTTCGTGACCGTTTCCAGTCCCGACAGTTGTCCCGCAGGTACGCCGGCAAACAGGTGCCAAAGCGCCAGCATCGAGTGCGTCTTACCGCCGCCAAAATTGGTCTGCAACTCCACTACCGGGTCGCCCGCTTTTCCGGCGAGGCGTTGCAGTGCGTTGGCGAGCAGCTTCTGCAAGCCTTCGGTGATGAAGGTCCGGCGATAAAACTCGACGGGGTCTTTGTATTCGTCCGAGCCCTCGCCCAGATAGACCTGCCAGAGATCGGCGGCAAATTCGGCCTGCTGATAGCGTCCGGACGCCACATCCGGATGCGGCGTCACAATCTCCCGCCACGGACGCAGCCCTGTCGCTGGCTTGCCTTCCACCGCAATGCTCGATTCCTTCCGCTTCTGGGTCCGGAGCTGTTCCTCGAACTTGACGCGCAGGATCTCGGCCTTCATCTGTTCGACGGCCTCGACCTCCGCCGCCGAGACCGCCGCCAGCAATCGCGAAACACTATCGATGGCGCGATAGGCGTCATCCGTCGTGAAGGCCTTCTGGTGAGCCCACTTGTTGCGCACGTCGCGAAGCTCGAACGCCAGGTTCCGGTCCGACGGACCGAGGATCTTCTTGAAGCAGTCGTTCCACAGCTCGCACATCACTTGCAGCAGGGCCTGCGTGTCCCAGTTCAGTCCCTTGCCCTCTTTGCCCGTGTGCTGCCATTCCGGGAAGCTCGGCCGCGCCGTATCCACCCACCGGTCCTTGTAAGTGGCCTTCAACTCGCGCTCCACGTAGGGGCGCAATCCGGTGTTGAGGAGGTCCAGAGCTTTGCCGACTCGTTCGCTATTGGTGATTGCCATGGCTCGATTCTCCTCAACTTAACGCGGCTTGCGGTAACCGGCTTGAGATATCCGCCCGCACTTGTTCGGCGAGAGCCCGGCCGAGCGCCGCTTCCTGGGCGTCGGGCTCGTAAGGCGCACCCGGGTAGCGAAATTGCCAGGCGTACTTCGAGAGCGCCATGGCCGGGTCGAGAGCGGATTGCAGGGCCGGATCAATCACGGCGCACGCCGCTGCCAGTTCTTGCAGCTCGTGTGTCTTGCGGAAGGCCGTTTGGTTCCAGGTCAAGTAGGCCTTCAGGTACTTCTCCGCTGCCTGCTGGCAATGGAAAAGCGCCGTGGCCGGTAGTTCAGTTGCAAGAATCTCAGCCGCCCGCAAGTCGCCCTGCGCGCGTTGCACCCATCTGCGAGTTTCGTCAAGCAGCCACTCGTTCGGCGTCATAGAGGAGCCTCCCCTCTCGCACAACCGTTGCAGGCAGCGACGCGACCACATAGGCCGCGCGTCCCTCGAAGTCGCTCCGCCGCCACGGAATGACGTCTACCGCGTGGCCGATCCCGCCGATCGCCTGGCGCAGGCGTCTGCCGCGCATCACGTCCTCGGGGGCGTCGTCGGGAACAACGACGAGGAAGTCCAGGTCGCTATCGGGGCCGGCGTCGCCGCGCGCCTCCGATCCGAATAAATAAACGCGGACGGGCTGGCAGGCTTCCACCAGCCTCCGCGTAATCTCCGCAATGGCTTCTTCGCGAGTCATCTGGGTGGCTTCCTATCTATTGAAACAGTTCCGAGTGCGTCATGGATGGCGGCGCCACAACCAGAATGGCCGTACATTCTCCCGCAAGGTGCGCGCCTCAGCCGGCGTTATAGCGGCGCCCAAGATCGGGATAGTACTCGTACAACTCGCACGCAGCCTCGCTACCCGGATCGAGCCATCCGGTGTGCAAGGCCCGCTCAACAGCGGCCCGTCGGCTGGCGCAGGCCCAGGTTACGTTGTCTGCGTCACCGAAGATCCACTCAGCGATGCCAATAACGACTCCCTTCGCGAAAGCCTCCGCGTCGGTCCTTGCGCCAAGAAACTGCACCCACACAGTGGACGTGTTTGTCCGGCGTGCGAGTTCCAAGCGGCGGTGTCCGTCCACGACGTAGATTACCCGTGTCTCAGGATCGCGCCATACGCTGATCAGGCCGGCGCAATCCTCATTGAACACGCTGACATCCGACAGGTCCCAATCCCGCACGTCTCGCGGGTATTCGCTGCGCGACTGGAACCGGTCCCGATCGGTCTGTATGCAGTCAGTGGCCAGTTGTTGAAGCAGTTGTTCCTGTTCGGTTGTGTCCACGGCTATTTCCGCACCTCCTATTTCAACTCAAATGCCTCCGACGCCATGGATGGCCATGCCACCACGAGGCTGTTGTAGTAACCGGCCTCTTCCGCCCAGCCCTTGCGCTCACAGAGCGTATAGAGCCGGTAGGCGAGGTCGCGGGCGATCTCGGCCATTCCGCCGATCTTCGCCTTCAGGTTCGCCGTTTCCTTCTCGCCCTTTTGGTCGAGGCGGCGAATCAGGTGCTGGGTGACTTCCCAGACTGTGAGGCGGCCAACTGTGGAAGGGTCCCAGTCTTCGGGAAGCTCTTCCCTGCGCAGCAGTCGGACCTTGCCGGCGCGGGAGTGTAGAAGGCCAGCCCCCGCGAGGTGCGCGATGCTGAGCGCCTTCGCCGTGGCCAACACCTCGGCTTCTCCGTATTGGCCCTCGTCGAACTGGTGCTGTTCGAACCAAGCCAACGCCCATCGGGTATCGGGGTCGAACTCGCTCTCCAGTTCGGTGAGAACCTCGTCGAGGCCCTGATTGATCAACGCGAGGGCGGTTCGCACCCGCATGGGCGAGCCGTCGGTTTCGAGAACCTTCTTGTAACGGGAAAAGACGGCCATGCCTGGTCCGATGGCGGCCTGCGCTAGATCGACAGGGGCGACGTTGCCTTTTTGTAGATCGCGTAGGGCGTGTGGAAGCTCCTTCTTTAGCGATGTAAGAAAGTCCTTGCGTGTGGTGATGGGCGCAGAACTTGGCCGGGATCGACAGGCCAGAACGATTGACGACGCCAGTGCATTGCTGCCACGGCTAATGTTCCGCGTCTGCAACTCGCTGCGAAGTGGCCAGGTGCCGGTGATCTGGAATCCACCCAATAGGAGTCCCTGCAGCATCGTTTCCCATCCAGTCGAAGCCAGCGCTACGGTCCCATCCTCTTCTTCCTCCTCGGACTCGGATTGCTTGAAGGCGTAGTAGACCGTCAATGGGAACGCCTGATCTTGCCTCGTCCTCATCTGGCCGAAAGACTTAGTAAAATAAAACCCTCCTCGAAGAACTTCTGCGCGAGTTCTTTACTACCCCCGAATCGATAGGGCGTCGCGACCAACTCCTGCTTTTTCGGGACCAGCAATGTGCTACAAATCTCAGGGTAGATCGCCCCGAGGTTACGGCGGAGCCAGACGTAAAAGAAATCTGACAGATCCGCGTAGCCAATATTGTCGTAATACGGAGGATCTGTAGAGAACACAACGTGTTGGCCCTCGGTCGGAAGTGACATCGCATCAAGTTGGCGGACCACACCTGGCTTGCGAGGCAATAAGACCTCAAGTGCCTCACAGAGAGAATTTACGCATCCAGCGAGATCGCCGCCAGCACCGGCAAACGGATTTGTTTCAATGTAGTCCCATACCATGGGAAGTGCCTGGCGGCCAAACGTACCTCGCATACGGTCCATCTTTGCCTCCCAGGCGCACAACGTTGTGTTGCGATCGGACGCTTTGTCCACGGCGAAACTCAAATATGTCGCGATCGCGTCGGCTTTTGCGGGGCTGGCGCCATCCGCTAGCGCTTCTTCACGTGCTTCGATCACAAGGTTGCTAAAAGTGGTAAGTGCAACAAGTTGTCGGGCAGTGAATAGATCGCTCCAGTTCGTTAATCCATATCGATAAACATTCGTGTGGCCCGGGTTATCCGCGATCTCACCTTGGGGATGCCAAACTGGAGTAGCGCTATTCGCCACCGCGGAATGTTCAGGACTTGCGGTTATATATCCGCGACCTCGGACTCCTTCTGCAACGATTGCAAGGAGCTGCGCCGATAGTCCCTTTGAACGGCTTTCGGAACGAATATAGTCGAGAGTGACAGCGGTTCCGCAGACGAGGCAACGGGCACCACGGCGGTGCACAGTCCCCTCGGGGGGATCCCCGCTGCCGGTGCAGACCTTGAAAGTCACTGCTCTTGCGGTGTGGTTCACCACAGGCTCAACCCATGCCCTCTTTCCGGGCTTCGTAGAGAGAACGAACGATCGGGCCAGCGGCATCCGAACGCCGCATGCTGGATTGGGGCATTCTACCGTTCGCGCCCAAAGCCAGGCGATAACCGTTGCTTCGCTGTCGCCGTGGTGCGCTGGTAGCCTCACTTTAGGATAGAGATGTCCAATGCGTTCAAAGGCCCTGTCGCGCATCCACTGGCCGTAGTACCGAATGTCATCCGCGAGCCCACGAGCGCCGGTCCACATCCCTTTTCCACTCATCTTCGCCTTAGCGGCCGGATTGATCGGCGATTGCCCGGCGAACCGGGGCGGGATCTCAATGAGAGCTTTCGTGATGAGGACCGCGACCGGGTTCAGGTCGCTGGCTTGCGATTCCAGCCCTAGTCGCTGCGCTTCGAGCGGAATCGACCCGCCCCCACAGAATGGATCGTAAATCGGAGGCGGGTTACCTCCCGTGGACTTCAATATCTCGTTATAGGCAGCTTTCAAAACGGTCTCGTTACTCGAGTTGTCCCACTTCACCAACTCTTCGATCAACCAAAAGAGCCGCTGCCGCTCCTTATCCTGGTCGGCCTCGGTCGGGAACTGCTCGGGAAGACTCGACGGGTCATCGACCAGCGAAGCGAACAGGACCGCTCGGCACGCCGCGAGCGGCCGCCGCGCCCACCAGAGATGCAACGTCGACGGGTGTCCATGCCGGATCGATTTCTCCCGCGCCGACTCCTTGTTGATCGCCTCCAGCGGCAACGCGACTTCAATCAGCTTCTTCTTCATTAGCATCGGTTCCCAGTTCCCGGCCCTCAGCTTCTGGCGCCGGAGATGCAAACTCCTCTGCGGCTGGCCGAGCCTTTTTGGCTACGTTGGCGATGGCATCCAAAACACCGGCGACCTCAGGCGAAATCAACGTTTCCGGGATATACGGGACCAGGCCGTAATAGTCGGCCTTTCGAAAGTCTGGCCGGAGTCCAAGCTGCTTGTAGAATTCCGGGAAGACCAGGTCCAGGAACTCGTCAGTGGCCTTCACGGTACTCCACCACGGGTCCTGGAGGTTACGAAGAGCGGCTGGCGCAACGCGGTCCGCTACAGCCTTCTTCATGCTGTCAAGCGCCTTTTCGGTACTGGGCAACTCAAACAGCGGACCGCCCGCCGCCGATTTACCGAACTCGCGCGCGAAGGCTTCCAGCGTTTCCGGCTGGCAGATGTAATTCTCGATTTCCCGCCGCGCCCACTTCTTCTCCCTCAGGTTGTCCCTGGTTTGGAGGTCCGGGGCGTCCTGATCCACCAGCAAGTAGCCCTGCAGGTCCGGCTTCGCCTCGACGAGAGCATTGAAATGCTCGCGCCCCTTGTTCGGCTGGTTTCCCACGGGAACGAGAAATGGAGAGCGCAGCGCATCGTGAGCGGGATGCTTCAACCGTTCGGCAAACGCCTTCAAAATGGAAAGATCGGTTCGATCTTCCAGGTACAGCACCCACCCGGCCTGCTCTGCCAGGTAATACTGGTCGCAGCGAACCGTGTCCAGGGCACGCTTGATCGCGGCGGTTCGGTTGCGCGGAATGCGATGCGGTTTGCCAAGAAAAGCGACCACACTGTCTTCACTTGTTCCGGCAGCCTGATTCAGCACTTCTTCCGAGTGGCTCGCGATGATCAGTTGGCTGCCATGAGCGCGCGCGGACTCGGTGAGAATCTGGTAGATGTCCCGCTGGCGCAGTATTTCGAGATGCGCATCCGGTTCGTCCAGGAGCAGCACGGAACCCGGATGCAGAGACAGGTACGCGAGCAGAAGAAGCGTCTGCTGAAGGCCCCGGCCCGAACTGGACAAGTCCAGGCGAATGCCGGCTTCGTTGCGGTAAGTCATCTGGATTTCGCCGCGTTCGGCAACATAGACCGGCTCATCGAGTTCGACCTGAAACAACTCGCGGATATGGTCGACCAGACGGGGCCATTTCTGCGGTGCCGCCCGATCCATCACAAGTTGGTAACAGAGATTTCGTAGAACCTCGGCTGTACGCCCTTCTCCGAGCCTGACGTTGATCGCACCGCTATCCAGACGCGTTTCATTCGAGGCGAGACCCGACATCGGCGGCAAGAAGGCAACCAGGACGCCGTAGGCTTCGTCTGGAACGGGCATTCGAGGGGGATCTTTCTTGTTCTCCAGTCGCAGAGGGCGGCAAAAGAAGGACTCGTCATTGGAGAAGTCGAACTCGATCCCGCAGGTCCAGTCCTTCCCCGCGGTGTTTCCTTCAACCGAGACGTCGATCCGGATATTCTGGGTCTGTTGCTTGCCGTTGATCTTCTGCACGTTTCGGACATGGAGTCCTCGCCATAGCAGATTTGCCGCTGGAGCCGGGACCATGAGAAGATCCCTGCGATTGATGGCGACCCCCGGCCGCTTCTCCGGCGCCCCACGCTCGCTTCTCTTTTCCTTCCACCTGCGCAAGCCCAATTCCCAGAGTGCCAGAGCCTGGAGCGCGGATGTCTTGCCGGAGTTGTTGGGCCCGATGAAAACGACGGGGTTCGCCAGTGGGATCTCCACTTCGTCGAACCGCTTAAAGTTTCGAATGGTGAGTTTCGTTAGCATCGCCTATCTCCAAGGCAAACTGCAATTGACTTTTCCGCGCCGACTCCTTGTTGATCGCCTCCAGCGGCAGCGCGACTTCTATGAGCTTCCTCTTCATGTCTCTTCGGGTCACTTCCACGCGTTCCGCACAGCATCGTCCACCAGCCGGCGAAGGTCGGCCGTTTCTACGCCCAGGGGCGCGAGCAGCACCCATGCCTTCGCGACGATCGCTATCATTTTCCTCTCTTCCTCGGACCACGATGCAGCCGCCCTCGCCTGCGCTGCCGAGACCAACTCTTCCAGATCCGATGGCCTGATACGCAGAGGCTCAAGAATTCGGGCGGCCTCCGGAATCAGGATCGCTTCGTCGATCTTGGGTGGCTTAAAACTCAGCGGGGGATACCTCGGAGTCCATGCGCACGGTTCCGAGTACCGATTCGCGTAGAGCCTTTCGGCATCGACGCGCAGATGGATCGGCTCACCGGCGGGCATACGCCTCGCCAGCCGGCGAACCCACGATACGCCTACGAATATCGGGAGTGGCCATGTTCCGCGGGCAGGCGCATCCGCCACCGTGTTGCAGGCCTCGATAGACAGACAGCCATTATCAAAACGGAAGCTGGCATCCCCCGGGAGTATGCCGATTGCCCGGGCGACAATCTTCAGGGCCTGGGCCAGATCGGCGCGGGAGACCTCGAGTTCGTAACGCGAATCAGAGGACGGCATCATGGCAGAAACCTCCCGATTGCGCCGGTATTGCTCCGAAAGGACGGCGTTCGATTGCTTCGTCGCGCAACTCCCGCAGCAGAGTCTGTACTTGCTTGCGGATGTGCGACAAGATCTCTCCCTTGCAGCTCAGCCAGTCGCAGACTGCGGCGCCCCATGCCCACTGGCCGCAGAGCAAATCCGTCGCCGGCTGTCCCCCCGGGCCTCACAGGCAGCTCCACTCGGCAGCGGTAACC
>Ga0209517_10007210_pt1 | contig 13428 bp, 10 predicted proteins | sample PeaSoiMetSII2010_FD_187695 | JGI IMG/M metagenome (GOLD analysis project Ga0209517, IMG submission 187695) | Peat soil microbial communities from Weissenstadt, Germany - SII-2010 (SPAdes) (version 2) | ecosystem: Environmental > Terrestrial > Soil > Wetlands > Peat | place: Germany...
TAGCCGCAGGTTTTAACCTGCGGATGGCGCGAGCGTCCCCAAGTCACTCCAACCCCAACGGGGTTGACCTCTGACGGGTCGGCCCCTCCAGGGCCGGAAGGTTGATGGACGCTTCAGTTTCCGTAGGTTTCACCTACGGCTACTCACGGTGTCCCGCTTCGCGGGACGCAACCCACAGCACTGGATTGACTGAAGGCGGCTCTTACCTTCACGCATATGGTCCCAACCCCCGGGGCTCTGCGCTGGCTGCCCGCCGCATTCGACCCCGCGAGATGGCTGAGTTAGAGTAACCGAAGCGAAAATGCGCTATCATCAGATTTCCCGGCGGCAAAGGCTTTCCGATCACACCTAGATAATGCCCTACTGGCTGTTGACTTCCCCATTCTGCGGATGATAGATTGGAGACAGGGTAAAGTACGCGACTCAATCGAAACTTCAAGGGATAGGTGGGGGGATGAGTCCTGTCCATCTGGTCCGGCTTCTCGATTTGATGAGACGCGGTGAGGGGCGCGGGGAGATCGAAGTCGCCTTAGTCGACGGCCCCGTCCTCGTCGAGCACCCGGACCTTTCCACCTCAAGTATACGAGCGGTCCCGGAAGCACGCGGGGGATCGTGCACGCGAGCGGGCAGCGCGGCCTGCGCACACGGAACCTTCGTGGCCGGCATCCTTGTCGCCCGGCGCGGTTCCGCGGCGCCGGCGATTTGCCCCGGTTGCACGCTACTGACGCGTCCGATCTTTTCGGAATCGGTCGACGATCTCATGCCGACGGCGACTCCGGAGGTGCTCGCCGAAGCGGTGAGGGACAGCGTGCGGGCCGGGGCGCGCGTCATCAATCTGAGTGTTGCCCTCGTCCACCCGTCACCCAATGGTGAAAGCAAACTGCAAGAGGCCTTCGACCAAGCTGCTCGTCGCGGCGCCATCATCGTCGCGGCCGCGGGCAATCAGGGAAGCGTGGGAAGTTCCGCCATCACGCGTCATCCGTGGGTAGTTCCAGTTGCTGCCTGCGACGGCCGCGGCGCGCCCCTCAGGGTGTCGAACCTGGGAAGTTCCATCGGCCGGAGGGGTTTGAGCGCACCGGGGGAAAACATCACCAGTCTGGGTACGAATGGCGAAGCACGGACGCTGGGCGGAACGAGCGCCGCCGCGCCCTTCGTCTCCGGCGCCATTGCACTGCTTTGGTCGGAATTTCCCAATGCCAGCGCGGCACAAATAAAGCTGGCCGTGATGCGAGCCGGCGGGCGGACGCGCGGAAGTATCACGCCTCCCCTGCTGGATGCCTGGGCAGCTTATCAAGCGTTAAGCGCCGGGTATGACGGGAGGCGAGTGGCGTGAACAGGAAGGCGGGGAGGCTTAAAACGGGCAAGGCAGCAACACCACACCCGCACCGGGTTCGCTTGCCCGGCTTCCTGATCGAGAAGGAGATCGGATTGGGAGACGTCGTCAAGCGGGTGACGTACGGTATGGGGATCAAACCGTGTGGCGGCTGCGAACGGCGCGCCGCGGCGCTAAATCGCTGGATGCATTTTACTCGGTAGCTCAACCGCAAAGGAGGTAGCGACTTCATGGAGACAAAGGAATTGGCGGAGATGAATGAGGTATTGCCGAGCGTGCCCCCGGTCGCCGGCGACACGCGAACGTCCGCTCCCCGAGGCACGAACCGGGCAGAAGCTTCGGTGGGGCCCCAGTCTTGCCCGACGTGCGGCGGCGCGATGAGCGCTGAGCGCGGGGCGGCAACCTCGCCTAATTGGATTTACGCGATGGGCCGGATCGAGCCGCGTTTCCCGAGAATCTCGACCGAAAAGGAGTTCGCCCAGGCCCTCGGGCGCGACAAAACCGAGGACCTCACAGACCGGCAGGCTCTCCATTTTATTCTGACCAAGCCCGAAAATCGTTATCTGGTTCGCCAGCTCTGCTGGGTAATGACCATCGAAGGCCTGGAGACCTACATTATTGTACCTCGCGATCCGGCTGATATCATCCTGCTGGTGGAAGCCCTGCGCCCCACCCCCCAACCCTGGGATTTGGACGTGGTCATTGGCGTTCGGGGCCCGATCGCACCGCCGGAGGTGTGCAATGGCTTGATGGTCCCAATCGTAATCTTCGATCAGATTTACTCTTTTGATCGCGACGCGTTGATCAAAGCAATTCCCAAGCCTGAAAAGGCTACGGCAAAAGAGTTCGGGGCTTCGGCGGGGGAACTTTTCAACCGTATCATGTTGCTGGCTGACAACGCCGGAGCCACCGACGAGCATCGTGCGGTGAACTACCTGGCGGTGCGTTACCCTCGCATTTACGAGGCCGTGGCCGAAGCTTTCGGGCGGAATGAGTCTCTGAGCGGCGTGGAGATTCACACCTCGGCGCTGGCGGGAGCCCGCAAGGTGCTTGAGGTAGTCTTTTCTTTTACGAACCGCAACACCGACGTGGTCGATAAGTGGTCCGTGCGCGTCGATGTGACGGACGAGTTCCCGTTCCTCGTGACCAAGTTATCGCCGTACTACCAGCGCTAGGTGACCCGGCTAGGGTGGTGCATCCAGCGATCGGCGACGAAGCCATACGGGCGGCTGTGGCTGGAAATGATGCCGGGAGAAGTCACGTTGGACGGGTGGTTTCAATGGGGCCTATTCGATTCGAAAGGAGAAGATTATGAGTGTGCCGGGATTTGCCGCGGAGGCCTCCTTGTACAGGAGTCGTCGAGTCTACAGCGGATATGTTGGCGCCGAGCGAAGCGATGGAACATCCATTGAGCCTTCTATTGCTCAGCTTTGTGGCACCCAATGCTACGAGGCGTGCCTGGGCTTGGTCGGAGCAACCCAGTGCCTCGCGTGCTGGGCCGCAGCCGAGACATGCTCCGGCTTCTGGTGCTGGTTTGCCTATGCGGCGTGCCTGCTGGTTTGCGGCGGTCAGACGGTGGACTGCCTCCTCAATTGCCCGGAATGCGGGGGAAGTGGAAGTGGGGGACCGCCGGAATGCTGCGGAGAGGGGAGAACCTGCAGTTGCGGCGGCAGATGTGTCCCGTTTGAGGGCGGGTATAGGTGCGTGGGCGGCACCTGTCTCGGCCCCCACGAGAGATGCCAGTAGTCAAGACGACGCGCCGCGATCATCGAGGTAGCCTCGCCGTTTACCCTCGACGTGTGTAGGGGTGACACTTAACCCGAGCTTAGGCTGGGAGCTCACGCGTCACCTTTCGTGGTAAGGAGAGATGAGGATACGCCGACTGCGGGACACGCACGATCTCACGGACTTTGCACAAGCTCTGGAGGAGGTCGGCGAACCCGTGTTTGCCCGCTCCAAACACGCACAACTCAGCGTCGATTTGCCCCCACAAGAGCTTCAACGCGTGAGACGCCTCGCAAAATCCAAAGGCGTGAACGAAACTACCATGGTCCGCGAGTGGATCCTCGAAAGACTTCACCAATCTCCGTGAGGTAGCCGGAAGCGAGGCGGAGAAACGGTCTGACCCTTTCCTCCCGCTAGGCGCCGTTCAATTGAGCCGCTGTTGTAATCCTCGCAAGCCACTTACCTGTGTGCACAATCTTCCTGCAACCCGGGGAGAACTTCCGAATATAACGCTTCGTGTGACCAACCATCTTCTTCCAGTTGCCCGAGAGTACATAGGTGGCGTTGCCATAGACTGGACACTCCAACACAACCCGGCTAGACCGCGAGAACTCGAAAAGAACATAACCGAGCCACAACTCCGTACCCACATAGCACTTGGTCGGGTTTAGCGACTTGAGTGCTTTGAGCCGTGTCCATTGGATCTCACGGCCTGCCAAATCTGTCGGGATACGATGGGCTTCCCGTTGGTAATAAGCGATCACGTCGTCAATGTCCCACGTGCCAGGCGGAAGGAGTTCGAACGAGAACCTCTCGACTGGCACTTCCTCCGCTCTGGATGGCTCTTGCGCGCTCTCCGCCGCATGCATCCGGCTACGATGACGTTGCAAGCGATTCTCTCTTACCGGTACGCCACATTCTGGGCATCTTTGGAGAACGCGAGTCGCCCTCTGAGCCGGCGGTGAGGCGACGAATCGAATAGCCGCCACGGCTCTGGGCGTCTCTCCTGCCCGTGATCCCCTCTGCGGAGAAGGGTTGCTGTGTCTCTCTTTATTGTGCCTACGCAGTCTCTCCATCGCTTCCGCATGACCTATTTCCGGCCACACTCCCAGTCTTGCGTTGCACTCTGGGCAGACCCAGCGCAAGCGCGCTCCTGGTTCTCTCACTTTTTTTGGTTTACGCATAGTTTTGAGAGACTCCAGAAACCTAGGAACGGCTGTGTAATTTTGGAAACCTGCTGAGGCGTCCGGCTTAATCAGCAACCGTTTAAGAGAGCCCATTAATCACCTCCAAGGTCAGTTTTCTTGTGATTGACCATCGGCGTTCCCCGTTGATACAAGTCTACGCTCAGGAAGGTGCTGTCCGCTGGCACCGTCTGAAAAATGAGTGGTTGTGGACGCGCTAAGGGCAGCTCGCTTGCCTGTTCTCGTGCTCCTCTGCCTGCTTCTTTCTCATACAGTCTTCGCTACAGAAGATCCTCTTCCCAGTGGCCATCTGAGCGAACGTCACAGAGTAATGCCTGGTCTTGTCCTCGAATACCCAGTTGTCCACTGGAAACTCTTTACCACAGTTCTCGCATCTCATCAGAGCCTCCTGCCTACCACCCAGAATTTACGTTACATCCTCGTGCATAAAGCGCAATTTACGCCTGAAAGCCTCGCTATGCAAGGCTCTGGCCTACTTTCAAGTCCAGGAGGAAGGATCGCCAACATATCCGCCGAGTTATGTGAATAACCGGCGGAAAGGGTCAGGGAGGGAAACTGTCAACCGCATGTCGCGGGCTGGCGCAGAGCGAAGCTCTGCGATCTGGGCGAGAAACCGTACCTGACACCCTTTCTTTCACCCTTTCTTTCCACTCGTCGCGAAGCCCTCCTTCCTGTACTATTAAGCTGTCGAGGCCAGGAGCGGAGTTGTGGGATATACCTTTGAATGGGACCCCGAGAAAGCGGACGCCAACCTGCAAAAGCACGCCGTGAGCTTCGACGAAGCATCGACAGTTTTCCGGGATGCGCTCTCACTTCTCATGCCGGACCCTGACCATTCTGCCGATGAGGAACGCTACATTGTCCTGGGAAAGTCTGCCCGCCAGAAGCTCCTGGTGGTAGCCTTTGCGGAGCGGCCGCCGAACACCCGGCTGATTTCTGCACGGCGCGCAACGCGTGCCGAAAGGAAGCGATATGAAGAAGAAACCTAGCCGGCGAAGTCGGGATCGCGGTCGCGACACGATGCGGCCGGAGTATGATTTCAGTCGAGCGGTTCGCGGCGCCACCGCGACAAGATACAAGGAGGGCGCCAACATCGTGGTCATCGACCCCTCTGTGCTGGACGTTTTCCCCGATGGCCGGCGCGTGAACCAGGCGCTCCGCGCCCTCGCCCCCGTGCTCCGCGGGCAACGCCAAGCAAGGTAGCGCGTTGCGAGCGCGACGGTATCCGCGGGTGGCGCATACATCACGACGACGGGCATCGCGACACGTATGATGCGCCACCCGCGGGATCCCAGTGCACAGCACCCCGCAGAGTTCCGTTCTGCGCCAGCCATGGGGATGTGCGGGGCTCTCACTATTTCTTAAGCAGGCTAGGCCGATCGCCGCTGGAGTCGTCGCCAGGGCTCTTGGGCATGGCGTTCTGGATGATTTGCAAATCAGTGGCGGCGTCGGGCGCGTGGAAGGTATAGCGTTTGGCGCCGGTGATCTCGATGAAAAATCCCTTCCCGGATTCCGCTGCGCCCAGCCTCTTCACCGCAGTCAGGGGGTAGTTAAACGAGTCGGTTCGGTTGCTGGCCTGGAACACGATTTTACCGTCTCCGACGGTCAGCGTGCCGTTGCAGCCGCCCACCAGGTGTTTATGTTCGACGGCCACGGAAGCGAGCAGCTTGGGAGTAATGCTCACGATGTGCCCCGCCGAGAAGGCTATCGTCTGCTTGAAGTTGTTATAAGGTTTCAACACGATTTCGACGGCATGATCGCCCGGCGCCACTGGAGTAACCTCAAGGTGTCCTTTTGAATCCGTCTGGCCCGCGGGCTGGCCGTCGATCGCTACCTGCGCTCCCGCGACCGTCTGAACTACCAGCTTTGGAGGAAGCAGAGCAGGGGTGGCCGGGGCGGCGCTTGCCAGGGCGACATCTGCAGCGCCCAGATGAACGCTTCCGCCCGCCGTGAACTGCCTTTGCAGTTCCTTGGGCTTGAACTGATCCCGCCGCAGCCCGACGGTGTGCTGTCCCGGCTTGATATTGGCGGCGGTAAAGCTGCCATCCTGTTGAACTAAGCCCAGAGACACGCCATCCAGCAAGACATCCGTCGAGGGCATGGCTCCCGCGATGACCAATGTTGCCGCCGTGGGAGCGGCTTCGAGCGCAAAGACCAGTTTCGAGGCTTGCCCTTTCACAATACTAACGTTCTGCGCAGGCGTCTGTTGAAAGCCGTCTTTAACCACTGACACCGAGTATTGCCTCGGCGCCAGATTGGCGATTACGAGCTCCCCGTGTCTGGTGAGACGCGGGTATGCTTTACCGTTCACGAGGACCGTGGCGCCGTCCTGGCCCGCCACCACCAGCAGGTTGCCCACGTCGCGATCGGCACTCAGGAAGACCATCAGAGAAGGTGTGGCGCTCAACTGGAAGCTGATCTTCTTTTCGTCCGTCCCTGCGCCGACGTCGAGGTCGTGTGTTCCTGAGGCAAGGCCGGGAATCGGCAAGCCAGTGGGGCTGAGGGACCCGATATCCTTACCATCCAGGGAAGCCGTGATGGGGCCGTAACTCGACAAAACCTCACCGTTCCGCGAGCCGCTGGTGACGGCGATCGCCTTCAGGTTTTGGGTTTCGAGAGCGCCCTGAATCTGCGGCATTGAATCCGGCGCACTGTTCACGGAGATCTTCACCGTGGATGTGCCGTCGCCGATCACGAGCGCGTGCTGGCCTTCCGAAAGTTTATCAAGGCTGAACTGGCCTCCTTCGAGTTGACCCACCGGGTTTCCATCCAGGGTCACCGTCGCCTTTTCGAGGTCCGTATAAACCCGCAAATCCGGCAATTGCGGAACTGGCGCAGGAGCCGCCGGGGGAGCGGGTGTCGTGACGGCTACTGGCTGCGGGGCCGGGCGTTGCTTGAGGAAGCGGGGCACGAGCAGTACCGCCAGTACGGCAGCTACAACCACGACCGCGCCGATCACAAGCCACGGCATCTTCCTGCCTGCCGGGGGCTGCAACGATTCCTCCGGCGAGGGTTCTGGAGGCGGGGGCTCGAGCCGCCGCACCGCAGGCTGGCTTGGCGCTACGACCGGGGGAGCCGACGGCGTCGCGGCAACACCTGGCGCCTGTGAAACCGCAGGCCAGGCTCGGACTTCCGCCGCGGGGACCGGCGTGGCCGGACCGCTCACTTCGGGAACACGTGTGGGACCTGCTGCCGGCGGCGCAACTTCCGCGGGCTTTTCCGGCGGGACCGGCGGTTTGGCCGGAGGCGGGGGAACGGGAACAGGCGGCGTGACGGAAGCTCCTGCCGCCGCGGCATTCACCGTTAAAGCATCACCAGCAGGCGCGGCGGTAGTGATGGTCTGCATTGACTCCAAAGCCTCGATCCGGGTGGTAAGGCGGCGGTGGGCGCTGGAGATCGCGGATTCGAACTCAGCATCGCCGTGGTAGGGAGCGGCGAGCGATTGAATCTCCCCCGCCAGCGTCTTCAGGACCTCAGGTTCGGCAACCCTTTGGGCTTCGCTGTTGAGGCGGCGCAGCTTTTCCAGGTCGTGATGGCGGGTCTGGCGGTGGCGCGTGTCCTCGAAGTCCTTGGACAAGGTGCTGTAAAGTTGCGAGAGGCGAGGATCGCTGGGATGAGTGGTCAGAGCTGCCTTCACTTGATTGAGAGCGCCGCTGATGTCGCCCTGAGCCTGGGCGCGCCGCGCCTGGGCCACACAGAGTTGGATGAACTCCTCTTTCTTGCGATCCTCGGCGAGCGTGCGAAGGCTCTTGGCGAGCCCGTGGCCCGGATCGAGATCGAGGGCTTCTTGAATCAGGGGCTCGGTGGCGCGCCAATCCGTGTCCAGAAGCTTCCGGGCGCGGTCCACCAGCGCTTCGATAAGCGCCTGCTGCACGGCGCTGCTGCGCTCATCCTGGCGATGAGCTTTGCGCAGCACCTCGAGGCCTTCCTCGAACTGCCCTGCGGCCAACTTCTCCTGTCCCTCCGCGAGCGACCGCAAGGCCTCGCTCACTTTGGCTTTACCCAGTTGAATCAATTTCTCGAGTTCGGTCAACTCGGTATCGTCGGGGAATTCCACGCCCGCCTGGCGCAGCGAACTCATCGCCCGGTCGTAGTCGCCGGCGGCCATCTGCTGGTCGATTTGTTTCACCCAGCGCGCCTTGCCCTCAACGCGAGCCTGCTGCTCGCGCCGCTTGCCCAGGCGGTCGATCTCAAAGCTCAATCCCGGATATTGGCTGTAAATAGTGCGCAGGATCTCCCACTGAGCTAACGCGTCGGTGAACTGGCTGCGCTCCTCGTGCAGGCGCGCCCTGGCGACGATGGAGTTCACCAGATCCCGCTTTTCGCGCGTCGAGCGCAGGGCGCGTTCAAAGTGCGGCTCCTGCGGGTGTAGATCCAGGGCTTCTTTGAGGATGTCAACCCGCTTGTCAAGATTCGTTTCAGCTTCAACGCGGCGGTCAACTTCCGCGACGTGCGCGGAAAGTTCCTGCCGCTGCTTCTCCTCAAGGTCAAACTTCACGGCCTGAAACAAGGCATGGCCCGGGTACTTGGAAAGGTACTGATCGCAGACGGAGAGAGCGGCAGCGAACTTGCCTTCGGCAAGAAGTTTTCTAGCCTCCGCGTAGGCGCTGTTCATCGCGTCGTGCTCGGACCGGACCTGGTTGTAAAGCGAGCGATAAGCGGCCACCCTTTCGGGCGCGGAGGAATCGGGAGCCTGCTCGTCCAGCGCCATGACCTGTTGCAGCTTGCTGAGGGCGGCGCTCACTTCGCCGCGGCTCCAGGCATCGACGGCCCCCCGGTAGAGCTGGTGCTTTTCGGAGTGGACCCGCTGGTACTCCTGCTCCTGCCAATCGACTTCGCTCAAAAGCTGCCCAACCCGGCTGTCCTTCGGTTTCAGTTCGAGAGCGTTCTTCAGCGCTTCCCGGGCGTGAGGGTAGGCATGGTTGGCTATGTGCTGGCGGGCGAGACTCAGCCAATCCTCGATCTTTCCCGCACTCCTTTTTTCCTCGATTTCGTGTTTCAGGCTGAGGGCGGCGGCGTGCGAGGCGTCGAGTTCGAGCGCTTCCTGCACCTTCTGCAAGGCCAGCGGGTATTCCTGCCCTTCCATGCGCGTCTTGGCGCTTTCCAGAAGCTGCTGAATGCGCTTCTGGCGCAAGGCCTGGTCCACTTTGACCCGCAGCACCGTCATGTCGTGGTCGATGTGGCCTTCCGCCTCGAGTTCAGCGAGAATCTCCGCGGCAAATTGATAGTCGGCCTGCTCGAAAGCTTTCCTGGCGCGCTCCAGACGCGGTCGGATTTTTGCGGGGTCAAAAATCTCGATCGGTTCGTTGCGCAGGGCGCGCTGCAAGGTGTCGCCAAAATCGCGCGCGCTCGAAAAACGATGGTAGGGCTGTTTCGCCATGGCTTTGTGGATCACCCGGGCGACGGTCGGGCTCACCATGGGGTTGAGGTCGGAGGCGGGGGGCGGAATGTGATGCAGAATCGCTTGCACGATGTCGCGTTCGGTCGATCCTTCGAAGGGGCGGCGCCGCGTCAGGGTCTCGAAGGCCACCACCCCCAGCGCGAAGATATCCGACAGCGGGGTCGCAGCCTTCATTTCAGCCTGTTCCGGAGCCATGTAAAGCAATGTGCCCTTGAGGCCGGTGCGCGAGTGGCTGTCCGCCGTATGAGCCATTCCAAAATCAATAATCTTTACCGAGTCATCTTCCAGGACGATAATATTCGACGGCTTCATATCGCGGTGGACGAGGCCCTTCTCGTGCGCGGCATGGAGCCCCCGGCAAGTCTGGGAGATGATGTCGACCGTCCGCTCCACCGTGAGACGATGACTCGAGGACTTGATCAATTGGCCCAACGATACTCCCGGGAGCATGGGCATGATGAAAAAAGGCTTGAGGCCGCCTTCGAATTCGAACTCGCCGATGTCGATGATTTCGACGATGTTGGGATGATTGATGTGGGCCAGAACTTCGTATTCGCGGTGGAAAAGCTCGAGCGCACCGGGATCGGAGATGTCCAGCAAGGTCTTGATGGCGACCTCGCGCCGCAAGACCGAATCAAAGGCCTTGTAGACGATTCCCATCCCACCCTTGCCCAGAACTTCCTTGATCTGATAGCGTCCTTTGAGAATCGCTGAAGTGTCCATTTGAAGTTACCTTAACGAGCCTACATCGCCCACGCGCTTGCAAACAGGCTTTGGATTACGCCCCACTCTGCGGGGCAGCATCAGTGCCCCGAGATTAGCTCAAATGGCCGCGAGAATCAAGCTTGGGGCGAAAGGGACATCCAAAATGCGCGGCTCCGCCGCCCTGCCTTGCGGAAAGGCTCCGCCTTTCCGCAGCAGGGCTCTGAAACTCGTTTGCGGGTTGAGGCTGGGCCTCAACCGGCGAGGCGTAGCTTCGCCGAAAAGCCTGGAACTAGATTGCGGACCGCCGGAAAGGCAGAGCCTTTCCCCGGAGTTTCTACATTTCCGGTGAGGATTTCTCGACTTGGCTCCTTTATCGTGTCGCTTTGCCGTGCAGACAGATGTGCCCAGGTCGGCTGCTGAGCCCCAAAGGGGCGATCTATCACAGCCCAGGCCAACGGCCTGGGTCGGCGATGTCGGCCCGTTTAGATTGGGTCAGCCCTGAAGGGGCGGAATAAGTTAGTTCCCATGCCGCACTCTTTGTCCCAATTGTACGTCCATCTCGCTTTCGGCACCCAGCCTCGCGAACCCATGCGCTGGAGGTGTATTTCGCCCCTACAGGGCTTCGAGATGGAAGGCGCGACGGTGACCCAGGCCGTTGGCCTGGGCTGTGATAGATCGCCCCTTCGGGGCTCAAGAGAGACACAAATGCGAGCCATGGGGTTCCACGTGGCCGAGAACGGCCATGCCGCAAACAAGGGCAATGAAAATGTAGAAACTCCCTGGAAAGGCAGAGCCTTTCCGCAAGGCAGGGCGGCGGAGCCGCCGGGCAGACGATGACATCATAATGGCTCAGGAATACGATCTGAATCGTAGGCACTCGCGGGGCTGGCTGCTTCATCTTCCAAAGAACTTTTCCAGCTTCTCGACCTCCCGCTCCGCCAGATCCATGTATTTCTTCGCGGCTTGCGGATTCCTGGCATTAAGCGCATCCTGAGCTTTGCCCATATACTGCTGCATATTGCTCGCGGATGCCGAGATGTCTTGACGGAGCGAGTAGCCGGCGCTTTCCTGCTGCTGCCGGAGATGGTCAATACTGTCTTTCACGGCGCCGGCGCGGCCTTCGAGAGGCGTCATACGGTCTTCCAGTTCTTCGAGTTCCTTTGCAGCGGCAGCGTCTTCAGCGGGCGGTTGCGCGGCCTGGACAGGCGGGTTGACCGGCGCTGCCGGCTCCGTAGGCGCCGCGGATCCGGGTGGCGTCGTCGCGTTTGTCTGCTCACTTTCGGCCGTGGCCTGCGCGCCAGCAACTCGCCGCGGTTGTTTCGTAGAAGCCATCGGTGGGAGCGTTTGCTTGGCGGAGGCGCCGGGCGCCGGCGGCGTCACTTGAGTCTGGGAGGCCGGTTCAGAAACGGGCTGCTGCGGCTGGCTTTCGGCGGGATTGGCCGGCTGGGTTATGGGTGAGGACGAAGTGGTTGAGGTAGCTGCGGCTTGCTGCGTAACTTGCCCGGCTCCACCCGCCTTGGTTTTAAACAGGCGCGGCAACTGAAGGGCTCCGAGCGCGATCACCACAATCGCCACCAGCGCTCCCAAAGTCATGTAAAGGCCTCGATAGCTCCTGGCGGCCGGAGGAGTGGGAGTCGCCTGAGCCTGGGCCTGAGGCATTGGCACGGCAGCCCCGTAGGGCGTGGTGGGTTGCACTTGAGCGGCGGCAGGCTGGCCGAACGGAACGCCGACAACCGCAGTTGCAGAAGGCGCGGCACCCACGTCGGCCGCCTGGCCTCGAAAGCCCGGAGCAACTGGCTGGGCGGAAGCCACCGGCGAACTCGACACCGCTCCGCGCACGCTCTGTAATGCGAATCGGAAGGCTTCCGCCGACTGAAAGCGGTTTGCCGGGTCCTTCTCGAGGGCAGTCATGATGATGTCGTTCAATGTCTTGGGCAATTCCGGCTGAATGTCGATAGGAGGCAGAGGAGCTTTTTGCAACTGAGCCACCATCAGGTCGTAATCGCTCTGGCCTTTGAAGGGGCGCGAGCCGGTCACCATCTCGTAGAGCGAGACCCCAAACGAATAGAGATCGGAGCGGTGGTCGAGCGCCAGGCCCTGAACCTGCTCGGGAGGCATGTAGTAAAGCGAACCCATGGTGGTGCCGGTCATGGTCAGCTTGCGGTCCGTCTTGGATTTCGCGATCCCGAAATCCATCAGCTTGACGACATTTTCGGGGGTCAGCATCATGTTGGCAGGCTTGATATCACGATGGATGACGCCCTGCGCGTGCGCGTAGCCGAGCGCCGAAAGCACTTGGGAGGCATAATCGATCGCGTCCTGGACCGGCAGGGCTCCGCCCTTCACCTTCTCTTCGATCGTGATGCCCTGGACGAACTCCATAATCATCAGGAGTTGGTTTTGCACTCGCAAAGCCGTATGGAGCCCGGCGATATTGGGGTGATTAAGGCTGGCGAGCACCTTAATTTCGCGCATAAAACGGTCGGCGAGGTCGGGCTCGTTGGCGAGGTCCGGCAGGAGAACCTTCATCGCGTCGACCCGGTCAGAGATGAGATTTTTGACTTGGTAGACTCGCCCCATACCACCGGCGCCGAGCACGCCGATGATCTGATAATCACCGACCGTGTCTCCGATTTGAAAACTCATGTTTGCCTCCGGGCTATTGAGAATTCTGCACCGCATCGCCCACTTTTGGCGTCTCAGCGCCCGCGAAAGTCCCCGTCGAGGAAGTATCGTCAACCTCTGTGATGGTCACGTCGCCGAGCCTGGTGACAACGGTCTTCAGAACTTTCCCGGTGGCAGGATCCTTGATCTGACGGCCCTGTCTGAAAATCCCGAGGTGATCTCCGACCTTCACGCCCGCCTTGCTTCCCACGTTCAGAATCAGAGTGTTTCCGGACACATCCGCCACCAGGCCCGAAATCTCGACCGCGTGCGAGGGAAGGCCAGATGCCTTGTCGTCCAACTCCTTGGCCACTTCGGTCACGGCTTGCCCGACGGCTTCGCCCAGGATGGTGTTGCCAAAGTTGGAGCTCGACATGTCCACCGCGCCGCCCCCT
>Ga0209517_10007211_pt1 | contig 13427 bp, 12 predicted proteins | sample PeaSoiMetSII2010_FD_187695 | JGI IMG/M metagenome (GOLD analysis project Ga0209517, IMG submission 187695) | Peat soil microbial communities from Weissenstadt, Germany - SII-2010 (SPAdes) (version 2) | ecosystem: Environmental > Terrestrial > Soil > Wetlands > Peat | place: Germany...
GAGCCGATCGAGACCCGCCAGGAGGGAATGATATCCGTCGCCGTGTCCGATGATCAAGATATGCCCATAGCCGCGGAAGGGGCCGGCGAACATGACCTGACCGTCGAAAGGCGCCACGACCTCGGCGCCCGGCCGCGTCTCGAGCGACATTCCCTTGGTCGCGACCCCCAGCTCGTCGGGCTCGCCGAAGCGGCGGACGATCGCGCCCATGGCGGGAAAGACCACGGCGCCGCGCGATTCGGCGAAGGGCCGAAGGTTGCGCGGCTTCGTCGGATCCATCTGGGCAGGCGGCGGCGCGGCGAGGGCGAGTTTGTTCTCCGCGGCGGGCTGTCGTGTCGCCGCGGCACGGCGCTCGGCCGCGATCCGCGCGGCCTCCTTGCGGGCCGCCTCGCGGCGGTCTGCCTCTTGCTTGCGCACCTCGCGCTCGATCCCGTCGACGAGGTCGCGCAGGTCGCTCGCCTGGGCCGCAAGCTGCTGCTGCCGCAAGCCGCTTTCCGCTGCGCCCGCGCTCGCTTGCCGCTGCAGCGCCGTCTTGCGCTCGATGAGCGCCGCGATGCGCCCGCGTTGCACCGCCAGCGCGTCGCCCTCGGCGCGATGCTGGTCCCTGGTCTCGGCAATCTCGGCGCGCACCGTGGCGAGCGCATCGAGGCGGCGCTTGAGATCGCGCGCCCGCTCTTCGATGGGCTCCACCGCCGCGCCCATCAGCATGGCGCCGCGCAGGGCATCCACCGGCCGGCCCGGCGCCAGCAGCAGCCCTTCCGGCGGACTCACCGCCAGCCCTTCGAGCGCCATCAAAAGCTGCGCCTGCTTGGCGCGCTCGCGGCCGAGCTCGACGGTCTTCGCCTGCTCCTCGCCCGCGAGCGCGCCGAGCCGCGCTTCGAGATCGTTGAGCGTCGCCTCATGTGCCTGCGCTGCCCGGGCGGCGGCGATCTCGTCCTGACGCAGACCGGCGAGCTCATTGGCCAGCGCCTCGGCTTGCTTCTGCAGGTCCGCTTGCCGAGTGCGGCTCGCCTCGAGCGCCTTCTCCACCTCTTCGAGCTGGCTTTGCGGGCTATCGGCGGCGCGCGCCGGCGCAGAGAGCATGACGGCCGCCAGCAGCAGGGGCAGAAGCGCGAATATCCGGCGCTCAGGCGGTCGCACGCGCGGCGGCACGCAGCAGCGGATGCCCCGTCATCGCGCGCGGCGGGTCGATGCCGAGAAGGAAGAGCAGCGTCGGTGCGATGTCGGCGAGCCGGCCCGGGCGCAATTCAGTGACCCCAGCGGGCGGATTGACCAGCACCACCGGCACCGGATTGGTGGTGTGCGCGGTGTGCGGCTGCCCGGTCGCGGGATCGCGCATCATCTCGGCATTGCCGTGATCCGCGGTGATGAGCAAGGAGCCGCCGGCGCCGGTCACCGCCTCGGCGATTCGGCCGAGGCAGCGATCGACCGTCTCCACCGCCGTGATCGTCGCGGCCAGGTCGCCGCTATGGCCGACCATGTCGGTGTTGGCGTAATTGACCACGATCACATCGAAGCGCCCGGCCTCGATCGCCTCGACCAGCCGGTCCGTCACCTCGGGCGCCGACATCTCCGGCTTGAGATCGTAGGTCGCGACCTTGGGCGAGGGGATCAGGATCCGGCTCTCGCCGGGGAATTCGGTCTCGCGTCCGCCGTTGAAGAAAAAGGTGACGTGCGCGTATTTCTCGGTCTCGGCAATGCGGAGCTGGGTGAGCCCGGCGCGCGAGACGACCTCGCCGAAAGTGTCGGACAGATCCACGGGCGGGAACAGCGTACCCATCAGGCGCGCCAGCTCGGCCGAATATTCGCTCATGCCCGCCGCCGCCGCGAAGCGGACGACGCGCGGCCGGGAAAAAGCGGCGAAGTTCGGATCGAGCAGCGCGGTCAGGATCTCGCGCACCCGGTCGCCGCGAAAATTCGCCATCAGCACGCCGTCGCCGTCCGTCATCCCGCGATATGCGCCGATCACACTGGGCAGGACGAATTCGTCGCCCTTGTCCTGAGCATAGGACAGCGCGACCGCGGTCTTGGCATCGGGCGCTGCCTCGCCCTCCGCGATCACGAGGGCGCGATAGGCCTTCTCGATCCGGTCCCAGCGCTTGTCGCGGTCCATCGCATAGTAGCGACCGCTTACCGTGGCGATGCTGAGGCCCGGCTGCGCCCGCGTGTCCGCGGCGAATTTCGCGAGGTAGCCGAGAGCGCTCCGCGGCGGCGTGTCGCGGCCGTCGAGGAAGGCGTGGACCGCGAGTTTGATACCGGCGGCGGCAAGCCGCCTGGCCAAGGCAGCGATATGGTCCTGATGCGAATGCACCCCGCCCGGCGACAGCAGGCCCATGAGATGCGCCGTCCCGCCGCTGGCCTTGAGCGTGTCGATGAAGGCGCCGAGCACGGGATTCCGGTCGAGGCTGCCGTCGGCGACCGCGGCATCGATGCGCGGCAGGTCCTGCAGGACGATGCGGCCGGCGCCGATATTCATGTGCCCGACCTCGGAATTCCCCATCTGGCCGTCGGGCAGGCCGACATAGTGCTCGCTCGCCTGCAACTGCGCGTGCGGGCAGTCCGCCATGAATCGGTGCCAATTCGGCGTCCGGGCCAGGAGGATGCCATTGTCGTCGCGATCGGCGCGCTCGCCCCAGCCGTCCAGGATGCACAGGACGACGGGACGGGGACGACGCGGCTGCAACATGGGCATGTCTTATAAAGGAAGGGGCCGATAGGAGATAGAGGGGTGGGGGACGCTATGCGTTCTGGTCATTGGTGCCTTCGCGAAAGCGTAGGGGACCCAATGGTGCATTGCACAATAGAATGCTTTGCGAGATAATTAACAAAAGCACGGCATCGGCATGCGGCGAATTCCCTTTCCGGCCAACATCATCGTCTCGAACCTGCCAGACGGCTTCAGCGGCGGCGATCTGGCCTCTCTGTTCGACGATTACGGGTTGGTTCTGGGGGCGATGATCAGCCGGCCCCGCGGCGAGGCCGGCGCGCCGCGCGGCATGGTCAACCTCGCGCCGCCCAAGGCGGTCGAGCGGGCGATCAGTTCGCTCGACGGAAAAGTCGTGGAATCGCGTCATTTGCGGGTCCGCCGCGCGCCCGAGCCGCCGGTCCGCGCCAAGCCGAAGCTGCCGGCGGCGCCGCGCCCCGGCATGACGGGCACCCCGCGCTTCAGCAGCGAGGAGCGAGCGGCGGCATTTCCTGTCGCGCCGCCCCGGCCGTCGCGCGCCGTGGTCGTCGAACGCCGCCCGCTTCGCCGCACGAGCCGTCCGCAGACCGAGGACGATCAGCCGCGGTGATAGGGGTGACCGGCTAGGATCTGCTGGGCGCGGTAGAGTTGCTCCAGCAGCATGCCGCGCACCAGGAGATGCGGCCAGGTCATCGGGCCGAGCGACAGCACTAGCTCCGCCTTGCGGCGCACCGCGTCGGACAACCCGTCGGCGCCGCCGACGAGAAAGGCGAGTTCAGCCACGCCGGCCTCGCGCCAGCCGGATATCCGTGCTGCCAAATCCTCGCTCGACAGGGCCCGGCCGCCGGCATCGAGCGCCACTGCCGTGGCCCCTGCGGGCAGCGCCGCCAGCAACAAGGCGCCCTCGCGCTCCTTGCGCTCTGCGGGCGGAAGCGGACGCCGCTCCTCGACTTCGCGGATGATGACGGGCGACGTCAGACGCTCGGCATAATGCCGCTGCAAATCCTTAAGCGATCCCGGTTTGATGCGGCCGACCGCGATCAGCAGGAATCGCACGACCGATCAGGACGCGCCGGCGGCCTCGCCGAGCGTCGCGCCCCACATCTTCTCGAGATTGTAGTAGCTGCGCACCTCGGGCCGGAACAGGTGCACGACCACGTCGCCGGCATCGATCAGCACCCAATCGCCGTGCGGCAGCCCTTCCGCCGAAGCGCGGCCATGGCCCGCCGATTTGAGCGCCGCCAGCACATGCTCGGCCAAGGCAAGCACCTGCCGCTGCGAGCGTCCGCTGGCGATGACCAGGTGATCGGCGATGTTGGTTTTGCCCTGGAGATCGATGACGACAAGATTCTCGGCCTTGCCGTCTTCGAGAACCTTCGACACGAGCTCCAGGGGGGCTCCGGAAGGTGCCGCCTTTCGCAGCGGCTTTGCGCTAGCACGCAGGATGACCGTTACCTCGCATCAGGTTTCCGCCGCGACCCTTCCGCTCGGCGCCGGCTCCGCGAGCGGATCGTCGTCGCCGAATGCGGATCGAGCCGCACCGGCAGGAAAACCCAGGCCGGCGGAGCGCACTCCGCCAGCCGATGCGCCGCCTCGGCCCCGATACGGGAATGCGCGAAGCGTTGCGCGGCCAATCCCGCCAATGCCTTATGACAATAGGTAGGGCGCGCGAAGACTGCAATGGGCATGCGCCGAAAGATTTCCGTCCAGCGCTCCCAGTCCGAGATCTGGTGCAAATTGTCGGCGCCCATCAGCCAAACGAATTTTGTGCGCGGCAGCATACGCTGCAGCGCAGCAAGAGTGTCCGCCGTGAAGCGCGTGCCGAGCCGTCCCTCGAGCTCGAGCACGCGGATGCGGGGGTGGCGCGCCAGCCCCGCCGCGGTCCTGAGCCGCCGCGCCAGGGAGGCCATGCCACGTTGCGGCTTCAGGGGATTTTGCGGCGAGACGAGCCACCAGACCTCGTCGAGGCCGAGCCGCTTCAGCGCTTCAAGGCTGATGTGACGGTGGCCGGGATGGGCCGGGTTGAACGACCCGCCCAGCAGCCCGACGCACGGCGGCGGCGGCTTGCCGAGGCCGAGCGCTCTGAGGTTCAGGGGCGCACCTGACCGCTGCCGCGGACGACATATTTGTAGGTTGTCAGCTGCTCGGCGCCGACCGGTCCGCGCGGCGGCAGGCGGTTGGTGGAAATGCCGATCTCGGCGCCCATGCCGAACTCGCCGCCGTCGGCGAACTGGGTCGAGGCATTGAGCAGCACAATGGCGCTGTCGACTTGATCGAGGAACAGCGCCTTGTCCATTTCATCCTCGGTGATGATGGCGTCGGTATGATGCGAGCCATAGCGGTTGATATGCTCGATCGCCGCAGACACGCCATCGACCACGCGCACGGACAGGATCGCGTCGAGATACTCGGTCGTCCAATCCGCCTCGGTCGCGGGCACCGCCTTCGGATCGAGAGCGCAGGTCTCGGCATCGCCGCGGATTTCACAATGTGCCGCGTGCAGGTCGGCGAGGATCGGCGGCAAATGCGTCGCCGCCACCGCGCGGTCGACGAGGAGCGTCTCGGTCGCGCCGCACACGCCGGTGCGCCGCATCTTGGCGTTGAGCACGATCCGCCGCGCCATTTCGAGATCGGCGGAGCGATCGACATAGGTGTGGCAGATGCCTTCGAGATGCGCGATCACGGGAATGCGGCTTTCGCGCTGCACGCGCTCGATGAGCGAGCGGCCGCCGCGCGGCACGATCACGTCGATGAGATCGGGCATGGTCAGCATCATGCCGACGGCGGCGCGGTCGCGCGTCGGTACGCGCTGCACCGCGGCGGACGGGAGCTTCTCCGTCGCGATCGCCCGCTGCAGGCACTCGACGATCACCCGCGATGAATGGAAACTCTCCGAGCCGCCGCGCAGGATCACGGCATTGCCGGCGCGCAAGCATAGCGCCGCCGCATCGGCGGTGACGTTGGGCCGCGACTCATAGATGATCCCGATGACGCCCAGCGGAATGCGCATGCGCGCGATGTCGAGCCCGTTGGGCCGCGTCCAGCGCGCCAGCACCGTGCCGATGGGATCGGGCAGGGCCGCGACCTCCGCGATCCCCTTCGCCATCGCCTCGATGCGCTGGTCGTCGAGCTTGAGGCGGTCGAGGAGCGCGGCCGAGAGCGATGCCTCTTCGGCCGCCGCCAAATCGCGAGCATTGGCCTCGAGCAATGCCTGCCGTTCCGCGCGCAATGCTGCCGCGGCCGCGAGGAGTGCAGCAGTCTTGTGCGACGCATCGATATAGGCGAGCTGACGTGCCGCCGCGCGCGCGGCCGCGCCGATCTCGCGCATCGCGCGCTCGAGATCGCTCGCTTTCCGCTCCAGCGCCGTCATGGCCGCACCTCGCTCACCACGAGATCGTCGCGATGGATTATCTCGTCGCGTCCACGGTAGCCGAGGATCGTCTCGATTTCACCGCTTTTGTGGCCGGCGATGGCGCGTGCGTCGGCGCTCGAATAGGCGGAAAGGCCGCGCGCCAACTCGCCTCCGGTGCGGCTTCTGACGATGACGGCATCGCCGCGCTCGAAGCTGCCCTCGACCGCGATGATTCCGGCGGGCAGCAGGCTGGTGCCGCGCCGCAAGGCCGCGGCGGCGCCGTCGTCCACGACCAGCACGCCCATGGCGTTGACCGCCCCGGCGATCCAGCGCTTGCGCGCGGTGCGCGGCTCGGAGGAGGGGATGAACCAAGTGACCTGCGCCCCCGCCTCGATCGCCGCCAGCGGATGGAGCCCGTCGCCCTTGGCGATGACCATGCGGCAGCCGCCGGCCATGGCGATGCGCGCCGCCGCGAGCTTGGTCACCATCCCGCCGGAGCTGTAGCCCGGCGCCGCGTGGCCGGCCATCGCCTCGATGTCCCGGCTCAGCTCGTGCACCTCCGGAATGTGCCGCGCCTTAGCGTCGCGGCGCGGATCGGCGGAGTAGAGCCCGTCGATGTCGGACAGCAGCACGAGCGTGTCGGCGCTGATCATCTGCGCCACCCGCGCGGCGAGGCGGTCGTTGTCGCCGAAGCGGATCTCGGCGGTGGCGACCGTATCGTTTTCGTTGATGACGGGGACCGCGCCGAGCGCCAGGAGCTGCTCGATCGTGGCGCGCGCATTGAGATGCCGACGCCGCTCCTCGGTATCGTCGGGGGTGAGAAGAATCTGGGCGACGGTGACGCCGTGCGGGGCCAGAGCTTCGAGATAGGCATGCGCCAGCCGAATCTGCCCGGCGGAAGCCGCCGCCTGCTTCTCCTCGAGCTTGAGCGAGCGTCCGGCGAGGCCGAGATGGCGGCGGCCGACGGCGACCGCGCCCGAAGAGACGATCAGCACCTCCTGGCCGCGTGCCCGGCAGCGCACGATGTCCTCGACCAAGGCCGCGAGCCAGTCGCGGCGGATGTCGCCGGTGGAATCATCGACCAGCAGGGCCGAGCCGATCTTGATGATGAGCCGGCGCGCGGCGGCGAGGCTCTGGCTCATGTCGCCTCCGCCGTCGCCGGCTTGTGCAACCGCATCCTCATCCCCGTCCCCGTCCCCCGCGTCGCGCGACGGCCAAACGCATCCCCGCCAGTATAGCGGGCCGCTCTCGCCAATCTCGCGGGATGAAACATCTGCGCCGGGGGGACGAACGGATGATCAGCGGCCCGGCTGCCAGGTGATGAGGACCTCGCGGCCCATGGTGATCCAGCGTGGGGTGAAGCCGTCGGCGCCTTGCGCGTAAAGCTCGTCGAAATGCTGCTCCACCATGGCGCGGGTGCGCGCCTCGAGCGCGGCAGCGACCGGCCAATGGGCCCATTGCTCGTTGGTGACGCGCTGCACGGCGAAGGCGAGCGCGGCCGCCCGGCTCGGCAGCGGCACGATGAGGCGCACGGTCGGCGACGCCAGCATCGTAAGATCGGGCAGCCGGCCCATCTCCCACAGCACGTTCATGAGCTCGGCATGGCCGGGCACCACCTCCTCCGCCTCGCCATGGACGAGCCGGAAGAGCACGCGGTTCCAGGAGGGCGGCGGCGGCGCGTTGACGGTGAGGATGACGCGGCGCGAGCCGGCGCGCTCGAGCTTCTCGATGAAGGGCACGATGTCGCGCGTGAGATATGTCACGTGATTGACCAGCGCGACGGTGCCTTGCGGCGCGTCCGCCGCGAGCCAGTCGCCCTTGACGAGCCCGACATTGGAAATGCCGGCGGCCTTGGCGTTGGCGAGGAAGGCCGCGCCCATGTTCGCCGAGGGATCGACATTGGTGAGGGAGCGGCAGCGCAGCGCCAGCGGCAGCGACATGCGCCCCGCCCCGCCGCCGACATCGACGATCGCGTCCGACGGCTCGATCAGATTTGCGAGGGCCTGGAGATTGCCGTCGAGCGGCCGGCGCGGATCGGCCTTGAGCAGCGGATGGTCGGGCTCGAGATCGCCGAAGAGATCGCCCGACGGCTCCGCCCCGCGGAGCCGCGCGCGCTGCGCCAGAACCGCATCGACCCGCGCGGCATAGTGTTCGGCTGCGGTCATGTTCCCTCCCTCGCCAGCGGCCGGCCCACCGGCTCTAAATCTAGCGCACCCGCCGCGTCGCGCGCGGCTGCGATGATGGCGTAAAGCTCGGCCATCGCCTCGGGCACGCCCTCTCCGGTGACCCCCGAGAGGAGCCGCACCGGACGCTTCGCGGCGCGGCGGAGCTTCGCCCGCTTCGCCGCGAGCTCCTTTTCCGGCACGGCGTCGCATTTCGACAGCGCCAGCAGCTCGCGCTTTTCCTCGAGGCCGGCGCCGTAGGTCGCGAGCTCGCGGCGGATGGTGCGCCAGGCGCCCACCACATCGTCCAGCGTCGCATCGACGAGATGGAGCAGCACGGCGCAGCGCTCGACGTGGCCGAGAAAGCGGTGGCCCAGCCCGGCGCCCTCGCTCGCCCCCGCAATGAGGCCGGGCAGGTCGGCCAGCACGAATTCCTCGTCATGGATTCGGACGACGCCGAGCTGCGGCTTCAAGGTGGTGAAGGGATAATCGGCAATCTTGGGGCGAGCATGCGACACGGCGGCGAGCAGGGTCGATTTGCCGGCATTGGGCAATCCTACCAGGCCGGCATCGGCAATGAGCTTGAGCCGCAGCCAGACCCAGCGCTCCGCGCCGGGCCAGCCGGGCGAGGCGCGGCGCGGCGCCCGGTTGGTCGCGCTCTTGTAATGCGCGTTGCCGAAGCCGCCATCGCCGCCGCGCAGCAAGACGTGCCGCTCGCCCGGCCGCGTCAGGTCGAGCAGCACCAATTCACCGGTTTCGTCGAGCACCTCCGTCCCCACCGGCAGGCGCAGCACGACGGGCTTGCCGTCGGCGCCGGTGCGATTGCTGCCCATGCCATGGTGGCCGTTCTCGGCGCGGAAATGCTGCCGATAGCGGTAATCGATGAGCGTGTTCAGATTGGCCGCCGCCTCGATCACGACATCGCCGCCGCGCCCGCCATCGCCGCCATCGGGGCCGCCGAATTCGATGAACTTCTCGCGGCGGAAGGCGACCGCGCCGGCGCCGCCATCGCCGGATTTGAGGTAGATCTTGGCCTGATCGAGGAATTTCATGGCGGCTCGTGCATGAAAAAGGGGGAATGTCGGCCATTCCCCCTTGCCTTCGGTGAAAGCAGCGCGGGAAGGCCTATTCGGCGGCCTCCGCCGGCAACGGCGCCACCGAGATATAGGTGCGCCCACCCGTCGTGGTGTGGAAGACGACAGCGCCTCCGGCAATGGCGAAGAGCGTGTGGTCGCGCCCCAATCCGACATTCCGGCCCGGGTGGAATTTGGTGCCGCGCTGGCGAACCAGGATGTTGCCGGGCACGACGATCTCGCCGCCGAACTTCTTGATGCCGAGGCGGCGGCCCGCGGAATCGCGACCATTGCGCGACGAGCCGCCTGCTTTCTTGTGGGCCATCTTGCGGGTCTCCTTACTGCCCGGCCTCGATGCCGGTGATGCGCAGCACCGTCAAGTCCTGCCGGTGGCCGTTTTTGCGCCGGTAATTGTGGCGGCGGCGCTTCTTGAAGATCAGCACCTTGTCGGCGCGCTTGTGCTCGACCACCGTGGCGGTGACGGAGGCGCCGGCGACGGTGGGCGCGCCCGCCTTGTCGCCGACCATGAGCACATCGCCCAAAGACACGGTCGAGCCCGGCTCTCCCGCCAGCCGCTCGACGGAAATGACGTCGTCTTTGGCGACCCTGTATTGTTTGCCGCCGGTGCGGATGATTGCGAACATGTCGGTTGCTGCGCGCTGACTCTGCGGGACGGGCAAGGGCCCATCCACGGCCGGCGAACTATAGCCGCGGCACTCCCTCTGTCAACCCGTTTTGCCCGGCTTCGGCCGCGCACGCCGTTGGCCGCGGTTGCGAGGCTTGGGGCCGTGCGCTATAGCCGCGCCGCCTCGGCGCCAAGCGGCCGAAGAGACGGAGAGGTGCCAGAGCGGTCGATCGGGGCGGTCTCGAAAACCGTTGTGCCCCTTGCGGGGTACCGAGGGTTCGAATCCCTCCCTCTCCGCCACACCACATTGGTTTACTTACATAAATTGGCAGGCTTCCCGGATGTCCCACAAACCAGCCCACAATTCCCTCCGGACTTCGCCGTTATAAGCTTGCCGGTCGGCACGACCGCTGGATGGCACGTCTTCGAGGCCACCCCGCGTTGCCTGCCGCCACAGCTCGATGCTCCCGCAACACCCGCTCCGCGCCGGCATCTCCGCGAGCCGATGATCGCGATGAGCCGCGAGCAGGTCGCCCGCGATCTCGCCATCGCGCTCGCGGTGGTGACGCCGCCGATCCAGTTCGGCCGCGGTCGCCGGTGTCGGGATCAGAGCGACGTCGATCGGGCTCGGGCCGCCGAGCTCATCGTGAAGCGCTTCGAGCGGTCCGGCGTGTGCCGGTTCCGGCCGGCGCGAGAGTCGGTGTCGGGAACGATGCCGCGCACGCCAGCTAGATGACCTTGAGCGCCGGCTGTTGCTAACGATGCCTCTCGAACGGCATGAAATGCTTCCCGGTCGATACACGCGCGGGCAAGGTCAAGAACGATGATGCGACCCTACTCGAAACTTGCGCATGACTGCCGATATTGACGTCTGGCGCGCTGCCAATCTGGTCATCAAAACGCGACGGCGCCGCCGATGCTGCCCTCGTGGCTGCCCAACGTGCTGACGAACTGCTCGCGAATAGCGACGTTGAAGGTCAGATTGTGTGAAACCGGATCGTCAGCGCGATTGGGGAGTTGGAGCGGCGCGAGCGGAAGGAGGGCGAGTTGGTGAACCGAATCAATGCGAGGGTTCGGCGGGTCGCCTGCTGCACGATGTCCGCGAGCTTCGCTTGAGCCGCCGCTTTGCGGAAAACTCAGCCCTTGATCTGCGCCAGCACGCCGGCGATGTCGCCCATGCCCCAATGCTCGGCAATCTTGCCGCCCGCCACGCGGAAGATGTCGCAAGAGGTGAAGCGCAGGCTTTTCCCGGTCGGCGGCACGCCGAACAGCACGCCCTGCTGCGTGCCGGTATAGACGAAGCTCGCCGCGACGTGATCCTTGGTCGCGACCAGCACCTCGATGGCCACCTTGAGATCGGGGATGCCTTTCAGCCGCGCGGCGAAGAACGCGACCGAGCCCTGCTTGGGCGTGACGCCGGCGGTCGGCGGCGGTGCCGCGGCGCTGATCTGATGATTGCTATAGTCCTCGGCGAAAAGCGCCGCGAAGCCGTCGATGTCGTGCGCGCTCAGCGTTGCCGCGAATTGGCGGGCGAGGTTGCGCGGGCTCGCCGCCGAAGCCGCCGCGACGCCGGGCACGCCCAGGGCGGCGCCGGCGCCGATCCCGGCGAGAACCAATCTGCGGTCCATCATGCGAACCCCCTCATGGCGATTAGGTTGACCGCCGCGACCTTAGCACGGCGTGGCGGTGATCGGACAGGTGATTGGCGGTGGAAAAGGGTGGGCCATTGCCGCCCGCCACCTGCTGCGCAATGAAGGTTCTCATAATGCCAAGCGCACGGACCAAGTTCGATCCGGCCATATTGACGAAGTTGTGAGGAGCGCCAGGCAACAGCACCAGCTGAATCTCGCCGCCCGCAGCTTGATATGACGCAGCGAATCGCCGCTGAATTTCTGGCGATACGTTATTGTCCATGATGACGCCATTCGCGTCCGCGCTGCCCTGGAGCAACAGCACCGGCGCAATTGGACGCGATTTCACACTTGCCCAAGCTGTCGGCCGCGTCCTGAAACGTCCGGTGCCGGCCCAGCGTCAGCGACGGGAACAGGGCGCGGGAAATCGATATGTCGCATTCGCTCGCAAAGAGCGGGCGTCTTTGTTCCTGCCGAGGATGCGCGGCGGCTTGGCTCACCCGCCTTGGCAGGGACCGGCCTTCGCAGCGGGTTTCCCGGCGGCGAGCGCTTTGCGTATCCTCTCAGGCGTAATCGGCAACTCCTTGACCCAAACGCCCGTGGCATTGGCGATCGCATGCGCCACTGCACCCAACACTGGCAGCGTGGTCCCCTCGCCGATCTCCTTGGCGCCGAAGGGACCCGCGGGTTCGTAGGAGTTCACCAAGCCGCTGAAGATCTCTGGCGCATCTTTGATGGTCATCATGAGATAGCCATGAAGATCGCCATTCAAAATGCGGCCTTTTTCATCGAACCGGACTTCCTCCATGATGGTTTCGCCGGCGCCCATGACAATAGCGCCCTCGACTTGGCCGCGGGCCATCTGCGGATTGATCGGCGTGCCGCAGTCGTGGTAGTCGGTGAAACGCTCGATCTTGACCTTGCCGGTTTCCAGATCCACCGCGACTTCGCAGACCGAGCTGCCAAAGGAATAGGCGGGACTGGTGCCCACGGTGGCGCCCTTGTAATCGCCGCCCAACCCATCCGGCGGCTTGTAACAGCCAGTACCCACGAGGGGGCCTTTGTCATTGAAATACCGCCGGGCAACCTCCTCCCACGGCACACTCCGGGCCAAGTCGCCGGCCACGCACATCTTCGCGTTCCGGGCCACCACGTCCGATTCGGAACAATCCAGCATGGCCGCGGCGTAAGGTTTCATGCGCTCGAGGACATCCTGGCCAGCCCGCGCCACGGCGTGTCCGCCCATCAGCGTAATGCGAGAGGAATAGGCGCCGAGGTCGATGGGGGCGATGTCGCTGTCGTCGCTGCGGATGCGTATGCGCGAGGGAGGAATGCCGAGGGCTTCGGCGCACATCTGAACCATTACCGTGTTCGCGCCCTGCCCGATGTCCGCCACCCCGATCATCAGGATCGCCGCCATGCCATCTTCGGTGACCCTGACGACTGCATTGGAGTGCGGGAAAATCGACTTCTTCTGGAAGATTTCGCGCCCCTTTTCGTGGGAAAGCTGGACCTGGCCCCGATAGATCGCGTACCCCGCGCCCGAGACGAAGCCACCGCAACCGATGCCGATGCCGTGGCCCTTCGGCAGTTTGCCGTATTTTTCGGTCCAGCCGGACTTCTCGCGAACCGCTTCGAGCGTGGCGCGGAACTCGCAGCTGCCGATATCGAGGTCGTTGACGGTCCGGGTGAAGGGATCCATCGAATTGCGCATTCGTATCTCGATGGGATCGATCCCCATTTCTTCGGCCATCATGCTGAGGAGACACTCGAAGGCAAAGCGCGGCTGCGGCACGCCGTGCCCGCGGAATGCGCCGCAGGCGGGCCGGTTGGTCACGACGCGAACGCCGGTATACTTGAAATTGGGTATGTGATAGAGCGTCGGCATCATGTTGCCGGCA
>Ga0209517_10007213_pt1 | contig 13421 bp, 10 predicted proteins | sample PeaSoiMetSII2010_FD_187695 | JGI IMG/M metagenome (GOLD analysis project Ga0209517, IMG submission 187695) | Peat soil microbial communities from Weissenstadt, Germany - SII-2010 (SPAdes) (version 2) | ecosystem: Environmental > Terrestrial > Soil > Wetlands > Peat | place: Germany...
CAGAAGTTCGTTGAATATGTCAGCCCGCGGAGCGGGCGTAAGCGAGTAGCCCACGGCGTGAGCCGTGGGTTCGTGAGGCCCTCCCTCACCCCCGTCCCCTCTCCCGCTCGGGCGGGAGAGGGGTGCCCCAGGCGGGGTGAGGGCCGTCAAACCCAGGGCTCACGCCCTGGGCTACTTTATGGCGCCCCTGACGGGGCTGCTGACGCGTGGCCGAATCGTCTCGACTTATATTGCCAACCACTGGGACGGCACACTAGCATGTCCGGCCAAGCACGCTGGAGCTCGCACGCGCGTCCAAGTCATCTTAGAGAGGCTGCAATTCGCCGAGGATGGTGGGAATCAATTCACACACCGTCGGATGAATGTGCATGGCGCGCTGCAGCACAGTGTACGGAGCACGCGCATACATCATGTCCAGGACACAGTGGATCGCCTCATCGCCGCCGGTACCGAGAATGGCTCCTCCCAGGATCTCTTTTGAGTCCGCATCGACCAGCACTTTCATAAATCCCTGGCTTTCGCCTTTCTCCACGGCCCGCCCGACACGCGTCATGGGCCGCGAGCCCTTCAGCACACGCCGGCCGGATCCGCGGGCGTCACGCTCTGTCATGCCCGCGCGTCCGAGTGGCGGATCGACGTAGAGGTTGTACGCGGTGATACGGTCGGTGACGCTTCGCGACTCGTGGTCCAGAAGGTTGGCTGCAACGATCTCGAAGTCATTGTAAGAGGTGTGGGTAAATCCTCCGCGTCCATTACAGTCGCCAAGCGCCCAGATGCCCGGGACGTTGGTACGCAGTTGATTGTCCACAACAATGTATCCGCGGTCATTGCGTGCCACTCCGGACTTTTCCAGACCGAGGTCATCGGTATTCGATGTGCGGCCCATCGCCAGCAACACGTGGGAACCAGCGACGTCTGGCGTGCCTTCAGTGCAATCCACGCGCACGCCGACTTCTTCAGCCCCGAGCCTCGCGAGCTCGATGCACGTCGCGTTGAGCCGCACCTCAATGCCCTCGCGCTCGAGAATGGCCTTTACTTCAGCGGATACATCCTCATCTTCGTGAGCAATCAGGCGCGATGCCATTTCTATGATTGTTACGTTGCTGCCAAAGCGGCGAAAAATCTGACCGAATTCCAGACCTACATAGCCGCCGCCGACAATAATGAGATGTCGTGGCAGGACGTCGAGGTCCAACAACGTGGAATTGGTTAGATACGGCGTGTTCGCTACTCCGGGCATGGACGGTATGCGTGCGCGCCCTCCCACGTTAATGAATATCTGCGGTGCCGTAAGTAACTCCTCACCGACGATAACTTCCTTCGCCGATTCAAATCGGGCGTGGCCCTGATAGACCGTGCAGTTGGGCGTGTTCTTGAGCCACGACTCCAAGCCGCTTCGGGATTTCCCGACGATTTCATCCTTGCGTGCTTTGACTCGCTTCATGTCAACGCCTGGCGTTCCAGCCACCTGGACTCCAAAGTCCGCCGCGCGGCGTACCATATGCGCGTTGTAAGCGGAGGCGACCAGCGTCTTTGTTGGGATGCAACCTGTATTCACGCACGTTCCGCCGAAGCGGTGCCGTTCGATTATGGCCACCCGCTGCCCGGCAGCAGCCATCCGGACAGCCAGGAAGGGTCCCGACTGCCCAGTTCCAATGACGATAGCATCAAAGTCTTTTTTCATGATCGGCTGACCATCCTCGCTTTGAATCCGGATGCTATAGCTTCACAAATCGATGACGACATCACTCGCCGGCTGTGAACAGCAGATGAGAAGGTTCCCATCGGCCGGCTTGTCGAGCGGCTCCGGTCCGTAGACGACCGCCCCCGAAACCAAGCCACTCTCGCAGTTGTGACAAACGCCGGTCCGGCACGCCCAACGGACCGGGACATCACACGCCTCGGCCATTTCGAGGATGCTCCCGTACCGCGACGGGTTCCAGTGTGCGGAAATGCCACTGCGCGCGAACGATACCAGCGAACCGGTGCTTGCCTCGTCGCTAGGCGGATGCGGAGCTCGCGCCACCGCGCCGACCACTCCAGGGGTCATGGACTCGCCGCCGTTGAAGATCTCGATGTGAATGCGCTCCGGCGCCACACCCAAGGCCGTGAGCGCCTCTCTCATGTCCGCCATGAATCGGGTTGGCCCACAAAGATAGCCATCCGCATCTTGTGGCAGTCCGAGTTCAACGAAAACCGACTTGGAGAAGCGACCGATCGCGTTGAAATCCTCACCCGTCTTGTAGGTTGAGTCCGGCCGGGTGTAACAAACGTAGCTGCGGCCATCCGTTAACGCGCGCATCAGGCCGCGGACTTCGCCGGCAAACGGATGATGCTGCCCATCCCGCGCCGTGTGCAACCACATGACCTGGCGTGTCGCATGTGCCGCCGCAAGTGCGTGCAGCATTGCCAGAACAGGTGTCGCGCCGATCCCAGCACTGAGCAGTGCGACCGGTCTTTCTCCCGACTGCAGAACGAAACTTCCGCGCGGCGAGCTAAAGTCGAGGCGATCACCCACGCGGAGATGTTCTCTTAAGTAGTTTCCGGCCGCTCCATTCGGCTCGATCTTCACACTAATTCGATAGCGTTCCGTTGAGAGTGGACCCGAGAGGGAGTAGCTGCGAAAAAGCGTCGGGCCGCCGGCGGCGGGCTTCAGACGCACAACCACGTACTGACCCGGCAGAGCCATTGGAAGCGGATGACCGTCAGCGCTCTCGACAGTGAACGACAGGACGTCCGCGGACTCGCGATCAATTGAGGTCACCACGAGCGACTGAAATCCCGGCGAGGCCGGATGGGCCGCCGCGGCAGGCGCCAGGCCCGCGTTCCCCGTTGCCGCCCCATTTGTTTGACTCTGGAGCAGCGCCTCAAACGAGCCGCGCCATCCCGGCGAAAGCGCTTCGATCCGCAACGCGCGCTCCAGACGATCGCGTGCATGATCCGGCAAATAGAGGAGCGCGTTGATCTCAGCGACGGTCATGCGCTCCGCCGCCTCTCCCACCTTCACGATTTCGTCGCCCTCACCCACCTCGCCTTCGCGTAGAACGCGGAAGTAGAAACCCGGCCGCCCGCTGGATGTCAGCAATGCCGCCATCCGGGCCTCGTTCATCCGAATGCCGACCCGAAAGCATGTGACGCGAGGTTGAGTGACCTCGAAAAGTGCGGTCCCAATTTGATAACGGTCGCCGATGTAGACGGCATCGTCGGGCAACCCTTCGGCTGTGAAGTTCTCGCCGAACTGTCCGTAGACGAAATCGGTCCTTTTTAACTGCTCCTGCCAATAGCGATAGGATTCAATCTGATAAACGAAGACGGCTCGATGCTCGCCTCCGTGACCGGCCAGGTCGCCTTGACCGTCTCCCTCGAGATTCAACCGTCCGGCGCGACAGCGACCATGCACCGGACTCTTCCAAACCCCGGTGTGTACCGTGCGGCCCTTCCACGCGATGTCGCGCGGAAGCCCGACGTTCACCGATAGCAACCGAGCCATACCGTTAGGATTCCTCCAAAGCTGCTTCGTCGACCGATCACCTCAGTAACTTGCCGGCGAGCCAGTAATCGACACTGAACTTTCCCGGACCAGAGCAGATCAGCCAGATAAAGAAGAGCACGTACAGGACTTCCGGAAGGTAAAGGAAATCGTCGAGCCAGTTAAGAGCCGAAAGTCCTTTAGGCATGGTGGAAAGCGCTTCAGTCAGGGTGGCGACAATCATATCGATCAATAAAGCCACGCAGGCCGGACCCGAAAGAAACCCCACGGTCAGCAACGATCCGCCAACGAACTCGACACCTGACACGAAATAAGCCGTCTGATGGGGAAACGGGACTTTGGCTTTAACGAGCGTCTCGTATACAGGTTTCGTGCCGCCGGCGACAAACAATTTGTTTGCCCCGGAGATGGCGAAAAACAGCCCGATCGAAACGCGTACCAGCAGGATGGTATATTGTTCCAAACCACTGCTACCCAGGAGCACAAACTGGACCAACCGTTTCCAATCCACCTCTTGTCCCTCCATCGGAGGATGTGCCGTAACGATGCCCCATATCGTACAGTCCGACTCTCCGGTAGTCGCGTTAATCAGGACCTAGCGGGTCTCTGGCGTTAATCTCCATTCCCGACAATTATGCTGCAGACCGCAAATGACGGTGTCGTTTGCGAAAGTGTCTCGCCGCCGAGCCTCACATCTTATCCGAAAGAGTGAGAACGATTTTCCCCGGCTGGTGTGGCGCACCAGCTAACATTTCATGGGCCTTTCGCACCTGTTCCAACGGAAGCACGGTGCCCACGCGCGGGGTCAGCTTGCCGTGGCTGAACAGGTCAGCAAGTTTGTCCAGCCGCTCGGTGGTCACCTCGACCAGGAAGAAGACGGCCCGAATGTTCGTCAATTGGCCGGAAGCCGGCAGAGGTTCCGAAATCACTGTCACCAGAATGCCGCCCATCTTGATGATCTTGAATGAACGCTCCCGGCTCTCTCCGCCGACCATGTCGAGAACGATGTCAACCTTTGGTACAACGGTTTCGAAGCGGGTTTGTTTATAGTCAATGACCGCCGTCGCGCCAAGGCTCTGCACGTATGGCGCGTCATCGGCGGAAGCCGTGGCATAAACGTGCAGACCGGCTTGGCTGGCGAGTTGGACGGCGTAGGCGCCGACATTGCCGCCCGCGCCCAGGATCAGGACGCTCTGGCCCGAACTCGCTTTCGCAGAGTCGAATAGCATCTGCCACGCCGTCACGGCAACCACCGGCGCCGAGGCCGCCTCATGGTAGCTCAACGAGGCGGGCTTCCGCGCAATCATGTTCGCGGAGGCCACCGCCAATTCCGCGTACGCCCCGATGAACTGCGGGTTGGTGACACCGTAGACCTCGTCGCCGGGCTGGAACTGGGTCACGCCGGTCCCAACAGCTTCGACCACGCCAGACAAATCCGATCCCAAAATGAAGGGCAGGGGCGCATTCACTGCACTCTTGTTTTCACGAATGAGGGCATCCCACGGCCCGACTCCCGCACTGGCCACACGCACGGAAACCTGGTCAGGACCCGGAGTGGGGCGAGGGAGTTCGTCGAGCACGATCACGGTGGGCGGTCCGAAACGATGAATTCTGGCTGCTTTCATTGGACTGCTTTCATGTGCTACCTCATTTTAGCCGTTACAGCACTTCCTCCGATGGAGGGACAAGACGTGGATTGGAAACGGTTGGCCCAGTTTGCGCTGCTGGGTAGCTGTGCGAATTTTCGCGCCTCGAGATTATGTGTCCATCCGTTCGACCCATTGAGCGCGCCATGCGGGAGCCACGAATGGATCCGCAAAGTACTGTGTTTCACGGGCAACCTTGTCGCCGCTGAACTCCATGATGCTCACGGTGTAGGACGGCTTGCCGTCATAGGTCAGGATGAATTCGGTGATCCAAAGATCACCGCCGCCGATGATCCGTCGGACGGTAAACCGCTTTTTGCTCGGCTGACTGGCGCGTTGGTTCTGTATGTTGCGTCGACCGCGGGTTCGCTCGCCTGACTGCGGGTAATCCAGCACCGCGTCCTCGTGATAGATGCGGTGCTCCGTTTCAAAATCGTTGGCATCGGACGCCGCCCAATGCTGATCCAGTGCCGCACGGATCTCTTGATCTCGCACTCCAGAATACTGCTCCTTCTTTTGTTGATCGTTCATCTTGAGCCTTCAATTTGACAAGCGTAAATATCGTGTTCCGCGTTTGCATCGCCGACGGCCGACGCGTGCCAGGGCGCATTCAGGGCCGCACGGATTTGCTCCTCTTGCATGGACTGCTTTAGCTGCGATTTCGCTTTCATGTTCATCTACCTCGTGGAATGAAGCCCGGACTGCCGGTTTTCACCACTTCATTCAGCCGCTGTCGGGTCTGAATTCGATTGATTTCGTCCAGCGCGTCTTCCGGAAGGGGAGAGATGTCGAAATTCTCTCTCGCCCGGGCCGCACTCCTGGGCGTGGTCAGCAAAGCCGTACCGCGCTCGACCGCCCAAGCCAACAGCACCTGTGCGGGCGTTTTTCCAACTCGCGCGGCGATAGCCAAAATCACTGGATCTTCGAGCGGCCCCGGACTCATCCCGTGACCCAATGGCGCAAAGGCCAAAAACACAATGCCCTTCTCCTTGCAGAATCCCAATAATTCTGTTTCCGGCAGATACGGATGTGATTCTACTTGGACCACGGCTGGCTTAATTCGCGCTGAATCATAGATGGGCTTCACTTCGTTTAAACCGACGTCCGAGAGTCCGATGGCCCGGCATTTGCCATGATCTACGAGACTCTCCATCGCTTTCCAGGTGTCGAGCAAAGTCACGTCGTGGTCGTAAAGGACATTGCCCTTTTGATCCCGCGGATCCTGGTCGTCGCCGGGTTGAAATGCAAAGGGAGTATGAATGAGATAGAGATCCAGGTAATTGAGCCCGAGTCTTGCCAGACTCGCCTCGAAAGCCGGTTCGACGCGCTCGGGCCGGTGATTGGAGTTCCACAGCTTTGTGGTAACAAAAATGTCTTCGCGTGCGATCCCTCCCGCGGCAAGCCCTGCCTCGAGCGCCCTGCCGACCTCGCGCTCGTTCCCGTATCGTTCCGCGCAATCGAAGTGTCGAAATCCGGCTTCCAGTGCGTCTCTGGTCGCAGTTATCGTGACGGCTGGGTCGGGAATCAAGGTGCCGAAGCCGAGTGCGGGAATACGACCGGCCCCGTGCCCGAGTGGAATTCTCGTCATCCGCAGATCAGAAGATCCAATCATCGTTACACCTTCGAGCTATTTTGAGTCCGCATCACCGGCCTGATTCAACAATTAGATGCCGGGTACCGCAGACTTGGCGCAAACTCCTGATCCGCAGGACGCAGAGTGTGGGCGTATCTGCGACTATAGGGTTGCTTTATCACCCTCCTCCGTGATCGAACTCAGGCATTGCTCCTGCCTCCCGGTGATGATGGGAATTGCAACGAATGCGCGGGTAAAAACCATGGCGAGAATCCAACACACCTCGCTTTAGCAATCGTGCGATTTCACATATGCACGCTACCTGCCATCTGTACGGTTTTCGAACCCAGGCCGCTAACACGCCCGAGCGGCCAGCGTTCGCGGTTGATCAGCGCGGCTCAACGGCGTCGGATGACGGTGGGCCGACACCAATGACTGACTCTGATAGAGCTCGGTCGTCGAAGCGTTACAGTCTTCCCCCTGATTCTGAGGCATTATTCCTGCCTCCCACGTGTGGCCTCAGAGATGCAGTCCAACCCGGCGAGAAGCTACGCCTGGCGTCTCACAAGGGTCAACCATCATGACTACAGCCACGATTCTGCCGGAACTCGGACAATGTCCGACTGCGCTGGATACGGAAGCGGCGCTCATCCGCGAGGTCGAGAACGGTCTGGCCAGATCACCCCGATCGCTCGCGCCCTGGATGTTCTACGACGCATGGGGATCGTGCCTCTTCGAACGCATCACGACCTTACCGGAGTACTATCCGTCGAGGATCGAGCGTGAAATCCTGGTCCGATTTGCGGAAGAGATCGTCGCCCGAGTGCGACCCGACCTGCCTCAAATACTGCGTGTCTTTGAGTTGGGCGCAGGGACTGCCGCCAAGACCGGGATACTTCTTGAGGCTGCGATGCGCTGCCATGGACGAGTGACCTATGCACCGTGCGACATATCGCGGGAGGCGCTCAACCAGGCATGTACGAGCATCGAGTCGTTACTACCCACCGTGCGGTTACAGCCCATCGTGGGGAACTACGTGACGCACCCACCGCGACTACCCCGCGCCAAAGGTACCACGCTCGCGCTCTATATCGGAACGAGCATTGGTAACTTCTCGCCTCAGGCCGCGCGGACAATTCTTTGTAATCTCCGCGCGCAGATGCACAGCGGCGATGCGTTGTTGCTGGGCACGGACATGGTCAAAGATGAGGAAGTTCTGTTAGCGGCCTACGACGACAACGAAGGTGTCACAGCCGAATTCAATCTGAATCTCCTCCGCCGCCTCAATCGAGAGCTTCACGCTGATTTCGATTCCGCCGGGTTCCGGCATCGCGCCCGTTGGAACCGAGCTGAGTCGCGAATCGAGATGCACCTTGAGAGTCTGCGCGAACAATATGTGCGGATCCCGGCCGCGAAACTCCATCTCCATTTCGCCCAGGGCGAAACTATTCACACGGAGAACAGCTACAAGTTCACGCAGGATACGCTCAGGGCCTTACTGGATGACGCAGGCTTTAAGATTGTACAGATGTGGCAGGACCCACTCGAGTGGTATGCTGTTACGCTCGCGGGCCCTCAGTAAGCGCAGCCAACGGGAAGCCGGAAGCGCAGAGTTCTCGAGAATGAACCTCGCAATTGGATGGAAAAGTGTTCCAGTTGGTTTTGAGCAGCGTCCGGCACAGCAAAATGGACAGTACAGGCGGTCGCGAGAGAGTCGCCGACCATTGCCTCGTCTAGCGGGAGCCTGGATGGCTCAGAAGCAAAATCATCGCTACGTTCGCCGCATTCACCGGTCCGGCTTACCTGTTGACACCATCGAATTGGCAAAATACCTTATCGGCAAGACCCTGGTGCATGATACTCCGGCGGGAAGAACGAGCGGGCGGATCGTAGAAACGGAGGCATATGTAGTGGGCGATGCCGCCGGGCATGCCTTTCGAGGACCTACACTGCGAAACAAGTCTCTATTCCTCGATCATGGGCACGCGTATGTTTATCGTGCTTATGGTCTACACTTCCTCGTAAACGTCAGCAGTGAATCTCGCGGGGTTGGGGCAGGCGTCCTGTTGCGCGCTCTTGAACCGTTGGATGGAATTCATCTCATGCAGCTTCGCCGCGGCCAAGCACCCTTGATCAACCTCGCAAAAGGCCCAGGGAGACTTGCTCAGGCAATGGGCATCGGCCTCCAACACGGCGGCCTGGACCTGTGCGGTGCTGGTCCATTGTGGCTTGGCGTCTCAGTCAGGCCAACGGGGGAAATAGGCAGGAGCGTGAGGGTCGGAATCTCGCGAGAAACCCACCGTTTGCTCCGTTTCTATGAAAGGGGTAGCCGCTACGTGTCTGGACCCAAACGGTCAAGCGTCTGAGGGCTGGAGAGAAAATAAACCCGTCTGCGGTGAAGGCAATCTCATTCTCCACCGCCTTTCCCATCCTCGGCACAACCCTCCCATAGCGGCACCCTAACCAAACTCAGGTTTTTGAGCCCCAAAAGGGGCGAAATAACAAAGCTCTTTGCACAGATTTCGTCAATTGACGAAATTCGTCAATCCGGCAGCCCGGCAATTCATTTCATTTCAACAATTTCCGGTTGGCACTGGACTTGCGCTTCCGTAAGCCAGGGGATTCACTCCCCTCGTCGACCGCGCGAGATACATTACGTCGAGGTAAAGCATGTCACTGACTAACCCGAACGATCCATTCTTTACAGAGCGACATAAATCGTGGCACGGGCGTCCCGCCCGTGATCACGGCCGGGACGGCCGTGCCACGAAAGGACACGCCGTTACTTAAGTCGCTCTGTATAGTTCTTCAGACGCATGTCTAGCCAAAGTACCGAGGTCCCAGAAGACCGGCACTGACAGTACGGACACAACATGCAAGATCTTCCATCCGCTCAGAGGGTTAGAAAGCTGGAAACGGAACATAACCAGGTTCGCGAAAAAACCATGGGAGGAATACACCATGAAGAGGTCCGCGGCGCCCATTTCCTTTGCCGGGTCCCAACTCGGCGAAGTACGCCATGTCTGCGCGTTTTTCAATAGCGACGACGAAGAGTATCGCGTGTTGCTTCCGTTCATTAAGGACGGATTCGAGTGTGGCGACAAGGCCGTGCACGTCGTTAATCCCGATCAACGCCGTGACCATCTGCAACGGTTGGCTACGATAGGAATCGACCCGACCGCCGCCGAGCGGAGCGGGCAATTAGAGCTCCGCATCAACACTGAAACGTACCTTCGGGACGGCCGTTTCGATCAGGATCGGATGCTCGGAGTATTCGAACAGGCGGCCAGCGGCAACGCCCCGGGAGGATTTCCCCTCAGCCGCATTGTCTGCCGTATGGATTGGGCGGCTGAAGGTGGATCGCACATCGACAATCTCGTCGAGTTCGAATCGCGCGTGAATGATGTCTGGCGCCGCCACGATGACGCGGTTATCTGCACTTACCATCTCACGAAATTCGGAGGGGACACCGTAATTGACATCATGCGGACGCATCCGATGGTTATTATCGGCGGCATTCTTCAGGAGAATCCGTTCTTTGTACCACCGGAGCAGTTTTTGCCGGAAGTTCGCCAGCGTCGGGCCAGGCGGACGATGTCACCTCCGACGGTCGTCTAACCCGAGATGGAAATCGAACATCCCGCCGAGAAGATCAATCGTCTTCAGCGCTGCATTAATGACCTGGTCAGCGTCCTCGCACTTCCTGCTGTCTGGAGCGGCAGCGGACCCGCTCAGATTGTTCATACCTTACTCGACGCGCTACTCAGCGTGCTTCCCCTGGATCTTGTCTATGTGTGGCTGGCAAACCCAGTCGGCGAGGGGCCGGTTGAGATGGTACGGTCCGCTCACTCGCAAGGACCGATGCTGCGGCCGCAGGAGATCGGCAGGGTGTTCAAACCCTGGCTGGGAGCTGAATCACAAAAATGGCCTTCGCGGATCAAAAACCCCCTGGCGGAGGGCGACATTTCGATTGTGCCTTTGCGACTGGGATTGCAAGGTGAAATCGGCGTCATTGTGGCGGGGTCGGAGCGGGCGGATTTCCCGGAGCAGACCGAGAGACTCATTCTGAGTGTAGCGGCCAATCAGGCGGCGGTCGGACTGCAAGAGGCGCGGCTCCTGAGCGAACAGAAGCGGGTGGCGAGGGAACTCGATCAAAGGATCGAGCAGCGGACCCGAGAGCTTACCGCTGCTAACGAGGAATTAAAAAAAGAGATTACTGAACGCCAACATGCGGAAGCCGCCCGCCGCCACAGCGAGGAGCAGTTCCGTAATGTGGTGGAGACTGCCACCGACGCGGTTGTCACCATCGACGAAACTGGTCATATCCTCTACCACAATCCGGCGATGACCAGAATCTTCGGCTACTCCGCTTCCGAGTTGATTGGCCAGCCGCTGACGATTCTGATGCCGGACTATCTGCGCAAGATCCACCAAGCGGGCTTCCAGCGCTATCTGAAAACCGGGCAACGCCACTTGAACTGGCAGGGAGTGGAGCTAACCGCGCTCCGTAAGAGTGGCGAGGAATTCCCGGTGGAGATCTCCTTTGGTGAGGTCACGGATAACAGCCGGCGCCTCTTTACCGGCTTCATCCGCGACATCACCGAGCGGAAAGAAGCAGAGGAATTGCGTACAGCGCGGGCGAGGCAGTCCGCGATTCGCGCCGATATCAGTAACGCACTCGCAGGGGAAGGGGATCTTCGAGTGATGGTCCAGCGCTGCGCGGAGGCCCTGGTTCAGCACCTCGATGTGGCCTTTGCCCGGATCTGGACCTACAATGAAGATGCGAAAATACTGGAGATGCAGGCCAGTGCCGGCATGTATACCCACATCGATGGCCCCCACAGCCGTATCCCGATTGGTCAGCTCAAAATCGGTCTGATTGCGGAGGAGATGAGACCGCATTTCACCAACGCGCTCCTCGACGATCCACGAATCAACGACAAGACTTGGGCCGAGAAGGAAGGCATGGTGGCCTTTGCGGGTCATCCCCTGGTGGTTGATAATCGGATGGTCGGAGTTATGGCCGTTTTCTCCCGGAAGACGCTCGCCACTGCCATTCTCGACACCCTCGCCGCTGCCGCGGATTCCATATCCCAAGGGATCGAAAGGAAGCGGACGGAAGAATCGCTGCGGAGGAGCGAAGAACGGTTTCGCTTGCTCGTGGAGGGCGTGCACGACTACGCCATCTTCATCCTGGACCCGGAAGGGCGGGTGATTACGTGGAACGAAGGGGCCGAACGCATCAAGGGTTACAGCGCCGACGAGATTCTGGGTCAGCATTTCTCACGGTTCTACGAAAAGGGCGACATCGAACTGGGTAAGCCCGACCAGGAGTTGAGAGAGGCCGAAGCCGAGGGCCGCTCTACCGTTGAGGGTTGGCGGGTCCGGAAGGATGGGTCGCAGTACTGGGCGGAAGTCATCACTGCCTCCATTCGAGAAAAAGAAGGAAAACTCATTGGCTTCGCAAAAATAATCCGCGACCTTACCGAGCGGAAGCGCTTCGAACGTGAGCTTCAGCATGAGCGCGACCGGCTGCGGTTGTTGTTGGATTTGAACAACCGAATCGCCTCTAACCTGGATCTCCACCTGCTCTTTCAAGCCCTTCTGGAAGAGCTCAAGCAGATTATGGAGTGCGACTTCGTCGGGCTAGCGCTTCCGGAGAGCAACGGAGAGCAGCTACGCGTCGATGTACTCGAGTGCATTGAGCCAAAGGGCTCGATGCGTGAAGGGATGCTGATTCCTGTTCAGGGGTCGCCGTCGGGCCAGGCATTCCGCACAGCGAAGCCTGTTGTTACCGGCAACGTCGGACAACGCGGGACGGATCCCGATATCTATGGAGGACCCAAGGGTGAGGCCTACGAGCTGGCGCTGGCTGGCGAAGGCCTGCAAACCAATTGCTTACTTCCTCTGATTCAACGTGATCACGCACTCGGGGTTCTCCATCTGGCTTGGAGGGAAGATCGCCGCCTCGCCCAGGAAGACGTTGATTTCCTCAGACAGATTGCGAGTCAAATCTCCATCGCCGTTGACAACGCCTTGAATTACCGGCAAGTGACCAAGTCACGGGTGCGCTTAGCCGCAGAGAAACAGTACCTCGAGGAAGAGATCCGGAGAGAGTACAACCCCGACGAAATCGTCGGAGATAGTCCCAGCCTGCTGAAACTGTTGCAACTGGTGGAGCAGGTCGCGCCCACTGATTCGAACGTCCTGATAACCGGGGAGACGGGTACGGGCAAGGAACTGATCGCCCGGGCCGTCCATAGCCATAGCACGCGCAAAGATCGACCGTTAGTCAAAGTCAACTGCGGTGCGATTCCCGCCGGCCTTGTGGAGAGCGAGCTCTTCGGGCACGTTAAAGGCGCCTTTACGGGCGCGACCACTGACCGCACCGGCCGATTCGAACTGGCGGATGGCGGTACTCTTTTCCTTGACGAAGTCGGCGAGCTGCCATTAGAAACGCAGGTGAAGCTTCTTCGTGTTCTCCAGGAGCAGGAGTTTGAACCCGTGGGAAGCAGTCGCACGGTTCATGTCGACGTGCGAATCATCGCCGCCAGCAATCGCAACCTGGCCGAAGCGGTACGCTCGGGAATGTTTCGCTCCGATTTATTCTACCGCCTGAATGTTCTACCACTCCACGTACCGGCGCTGCGCGAGCGCCAATCGGATATCCCGCAGATCCTGGCATTCTTTCTTGTCCACTACAGATCGGAAG